>Ga0315899_10002410_pt1 | contig 20740 bp, 7 predicted proteins | sample LakEriMetagenome_2_FD_203518 | JGI IMG/M metagenome (GOLD analysis project Ga0315899, IMG submission 203518) | Freshwater fungal communities from buoy surface, Lake Erie, Ohio, United States - Buoy 4 MA112 | ecosystem: Environmental > Aquatic > Freshwater > Lake | place: USA: Lake Erie, Ohio... | reverse complement strand
GAGGAGCGTCTGGCTACCAGCCCAGTTAAAGCCATAGTCAAAACGAGGCGAGTCGCTCACCGTGTTAAGGTCATTATCACTGTCGAGTGGATCTGGGACCGCCGGCAATGTGACGGCAATCAAGCGGCCATTCGCATCATACGAATTTTGCTTGGTATTTCCGAGTGGATCCGTTTCGCCGATTACTTGTCCCCACGAATCATAGGTCACGCTCGTTTGCGTACCATCACTTCGTTCTGTGCGGATGACTCGACCGAGGTGGTCATAGATTTGCGTCGTTGATTGTGCGAATTGCCGATTGAGAACGATCTCGCCATTGACGTCCCGACCTCGAATATTGGTCCAAGACTTATAAGCTCGTCCTTGGCTGTCATATTCAGTTTCGGTGACCAGTCTGATTTTCTCAGTGCTGTCGACGGTAGAAATAGGATGACCTATTTGGCGGTATTGGCGTCCACGTGAGTCATACTGGTATAGAGTCTCGATACCAGGATGCGTTGCGGGATTGGAGCCGATATTTGAGACGCTTCGGATCAATTGCCCTTTTCCGTTATAAAAGGATAACGATCGACTGATCAGGTTTATCTCGTTGTTAGAATTGAGCCCTTCGTTATCGATTCGAATCTGGAAAGGTCCATCGTAAACGTTCGGTTCTCGAACCACAGCCCCAAACCGATCCAAAAGCGTGAGTTGGATACCTGATCGACGCTCGGTTTTGAACGTTCGTCCCATTTCATCGTAGAATGTTCGTGTCCCGTTTGCCAGCGTAGTCCCCTCTTGGACGGAATCGGCAGACACTATTGTTCTACCTAAGGAATCCACCGCACTTCGCGAGACCATCCAAACAGTGTTTCCGATCGAATCTCTGGATTGAGAGCGAGTTTGAATAACTTCGCCGGCGAAGCCATAGTATGTCTCTGTCCAAAGTCCATTGGAATCGCGAGAGCGGATAGCACGACCAGCGGAATCGTATTCCATGGCAGTTGTGGAAAGAATGCTTCCAGCCTGAACGATCTCAGATTTAAGATCGTAGTTGTTGCCCGGAATGTTTGCCAAAGGTGTTTGTCCATTCAAGCGGACCGTCCGGACAATTGCATTTTGAACACGTTGTGTTGCCACGACTCTACCCGCGTTGTCATAGACGCTAACGTTTGCTGCTACCGATGGACTGGTCGATGCGGGTAGATTATTTGTGAGCGTTATCGGAATGGTGTCCGTCGATAGGACAACTCGCCCTTGATCGTCGTAAACGGTCCATTGGCTAGTGTAAACCGTTTCCGAAATGATCGAACCGGTTCCATTTGCGTTGGCGGTTCGTTGAATCTGAACCTGCCGAACGGTTTGAATGACGTTTCCTCTGCGATCATAGAAGGTATCGGTCCAGAGGCCTCTTTGATCCTTCTCGCGAATTACCTTGCCTGTTTTCGAATCGTAGATCGTTTCAGTCGACCATTGGACGGTATCAATCCATCCCCCTTGGCCATTAGAGACCCTGTGTACAAGTCTTGTCGAAACGACCCGATCAGAGGAGTCATAGACGGTTTCGTTGCGGACATAGAGTGGGCTACCATCAGCGTTCTTAAGTTCACCCACTCGAGCAGTTTGACGCCCATTGGAATCGTATTCCATTCGAGTAACGTGACCATCAACACTTGTGGTCTTGGCTAACATGCCCTGGGTATTGTACTCGTTTTTGACGAGCTCTAGCCCCTCTTGGTTCTTAACCGCCCCAACTTGTCCACGAGTCAAATACCCGAGCAATGTCGAGTCCCCATTAGGATTCGTTGCCTTGAGAAGATTGCCATTGGAGTCATAGTCATATCGCGTACTTAATCCATCAGGGGAATAAGTGTTCGTGACGACATGTAGTTTGTTATCATACGCATAATGCGAAGCATTGCCGCGAGCATCGGTTACCGTTACAGGCTGTCCGAACTCGTTGTACGAATAGGTCGTGACCAAATCATCTTTGACACCGCCTGAGTTGTCAGGAGTTCCAACCGCGATCCGCTGTTCGATGATATTGCCTAATTTGTCATATCGATTGAGCTGTTGGACGCCGGCTGCATCAACGGATTTAACAGGATTGCCTCGGCGATCCATAATGACCGATTGGTCGGTAGTACTATTTTGCCCCAAGTCAACGTTTTGCACCCTGCTTCGAATATCATAGGAATATCCGGTGGAGAAGTTTTCTACATCTTTTAGAGTCGTCAAACGTCTTTCACTATTGTAGGTTGCCGCTAATTGCTCTCGACCTGCTGGGTCGGTGATAGTTTTGAGCAAGTATTGTTTGCCATCTACATTAGGATCGGAATTATGATAGGCAAATAGAGTTTCAGCATTCGCCCTATCTTTAACCTTGATCAGATTTCCAATATTGTCGTACGTGTAGTAGATGTAGTTGTTTAACGCATCTTTAATCCAGGAAATCCGATTGTTGTTCCCCGAATCTCGCTGAATTGTAATGGTGCGCCCGGACCAGTGAGTAACGCCATTTGGCGTTATGGTCGTTCGGTTCTTGTTTCTATCCTCAATCCATGCGGTGTTGGGGGTACGAGCGTCAATGTGGATAGCAGTACCATCCTGCAAGAACAGTTGCCAAGAGCCGCCAAAAGCTCTCGATGCGGGATGAAACGATTCCGCACCTTGAAACGAGACGTATTCAAAAGAATCGCCACTTGCGACGCGGAACATCGGAATTTTATCCACTTGAAGAAACGTCGTATTTCCTTTGTCGGGAGCAAAATATGGTAGCCAGCTGATATTTATACCGATGGGATTCGGATGTTCTGGAATTCCGTAAAAGGTAAATCCTTCGGTGGAGCCGTCAGGTAAGACAACGTTTATGCGGGTTCCGTCTAGCAGTACAGGGTAACCGCTCGATCCCGTGGCAGCGGATTGAGAATAGGCTACTTCAATTTTTGGAATCCCGAAATCAAGAGCCCAGCCGCGACCAAAATCAAGTTCTTTGGTTGAACGAGCGCTCGAATAAGATCGTTGAACTTTGATCGGAACGTCAGGAGTGGCGAGATCCAGATCGGTAAAGGCTAGTGAAAGAGTGCCAGGTTTATAGTTTCCATCTAAGAATATCGGTGTGGTGTGATGCCTCACATTGTTGGCGTTGTCTTTAGCATAGACGTTGAGAATCCACTGTCCATTATCGAGCAATGTGGAATCGAGCGTAGCGATAACGCCATCCAGGATTTCTTTGTTGCCTATGACGCGTCGCAGTTCAATAGACTGACTAGGCTTGCCACTAGGGTGAACGGTTACCCAATACTCGGCTAGGTCACTTGATACCGGCGCATGGATCGTGCCATAGATTTCAATTGGTTCCAGAATCGATTGATTATAGGTCGGAGACTTGATTTGGACTTCGGGCGGGGTTGCATCTCCAAGAACTCGAAGTTCGACAAATCCACCAAAACCAGCGTAGCCAGTGTTGCCGGACAGGTCTTTCGCAGATGCAACAAACTTATAGTACCCTAAAGCCGATGGCTGACCGGAAACAACAAGCATGTTGGGGGCAATGAGAGTACGACCCGTGATATCCAAGTCGAAGCTAATATTCCGAGTTTGCCAAGTTGAACTATCGAGTGGTCGATACTCAACGAGTTTCAGAGACCGAGAATTCGCATCGATACCTACATTGTCCATCGCAACGACAGATACCAAAGCTTGACCATTCACTTCTAAATTTTCAGGAGTGGAAGAGAACGTTACGGTGGGCGCGACAGTATCCGCCGTCAATGTTATATTTATAAGATCGGAATCCAATCCGCCAAAGCCATCGCTAACACTACGTTGAAACGTGTAGGGCGTATTTGCCATTACCACTGGAGTCGACCAGGTAATCAAGCCAGTCTTTTGATCGATTGCGAGTCCAGCCGGCAAATTGCCGCTAGGATATGAAGTTAAGGAATAGCTAAGCTCATCTTTGTCAGCGTCCGTTGCTTTGGAACTCAACGACAAAAATTGTCCACCGAAAATGGGTGGCGAGCCTGCTGGTGGCTGATTAGGCAGCGCTTCGAGATCGGGGTTAGCATTCGTCCGTACAACGACTTTTTGAAGTTTTCGCGTAAAGAATTCACCATCAAAAACCGTCAAGGTAAAGGTGTAGGTACCAATTTGTGCCAAGGTTGGGGTCCAGGACACAGCTCCTGTCGTTAAATTGATCGTCATGCCGGATGGCTCATTAGACAAGGAGTAGGTTAGCGGTGACGATGGAGCCGGGTCGGTAGCCGTTACAAACTTTGTAGAGCTATCGCCGACAATCCAGAACGATGGTAAACCGGAAAGGATTACCGGCGGAGTGTTTACCGCTGGGTTGTACGCGATAAGGCTAACCACTTGCTGATTTGATCCTCCTCTGGAATCCATGACGCGAATTACGAAGTGATGGACAGAACCGTGGCTGATAGATGCGGGAACCGACCAAGTGATGACCCCTTGTTGCGAGACCGACATTCCGGCTGGAGCATCTACGAGCATATAACTTGTCTCGGATCGAGGCTGATCCAGATCAAACGCATCAACACTGTACGAATACAAACCGCCAATCGGTGCGTATTGTGGAGGTAGCGAACGAATCATTGGAGCAATATTGGATGATCGAACCGTAAGTTCGTAGGCAAAGCGGTCTGAACCACCATATCCATCGGAAACCAGTAGTTCTACTGAGTGTTTTCCAATATCAGACTCCTTCGGGATCCAAGTCATCTGACCGGATCGAGGATTGATGGACAAGCCATCAGGTCCCTTTGTGACGGACCAAATAAGTGCATCCAAATCGGCATCGACGGCTATGGCGCTCGCTTTATAGTTGTACCCCACGGTTGCAGAAGGAAACGGGGCATCATCGGCCGATATTACGGGCGCAGAGTTCCTCAGTCCATTGGTTACGGTAACTGTTGTTATTTGCTCTGTAACAAGGTTATCGCGATCAGAGATAGCCTTTATTTTTACGACATGAGTTGTTTCCGTCTGGTTTGCCGGGTTCTTTGGGGGAGTCCAAACCACCATCTGTCCCTTTTCGAGACGCATGGAATTCGGCTTTGTATCACCGAATGTGTACGAGATATCGTCACCGTCAAGATCTGTCGCATCCAACTGTAGGGAGTATAGAATACCGGCTGGTAAGGTCGTTCTAAACCTAGATTGAATGTCCGGAGCAGCAGAAGTCGACACGAGTGCTTGCACGACAAATGTTTGCGTTGCGATTGCTCCTGATTGGTCAACGACCTGAACCGTAAGCTCGTGCTTTCCTCGCTGGCTCGGATCATTCGTTGCGTACGTAATTACACCAGTTTGGTCATTAATCGTGGCTCCCTGAGGGGCATTGATCAATGAAAATCGCAAGCCGCTTACATCCTCGTCATTGGGATCAGTCGCATTCACATCATAAGAGAATGAGTTTGTACCAATAATAAAACGACGATCAACGACACTAGGAATTGCCGACGTGATTTGAGGTGGTGCATTATGAAGAACGGTCAGAGTGAATTCTTGTACTGCAACCAACTCTTCGTTTTCGTTAGTTCGATCTTCTCGGACTTGAATTTTGACGCGATATTGCCCGGCGGCTCGTGGTATCCCCGAAAGTAGCCCGGAGTCTGCGTTGATTGTCAACCAAGACGGAGCTTCGAGAAGTGCGAACTTAAGGGTATCTCCATTCGGATCAATAACTTGAACCGGATACCGATATTCCAAATCCCGCGCAGCAGGACCGTTAGGGACTGAAACAATCTCCGGCGGCTCATTCAATTGGAATGGATTAATCGCGGACACAACAAAACGCTGTTCCGTCATTTGCCCGGAACTATTGCTTATCTCGATAACGACTGGATAATTTCCGATCGACTCTGGGTACCAAGTGATCAATCCAGAGTTATTGATTGACATTCCTGCAGGGCCGGAGGAAAGACGATACGTCAAATTAGAATCGAGCGACGTTATCTGATAGGAGTAAGCGGAACTATCGGAAATCACTTTTGCCACGGGAGGCATTGATGTGATCCGTGGATGGCCTGGTAAGTGATTAGTCACTACCAGTGTTGTCGCCTGAACCGTACGAATCGGAGTGTTATCGATCCCAAGTGATCCATCTCTTGCCTTAATGACAAGAGGGAAAGCCCGTCCGATTGAACCCGCAGGTGGGGTAAAGCTTATTGATTGACCAGAGATCGTACCGACGGAATCCTGTGCTAACTCATAGACGATTGGATTACCCTCAAGGTCAGTAGCCTGAGTAACAAAAGTCCAGGGTTGGCCAGATACGAGTTGACCAGACGGACTATTGGAAAATGTAGGCCACGTGTTAAGCTCGCGAAAACGAGCTTGCATCATATATTGACGAATTTGACTATCTTCATCCGTCAAATTGACAACAACTTCGTACGCAGGATTGTCCAATTCCAGTCCGGTCGCTTCATCGGCGTTAATCGTAATCAATCCTGTCGGCGAGACAGAAATCGCTCCTCCATCGGGAACTGGTACACCATTTTTTCGAAGGTGAACGTAGCTATAAACAATTTCATTTGAATCACCATCTGGATCAATACCGACCAGTTGGTGGGTCCATTGGCGATCTAGGTAGATTGGTCCAGTAGGATTATTGTCCACAAATGCGTGTTCTCCATCGTCAGACGATGGCAATACGGCGGCAAAGACCTCATCAAAAGCCTCCCCTCCTCTTCCGTCAGAGATCTTAATCTTGACAACGGGGTCTGTTGATCCGCGACCTGAAGTAAAGCGGATTTGGTCCGCTAGAGTTGGAGTCCATCGAATGACCTGATTAGGGTCTATGGTCATTCCTGGCTGAGACACTATCAGTTCATACTGTAGCGGATCTCCGTCGGGATCCACTGCATCGAGAGCGTACGTCCAGGTTGAGCCCGTTCTGCCGTCAAACGGAACGGATCGAATAATTGGGGGCTGATTCTCAAAAGCAACTGGGAGCGAAAAGGACTGAAACGACGCGTGTTTTCCCTGGACGTCATCGCTTGCTTTAATAATGACCCGATAGTTACCTGATAAAGAAGCTGGGACCCACTCAATTTTTGCTTTGCCATGTTGACCTGGGATTGGCGTAACAGTCATACCTGCAGGTGCGTCTTGCAGAGAGAAAACGATGTTCTCGTTTAGGTTCTCAGGATCAACGGCGTTAACTTCATACGTCCATTTCTTTCCAATCAGTGCAGGCCCTACTGGGTTAGTTGTGAACTGCGGCGGATCATTCGGAAGCGGTATCTCGTTCACCACTTCGATTGTAAACTCCTGCCGATCGACACCACCACGTCGATCATCAACCTCTACAACGATGCGATGGAATCCGAGAGTGTTTGGAGTTGGAGACCAGTAAACCACGTTTCCATTGTTTAACAGGGTCATGCCAGGTGGAGATTGAATCAGGCGGTATACCAACGTGTCACCGTTAGGATCCGAAGCTTCAATCTGATAGCTCCACGTATAATTGTTAGATCCGGTCGATCGTTTGGCAAATTCAAATGGCACAGAGCTAATGACTGGAGCTTCATTGGGAGTGGAAACTCTTAGGTCGAATCGCTGTACATCGATTCCTCCTTGACCATCTCTCACCGCAACAGATACGGTGTGATTCCCCAAATCCGTCGACGTCGGGAACCAAGAAATCGTGTTCGTAACTGGGTCAAACACCATTCCACTGGGACTGTCAAGCATCGCAAAAGTTAGCGGATCGCCATCTTGATCAGAAGCTCGCAATTGATACTGATAGGACTGGTTTACGACTGCGACTAATGGAGGGGTAGAAACAAAGAGAGGTCGATGATTCTTGTAGGAACTGTCTTGTTTCACCTCTATCGCAAACGTCGATATCGTTTCGCCACCTCTTCCATCTGAGACCAAAACGTTTAATGCATGCGTACCAAGTTGCGAAATATGCGGAGTCCAAGTTAATCTCCCTGTTTGGCTATCAACGTTCAGACCACTAGGCACCTGAACCCCTGAATTAGCAGACGAGATTTGATAGGAGAGCACATCATTATTTGCGTCAGTTGCCTGTACCATAAACTCAAACGGACGACCGACTGATGCCGCTTTTGTACCTATCGGGTCGACAGTCGGTGATTGATTATTGCTATTCATTTCGTCGACATCTACGGTCCAGATTTGCTTCGCAGCCCCACCCCTGCCATCTGTAACCTCGACTGTAAACGAGTACTCGCCCGAGTCAGTTGGAGGTAGCCACGAAATGATCCCGGAATCGCGGTCGATCGTTGCTCCGTGGGATTCACCCAATAATGAATAAGTCAGTTTATCGTTGTCAACATCGATGGCATTTACATCGTAGTTGTAACTGTGGTTGATTCCGATAGGCATACGCCCAAGAACAACGTTTGTCCCATGACGGCGGAATTCCAATACGAACGCATGAGCTCCACCATCCCCTGTAAAACTAAGATTCACAGCCTGAGACTGGTCCGGATTAAGCCGGAATCGTGTAGGAGACGTGATACTGGCGACCCCGGACTGAATCCCATTTCCAGATGCATCGACTAAAGAAACATCAACGTCATATTCTACTGAAGATATAGCGCTCTCAATTGCCTTGATGATTCCATTTTTGTACGCAGTTAGGTTTTGCCGATCAAATTCCACATAAAGGGGATCACCTGGCTCCACATCTTCGTTGGGAATCAATCCAGAAAGAGATTGACCGGTTCTATTGATTGCTCCAGTAAGTCTCGCGAGTTCCGTTAGCATACTTCTCGGTGACGGAGGAACTATTCCCTGTGGAGTCGGTGGGTGCGGAGCTCCCATTCCAACAAACAACGCTCCGAGTTGCACTAGTGCATCAACCGCATCTTGAATCGACGCAGCTGATGGTGTTGGAACGTAGGGGTTTCCGGTAAGATTCGCATAGGCCGGATCGGGAACTGAATTGCAAGCTGCCAGCTGCGGACTGTGCACCAGATACGAGTTGCCCACTAGCGATTTAAGCGAGGACGAAATACCATCTGCACCTTCCACCGTCGTATCTACGCATCCTGATGTCTCAAAATCCACTCGGTATCTGGTTCCAAAATCAGAAGTTCCAATCACTATCGGTAGTGAACCAGCTCGAAATCCAGCTCCGCCTAGTCGATTGGTTGGAACGGATTGGATCAAGTCAACAGGTGTGAACTGCAAGCTCCAACTAGATGAGTAGGGTAGAGTTGGGAGCATCCTATTGAATTCCGAATTTATCAATGAAAAATAAGAGGTTCCATCAATGGAACCATCAACTCTTACTCGCCCACTCGCATTTAGTCCATCAAAATACGTCGGCCGCTCCGAATCTTGCATCCAGGAGTAACGATAGCCAGTTAGCGGATCGATACGCATGTCCGTGGTTTGGTTATAGTTTGCCCAGCCTCTGACGTAATGTGGAACCGACGCCACGCTCAACAGCGTTAACTTTATATTTAAGTCGATCTGGGAAGTAGCTGCCGATTTTACAAATACTATGTATTCGCCATTTCGAGGTAACACATATTCTTTGAAGTTGATTGTCGACGGTCCAAATTCGTTGCCTGATATTGCTTTCGTTGGAATCGGCAAAATTCTTTCGCCAAAGTTTGAGTAGACCTCGAAATCAATGTATTCAATATCGTATGCGTTGACGTTTGTATCCAATCGTACCGAGCTGCCTTCCACTCCATTGAATCGGAAAAGTCTGAGATCATTTTCGAAATTCAGGCTTGTTGGATAGTTGATCCCAAATTCGATGGGCTGCGATTGCTTTACGACATCCATCAATTCAAAATTAAAATTGCTGGTTAGACTTTGAGTACTCACCTTCAAGTAGTATGTACCTGGTGGTATTCCACCATCACCTACGTGAGAGTAAGGATTGATCCAGCCTCCAGGTCCACGAATAGATTGACTGACAATACCTGCGGAAGAAAAAGAGGAAAGAACTGGCTCCAATGTGTCCGTCAAAATCTCCCAGTTCAGATGGGATTCACTCGATCTAAGAATTGGCAACGTCCAGTCTTGACTCGAAAATTTGAAAAACACCGGCGAACTCGGTGAAAGCGACGCTACATGAACCCTCTCCGACACCTGGATTGTAGTAAAACTTGGAACGAAAGGGCTATTTCCCGATCCCAATTCAGCACGCAATGTGAACTGAAACTCTTCGTCTAAAAATCGATATTCCTCCGCTTCATTGTAATCATATGGTGAAGGATCAGGAAAAAGATGAAGCGCAGAACGAACTTTTGCCACTGGCGTTTGATCGACAATAACAGAGTAGGTCCCGCTACTTGGGAGGCTAAACTCGAAACCTCCTAAAATAGATGTGGGCGTTAAAACAAATCCGTTTGGCGTATAGACGTTTAAGAATCGGGTAGCTCCATGCCTATTGTTTGTTTCTTCGAGGTTAGTCAAGATCCGCAGCTTTTGACCTGATGTTCCTTGGTAACGAAAAACATAACCTTTCATGGAAGAATCAAGAGTACCACCAACCGTTTCATTGATTCTCAATTCGGGTTGAGACATAACATCCACGATTCGAAAACCCGCTCGAAGATCGGTGTCCAGAAGGAACGAAGGACTCTCGCTCGGAATTTGAGCAGGTGGAACGTCGGCGTTTCGCCGATCTATACCTACGTAGTTTCGATCGAGATCGATCACGGTTTGGCTGGCCAGGGAGCCAGCCTCGCCAGTATAATCGAGAGAGGTCGAATCACCGACATTAAAGGCGTCGACGCCTAATCCGGTAGCAAGTTGATAAAGGCCCTCTATAAGAGCTTCCTCCGCATCATTCCCCCCTCTACCACCTGAAGTCCGACTTAAAGCTGACGCAATTATTTCCTTAAACCTTGGGTGATTGGTAGATATGACCGGTTGATTAAGAGTGAACGGAACCCCAATTTCACCGTTGTCGTCGGTGGAGAATTGACTATCAAATGGTGTCGTGGTCACCAATCGAAAATCATCAAATCGTGAAATTCCGATTCCCACATCTACGTTCGGAAAAAGAGTCGTAATGCTAGTGACGATTGCTTCGAAATCGTGTTGAAGCAATGCGTTTACTTCTGTAAAACTAAATGTGTCATCCATGAGTAACATGATGTCAACTTTTGGGACTCCGTCAGAAAGAGATATCTGAACGGCCTTTGACGTGGATTCATTCGTATCCAACATTAGCGTCAAGCGATCATTATTGGTCCCGATTTCCTTAACGTCTCCCAAAGGCGTAAGGCGACTTGCCGCATTCTCAAACTTGATCTTGGGGACCGAGGTTATTACTGGTGGGTTGTTCGGAATTGGCGCAATCTTGACGTCAAAACGCTGTGTCGAATAATTCTTGAACGAGTCAATAGCTCGTATTGCAAGTGATCGAGTCTGACCGGCATCTGTTCCCGAGGGTACGAAGCTGATTGTTGCCGTTCCGTTTCCATGATTAGTCAGTTGAAAACCCTGTACACTATCCATCGAAAAATGGACTTCGTCACCGTCGGGATCAGACGCTTGCACTAGGTAACTGTAAAGTTCACCGGGTTTAACATCGGTTACTGGAACAGATGTTATTACAGGAGCACTGTTTGACACAATGACGTCTAGCTTGAAAGACTGTGTGTCAAAAGCTCCAAACGGATCGACTACACGAACGGTAATGTCGTGCCGCCCCATCGCCGGTGTTGTCCATGTAATCATCCCGGTCTGAGAATCGATGGCCATCCCCAAGGGTGCATTAACGAGCGAGAAAACGAGCGGGTCGTTATCAACATCTGCGGCTAAAACGCGGTACTTGTATGGGCTATATACGGAATGAATTTCCGTCGGTTTAGATACGATTTTTGGGGCGCTATTCCAACTGGGGTGATTACCAACAACTATCGCATACGGCTGCTCGACCCAAAATGGAATTTCGAATCCAGGACTAACGCCAGCTTGCACAACTTCCGAGAAACTGGGGAGAAAGTCAGGAAAAGCAGAAACGAGATGATAATCCGTAATTGCCGGCCTGAAAGTAGCGTTATGAACGCGTTCAGTGAACGGATCAATATCCCAAAAACGGGTTACGGCGTCATCTGCATTGCTGATATCGCGAAGCGTTGGAAGATATTTCCGCATCAACTTAGCGTCACCAGCAGTGCCAACCCTGCTGTCAACATATTGTTCCGAGTTAAGACCCGCGAATTCGCCAGGCAACGAAAGTTCACGAATTCCAGCGTCAACGGGCCAAAGACGAGTCGTTGTCATCGGTACTCTTGCCATACCATAATAGACACCAGGCGCAATGGCACCCCAACCGCCAACTAGCAACTGGCTAGAGGGTTTTACTACGCGAGTAAACTCCTCACCCGAATCATTTGGCGGAAATACACTTTGCCAGCCGGCGGGAATTGGAATTCCTGAAGCGTTCTTTACCCATTTCGTCGACGATGTTGAACGATCTGCGACCCCAGGGGCGTAGGTTTCTACATCTATCCCTGCAGGCAATGGAGGGTCGAACTGGACCGCCCTTCGCGGATCAGATTTGGCAGGCAGGGTCCCGCCGGTAATTTTAGACGCAAAATCGATATTGCCTTGAGAAACGAGGTTGGGTTCTGCTTTCGCAAAAAAGGGTCGAAACGGTGCATTGGTTGTGCTATGTCCATCAAATAGAGATGATTCAAAACTACCTAATTCGATCTTGATGGTTTTTCCATCCGAAGATGGAAGCGATTCGAGATCAGCAGGTTCGAGCTTGATCCTTCTTTGAATCGAACGGAAGTTTTCGACATTTCGCTCTTCGGATTTCTTGCTTAGCGTGACAAGTACTTCCACCTCTCCGCTTCCAATCGATATCGGCTCCCTAGCATTAAATCGAATTGGACCGGTCGCGATTTCAAAGTTTGGATCTGCGTCCGGTTTAAACGGACCAACGACCATCCCAAACGCAAGCTTCCCTACCAAGTTTTCCGGCAAGCGGAATTCAATAGTCAGATTGCCACCAATAATGGTCTCTACATCGCGCAGCTCATCAATCGTTCCTAAAATCCCGTTAGAATTCGGAAACACGTAGGCAACCGAATTTGTAAAAAGAGATTTGTGATTTAGCTGCTGGTCAATTGGCCTCGGATTGGTATCTGCACCACCAGGGCCAGGCGCATCCGGTATCAGCGGAGGAGTAGGCGAAGGTGTTGATGGAGTCGGCGTCGGTGTTGGAGTAGGTGTCGAGGGTGATGTTGGAGGATCTCCCGTACAAGTCTCCGGATCCCAATTGGTAAAACCTGGCGGAGGATCGCAAACCAGAATGGGCGGATCTGGGTTATCCGGTGGCGGTGGCGGTGGCGGTGGCGGTGGTGGTGGTGGCGGTGGCGGTGGCGGTGGCGGTGGCGGTGGCGGTGGCGGTGGCGTGGGGGTCGATGGAGTCGATGGAGTCGATGGAGTCGATGGAGTCGATGGAGTCGATGGAGTCGATGGAGTCGATGGAGTCGATGGAGTCGATGGAGTCGATGGAGTCGATGGGGTCGATGGGGTCGTCGGAGTCGTCGGAGTCGTCGGAGTCGTCGGAGTCGTTGGCGTCGTCGGCGTCGTTGGCGTCGTTGGCGTCGTTGGCGTCGTTGGCGTCGTTGGCGTCGTCGGCGTCGTTGGCGTCGTTGGCGTCGTTGGCGTCGTCGGCGGCTCTGGCCAGCACGGCAAGCCAGGATGGTCACAGTCCCAGTTTCCCGTTATGGGCGGCAATGGTGGTTCAGGAGGTGGCGGTGGTGGTGGCGGCCACACTCCCCCGTTGCATAGATCAACCCATTCTTGCGGCGGCGGATACGGCGGATCCCAAACTGAACAATGTGGTGTAATCAGTGATGGTTCACCTTCTGCACTATTCAGTCCCAGGGGTAACTCTCCAAGCGGAACAGATCGCATCGATGCGTTCTGCGCAACGGAGTGTTTTTCAGGGAAAATAATGGATGACAAACCAGAATTTGGATTGCTAACAGTTAGAGTAAAATCAGCGGAGCCTGTTATCTGCAATTGCGTCACATCCAGTGGCTGCACCGAAGTTTCGACTGGTCTTCCTGAGGGTGTAATATCGTGACCACCGCCCTCGCTTCCTGTTGTTACAGCAACTCCAACAAGTAAGCTTCCATTGGTCACCGCTGAAACGTTACCCTCGAAAACAACTAGACTAGCAACCTCTGGGCCGCCGGTTGCCATCACCAATCGTTGCTCAAATTGTTCAATTCTCGGTACACGTGGTTTGGGAGAATTAATCGGTTTGCGATAAGATGCGATTGAACGAAAACTAAACCAATTACGAAATGTGAATTTCATAGTGTGCGTGGTTACCAATGACAACGAGGCGGTGACATGCAGCTCCAGACGTTGGCTGCATACGTCAGCAGCAGAATGTAATGTTGATGAATTCTGATCGCAAACAAATTTCAGAGTTTTTCTTTTTTGAGAATTTTGTGGACGTTTTGGCGAGGCCTACTTGAAACCAGCACGAAACGATTGTATGTCACGTTCTTTCTTAATTGACAAAGGTCATTCATTTCTAATCATTAAGTAGCACCGTAACCCGCTCGTACAACGCCGACCTGATTTCTCGCAATAAGCAAAGCGAGAACGCTTACTAACTTCTCGACTTGAATCATGGGCTGAACTGGATGATTTGAATTACGCCAGAACCAAATTCCCTCACGATTTTCAAATCTGTTGGTATAGTCACCTTTGCCACAAACGAATCCAGGACGAGCGATTAAGCACTTATCGTTGTACCTCTTTACAAGGTTTTCGCACCAAAGTTTATTCTTAGCCGTTTCGAACAAAGGGTCATCAGGATAGGAGAGGTCAACAAGAGACGACGAGATATAGGTATAATGCTGACATCTACAGTGATCGAGAATATTGCGTATCTGGTGGTCCTCAAAACCGATGAAGTCCACGATATGAGGCCATACCGAACCATCCAAAAGATCCCTGCATTGCTGTCGATCACTTCGGTCACATATTATACGAGGCACCTCAGGGAACAGATGGGAATTAGTCAGACCACGATTAAACAGCGTCAACTGAAACATCCCTCTGTTCAAGACATGTTCGCAGAAAGCTCTGCCAATAAACGACGTTCCACCTAAGATTAGTAACTTCTCACCCAACATTTTTCGAATTGCTTTCGTCCAAGTAAAAGACCGGTGTTTCGAACTTCTCTACATTGGTATCAGTCCATCTATCCCACGGATCTTCTCCTCTATCAGCACGGTATTTTGCTAATCTTTGATGCCTATGAATTAAGTAACCTGGATCAGAGTGATACCACCATATAAACGAGTTGCGTCGTAAACTAGAAGAACCCATAAACGCATGGTATGAAATGGGTGAAATCTCAAACATGAAAAGACTGTTATTGCGCGGCGGTATAGCCTTGAAAAGAGTTTTGCCGTCAGGAAGATAGACACCCGTCTCTCCTCCAAAGCCCGACTGCCAAGGGACATTTCCGATATAGTAAAGACAAGCTACAGAGCGAGCGGTTTTTATAGACTCTGGCTGTCGATGCTTAGAATCATCCGAGTAATTAACCCCGGAATCCCCGGTGAAAACTCGCATACCATCGAGATTTGGCGAAACTTTTGGGAAGGAAACAACGGCAAAATCGGTATGAACCCACCCTTTATCTGACGGCGGCATATGTTGATGCATGCCTAAGATTACATTCTCATCAAGATAGATATCGAAGACGTTGGCCACAAAGGCCCTTACATCCTGCGACACGATCTGGCGCAGTGCAGTTCCCGCAATTTGGCTCAATGTCGGGTTGTAATTCACCGCGTTGTAGATCTGATTTCCTTGTTCTCCAACTTTTCCGATGGGTTTTCCAAGACCAATTAGGCTTTGAAAAATCATCGCCAGTGCTTGGCTCGTCCCTTCGTCAAAGAAGTTCTCGACAACAGCGTAGTTGAATGGAAAGCTTGATACGGAAATCTGGAGGTCGGCATTTATCATCGATTAGGCATTTCGTTACATCTTCGGGGTAACATCAAACATGGCTTAAGTTGCGAACGGATGATATCTCATGAATTAGTGCTATTCAACAGGATGCAGTCAAACAGTCAATTGCTTGGTGCGATCTAACCTACATGCTGGCCGATCTAGATACCTCGAACAGCACGCACCAAAGGTCAATGCTCTGACTGAAATGTTAATCCCCCTGTGCTGTCCTGCTCGAATTCGCAAAAATCCCAAAGCCTATCATGTATCCTGGTACACCTGTCTTGACGAGCGGCTAAGTGGAGATTCGGATGGCAAACCGAAAGTCTTTCGGGATGCGGCGGTTACCAATCTGCAAGAGTTCTTCAGTCGGTTTCGGCGGTTGAGTATCGGCTCTGACGACTCGCTGGAAAGACTTGTGCAACAAGCCCAAAGTCTGATCGGGGGAATGGTGCCAGACGATTTGCGACAAGCGAATCCGCTCCGGGAACGGATCTCGGAAGGGCTGACTCGCATTGAAGCAAGTCTTGATGGTTACATGACCGAACGTCCACGACGCAACATTATCCGGAGAGCCTCGTAGTCATGGACCAACAAGCTGTTGCCATAATCGAACCGAACGGTGCTGTGCGAGGCATTTACAGCGATCTGATTCCCTACCAAGCGATCGGAACGCCGGACATTGTTCGTGCTTCGCATGTCGAGCCAGACCAACACGGAATGTGGTGGGCCGATATGACACCGATGAATGGGCCGAAACTCGGTCCTTTCATCGAACGGTCGAAAGCCATCCAAACGGAGGTGCAGTGGTTGGAAACCTATTGGCTTGACCAGGATGGACGCTCATCAAACGTATAGGTTAGTTGGCGATCGATGTTCGAATCCGATTCCGTTGCCAATGGGCATATTGATTTAATGGCGTTTGAAAAAAAAGCATCAGCCGCAGGGGCGCTAGCCCACGGTTATCAGCTGTCAACCGGACGCTATCGCGTTACGGCTCATGAAAGCAACAACTCCATAAGCAATGGGATAGTAAACAACACATCATTCGCCTTGCAGTCGACCAACCCGGTCGGCTGCTTTTTTTTAGCTATCAGAGATCTGATCTCTCGCACCTATTGGCATCACACCGGATTTCCGCAGTCATGTGACCTCTGCTCGATTCGCCCCTATAGGGGCTTTCTGATTTAAAGGTATGTTGGCCACTCTTGGCCGACTTGACCACAATTCGGCCCGTAACATGTAGCCAGGGGTTGATCGCGAGCGACACCCCTGGATTCGAATCCCAAACCATTCTTCCCATCCTGAAAGGATGGCAGAGACTCGCTCATGGATGGCTTCCCTACCGGGATGCAAAACTTCATGCTCATCTCAACCGGAGGTGTCGCATTCGCTCAACCTCCGGCTACCAGCTTGAATCCCTACGGGATACAAAACGACGACGTCGAGCATGCGTAAATCATGAGATCGTCGCTGTTCGACTCATCGGCCCTAGGCACCGATCGAAGCGGTTCGAAATGTAATGACTTCAACCCCATAGGCCGTGCTCGGCTTATCTGTCGTCCGCTTGCGAAGATTACCAAACAAATCCATAACATACGTTCGGTACAAGTAGATGGCATCGTAGTTCGTTATCGATTTGACTATGTTGCCAAATAGAAAAGGCTTTTGTTTTCGGCTGACAGTTTCTCAAACGCAAACTCCAGATCCTCTCTGATCTCTTCTAGAAAATCTTCATCGAAGTTGCCTGTCAAACGCCCCTTTACGGAAGCAGCATTGCCCATTCCAAGATCCATTAACAAGTCACCGAGTTCATCTTCCAGACTTTCAAGGTCTTCTTGTTTTGCCAATCCACCTGGTTCAAACTGAAATGCTCTCAGATGATCCTGAGGAATGAAACCCGCACGAGGGTATTGTTGGGACATCCTAGGGACCGGAAACGGAGGCTGGAAGCGACTTCCTGGACGTATTATTCCCACGTGCTCGGGAAATGACTCGTCAAGATATTCCGTAAAAACCGCGAAGGTGATCTCTTCAAAATTACTCTGAGCTATGACCAACATCGCATCAAAGTACGTTGAATCACAGTCTTTTGGCAACCGATTTTCCAGGATATCGGATACCAGCCGCTTCATTTGTGACAACTCGTCTTTACAAACGGATGCAGGTGACAAGTCAAGCCATGAGTTTGCCTTTTCGTACATATCCGAAAGACTTAATTCGACGTGCGAGCTCGGAACGCCAAAGAAGAAAACGCTGTGAGACATTATCAATTCAAGGGTTAGGGAACGGGATTATCGATGGATTCACGTGTAAGAATGCTGCAAGCAAGGTTGATGGGTAATTCGGTCATGTGTTTGCCGCACCTTTTCGCGATTGCGTTGACGGCCGTGTATTCCAATGCGATCAGATCGAATTGTTTTTTGTCGTTGTCTTTGTAGGTTTTGTTTCGGCTTCGGAAATATTTCATTCCGGCCGTGAATGCTCTATCAAAATCCGATTGTGTTCCTTCGACGGCGGCCAAGAGCGCTTCAACCAGCAATACGACTTGTTTCTTTTTGCAATCCAGAAGCTCCTGACGCAAGTCGGCGTCCGGTTCCGGTGTAGATTTTAGGAAATTGCACATCAGCAAATAAGCGCGAGTATAGTTGCGATCAATCCTCCCCGTGTAGCCAGGATCGAGGCTGAGATGATATGGGCTCACGAACGTTTGAATTTGCTCCTCGGTACCGTAGAGAAGCAATAAAGGTAATGAAAATTGAGAGAGTGAAAACCATATTCCTAGCCGAATATCGTTGACACGACTTGGGTCGGCGAGATCAAGAGCAATCTTGATTGCCTCTTTTGCCATGCTAACAAAATCGATTTTTAGATAACCGAAGTGCTGCAATGACGCTATGTACAAACAGTCGTTAAGGGATATTTCCGTATGATAACCTTTCCACTCAGGCAATGCGCTTTGAGTTTGAAATAGCTCATTATCTGTTAGAAGAAAATCAAGTTCTCGACTAAAACTATTCATTAGGTTCCTCTGGGCCAATCTTCTAGCCATGCCGGCATTGCGGGAATATGAAATTGTGCTGTTACGGTGATTTGAAACGACTTTCGCTCGTTATTGAATCTTGTGACCACTGCTCCCATTGGGATCATTGAGTGTCGTGCAGCATCTAGCTCGGCGCGTTGGGGCGTACCCAAGGGATTTCTTTTTAGAGTGTCATCCAACCAATTATTGATGCAATAGCCGCTCATTTGCTGGACTTCTGACCCTCCGGATCCGTACTTTGCTTTACCGAGCCCACTAGATCCACCTTTTGATTCAAAGTGAGCCAAGGTTCATCGATTGTACAAGATACGTATCGGGGAAACTCTCACCGAACCCTCAAGTCAACAAATAGCGCCGAGTTCTCAAACGCATTTTTCCAGAATGTCCTGCCGCGCTGGAACGCTTCGCACGCTTTCTGCGGGCCAATGCGACGGGCATCGTGTCAGTCGCTACGACGAGAATACGATTGCGCGACCAACGTAGTAAATCCACAATCCGAATAACACGCACACTAAAACAAGAAACATCTGCGAACATTCACGACCAACATTCAGCCGAATTTCGTCGTAGACCTTACGCATATTCATCAAAACACCCAGGCAAAAGGCAGGAAAAAGTACATAAAAAACAAAAAACCAAAGTAGCTTAATGAGTAATAAAAAATAACCTTGTAGCATTTTAAAGTCGCTTAATCCGAGGAAACATCGAATCCAGATGTGCGTACAATTAGCTCATCTCCCTTCTTAACGGATGCGGTTAACGAAAACTTCCAAGGTGTTGGATTTGCTATCCCTCCAGTAATCGATCCACTAGGTTTCGGTATGTTTAAATTTCGAACCCACTCCCAGCCAAATTCGGCAAAGGAAATTTTTCCTTCAATTGTCTCATATGGATCCCAATATGTAGAAAATGGACCGACCACTCCTCCGGCAGCGATTCGGTATGCTGACACCGTGTTGCTCATAACCGTTTTGTTTGTCCAGAGAGTAGATATTCCATCATCGTACAACAAACGATTAAGCATTCCCCATAAGATGTAGTTCATTTCAGAAACTGGGTATACTGCACCCATGAATGTAGCTGTTTTAGCAAGCGACACATTCTCGACTTTTTCTGAGATCCATTTTTTCTTGTTCTCAAAAATCATTTCCTCAATATCCCATCCCACACTAATTGCAGAAATCGGATTCCAATTATGCAACACATCAGCAATACGCTGCTTGTGACTCGCACTGAGTCCGGCTTTGCCATTTCCTCCATCCCATTTCTCAATCAACCTATTGCGAAGCTCTAGTAACTTTTCTGTTGCATTGTATCCACCAAGACCGAATGCGAGGTCTTTATTGTACTTGTGATGAAGATTAAAAAAGCCATTCGCGGCTGTCATGCCAGCATAAACAAACATTGCAGCTCCAACATAGCCCGATGACACAGTTAGCGCTGTGCCAATTACACTGACAAAAGAACCAAGAAAACTCTCCCCGCTTGGATCGATCCCCATCACAGGATTCGCATGCACGAATCCGTACTTGTTGTACGACAGCGGGTCGCGGGAATTTCCTGCAAACGGATCGAGTGTCGTAAACCTGTGTCCATCGTACCAGCGTGCTCGAAGATACAATTGCCCAATGCGGCTATCGAAACTCTCGCCATTGTAGAGCAGACTCGTGAGAGCTTGCGATTGCAAGCCTTGAGCACCCACCGTGCCTACCGATTGAGCAATGCGGTTATGAATCGTGATTAACTCGCCGT
>Ga0315899_10002409_pt1 | contig 20740 bp, 25 predicted proteins | sample LakEriMetagenome_2_FD_203518 | JGI IMG/M metagenome (GOLD analysis project Ga0315899, IMG submission 203518) | Freshwater fungal communities from buoy surface, Lake Erie, Ohio, United States - Buoy 4 MA112 | ecosystem: Environmental > Aquatic > Freshwater > Lake | place: USA: Lake Erie, Ohio... | reverse complement strand
CCCACTCCCCGCGTCCTCGGTGTTCGTGGGCGTGTTGTGTGTGTGTGTGTGTGTGTGTGTGTGTGTGTGTGTGTGTGTGTGTGTGTGTGTGTAACACACACACACACACACACACACACACACGGATATATGTATATGTATATGTATATGTATAACACACATATATATATACTTATATATATATATATATATATATATATATATACATATAAGTAAACACATACATCATATAAACACATAAACACCGGCGGCGGAGGGACGCAAGGCGTAAGGGCCAGAGTCCGGTGTGGAGCGCTTGGTGCGCGTTGAGGATGCGGAGGAGCTCTTGGAGAGCGATGTCTCGTGGTACAGGAAGCCGAAGTTGGGATGCCTCCATCTCGTCATACCCTGTGCAGAATTCATGTGTTGCTCCTTGTGTGCGGCGCTGGCAGCGACCATGAGTATGAGCGCTGGCGGTAGTGGTGAAACTAATGTTGCGAATGGCGCTATGCACTGACTGGGCGGGGGCCCGGTACCGGAGGCAAGGGCGGACAGAGTGCGGGCGAGCTGCTCGTATCTTTGATGGTACTCTGCTGTGGAATAGTAACTTGAGGCGTCTGAGTCTGAAGTCGGAAGCGTGCTTGCCGAGCGCGTTTGCCAGTTCAGCATTGCCTCGTGTGCTGAGACCTCCAGACACACGAGCTGCGCGTCCGATTGACGGGAGGGAAGACGAGCAGCACGTTGGAGGGCGAGAATGCCAGGAGCAAACTGGTGCTTGAGCATGCACACCCTGGCCTCCACCACGAGCGCATCATACGCTCCATTCCAGTCCCCCACCGTGAGGGCGCCGAGACGTTTGTGCGCCACTGTGCATAGCAGCTTCGCCGCTTCATAAGCACTCTTCATCTCGTCATCATGGAGCAGCAGAGGCAATGCCTGCTGGAAGTCGCTGGATGGCGCAGAGGCGGTGAGGGGCACAAACGCCGACCTTGAAGTAAACACTGACCTTGAAGTAGAAGTATGGCTTGAGGTTCCGAAGGCACTAGATGCAACGCTAGAACGCGCTTCCGCACGCTGGTTGGTGCCCAGTGCTTCCGTCTCGGCCGCCATCACCAGGTGCGCCCACTCGGCAGCCGCGGCGACATGGCCGGCGCGGAACAAGACTGCTATCAGCCGCGGCAAAGCAGGCAACGTCTCCTCTCCTTGCTTCAACGTCTCCTCTCCTTGCGTCGCAAGCCACCGCGGCGCAGAATTGCCTTGCTCATGGACTCGCGCCGCCTCCTGCATGGCCTCAGTGATGCCTGCGCCCAATTCCTTCAATTGCCGTTGGCGCCATCCGCGTGTGGCTGTGCGCGGCTCTGGTATGCCCGACGGCACACGAAGCGCAAGAAGCGTGTGCTCAGAGCTGCAGCGGAGCGCGGCGCGCAGGAGGCGGCGCGCCGAGTACTCATCACCGTGCTGCAGCCGTTCTGCCATGCTGTGCAGGACGGTCTCGAGAACGCCACCCGCGACAGAGGACGGGTGCTCGACTCCGGCAGACAGAAGCAACAACTGAGAGAACAGCAGCAGCAGAGCCAGCATGCGCATGGGAGGGTTCCCGGCTTCAACTTGAACTTCGTGCAATAAAAACACGTTGAGAAACGTCAGGCTGAAGGCTCGTTTCGTTCGTTTGGGGTCCAGTCAAGGCTTGAAGGCTGGACCCCGAAGGCTGTCTCAAGCAAGTTGGAGATTTTTGCACGAAGTTCAAGCGGTTATGCCGGGAACCCTCATGCGCATGCTGGCTCTGCAGCTGCTGTTCTCTCAGTTGTAAGGGCGGAGAGTTGCGCGCCCGGGGGTGGGGGCATGGACGACGCGGTGTCCAGGTTTGGTCCCGCACCCACGAGCCGATGGAAGGGCACACAACTGGGTGTCGGCGTGCTTGGTCGGCACCGCCGGTGCTGCATCGAGCTGGCCGCGGGCGGCGTGTTGCGGCTTCTGGCCGAGAACACGCAGCAAAATGACGGCCAGAAGACTTCGTGGATCCGCCTGAGCAACCGCCGCACGACAGTCTTGTATGACTGCTGGGTGAGTTTGGCGTGTTGACTGTGCGCGCTGTGACTCCTGGGCGCGATCACGCGATGCCCCTGCCATGCATACGCTACTTGCACTGCGTATCGAGCAGTTGCGGCATACCAAACACCTACGCATGCGTGCCCAGCGCCGTGCGCCCGCCCCCTTCAGCCTTCGGGCATAGCCCCCTCACCCGCGGGCATGGAGAAGTGACGATTGCGGGCATGGTGTGCGCTGTGTGGACGGCGAAGGTCGAGGACTTGTCCAGAGAGGCGGAGGTGAAGCCGCGCAAGTCGAAACCAGACCTGAATTCGGTGCAGCTGAGTCTCCCTCAGCACATGCGGCAGCTGCCGATTGCAGCAGCGCGTCAGAAAGGCGGGGGCAGGGGCGGAAACGGAGACAAGGCCGACTGCCAGCCGCGATGGCAAGGCGCCGATAAGCCTGCAGAGCCGTTGGTCATCCGCGTGACTCTCGACGGCGGCCGCGAGAGCGAGCAAGAGGCGTGCAAGCTTATCAATGACGCGGGGCGCGAGTACGGGCGGCGGCGGGCCGGGCTCAAGTTGCGGGTGGCGGCGCTGCTGGAGCTGCGCCAAACTTGCTTCAGCCCTTCAAACGCCCTCCACACTCAACAGCTCACGGACCTTTGGCATCTTGCCCTGGGCGATGGCGCTCCCTCGCCCCCCTCGTGCATGCCTGCCGACGGCGCGCGCTCTGAGGGCTGTGCCGCCCCTGACTGGGGCAACTTGGGCTTCCAGAACCGCCTTTGCCCGCAGTCAGACTTCCGCGACATGGGCATGCTCTCCGGTGCCTTCCTCAACCTCCCCTCACCCTCCCCTCACCCTCCCCTCTCTTTCGTGCACGAATCAGGAATGACGTTCCCTGTTGAGTCTCTAGATGCGTGTGTGTGCATGATGGTGCTAGATGCGTGTGTGTGCATGCGCGTGCTCAGCATCCCATGCGTGCACAAGAGGCTGCGCCCCGCTGGGCCTATTTGTTGGTGTCTTTTGGCCTATGTGTAGGTCTCTTTTGGCCTGCGCTAGGCGGGCTCCCAGCGCGGTGCTCTTCTGACGGCGTGCATGAAAGACATCTGGGTGATTTTGGGGGCCTGGCAGTGCATTTGCTGACCTACTATGCGCGAAAATACCGGCAAGAGGTGGCGAGCCTGGTACTGGCCAACAGTGCTCGCGCTGAGGGGTACCCATTCGCTGCCGCTGCCATCAATGTCGGGCACATGCTCGTCAAGATGCTCGTGCAAGGGCTGGCCCCGGAGGAGGAAGCCCTCTTGTGCGCCCTCAGACGCCCTGGCGCCCCCTCCCTGCCCTCCAGTTCTACCGTCTTGCTCCGCTCCCCCTTGTTCGTGGTCATGTCGCGCATTGTCGAGGACAGTCGCGATCTGGGAGGGGGTCAAGGGGATGGCGGCGCAGGAGCTTCCACAGATGGCGATTCCTCTCGTGACAGCCTTGGGTGTGGCGAGGCCTGCGGGTGGGTGCTGGAGGAAATGTTCTGCGCTGCATTTGGCCTGCTCGAGCAGGTCTCGGTGTTGCGCACATACCTCAATGCCGTGTTGCGCACTTCCCTGGCATTCACGTCCAAAGCGTGTTGCCCGTCTTGCCACTATGTTCCTTGTGCCTAATGCTCTCTTGACACATGCATACCACCTACCCTACACATACCACCTACCCTACACATACATACCACCATCCTCCTTGTGCCCAATGCTATCTTGTCGACGGAGTCGCCCCGTTGCCTCCTCCTGACACACGCCTCCACGTCCCCGCGACAAGCACCCATTCCCTCTGCTTCTGCAGCTTGCTGGCACGCGTTGTGGCCCCCTTACGCATCTGCATTGCGCTACAGCAAGTCTGACGGCAGATGTTTGTGGCGCCGCGCTCTCTCCTCTTTGCGCGCGGGCCGCGGCGGATGCGCATGCGTACAGCTGTGGGTGCGGCACGAGGCCAAGTACATGATGTTCAACCGCATCCTGGGCGCCCTCAGCAAGTGCATGGGACTATATGTGCAAGACGAGTGGCGCCAACCCACGGGCAGCCTCAATGCTCTCCGAGACTTCGACGTGAGCCGCGTTCAGCTGCCGCCCGACCCCATGAGTTTAATGCATGCGGCAGTGCCTTCCTCTCCAGCGCTCGACGCGTCAAGCAGTCCTTCACGGCCTTCAAGCCTGGCGCTGGGCACAGGCAACCCCCACGCCAGCCCCATGCAGACGCCGCTCAGCAAGAGCGCCCCACACCCGTCCAGCAGCCCGGCGCAGCAAGGCACGGTGGAGAAGGGCTTTCTGAAGCAGGGCCATGACAGCTCACAGGTTGGCAGTGTTGGCAATGCTGGTCAAGCGCCAGCACATGCGGCCGCGCAAGCAGGTGGCCAGGGTGGGAGTGCTACGGGCGTCGTGACCGGGGGCGCTGTGGGCAGGGGGATAGAGGGTGGGCATTCGACCGCGCAAACAGCATTTTCGCCCTCCAGCCCTCGCGCTCGCCTGTCCGTCGTGAGTCTCCAGGCGCCAAGCCCAGCGCCTTTAGACTCACGAGGATCCGCGCGCGAACGGAGCTGGTCGTCGTCTACTGGCAGCGTGTATGGGCCGGGCATGTTGGCCAGCTGTGAAGGCTATGAAGCCGCCTGCCATGCCTACGAAGGCGCGTACGACGCCGAGGGCCACTTCTCTCGCTACCTCACTGACAGTTTCACTCGCGATCTAGCAGACAACGAGACAAGTGGCGATGCTGCGTCGCTGGTCGCGGCTTTGCAGGCCGAGGGCTTGGACACAGTGGGCAGCCATGCAGGCAGCGATGCAGGCAGTGCCGCGGACAGCACTTCACCAGCCGCGACGCCGCCCTCTGAAGTCGACGATGCCGAAGACCACGTTGATGCCCACGTGGATCTCGAGTGGAGCCCCTCGGGCAACATGGTGTGAGGGCAACATGGTGTGAGAGGGGCAACTTCTTGTGAGAGGAGCAATGATGGGTGATGCTTTTGGCACTCACATGGCATGATCTGATGGCCTTGATTGGTATCATCTCATGCGCTCAAGTGGCGTCTCCATCGTGCCCTTGCAAGCAGTCTGCGCCTCGCCCGCCCTCTTGCTCTTTCTCCACATGCGCGCGCGAATTTATGGCCCTGGCGCTGGCGTGTCATGCAGCGGGGCGATGCTGCCGGCACAGACGCCGCGCCATTTGGGATGCCCCCTTCAAACACAGGGGGGCACAGGAGGTGATACGGCAATGGCCGAAATATGCTGGGCGGACTGCGTCGCTGCCACCTTTACTGTTGCCTGGGATGAGGGGCAAGGAGCGTGGAGACAGACAGAGCAGATGTGGCTGCCAGATCATACACGACATGAGACTTAGCGCCGAAAGCAGAGGAGGCTTAGCGCCGAGACTTGAAGACTCAGCCCCCAGACACTTGGCTTGCCGCTCCTTAGGTCTTACATCTAGCAATGCGCCCTTGTAGCGCGCCGCACCTGCATCGATCGTGCCCGTGTAATTACGAGAATTCCCACGCCTAGTTTATTCACAAGGTGACAACGATGTGACACTTAATTCTTTATACCTCGAGAACGTAGGGTTAGCACGTTTCAAAATTAAAAACGATTGGGATTTATCCGCACGCATCAAGATAGTGGTCAGTGCCTACAGAGCAGCATGCGCAGCATGAGCAGCGGGATGAGAAAGGAGTAATCAGTTGAGTGTCTCACCACTAAGAGATTCTCTTACACCCCAGCCAAAGGCGCAGAGGGCGCACACCATTTCAAAATCGTTCACGCGGGCGGAGCGCACATGGACCAAGCGCTGGATCAGCTCGCCGACGGCGGCACCCTCTTGGTCGGCCCCGGTGCCTTCGTGCCCTCTGCCACTCTTGAGGACTCCCACCGCCAGGAGGGCGATGAGGAGGGTCCGGGTTACGTAGTCGAAAGTCATCGGCATGCCCTCCTCATTCGCGGATCCTTCGTCGAGCGCGCTGTCGCTGCCTGCGAGCCTGCGCGCGGCATGCGCCGAGAAGACCAGGGGTTCATGGGTGATGAGAATGAAGAGGGCGAGTTGGAGGAGGCGGTGCCCGTCAAGGACGTGCTGACCAAGGCATGGGGACGGTGGGAGCTGGGGCTGGCATCTGAGGGGCACATTGAGCACCTTGACCTCCTCCTCGAGGCCCCCGCCCCGCAGGTCTCTCTCTCTCCTCCTGACGCAGGATCAGGGAGTACTTGAGTCCTGTCCCAGGCAGGATTTGAGTCGCCCCATGCTGCTGCTGGCGGCCCAAGTGGGCACCGCCGAGCTCGTACCCTAGAGAGCAAAAAAACAAGGACACGACCACACGCATGCAACAAACACACGCTCACACGCATGCGGTGCCGTGCTCAAACTGTCTCCGAGAGAGAGAGAGAGAGAGAGAGAGAGAGAAATTTATTGACAATCAAGAAGTGACTGAAGGTCGGTAAGCACAACGCTCTGTCGGGTCACACCGCCTCTGGGCGCTCGGGCTCAAGCATATGATGGCCAGTACTATACCTCCACTCTCCGTTTGACCTTGTGGCACGCCTTGCGGCGATAGATTGTTAGGTACGATACTGAGATACCTGTATGCACAACGAAAGGTGCAGGGAGCGCAGGACCCTGGTTACCCTCAGCAGGACACTCGGATTTGTTCGTTGGGGCGACTGTGTTCACTGTGCTAGTGTGTTGGTTACTCTTTCCGAGCACCTTGAGAGAGAGAGAGAGAAAGAGAACGGAGGTACCCAATGGGTACATATCGTTGGGCTAATTTTTGTTTCTGCAAGAACAAATAAAAGACATCATTCTCGAACTGAGTCGCGGCCTAGGCTGGCGAATACATGAAAGTGTAGAGGATACTAAATTGAGTACCAATAAACAACACTCTCTCTCGAATTTTATTGGGGAAACTGTATCAATTACGTCTATTGCCTTCCAATTGCAAGGTACATGCTGAAGGTAATGGGGACCTAAACCAGGATTTCCAGGAGCAAAAACGCAGCTCTGCTGCGTTTGTGCCCCTGGAAATCCCAAGGAAGGCCGCCGCTGCGCAGCGGCCCACCTAAATGGTGGCTGATCCGAGGAAGGTTGCATGTGCCGGCTCCGCCGGCATGGAAACACGACACTGCAACAAACAGTACAGCAGTCCGCAACATGCGCGGGGCAGGACCCCTGGTGCGCTCCTCGCCGCTCGCGCACGCTCTAATGAACCGTTTATTTATTGCATGGGTCCGAATTAACGCACGCTCTAATGAATAGTTTATTTATTACGGGGGGTCGAATTAACTCGAATCAATTTCATTGTATGAGTAGCTCAGTAGTTGGTATCAGTAGCTCACTAGTTACCGCAAGCGAGCTCCGCATGGCATGGCGACATCCAAGCTCGGCGCGCTCTATGTGCGTGGATGCTATCATGTGTGCTCCTTCTTTCTCCTCCCTCGCCCAACCCGGTGCTCTGTCCCGAAGCGCTCACGCCCAATCATACGGAGAGAATCGTAGGAGCGCATTAATAAGAGAAAGCTCATGGGACGGGGCTAGAGAGGGCAGCATGGCTCAAGCGCGTGCTGTCTCATCGGAGGAGGCTAGACAGAGCAGCCTCCTTGGCGCGAGCGGCAAGGTCTTTGGCCTCCGACACCAGCTTCACCTCGTCATTGCTCCCAAGGAAGTCAAACACGCGCGTCACCTCGTCATATCGGAAACATGCCAGCTCCCGCGTCTTGACACCTGCAAGCGTGTGCGTGTGCGTGCGTGCGTGCGGCGGGGCGGGTGATAAACATGAACACGGCACAACAGGAACCCAGAGCATCGCTCTTTGCGCCGGCTGCTGTGAGCTGCCTTCAACGGCCCAGAGTGCTTGGCGTATGGGTGCAAGCTTGGTGCATGCCGCATGCATGCCTCAGATCCCACGCACTCCTCGGTCCCTCCAGCTTCAGCATCTACTGCACCAACCAGCAAGAGCGCAACAAGCAACGGGAGCGGGACAGGCGCGCGAGAGGACGGGAGGAGACACGCGGAGGCACACGCCTCGAGACCGCCAGGCCCCGTGCCTTGTGTACGGGCAGCACCAGAAGATGGACATGCTCGGCAGAGACAATGCACGCAAAGAAGCAGCAGGTGCGGGGAGAAAGGCACAGGATCAAGCCAGGAGAGCCTCACCGCAGCGGCGCTGCTCACGCGCATCCCACCCACGCACGCAGGTCCAAATGCCGTAGCGGTGCGCCAAGGTGTTGTGCGCCATCCCTCCTAGCCCCCCCATGAACGCTTGCCCTGCTCGCCGAGACGGCAGACAAAAAGACGCGGCAGACAGAGACACACAGACAGAGAGACACAGACAGAGAGACATGCAGCGTTTTAGTCGACTGTTGTCCGCCCAGCTCGCCACTCTAGTAAGGCTGTTGCTTCCAGCAAGTCGCTGCCTGTTGATGCCACCAAACTGCTGTCCACCCAGCATCCGCACGCGCGTCTGGGTCCGAGGGCAAGGCATGCGTGGCGGACGCCCTCACCCATCTTTTCCATGTTGACGAGACGCTCGAAAGAAACGGAAGCCAGTGTGCAGTTGGGTGCCCGACACTTGCCTGTCTTCTTATCTGCCTGCACCGCCCTCAAGGTCGGCGGGCGCAGTCGGGATGTGCATGGGGGGTTAAGGGCGTCAGATGGCTGGGTGCTGAGGCAAGGGCAACAAGGGAAGGAGAGGCCAGGCAAGCAAAGGAGACCATGCAGCCATCAATGCCGCCGGCAAGTGGGTCGTCGCACGGGGACAGCGTGCTCGAGTTATCTTGCTGCGAAGTCAATGCGGTAGTTGAGTTCCCACGCTGCTGCGAAGACAATGCGGCAGCGTTCTCTTGGCAGCCTCGTGTGCCGATGCGCACGTGCAGATGCTCACGCTTGCAGTCGCGTTCCCACGCCTCTTTCAGCCCCACGCGCTTCCGGCACAGAGTGTCGTGGCCCGTGTTGAGATTCGAGAGCACGAGCAACATGGCACTGCTGGCGTTTTGCACCGACACTTGCCCCGCTGCGCATTCAGAGTCCACCTCCTCTAGCAAGGCATGCTCTTCCTCGGAGGCGCCGGTGTAAATGCGCAAGGCCGCTCGTGAGTGTGCTGGCAGAAGCAGCCCGTCAAGATTGAGGTTGAGCCTTTTGGGCACTGCGGCCCCAAGGGCGCTGACGGACAAGACCCACTGCCGGATGCCCTCTACACGAACATGGGCGCGCGGAAGGTCGTCGGGCGGGCAGGCAGAGGAATCGTAGTCGTTCGCGTTTGCGGCAGCGCCAAAGGCAGAGCGGATGACGCCCACGAGCACATACCCATCTGTTGTGCCCTGGCGAGGCACCAGCAACGCTCCCCCATCCTGACCAAAATAGCCGTTGGCATGGCAGCCTCCCTTGCCGCTGCCGCTTCCCTCGCCGCTGCCGCTGCTGCTGGAATTGTCTTCTAACGGGCGCGCGCATATAGACACATGGCGGGCGTCGTCGACAGTCTGGTAGCCATTGGCCTGCCTATGGAGCTTGGCGCACGTCTCGACGTTGACATACTCGAGGTCTTGCCGCCGCAGAGGCACTTTGACTGCGTCCCACGCGTCTGACGGCCACCAGCCCACCGCCGTCAGCTTGGGGTGCATGCACGAGAGGAACGCCAAGTCGGTGCCGTCATCCAGAGGCGCCGGCTCGAAGCCCACGACGGGTTCTCGGAGCTGAATGAGGGCCACGTCATACCTGGCATCCACTTGGTACAGCGGATGCACCACCACACGAGCCAGGCCAGCCCGCGTCACTCCAGCAGCGCACTCTGCACGAGTCTCCACACCCCCACCCTTGGCGCACGCCTGCCCCCCGAGGACGGCTGTATGATCGTTGGCCACATGTGCCAGATGCTTGTCTGCCACACATCCGGCCGCCGTGAGCACCCAGCTTGGGTGGATCAATGTGCCAGCGCAGTACTGTTTCCAAGACGTGTGGTTATCGAAGTGCGTGGGTTCTTCGAGCGAGACGACGAAGGGAAACTCCAGCGCCTTCACCTCTCGGTCTCCTCCGTCACCGCCTGGCATTTGGGCCTTGGCCGAGGAGCGCACAGAGGACGACGAGCGCGAGGCGCCCCGCGGCGTGAGGCGGTTGCGGTGGAAGAGGATGCGGCGGATCTCTTCGAGGCGCGCGTCCGAGTGAGTGCACAGATTAGCTTGACTGGGCGGCACGGTAGATGGCAGTAGATGGTGGTAATCTGCGAGGAGTTGCTCCGCAAAGGGCTCCTGATAATGCCAATCCGGGAGAAGCAGCCACCGCATTTCGTCCGGCCGCATGCCTGGCATTCCAAGCTGCACCTCCACCTCACCATCTGACAGTGCCAGAGAACTGCTGGGGGCGGTCACGTGCTTTAGTACTCCCAGCAGCTCGTGCGCATCAAGACTGCCAGATCCATCCACGTCCCCCCAGCGCAAGCCCTGCGGGGTGATGCCCAGAGCACGCGCTTCCAGCTCGCCAATGCTCCCGCCGGGGCAGAGTGACAGAAGCTTCACCGTCACCGAGGCCGCCACATCGGCGCCTATGTATACATCATATACGTATACGCTGCATATGTTCTTGTGTGTGTGTGTGTGTGTGTGTGTGTGTGTGTGTGTGTGTGTGTGTGTTTGTGTACACACCGTAGAACTTGTCTCGATCCGGCCAAGGCTCCCCGCGCAAAGTGCGCACAACAAGCTCCAGCACCGAAGCAATTTCCCCAGCCTCTACGGCCGTCCCTGGACGATCTGGCAGGGCATTCAGCAACGGAAACTCGTGTTTGAGGAACACATCGTCTTTAAGGAACGCAAACTCGTGCCAGTTGAGCCGGTAACTCTGCTGGGCCTCCTCAAAGGACAAGGCCCCATCAACATCAACATCCGCCGCGCCCAGCACGTAGAGCGCGGTGCGCAAGGGGTCGAGATGTGCATGGGGGACCAAGTTGAAGCACGTGTCGTCGATGTCGTGAATGCGTAGCGTCTTTTGTGCCTGGGGGCTCGGAAAGCACGGCACAAACACGGCAAGAGCCAGGTGCTTCCGCCCCAGTCCCTCATCCTTGGCCGCGCACCCTGAGGAAAGCCTGGCGTTGAAGAGCAAGTGGCTGGCGTTGAACCCAGCCACATCCTCGTAATCGCTCGTCCACGCCGTGGCCGTGGGGTGGTCAAATTCAGCTCGACTTATCCGTTGGTTGCGATCCGTGTCGAGCGCCGCCATTTGCTGCTCCAGATGCGTGTACCAGCCTTGCGCGGTGAGGCAATCTCCGCCATCAAAGTGGCACATCCAGTTCATGCACAGCCCATCGCAGACGCCGTTGCTAACTTTCGAGTAGCTGCAGCCCGGCGCACAAAAATCAGCTCGCGGAGGACACTGAATCCTTTGACACACTGTCCACGGCTCGATCTGGCTACTACCGTCCACGGAGGACGTTGGAGGCGGGGTCGTGGAGGTGATCGACCAAGTTTTGTTGGAGGTGTTCGACCACGGAGGCAGGGTCGTGGAGGACGTTGCTGCTCTGGTTGTGGAGCTGCCACCGCCGTCTGGTTCCTGCGGGCAGCTGCAGTTGCATGCGTGGACCAGGCAATTGTATCCACTACCCCCCACGTACTCGGCGCACGGGTCTTGCGGAGACAGCGGGATGTGACTTGCCAGGCATCCATATGCCATCGCGTACTTATCTGCGCACGCCTGTGCCTCAGCCGTGTGGCAATCGGGCTCGCTTACCGCGACAAGCGCATCGGAGCTGGGATCGTTGCAATCGGGACTGTTACAGCAGGCGTAGGCAAATGATCCGTCGATGGCAGTTTGCTGCTTGGCGCCGTCGCACACGACACCTTTGCTGCGCAGCATCTTCTGCGTGCTGCTGGACATTGGCAGGGGGGAGTCGCTCGGGTAATAGCACGCGCCCGCGGCCACCTCTGGAGGCCTGCTTCCTGCCTGCCCCGCGTCGTGGTCGACATACTTCAGCAACACGCAGTGCGTGGCAGCTTCCTGACAGGCGACCGAGCTGCTCGAGCCTCCCCGCAGCCCGCGCGTGTCCAGACCGAGCCCGTCTGCAGACAGCACCTGGTCGAAGCATCGCAGGGGCGGCAAAATCCCTGCACGCACCAGAGGGGAGGGTGTGGGCGGGGGCGTAGGTCAAGCCCAGAGCATTTAGCAGCACACCACGAGAACCCACAACTGCGCCGAGCGGACATGCGGAGCGGCGGACAGCAGTTGCGGCCACATAAATCACCGAGCGTGAGGGGTAGCGCGGCTATCAGTACGCCCAAACGCATCGCTCCCGGCCTGCCGGCCATGGACAAAGCAACCGCTGGATAAAAGCGAACTAAATTTACTGGTGTATCAAATGAGTGCTCGGGGTGTTGATACTGCGCGATCCCATGGTGTAAGAAAAATGCGTTCGCTGTCGCCTCCGCCGTTGCTGCGTGCGTGTCGAAGGCTCGTCGCAGCCTTTGCTGTCGCCACCGCCGTTGCTGCGTGCGTGCCGAGCGCCGTTGTCGCGGACAACGCGGCACCGCAGCTCAACGCCGGCACGGGCGGGAACCGTGCCTTGATCACCTTTTGCCCGACAGCGACGTCCCCGCCGAGAACCGGCGTCCTCCGACCGACGGAGCGCTTGGTGCGCTCCGTCGTTTCCTCGCTGCCGCACGTTTTGCGCAGGCGGTCATCCGGGCTGGTGGCTGGCGCCACGCTCTTCCTAGCTCGCCGGGGGCTCACAGCTCGGGCGTCTGGCTTCGCGAGAGCGGCTGGGGAGTTGCGCTTGCGGCGGCCCCTCCAATCACTGCGGCGGGCGGTGGGGCGCACCATGGCGTGCATGCACGGCTCCGCCGAGGAGAGACAGGAACGGGCGCGCATGACGTACCTCAAATCGCCGTCGGTCGTCACCTGGCATCAACCAAGATGCCTCTTGCAGGGCCGCAAGAAGGAGCTGCTGCTGCAAGCGTGGGTGACGGGCGACTCAGCAGATGCGGCTGCTTGGCAAGGCGCCTCCCCGGCAGCGGAACACGACGCACCACGCGCGGGGCTGACTGGCCTTCACCAAGGCGGGAAAACGCTCTGGACGGGATTAGGATGTAATGAGAGCGAGTTCCGGCTGCTCCTGGCACACGTGACAGGGCGCGCAGATGAGGTAGAGAGCGCAAACATCACCGAAATGTACGTGGACCTGAGCAACCAAACTCTGCGTGCTGACCTGCGCGAGAGATGGTCTGACAGGACCCTTGTGCTCAAAGACAAGAGTCTGAAAACGTCAATGGCAGCAGATCAAAGCCTTGTGGGCGATGTCAAGGGCTACCTCTCGCGCATGTATGACTTTGAGCAAGAGCTCATGACTCAATCTCAGCTGCTCGACTGGCTCCGCGACAGTTGGCTGCACACCTCACTCGGCCATGCCTCTAGCGGCGGCGAGCAGCCATATGGGTCTCGGGCGGGCGCGATGGAGGATCTCAAGTTTGCTGGGGAGCGTGGAGTCAACGAAACCGGGACGGCTCTCAAGCCCATGCTCGATTGGTTCCGAGGAGCATACCCTTACTACCACCAACGCTGCCTGTGGTGCGGCACCGACGACACGGTACGGCTGGGCACGATGCGTGCAAATGCGTCTGAAGAGCTCGCCGCCGCCGCGCGCACTGAGATCTATTATTGCAATGATCCTGCCTGCCGCGCGTACTCAAGATTCCCTCGCTACAATCAGCTGAGAAAGGTACTAGAGGAGGGGCGTGGGCGGTGCGGCGAGTATTCCATGGTCTTCTACCATTTGATGCTTGCGCTCGGGTACAAGACGCGCTGGGTTGTGGACTGGACAGATCACGTGTGGGTTGAGGTCCTGATTGGGGGATCCTGGGTCCATATCGATCCATGTGAAGCTGCCTACAACGAAAAGAAGATGTACGTGGGCTGGGGCAAGAAGCACACGTATATCGTAGCCTTTAGAGCGGGCGAGGAGGACATTGAATTCGAGGACGTCACGGCCGAGTACGCCGACGACATAGCCCTCGTGCGCCGCCGCCGCGACCTCTCCGATGCTGACTTTGCCAATGCCCTTCACACTGCCGTCGACGAGTGGAACAAGGAGCGCGATCCCTCCGTCAAGTTGCTCGCTCGGTCGCCCCCCCGCCCTGCACTTTTTCCTCGGCATGTCCCTCTGCTTCTTGTCCTGTCCTCTTTGTTCACTTCTTGTCCTGTCCCCCTTTGTTTGTAGCGCCCTTGCTTTTTTGGTCGCCTGCAGCCTGTCAGGTCTGTGAGAAGACCGCTAGAAGAGGCGCGAGGGCGCGACCAAAGTAATTGGGTGTGTGCTTTGCGTGTGTGCTTTGCGTTTAGGCAGGCTGGCGAGGCTCGGGGGTCCATAGGCTTCCCCATGTGAAGGCAGTAACTCCGAGTCTGGGAAGTGTGAAGGACTGTGCCAGGAAGGTACTCCGAGTCTCGTGCACCCCGTGCTGCTGGCTGCCAGCTCGGCCTCACGACCAAGTGCAAAAGTTGACCAGAAATCGCCAGAGCGCCCCCAGGGCAACCTTTACTTTTGTATCATCCCCAACAACTTTGAACCTGTAACTGCTTTACGGGCGGGGCCACCCCCGACCTGCTTTCACTTAGCGTCAAAAGAGCGCCCGCGTTAGATGACAGCTGCATTTAATTTTCTTGATTACTCGAACTATGGATGTGCGGCACGGATTGCGGCTCCGATGAGCGACGAGCTTTCAACACGTCACTTGAGCCACAAGAGCTGGGGACTGACTAGAAGCGCCTTCTTCTTCGAGGGCGGATAGTCCTGCACCATTCATGCGAGCATCACATGCGTGCCTCGCGTCACTTGCAGCCCCGCTGCCCACACGCTGTTGCACGCGTGCTGGCAGCGCAGTGGCACAGCGAGCGAGCACGCGGAAAGGTGTGTACGGTCGGTGCGTCTGCAAAAGAAGGGAGGGAAATAATACCGGCCATACTTTGCGGACTAGTGTGGGGTCATCCAACACGTCCTCCTCCGGAAGCCATATTGCCGGCGAGTCCGGACCGTAGTTCATGGGTCCTGGGAACGGGCAGTCCCATCTGCGAACGGGCAACACCAACGAGATAGCGAGGGTGAGCGCGTGGGAAGGTGGGTGGGGCGTGCGGTATGCGTGAACCACGCGCTGTTGCAGTCCGCGATTTATCGTTCTGTGAGAAATGTGCAATGCCACCTGTTTTTCTCCCTACATTGCTCGTTGATAATGGCGAGGGGGTCGGGATTGTTGTATGCCTCTTCCGATGTGTCTGCGCCTCCGTACCTGCACACCTGCATCAGCCTGCCTGCACTCGAGCCAACGGGGGGGCAAGCTGCACAGTGAAGGGAAAAGCTATAGCTTTTCCTCAATTAAGCCATTCGGCCGTACCCGCAGTGAGGGCTTTCCGGCGCGCAGACGAGCATCTGCAACGGGAAGAATGGCCCTAGCAGAACTGGCTGCTGCCGCAGACGGGCTGACGCAGCCGGCACATAAATAACTTGCATGCGCTCCAAGGCGCTCGCCTCCTGGTGTCATCACGTCAGCACGTCAATGTGCAGCCTACCTGCAGCCGAGGCAGCTTTTGTATGAATGCCCTGTAGGGCTTAGCACTGACGTCTGCAGCGCAGCGTGCTACCTGTGAGGTTTCAAGCATCGCCAGCGCTAACACCGCCAGTACCGCCAGCGCCGCGCCCGCTGATGCAATGGACTTCATCCGGGCTGTCTTCTCGGTTTACTACGCCCCATTGATTCTGCAGTAAAACGTATGGTAAATAGATCGTTTCTAATCGAAAAGTTGCGAAAGCACTGAGTGCCCTTCACTTTTCGGCTGTACAAGGCCGAAAAGTGAATGTTTCACTTTCCCTGGAACGGAACACCATTCGTTCGGAATGGCAGTATACTTGGTGTGATGGTCAGCATGCGGCGCATATTCGGCGGTGCGCCTCCGCCCAGCACCCGCCGAGACGGCGAGCTCCACCGCCTGGTAGGGCTTCGAGCGGTGCAGCGGGCCCACAGATATGCGTCTGGCAGTCTGCTGCCCGCAAATCGGCTAAGGTTTTGCGCAGATTTGCGGATCGGTTGTGCCGCAGGCGGTGGAGGCCCTTTTGAAGTTGAAGGGGGTCTGACCGTCGCGCTCGCAGGTGCAGGGCGCGACGATGCCGCCGTACGACAGTACGCTCCACCCGTACTCTGCGCGCATACAGTTTGCGACGCAGCGGATAGCCAATCTCATCCAAGAGGACCCTTCCATGTTTGCCTCCTCTCCCAACCCAACTCTTTCTCTCTCCCCCCCCCCCCGGCCTCGCTCGCTCGCATTCGTGTCCCGCGCTGTCAGCGTTTCCCGTGCTGTCTGACTGCGGTGGGTTTGTGAGACGAGGAAGGAAGTGCTTCTAAGCGGCCACACGTGCGCGCAGCGTTCCCGAATGCGTGAAACAGGTAAAGGCTCGGATAAAGTGCGAGGACGCCGACGTGGCGGCCAATAGTATTTGCCTGCTCGACGCGCTCGTAATTGGGACGACCGCGCCGTTTCGCCTCCAAGTAGTGGAGAAGGTGGTGGGCAGACTAGCCAAGATGGCCTTAATTAAGTTCAACTACCCCCCTTCGGTGGCTCTGTGCGCCAGGACGGTGCTGATAAAGTGGGCCGAGACGTTCCCACAGGCAAGATCAAGAGAGATTTCGCTCACTATTTTTTTCAGTGACTAGGGCGCTGACTACTTCAGTACTTTCGATACTTGGAAATACGTTCCCACAGTGCAAAGAGTTTGCGGATGCCACCAAAACCCTCAGGAGCAGCGCGTCAGCCCCTCAGGCTGCCCAAAGGCATAATGCTGCTCCGGTAGAGGAGGACGAGGAAGTCACAATTCTGTCTGCACAGCCGCGCGACACTAGCACAGCTCCCTCCCGTCCTGCCGGTCTGTGTTGATACAAAGAGGCCTGTTTTTGAATGTGGTACAAAGAGACTGTTTTTGAATGTGGGCATGGACGTGCTTGACGGGAAACTGATGTGCAATGTGGAGGGCTGTGTGTGTGTGTGTGTGTGTGTGTGTGTGTGTGTGTGTGTGTGTGTGTGTGTGTGTGTGTGTGTGTGTGTGTGTGTTCTGATGTGGAGGAGGCGGGGCAGCAACGGGCATTCTGATGGATGCGCAGGCTGCCGCCGCACTTACCCCGGCCCACGCACCTGCTGATCCGCTCAACAGCCGCTTCTGTGAGTAGCAGTAATACTCATAGCTATTTTTTTGTTGATTGACAAAACTCTCTGTGTATTACTACTACTGTGAGCTGCATCCTGTGCGCACGCGTGTGCATTACCGAGTTTTTTGTTTTGCGAGCCTGCCTTACAAACTGCTTTTAAGGTCGTTGCCTGCCAGCGGTTGCAACATTGCCAGCGGTGGCAACAGGTCCATGCCAACAGCGCACACAGCATGTTTGCAATGCGGCTTGGCAAGAGCGAGGAGAGCAGAGCGAGGAGCGCAACAACCCCGCAGAGAGAGGAGAGCAACCCAAAAAACACACACACAGGAGAGCAACCCAACGCACACACACGAGAGCAACCCAACGCACACGCCATGCGGCCCGCTTGCGCCGACGCGCACTGATGCGAGCACGGGGTGGCACGTGGCAACAGACCAGTCGGCGCTTCGGGCGGCGCAGAAGGCGGCGGCCGAAGAGGCGGCCCAACGTCGTCTCCAGCACCAGGTTGTAACCCGGGTATCTCAACCCCTAAACCCTAAACCCTTAAGCCTTAAACCCTACAGCCCAACGCCGTCTCAAGGACCAGTTTCCAACCCTAAACCCTAAACCCTAAACCCTAAACCCTAAACCCTAAACCCTAAACCCACACCAGGTTCTAACCCTACACCCTAAACTCTAACTAAGGCCCAACGCTGTCTCCAGCACCATGTTCTGGCGGTTTTCCCTTGCGTGCGGCCAGTGCGCAGAGGCGGATGGTGATGAGGCATGCGTATGGGCATGTGCGATGCGTCATGGTGATGAGGCATGCGTATGGGCATGTGCCATCCGTCGAATGCAAAGGGCAACCGTATGCTTTGAAAGCATCGGCTAAGCCCTAAACCTTTACCCCAAACCCCAAACCCTACACCCTACACCTGCACCCTACACCCTAGACGGCACACACACACACATGCCCCTTGGCTGCAGCAGTACTGCCTCGCTTTCGTGAAAGACGATTGCATGGGTGGGAAAGGCGAGGGCAGCAGACGGCATGAGATGAGCTGATGACGTGTCTCGCGCGCACAGGCCGACCGTGATGCGGCGTTGGCGCTCGTGCAGGCCTCTCAGATGCCAACTGCTGGCATCAGCCAGCATCAAGAGGCGCGCTGTCAAGTGCATCACGCAGCCCGTCAGCGGGAAGGGGGCATGAGTGTAGGGGCGTGCGCTGAGGTGTCTTCTCTCTTTTACTCGCTCCTCCTCGACGCCCCGCGGGATCAAAAGGTGATGGAGTATGGAGTGTGTGTGGCACGCGGCGAGCACGTAGTCACATGATACGCTTGGACATGCGCGTGCACTTGATGCGACCTCATTGGCCTGCTGCTCAAATACCCACCAGCCGAAAAAAATAAACAGATACGTTAGAAGATGATCGTGCTAATAATATTCACCCACGTTCGTTCGCTCGCTCGCACGCTCGCACACACGCACACACGCACGCTCGCACACGCTCTCACACAGCCGGACGAGGTCTTGGCAGCAGTATCCGTCAAGGCCAGCAGCGCGCATGTGCAGGTGCAGCAGCTGCTGAGCAGTGGTGGCAGCGACGACAGCAAGTTGCTGGAGTTGCATGAGCGCCTCACTTCCAGCCTCGTCACCTACGCCTCGTTAGGACGCTCGACAGCGGCGATTGAGCCCTGGGTGGGCGAGCCGCTCAGCCGCGCTTGTAGCAGCATGCCAACAGACGAGCTGGTGGTGCTGCTGGAGGCGGAAAGCGTTACAGAGCCCACGGCGCCTTCTGTGACGCCGTCCGTCTTTGCGGCCGTGAGAAGTGCCGAAACTTGGCACCGACCACCGTCTCGCGACACACCTGCCGACCAACCGCAGCCTCGTACAGCATCCCGCCAGCTAAAAGAACACATGCAACGATTTGGGCTGGACTACACCGTGCAGACGGTGCTGGAGGACAATGGTGTCAAGGCGTTGGACGATGTCCTGGAGATCGAGGACGCTGATGCCCAGTCTCTGGGGCTGAATCTGGTAGACCGCAAGAAGCTGGCCAAACTGCGCGCACACGTGCAGCAGCTCAGCGACTCTGGCGTCCTTGGCCAGCGAGATTTTTTGTGAATAAACACTTACTAATCACTGGATGATCTACAGAGGCTCAGAGAAAGACTCGGAGGGCGTCTGATGTCCGTGCCTCTTTTACTTCTACAGTAGGTCTCTTTTACTTCTGCAGTAGGTCTCTTCTGCTTCTGCAGTAGGTCTCTTTTACTTCTGCAGTAGGTCTCTTTTACTTCTATACTACAGAAGTCGCTCCACGCAACGCTCTGCGTGTGCCCTAGCCAAGGCCAGCGGCTAGGCAAGGGATACGATTTATTACTCTTCTACTACGATACGATTTATTACTCTCCTATTACGATACGATTTATTGCTCTCCTACTACGATAGATAGAGGACGCGCCGAACACACGCGGAACGCTGTGACGACGCCAACAAGGATCCCTGCACGTGGCCTCTCTCTCTCTCTCTCTCTCTCTCACACACACACACACACACACACACACACACACACACACACACACACACACACCGCTGTGACTTATAGGAGGATACACCTCATAATAAACACACACACAAGGTGTATCGTCCTATAAGTCCGAGTCCCTGCGGCCCCGCACAGCCAACACGTGACCTCGGCATACGCCGCAACGGTATTCCTCTCCATTCATCAGTAAAGATTCCTCCTCCTCATTGACATATGCATGCATCCTCCTCCTCATATGTGAAGGAGCAGCGGCGAGCAAAGCGCTTCTAGAGATAAAGATTCCTCCTCCTCATATGCATGCATCCTCCTCCTCATATGTGAAGGAGCAGCGGCGAGCAAAGCGCTTCTAGAGGTAAAGATTCCTCCTCCTCACATGCATGCATCCTCCTCCTCATATGTGAAGGAGCAGCGGCGAGCAAAGCGCTTCTAGAGGTAAAGTGTGTTGCTCATGTGTTGCTCATATGTTGAGTTGAGTGAACTAACACGTTCAGTTTAGTTTAGTTTAGTTGAGTGATGTGTTGAGTTGAGTAAACTAACACGAAAAAAACTCTTGTACAGGTAAAGTGTGTTGCTCATGTGTTGCTAATGTGTTCAGTTCAGTTATAACTAACACGAGCAAAGCGCATCTACAGCGGGCGGCGGACCTCACGAACCACCGTACCGTGTCAGCACCCGCCGCTGTCGGCGCGACCTCGGCCGTTGGCGTGCGCACGCATCCTCCTCCGCCGCCACACGACGCAACGCTCTCTTGCGCTTGGCGGCGCTAGGACAGCGAGTTCGCGCAAAAATGGGGCGGGTGGTGCTGCGTGGGCTGCGGATGCTGCTGGCGGGGTTGAGGCTACTTTCGCAAGGCGTTGCCAGGCGCCGGCGTAAGGTTCTGTTTAGCTTAGTTTAGTTTAGCAGGGGTTGAGCGGAGTTCGAAAGTGTTTTCTAGAGTGAGCGGTGTGTGTGTTTCCTATTACAATGTGAGCGCACCGGGAGAACACCAGGTTTTAGTGTGCGTGTTTTATTACTGCAGGACCTATTACAAAAGC
>Ga0315899_10002407_pt1 | contig 20743 bp, 12 predicted proteins | sample LakEriMetagenome_2_FD_203518 | JGI IMG/M metagenome (GOLD analysis project Ga0315899, IMG submission 203518) | Freshwater fungal communities from buoy surface, Lake Erie, Ohio, United States - Buoy 4 MA112 | ecosystem: Environmental > Aquatic > Freshwater > Lake | place: USA: Lake Erie, Ohio... | reverse complement strand
GGTATCCTTACGGACAGATGTATCAGTTGAAAAAGTGATGAATATCGGCCGACTAGCAGTACGATTAATTCACAATCAAAAAACCGGTGAATTTTGGTATTCAACTTTTGATGGAAATGTATTCCGTATATCAGATTTTGACACCCCCAAAGCAAAAGAACATCAGGTTTTTAGTGCCGAAGATCACGGAATTACCCGATTGCAAGGAGCAGTTTTTTTAAATAATACCTTGTTTTTGTGCGGAAATATAAGCGCCAACGAAGGTAAAGGAACCAAAGGAAGAATGGTGAAGTATGAGTTATCCGGATCAAAACCTGAATTAAAAGTAGTTTTCAATACCGTTGAATATGGGACCAATGCTACCACGTTTGACCATGGCTGGAATGCCCTGGCGATCAGTCCGGATAAAAAATTCATTTACGTTAACTCCGGAGCTAGAACAGATCATGGTGAGGTACAGGATAATAAAGGTGCCTATCCAAATGCACGCGACAATGCCTTGACTGCCAATGTGTTCAGATTCCCTGTTAACGCTGAAAATTTATTGCTTGGCACTGACGAAGCACAGCTTAAAGCAGATGGATTTCTATATGCTGAGGGAATACGGAATGCTTATGATATGACCTTTGATGGAAAAGGCAATCTGTTTGGGGTCGTGAATTCGGGTGATTATGACCAATCAGAAGAAATGTTCTGGATCAGAAAAGGGCGCCATTATGGTTTCCCGTGGCAAATGGCAGGAATAGAAAGTCCGCAGCAATTTTCACCCTGGGAACCTGATCCTGACAAAGACCCATTCATTGGCCCCGGATCCCATGCCTGGATCGTTAAATATTTCAGGAATGATCCGGATTTTCCAAAAATTCCCGCAGGCGTTAAATTTTCGCCAGGCGTTCAAAATTTAGGGCCTGATGCAAACGAATATCGTGATATCGCTACAGGAAAAATTGTAGATGGAGATATTACAGGAAGAGCAGTAAGCACCTTTAATGCTCACAGTGTTCCGCTCGGACTTGTTTTTGATATAAAAAATTCACTTTCCACGGAATTTAAAGGGGATGGTTTTGTATTCAGATATGGAGGAGGTTCAGACCGGCCAGGAACCAATCTGCTAAGAAAATCAGGTAAGGACCTGATGCATCTAGACATGTCATATAACTCGGCAGCGGATAATTATTACATGAAGACTACTACATTGGTTAATAATTTCAATTCACCGGTTGACGCGGTCATGCTTGGCAATAAGATCTACGTAATGGAGCATGGAACTGCTAATTCGGAAGGTGGAAGAATATGGAAAATAACTCTTCCCAAAAAATAATTTATGAAGACTTTTAAATCCTTGGCATCGATTTAATCCATTTCGGGGATGTTCAAGTCAACATTATTTCTAAATTGTAATCCAGTAATCAAAAACTAAATTCTTAAAAATGGAACAAATCTGGTCTCAAAATTATGATCCTCTAAACAATGCCGCACTATCTACCGTTTTAGCTGCTCTTCCAATTATCGTTCTTCTGGGATCTATTGCAGTATTTCATATCAGGATTCATTTGGCGGCAGTATTTGGTTTAGTAGTAGCTGTTGGAGTTGCATTGTTTGTTTATCAAATGCCAGTTCAGACTGTCGCTGCTACTACACTTTACGGTAGTGCCTATGGTTTGTTCCCCATAGGCTGGATTGTGTTGAATCTAATATTCCTGTATCAGCTAACAGTTAATAAAGGATTATTCACGCTTATCAGAATGCACTTGTCTACCATAGCACCTGATCCAAGAATTCAGGTCATTTTAATAGCTTTTGCTTTCGGAGCATTTTTCGAGGGTGCAGCTGGTTTCGGAACCCCTGTGGCCATCACCGCTGCTATTCTGATACAACTAGGTTTCAGACCGCTGGCGGCCTGCGGACTGTCATTGATTGCGAATACGGCTCCTGTTGCTTTTGGCGCATTGGGTACCCCTATTATCGCTCTGGCGGCCGTTACTGATATAGACATTTTAAAATTATCTGCCATGGTAGGCAGACAATTGCCGCTTTTTTCATTCATTGTTCCTTTTTGGGTAATATGGGCGATGGCAGGATTCAGAGGAATGATCAGCGTATGGCCTGCAGCATTTACTGCCGGTTTATCATTTGCTTTTACTCAATTTCTGGTTTCAAATTACCATGGGCCATGGTTAGTCGATATTTTTGCTTCTATCGCATCCATCGTTTCAATTATAGTTTTACTTAAGTTCTGGCAACCTAAAACATTATGGCAATTACCTAAAGCTGATGATGTAATTCCGATAGCTGCCGATCCGGTTTCAGTTTCTACAAAAGATATGGTGCGGGCATGGACACCATGGGTTATACTTACCATATTTATTTTTGCCTGGGGGGTTCCAACAGTTAAAAAATCCTTAAACTCGATTTCATCACCAGAGTATCAGGTCTCATATTTGCATAATCTGGTGAAGCGTTCCACTCCTATTGCACCAGTCCCAAGCATCGATAAACCGGCAAAAACTGAGGAAGCAGTTTTCAAGCTTAATTGGATATCAGCAACAGGCTCTGGCATTTTAATTGCCAGTTTGATTGCTGGCTTTGCAATCGGTTATTCTATTCAGGAAATGCTGAAAGTTTATTTACAGACCCTCTGGAGGGTTAGGTTCTCATTAATTACTATTGCGGCCATGCTTGCACTTGGCTATGTAACTAAATATTCAGGAGCTGATGCCACTCTGGGGTTGGCTCTAGCAAAAACAGGTGTTCTTTACCCGTTCTTTGGAACTATGCTAGGATGGCTGGGCGTAGCGTTAACCGGCTCTGATACGGCCTCTAATGTTTTATTCGGAAGTCTTCAAACCATAACAGCCAAACAAACCGATGTAAGTCCGATTTTAATGGCTGCCGCAAATAGCTCTGGTGGAGTAATGGGTAAAATGGTTGATGCTCAAAGTATTGTTGTGGCAAGTACTGCTACAAACTGGTATGGTCATGAAGGACAGATTCTTCGTTATGTATTTTTTCATAGTATCGCTTTAGCAGCATTGGTAGGATTATTCGTTTTCCTTCAGGCCTATGTCATACCGTTCTCGGATATGGTGGTGAAGTAATAAAAAGGGAGGAAAGGGTTTTATAAAAGGCTCGCGCAGAGACGCAAAGACACAAAATATACCACATGAAATAAATTATTTAAATCATCTGAAACCTTGCGTCTTAGCGTCTTTGCGAGACAATTATCTTTTTATAAAAAGGAGGTCCTGGCCTTCGCCAGGATGACAAAACAATGGCAATAAAAAGGAGATTCCAGCTCGGGGGCTGGAATCGGATTGCATTATCGCCTTAGATATCAACTAATAAAAAAAGGCTGACAGGGTTTTGAACCCTGTCAGCCTTAAATCAATGAAATAATAAAAACTAAGCCTTAGATAATTCCTCTCTGATACGCGTAGCTACAATTTTTTCTTCTCCCGGAACCATGATGAAGGTAACCAGTGAAATATTATTTTTACCTGCATTTAATTCAATTCCAGGTTCTCCTAAACTAAGTCTTTCCTGAACCTGTTTACCGGTAAGTGGAAGCACAGCAGGATCCCATGATATTTCCAGATTGGGAGTAGAATTGGCAAGCTCCGGAACAAAAACACGGGTTTTTACACTTTTGATGTTTTTTACAGCATTCTCAATGTGTGCAATCTGCTTCATCCAGAAATTCCATTCTTCTTCACCGGTCCGGATAAATTTCTCAATAGCAACATATAAGCCAAGAATTTCTTCCTTATTTACCTTATGGCCTCTTCCAATAGTACTTCCTCTTGGAGATGCGCTTAGGCGGGCTGCAGCAATCAATTCTTTTTTACCCATAAGTACTCCAGAGCTTTGCGGACCACGGATAGCCTTTCCTCCTGAGAGACAAACTAAGTCAAAGCCCATATCATTAAATTTCCAAAAGTTTTCTATTGGAGGGACATCAGCAGCAATATCAATAAGAGTTGGAATATTACGTCTTTTTGCAACTTCCAGCCATTCCTTATGTTTAATCTGACCAGAATTTGTGTTACAATTCATAAAAGCCATCATGGCGGTTTTATCATTTATCGCACGTTCAAGCTCCTCACGGGTCTCAACCCAAACCATTGTTACACCGCAATTTTTTATAGCCTGATAATAACCAATGTTATGGCCTTTCTGCAAGATAACCTCTGTTTTCATGCCACTTCCTTCCAGATGAGGAATCATTGCAGCTTTTTTTGCATCCATACCTGACAATACTCCGGCAGTTCCAAGCATAAGTGCAGAAAATGCCCCTGAAGTAACCGTTGCAGCTTCAGCATGACATAGTTCAGCTATTTTGGCACCAACTTTATCTTGGAGTTCATCCAGCATACAATATCTTCTGGATGAATTCTTTATTGCTTCAAGAACTTCATCCTGCATTAAAGATCCTGTCATCATGGTTAATGTAGCCTTCGCATTGATGAAGGTCCGCACTCCTAATTCCTTGAATAAATCTCTTTTTGCTGCTGCTGCAACACCTGCAGGCAAAACTGAGGCTGCGGCATTTTCTCCTGATAAAATTCCTCCTGCTAAAGGAAGAACACTTAAACCTTTTATTAGGTCTCTACGTTTCATATGATTAATAATTATAGTAAAAAAATGTCAGATTTGCCTTAGGCTGATCCTAAATAGTTTATTTTTCAGAGCCGTGTCCAAGATAAGTTCTAAGCTTTTCACTTTCGAACAAATCGGCAGCTTCTTTTTCAGGTTGTACCAATGAAACAACGATACCCACCACAAAGGCCAGAGTCATTGAAACGATTGTAGGATTTTTCAATGGAAAAATAGCTTCTGAGTTACCCATGATATCTACCCATACTGTCGGACTAAGTACAATCAGTATCAGAGCAAGGGTTGCGCCTGTAACCATGCACCATACAGCGCCTTTGGTAGTAAAACCTTTCCAAATAATAGACATCAGCAATGCCGGGAAGTTAGCACTTGCTGCAATTGAAAATGCAAGTCCGACCATAAATGCAACATTCTGACCTTTAAACATCAAGCCTAAAGCTACTGCTAGTACACCTAAAAAGATGGTCGCTCGTTTTGCCACCTTCATCTCACCTTTTTCGTCAGAAACACCACGCTTTACGACATGGACATAGAGGTCATGTGAAATAGTTGAAGCACCCGAAAGTGTCAGACCCGCAACAACTGCGAGGATGGTAGCAAATGCCACAGATGCAATAAAGCCCAAAAATGCACTGCCACCAGTATTCTCGGCAAGCAACAAGGCTGCCATGTTACCACCTTTATCTAGGGCTACGATTGCATCCTTACCAACCAGAGCAAGTGCTGCAAATCCAATAAAGAAAGTCAGCACATAGAAGTAACCAATAAAACCAGTTGCAACAAATACAGATTTTCTGGCTGCTTTATCATCTGGCACGGTATAAAAGCGCATCAAAATATGTGGAAGACCTGCAGTTCCAAGCATCAGTGCCAGACCTAATGAAAGAGCATCAAAAGGATTGGTAATAAAACCTCCTGGAGCAAGCATGTCTGCACCATATTGTGATTTTACTGAAAGGAACAATTCTGCCGGACTAAAATTAAACTTCGCAAGAGCTAATAAAACCAATATTGAAGCACCTGAAAGTAAGAGAACTGCTTTAATAATCTGCACCCAAGTTGTAGCAAGCATGCCACCAAAAAGTACATAAGATGTCATTACTACACCTACAACAACCACTGCAATTTCATAATCAAGACCAAAAAGGGTTTTAATCAAGCTCCCTGCCCCAACCATTTGAGCGATCAGGTAAAAAGCAATAGTCAACAATGATCCTGCGGCAGCAGCAATACGGATAGGCCTTTGCTTTAAGCGGAAGGCGACTACATCTGCAAAAGTGTATTTTCCAAGATTTCGCAATGGCTCTGCAACCAAAAACATAATAAGCGGCCAGCCAACAAGAAAACCGATCGAATAGATAAGTCCGTCGTAACCTTTAGTTGCTACCATCCCTGCTATTCCGAGAAATGAAGCTGCGCTCATATAATCTCCTGCAAGTGCAAGTCCGTTTTGAAACCCGGAGATATTCCTGCCTGCAGCATAGAATTCAGAACCTGTTTTAGTCTTTTTAGCAGCCCAATAAGTAATGTAGAGCGTAACTGCCACAAATAAGAAAAAAATTGCAATTGATACCGGATTTGCTGTTCCTAAGGTAGAAGGCGTAGCTTCCGGACTGATTTGAAGTAATAAATTCAAAGACATATATTTTATAGATATAAATATTAGATAATTTCCTTTTTTATTTCTTTTACGGCCTTATCATAATAATTATTAGCCCAATAAACATATGCGCCAGTAATTAACCACGAAAACAAAATGATCCCTAAACCAATAAGTATTGCCAGATTAAGAGATTCACCGATAGGCATTTTAAGAGATTCTTTATCATAAGCAACTAAAAGTAAAAAACCTATGTAGACAAAAAGCATGATGAAAGTAAATGACAATGAAATATTCCATCTGTTTTTTACAAGTTTCTTGAATGCTGAACTTTGAAGAATCTCCTGTGTGTTTGTTTTACTCATAATTTTGCTCTATTAGTATTAAAAAATTGAATTTAAGGATTTAACCTAGAAAATGCTTGTATTGAGGGCCCGGAAAATCGGTTTTATATCATGAAAATAATGTTGTTTTGAACGAAAGTATAATTCTATGAAAAAAAATTGAATAAGCTGCTTTAATGCAATTAATCTTTTAAAAGTCATAAAATCGTTACGCTTTTGTTACAATGATTATTTAGCGGTAAAGATCTGTCAAACCAGAGCACTCGCAAAGGATATTTTTTTTATAACTTTGAGTCTTGAAAAAGTTACTCTCCATATTACTTATTTCAGCCTATCTGATTTCAACAACTGAATTTTATCAGGTGTTAAAATTACCATTGCTTGCAGAGCATTTCAATGAACATAAATTATTGAATAAGGGGACAACATTCTGGGATTTTATGGTGATGCATTATACCAATAACGACATTAAGTATGCAGACCATGACAAGGATATGCGGCTTCCTTTCAAATCTAATGAAGGTTCTGTACATAGTATCGTATTAACATTTATACACAGTCCTACTTTATTGACACTTATAAAACCTGTAGTAATTGACTTGAATGAATATAATCTAAGGGAGAATATCTGTTTTAATTCAACCTACCTTTCAAATATCTGGCAGCCGCCTAAATTCTGTTAAACAATTTTTTAATTTTTATTGCCACTCAAAATAATGAGTTGGTACATTTTTTTATCAGTAAATTGTTAAACAATACACTATATGTTAAACGCAATTATAGAGTTTTCTGTAAGGAATAAACTCATTGTTGGACTGTTTGTTATCGGACTTATAGTTTACGGTACCTATCAAACAACAAAACTACCTATTGATGCTGTTCCTGATATAACCAACAATCAGGTTCAGGTGATTACCGTTGCCCCTTCATTTGGCGCAACTGATATTGAGCGCCTGGTTACTTTTCCAATAGAACAAGCAAACAGTAATATCAAAGGAATTAAAGAGATAAGAAGCTTTTCAAGATTTGGTCTTTCATTGGTCACCATTGTGTTTGAAGATGAAATTGATGTCTATTGGGCCAGGCAACAGGTTGCTGAACGGCTTCAGCAGGTTCAATCGGTCATTCCTCCTGGTATTGGAACACCTGAATTAGGTCCAATCTCTACAGGTCTTGGTGAAATATATCAATACGTAATAAAGCCTGAAAAAGGTTATGAGAACAAATATGATGAAACAGAGCTAAGGACAATTCAGGATTGGATTATTAGACGTCAATTACTTGGAGTGGAAGGTGTTGCTGAAGTAAGCAGTTTCGGGGGCAAATTAAAACAATATGAAGTAAGTATAGATCCAGATAAATTACAATCCTACAATTTAACTATTCATGATGTTTTCAACGCCCTGGAACAAGGCAATCAAAATACTGGCGGAGCTTATATTGAAAAAGGTCCAACAGTACTTTTTATCCGCTCAGAGGGCCTTATTGGTTCAAAAGAAGACATTGAAAACATCAGTGTAAAAAGTACAGAGAGCGGTTCGCCAATATTCATCAGGGATGTTGCAGTTATCAATATAGGATATGCTACCCGATTTGGTGCCATGACCTACAATGATGAAGGTGAAGTATCAGGAGCTGTTATCATGATGCTCAAGGATGCCAACAGCAGCGAGGTAATCAAAAATATCAAAGAAAGAATAGCCATTATTCAAAAGACCTTACCAAAGGGGGTAATCATTGAACCATTCCTTGACCGGACAAAAATGGTTAACAATGCCATTTCTACCGTACAAAAAAATCTGATGGAAGGCGCTTTGATTGTAGTTTTCATTCTGGTACTTTTTCTCGGAAATTTCAGAGCGGGTTTATTAGTTGCCTCTGTCATTCCGCTATCCATGCTTTTTGCGATCATACTGATGAATACCTTTAAGGTTAGCGGCAACCTGATGAGTTTAGGGGCACTTGATTTTGGTTTAATTGTGGATGGAGCTGTTATTATTGTAGAAGCAGTAATGCACCAAATATCTCATGGTAACAAATATGGAATGGTCAATCGTTTGAGTCAGTCAAAAATGGATGAGGAGGTAAAGAAATCAGCGAGTAAAATGATGAATAGTGCAGTTTTTGGTCAGATAATAATATTGATCGTATATCTACCTATTTTAAGCTTACAGGGCATTGAGGGCAAGATGTTTAAACCAATGGCACAAACTGTGGCTTTTGCGCTTCTGGGAGCATTTATTCTTTCTATTACCTATATCCCTATGATGAGTGCCTGGTTTTTGAGTAAGAAAGTCAAACAACAGCCTAACCTTTCGGACAGGGTAATGAACCGGATATCAAGGTCATACCAGAATTTATTATCAAAAATTTTACGCTTCCCAAAAGCTGTTATTAGTTTCGTAATTATACTTTTCATTTCAGCTATTTTTGTACTATCAAGTCTTGGTGGGGAGTTTATTCCGGCTCTGGAAGAGGGAGATTTCGCTGTTGATACTCGTGTCCTGACTGGCAGTAATTTAAATACCACGATTGAGAATACTACCAAAGCCGCACGAATACTAAAAACACAATTTCCTGAAGTTATTAAAATTGTAACTAAAATAGGAAGTGGAGAAGTCCCAACTGATCCAATGCCAATGGAAGCGAGCGATATGATGATTATTCTCAAAGACAAAGATGAATGGACATCTGCAAAAACATTTGATGAGCTAGCAGAAAAAATGGGTAAAGCACTAGAGGATGTACCGGGAATAACTGCCGGTTTTCAATATCCTGTACAGATGCGTTTCAATGAATTGATGACCGGAGCAAGACAAGATGTGGTTTTAAAGATCTTTGGCGAGGATTTGGATACCTTGGCTAAATATGCAGGAAATCTGGGTAACGTTGTAAATACTGTTGAGGGAAGTCAGGATTTATTTATTGAACCCGTAACCGGTATTCCTCAAATTGTAATTGAATATAACAGAGCCACTATCGCCCAATACAATTTAAAAATTACAGATATCAATAAAATAGTCAATACGGCATTTGCAGGGCAAAGTACCGGACTTGTTTTTGAAGGGGAAAAGCGTTTTAACCTGGTTGTAAGGCTAAATAATGAGAAAAGAAAAGACCTTGACGATGTCAGGAATTTATTAATTCCCAATCCTCAGGGAAGAAATATTCCTCTTTACCAGCTTGCCAACGTGTCGATTAAAGATGGTCCAAATCAAATACAGCGTGAAGATGCTAAGCGGAGAATTGTCGTAGGTTTTAATGCAAGAGGCCGAGATGTACAAAGCATTGTGGATGAACTGCAGTCAAAAGTTGAAAAACAAATCAGGCTTCCTGTTGGATATTATGTTACCTATGGTGGCGCCTTTGAGAATCTTAATGCAGCAAAACAGAGATTGATGATTGCAGTTCCTATTTCTTTATTATTAATCTTTATACTCCTATTTTTTGCATTTAATTCAGTGAAACAAGGCTTAATAATCTATACAGCGATACCACTTTCTGCGATAGGTGGAATATTCTTTTTGGCTCTGCGCGGAATGCCTTTTAGTATTAGTGCAGGAATCGGCTTTATTGCTTTGTTTGGAGTAGCCGTATTAAACGGGATAGTACTAATCGCTGAATTTAACAGGCTTAAAAAATCCGGACTTACAAATCTTAACAGAATCGTACTTATGGGGACAAAAACACGCTTACGTCCGGTAATGATGACTGCTCTTGTTGCATCACTCGGATTTTTACCAATGGCTCTGAGTAATGGTGCCGGTGCCGAAGTTCAAAAGCCTTTAGCTACTGTGGTAATTGGAGGGTTAATGATTGCAACACTACTGACTTTATTTGTATTGCCCATATTGTATATCATTTTTGAGAAAAGTGGAAAATCAAAACACTCAAAAATTCCAGTAGCCTTATTGTTAATTTTTGCTTGTTCAGGAATTTTAAAAGTAAATGGACAAGAACAAATAAGTCTCCAATCGGCGATTGATACGGCACTAAAAAATAATTTATCAGTAAAAAACGAAAAGCTTAAAGCTGAATACCAGCAAAAACTCATCAGCACATCGGCAAATTTACCACAGGCAAATCTCAGTACTGAGTTTGGACAGCTTAACAGTATCTATAATGATAATAGATTTGGCTTAAGTCAGTCCTTTAGTTTCCCAACAGTTTATTCGAATCAAAAAAAGGTTCTGAATGAAGAATGGAAAGCCTCGGTTTTAAGTATTTCATTAAAAGAGGCTGAGATCAGAAAAAGAGTATCTCAGATATATTATAATATCATCATCCTGAAAGAAAAAGAAAGACTTTTGTTGCAGGCAGACAGTATTTATTCAGAATTTGTTATAAAAGCTAATTTAAGATTTAAAACAGGTGAGACTAATATACTAGAGAAAGCCACAGCTCAAAGTCAGAGAGGTGGAATTTTTCTACAATTAAAATCCTTACAAGAAGAAATCCAATTAGCGAAACTGCAACTGGCTTTAGTTCTAAACGCGACAAATCAATTTGAACCAAACAGCAATTCTTTGAGAATAGACCTCCCGGTTATAGTGTCATTACAGGCATTGGAAGAACATCCACTGTTGAAAATATCAGATCAACAAAAGATTACTACTGCCGCAAATACCCGGCTAGAGCAATCAAAGATGCTTCCTGACATCAGCCTTGGTTATTTCAATGCCAGTATTCAGGGTACTGGTGCAGACAATTTATTGTACTCAGAATCCAGGCGCTTCAACTCCGGTCATATCGGAATAGGAATACCTATTTTTTCAGGTTCTCAAAAAGCGAGGATAAATGCATCCAGGGTTAAGGAATTGATAGCTGATAATGAATACCAAAATGATCTTAAAACGATTGGAAATGAATATGAAAGTGCACGATCACAATATGAACGATATTTAGAGGCAGCTAATTATTTTGAAACCAACTCGCTGCCGGAGGCAAAAACTATTAGTCAGACTGCCGATAAACAATTTATTAATGGTGATATCAATTATCTCGATTGGGTCATACTCAACAATCAGGCAATAGTTATCCGGAGTAATTATCTGGACATCATAAAGGCATTGAATGAAAGCATCATTAATTTAAATTATTTAGGCTCAAAAAAATAAAGACAAATGAAAAATCTTCTAACATATTTCGCTCTGTTAATACTTACAGCTTGTGGAACCAAGAATTCGAGTGAAGAAATTAAGGCAGATGAAACTGTAAATCAAAATTTAGTGAGTCTTACCGAGGCTCAATATAAATCTGCTGGAATCTTAGTCGGTAAACTTGAGAATAAAAGTATTGCTACTATTTTAAGAGCAAGTGGCACAATTGATGTACCGCCGCAAAACATGCTATCTGTTACAATTCCTTTGGGCGGATATCTGAAATCAACAAAGCTAATCCCTGGAATGAGAGTAAGAAAAGGCGAAGTGATTGCCATTATAGAGGATCAGCAGTACATTCAATTACAACAGGAATACCTAAGCACCCAATCAAAACTAATTTTTAGTAAAGCAGAGCTTGAACGGCAGAAGGAATTAAATCAAAGTAAGGCCAGTAGCGATAAGGTATACCAGCAAGCTCAGATGGATAATAGCATGCTGAACATAAGCTTGAATTCCCTCGCCCAAAAACTGCGAATGATCAATATTAATCCGGGCAATATTACAGAGAATACTATTTCAAGAACAATCCCTGTTTTGTCGCCAATAAATGGTGTTGTTTCAAAAGTAAACGTCAATATCGGGCGATTCGTAAATCCATCAGATATCTTGTTTGAAATTATCGACCCTTCAGATATCCATTTAAACCTAAAGATATTTGAAAAGGATCTTGATAAACTAACAAAAGGACAAAAGTTAATGGCCTTTACAAATAACCAACCTGACAAAAAGCACGCCTGTGTGATTAGTCTGATAGGTGGAGATCTCAGTGAGGAAAGGACGGCAGAGGTACATTGCCATTTTGAAAATTTCGACAAGTTTTTAGTCCCCGGAATGTACATGAATGCCGAAATCGAAATAAAAAGTCATGAAACTCTGGCTATTCCTGAAGAGGCTATTGTCAGTTTCGAAGGACTGGAGTATATTTTTATAAAAAATGCCGGAATGGAATTTGAAATGAAAGTTGTTGACACTGGAGTCAAAGAGAATAAATATGTTGAGGTAATCAACAGTGCTTCCTTTGCTGATAAACAAATAGTGACTAAAGGGGCTTATACACTGCTAATGTCACTAAAAAATAAATCAGAAGAATAACCATTTGAAAAATAATATAGGTTCTTTGTATCATACACAGGACCTTTGTGTATAATGGGATTTCGACATAAAATCATGACTGATTCAGTTAAAATTAAAGATTCTTTTTTTTTAGAAAGCAAGGTCTGTTTCTCTTCGGTGCAGCCAGCCCCGTGTTCTGCCCTATTTTTTTACTGAAAATTTAATTTTATTATGAGATTCTTGTTGCAAAAAAGATAGAGCTGCCACTCGGGTTTATTTAACATGGGCAATGGTTCTATTACTGGAAGCCCGTCGCGATGAAAAACAGCTCCAGGTAAAATAAACCTTGCCGAAGGAAGTAGCTTTCCCAATGGTTGGTGTTATCACCGACCATTTCTTAGATGGTTATTTGTATGTTTACAACACCGACCAAAGGGGAAAAATAATCTAGACATCAGAATCCTAAAATTCAATATTAAATGTACTTTCTTCCCTTCAATTTGTAGATATCCGATACCAGTTGTTTTAAAGCTGCAACCACACATTCTCCAATTCGAATTCCTTTTTCAGCAGATGATTTAGTCGGATCTCCGTAAGCACCATTGGGTGTTAACTCCTTCATTGTACGATAAAAAGAAACTTTGGGGCCAGTTAAGAGATCTCCATCAACAGCAGGAAATGCCCATACATTGTCTCCCTGTTTGATCAGTGATTCATGAACCAATTGCGGAGCGATAACTTTCATCAAAGAAGTCTCAAATTCGCAGGCATGACCTGTTCCGCCCGGACCCGTTTCTGTAATTTTCAAAAGTTCTTCTTTTGCTACATTCCACCAGGAAGTACCAAGGATATGAGCATTGGGGTTCGCAAATCCTAGCTGTTCAATAATGACCTGCATAATACCCTGATTTCCACCATGGCTATTCAGCAGAATAACATTATAAAACCCGTGATTTAAAACAGACTGGATCATTTCCTTAACAACAGAAGCAAATGTGGTATGGCTCAGTGTAAGAGTTCCGCAGAAGCCCATGTGATGATCAGAACAGCCTACTGCAACAATTGGAAGAATCAGGATTTTGTCTCCAATCTCTTTATTTAGCAGGCTTGAAAAATGTTCACCGATCATTCGATCTGTAGCTACAGGCAAATGTGCTCCATGCTGCTCAATGGCAGCAATATTCAGAAGAACCGGAGTCTGCTTATCAAGTGCAGCAAGCTGCCCGGATGTTAATTGATCCCAATACATAAATTTTCAGATTAGGAAAACAGAGCACATTTTTTATCCTGTGGTCTGTTTTGAGTTAAATTTAATAAGTCGCCCTTCCACCTGAAAGATCGAAGGTAAATGCAGTAGAAAAACTCGCCTCGGGTGATACAATAAAAGCAGCTACAGAAGCAGCTTCCTCCAAAGTGCCGCAACGCTTCATTGGAATTTTATCTGTCATATATTTTACCTGTTCATCTGGCAGTGATTCAACCATAGCGGTACGAATTACAGCAGGTGCAAGTGCATTGATGGTAACACCTGTTTCGGCATATTCCTTACCCTGAACTTTAGTCATTCCGATTACAGCAGCTTTAGATGTTGAATAGGCCAGCATTCCTGCATTACCTTCCTTACCAGAAATTGAAGCAATATGAAGTACCCTTCCATAATTATTCTTCAACATTTTCGGCAGTACATGTTTAGAGGTGTAAAATGAACCCATAAGATTCACATTCATAACTAACTGCATATTATCAGCCTCAACCTCATGACTAAGAATGTTCGTTTTGCCAACAATACCGGCACAATTAACAAGAATATCAATACGGCCAAAATGATCATTTACCTTTTGAATAGATTCTGCAACTTCTGCTTCATTGGTGATATCTAAAACATAAATTTCAGACTCTCCTTTTAATAAATCTCTTGTTTTTTGTAAACCAATTGTATCCCTGTCGAATAAAGCAAGTTTAACACCTTTATCTGATAAATTTAGGGCAATAGCCCGACCCAAACCGGAAGCAGCTCCCGTTATAATTCCAACCTGACCTTTAAATTCAATTTTCATTTTTTAACTATATTTTTTAATTGTCTTATTTAACTAATTCCTGCAAACTTACTGTGCCTGATTTTCTGGTCAACAAATGAATGATTGACCATGCGAACAAATAGGTCAAACCACAGATTATAAACAGCAGATTATATCCTCCGATTAAATTACCTGCAGACTTATAACTATCCAGAATATAGCCCACAAATAACGGAAATAACATACCTCCTACTGCCCCAGACATGGCTCCTATTCCGGTTACAGAACTAACTGCCTGCTTAGGGAAAAGATCCACAACCAAAGTAAAAATATTTGTACTCCAGGCCTGATGTATCGCCAGAGTAAAACTGAGGATACCAACCACCATCCAGGCATTGGTTGCATACTGAGCGGAAAGTACGGTTAATTCCAGAACTGCAAAAATTAAAAGTGCAGTTTTTCTAGCTTTCAGAGTCGGCCAACCTCTTTTTATAAGTAAGGATGAAAAATAACCACCTCCAACACTTCCTAAAACGGTCATGGTATAAATTATCATCAATTCAGGACTCAAATTCGACATATTCAGCTTGAAAGTTGAAGCAAAATAAGAAGGAAGCCAAAACATAAAAAACCAATAAATAGGATCAAGTAATATTTTACCGGTAATAAAAGCCCAAGTCTGAGGATATGAAAAAAGTTTGAACCATTTGATCTTTACAACTTCTTCTTGTGCTTCAGTATCCAGTTTTTGTCCGTCATGAATATAATTATACTCTTCAGCCGTTAATCGTTTATGCTTTGATGGAACATCATAAACGAATATCCATACCAAAAGCCAGATAAAACCAACGGATCCGGTAATAATAAACACTTCATGCCAGCCATAGTTACTCAAAATCAAAGGAACAATTAGAAGCGCTATGATAATACCAAAACTGGTACCTGCATTGAATAGTCCTGTGGCTAAAGCTCGTTCCTTTTTGGGAAACCATTCCGCAATTGTTTTCATCCCGGCAGGTACATTCCCTGCTTCAGTGAGCCCCAAGCCAATTCTGGCCAATCCAAAGCCTGTAACACTTCTGGCTGCTGCGTGCAGCATTCCCATAATACTCCAGGCTGCGACTGAGATAATATATCCCGGCTTTGTGCCTATACGATCGATGAACCAGCCCCAGGAAATCAATCCAACTGCATAAGCCCCGGTAAAAGCCATTACAAGAAATGCAAAATCCGTTTCAGACCAGGTAAATTCAATTTCGAGAGTTGGCTTTAATAAACCGAGAATTTGTCGGTCAAGGTAATTAATCGTAGTGGCCGAAACCAAAAGAGCTAATATGATCCAGCGGTAATTTTTTATTTTTCGACCCGACATGAAAATGCTTATTAAATGTTAAAAAAAATGAACAGTGCAATTCTTAGAATAGCCGACTCATTGCTGAGCCGGCTAAACATAAAGGTTAAAGCAAAATCTTAAAGATTCAGTTTCTTTCTTCCCAAATCTGTGAGTAGATTGACACTCCACAAAGGATACCATGTTTGTTCCATGATTACTTTTTTAACACCAGGCACCTCATAAAGTGCTTCCATCATTGTTTTCGAAAGAGTAGCATGCACAACATTTGAGCTGTGGGTAAAATAAGCACCTAATGGACGACCTCTGTGCGGCATAGCCAAAGTTACTTTTACGACACTACCTCTAACTGCTATATCATAAACCAATCCCAGGTCAACGATATTAATGTTAGCCTTGTATAACTGCGGATCAATGACCGTTTCTAAAGCTTTCCATAATAAGGCTTTATCTATCGGACTGTCTTGTGCTTCGGAAGCTCGGGCTAAGCGACCCGGACTGTCTTTGGCAGTTATTCCTTTTGGAAGATCAGACCCTACCCTGCTCAAAGGATTAAGTAGTTCCTGCCTTAAATTTTCAATCCTAACTGTATCATCCTTTAAAGTAAAAGGTATCGTTAAGTAGGCATTCTTCTGATGTAGAACAGCGCCTTTCGGAATGGTTTTAATTGTTTTTGGAACAGGATACCTGCTCCAAATCTGACCATGCCATTTATAATGTAAATTAGGTGATCCATTATGCGCTAATTCGGCTCCTAAACCATCGGCATAGTGCTCCAGAAAAAAGCCAAAAAATGAATCCTTCGTATCTCTATTAAAGAAACCAATTCCCCATAATTTATCGCTGAATTCGGAGGGAACCTCCCCGGTTTTTAATTTTTCATCCGGGCCCATCCATAACATATCAGTAAATGACTGACCAGTTATTACCCATTCATCATCTCTTAATGCTGCAGGAGAGAATTCCTTAACAGCAGTCATATGTCCAAATTTGTGGAAATAAGGCAATCCTGCATAAAAACGATATTCTATATCCATGATCATTCTGGCAGGTGAGAATAATGGATGAACCGGCGAGTAAGGGAATCCCCAGCGACGGATAATAGTACAAATCGGACCTTTAACTACTTCAAAATCAGGACACTCATCCCATAAAGAGATGCGCATTTTCTGAATACCTTCCTCTGATACATAGTCGTGCGCCCAATCAATCCCTGCTGGTTCACCATGCCCTTGTCCGCCCGAGTAAATCTCCAGACCATGCTCCCGTTTTAAAATCATACGGGCAAGCTGCCCGGTTTGTCTGGAAAGAATTGCTGTAAAGTATTCATTTTCAATATCTAGTCCGTAACCTTCCCCAGTAACTTTAAGGTCTGACTGGTAATTTGGCAATTCTGCATCCATATTACCGTAAAAAACAAGATAATGTCTCTTCTCTTTTCCCTGATTATCCGCTAGGAACAATAACTTACACAACTTTTCAGTCCCACGTCTGACTTCTGAAAAGACCTGTGAAATCACTTCAGTCAAAACACCATCTTTAATTTCAGCAACACGTATTTCACGTGTTAAAGATGCTGTTTGTGCGGACTGGAAGCTCAATAATACCTCCACTGGTTCGGCTTTACGGGGAGTACCGATTTTTTCTTCCAGACCAACGACTTTATAATATTTCCAGCCTTTGGCCCAGCTTTTCCAGGCTGCCGGAAGAGAGTCAACGGTTCCAAACTGACCTGCTCCAACATGGGGTATTCCAAAATCTTCCTCTTCTGCCTGACTCTGAATTTCAGAAATCCGGATTGAATTAGTAAGGGCCCTTGCTGTTCTGTAATCCTTCTTTGTCAATGCCTCCTGAAGTAATTGAATTTTTTCCTGAATGCTATCGGTCTGACTGGTAGTCTTGTCTGCAAAGGGTGCAATAGTATTTTTTACAAAATCCTCAACGGAATTTTGACTATCAGCTTTGGACTTTAAGGGAAGGGTCATTCCTGCAAAACCTAAAAGACCCATACCGAGAAATTTACGGCGCTTCATTGCATCTGAAAATTGCGTTTCAGATTCGTTTCCTTTAAGTTCTGCTAGCTCTTCATTTCTTTCTCCAGATGGCTCATCGTGCATTTTCAATGCCGATTTAGATGGATTTAATTTCTTCATATTCATTTTGTTTATTTCAAAAGTCATAAGTAATGTATGTCACCTTTTGATAAATTAATTATTCAAATCTAAATTCCTAGTTTCTTTCTTCCCTCATCTGTCAGCATATTGGAACTCCAGCCCGGATACCAGGTCTGCTCCATAATTACTTTCTTAACCCCCGGAACTTCATAAACAGCTGTCAGAATATTTTTGGAAGTAGTTGGATGCACCACATTAGATCCATAAGCAAAATAAGTACCCAATGGTCTTCCTCTATGAGGCATGGCGATCAGAACCTTAACTACACTCCCCCTAACTGTCACATCATAGACCAACCCAAGATCAACTATGCTAATATCTGATTTATAAAACTGCGGATCTTTGACATCGTTGAGTGCCTTCCAAATTAATTCTTTTGGAATCGGACTGTCTTGTGCCTCGGCTAAACGGGCCAGCCGTCTTGGACTATCTTTTGCAATAGTGTCGGATTGAAGTGAACTTGCAGATACAAGCTGTGGATTCATCAGCTCTTTTCTCAATCCTTCGATCTTTGCAGGACCATCCTTAGTATCAAAAGGAAGAGTGACATAGGCATTCTTTTGATGGAAAACAGCACCTTCCGGGATAGTTTTTACGCCTTTCGGAACAGGCATTCTTTGCCAAAACTGTCCATGCCATTTGTAATAGAAGCTGGGTGATCCACCATGACTTGGTTCCTGGAATCCATCCGTATGGTGATCAAGAAAGAGACCAATAAAGGAATCTTTCGTGTCTTTGTTAAAGAAGCCTACTCCCCATAATTTATCAGCCGATTCTTCAGGCACCACGCCAAATTGAACCTTACCATCAGAATCCATCCACATTTGGTCAGTAAATGACTGACCGGTAATGACCCATTCATCATCACGTATATAAACCATATCAAATGTCTTAAGAGCAGACATATGGCCAAACTTGTGAAAATATGGTAAACCGGCATAAAAACGATATTCAATATCCATATTCATTCTGGCAGGAGAGAAAATTGGATGTACCGGTGAATATGGTAAACCCCAGCGACGAATGATGGTACAGATTGGACCCCTAACAATTTCAAAATCAGGGCACTCCTCCCAAAGGGAAATCCTTACTTTTTGAAAATTATCCTCAGTTACGTAATCGTGCGCCCAATCGATACCAGCTGGTTCACCATGACCTTGTCCCCCGGAATATACTTCGAGACCATGCTCTCGCTTCAAAATCAATCTGGCCAGCTGTCCGGTTTGTTTTGAAAGATAAGCTGTGAAATACTCATTCTCAATATCCAAACCATAGCCTTCGCCTGTAACCTTCAAATCAGATTGATAATTGGGTAGTTCTGCATCCGGGTTACCGTAAAAAATGAAGTAGCTGCGCTTTTCTTTCCCTTGATTATCTGCAAGAAACAACAGTTTACAGATCTTTTCAGCTCCTCGTCTAATTTCTGAAAAAACCTGTGATATTACCTCGGTCAAAACACCATCCTTTATTTCTGCAACCCGGATCTCACGGGCCAGTGAGGCAGTTTGGGTTGCCTGGAAGCTTAGTAAAACCTCAACTGGTTCTGCTTTACGCTGTATACCAACCTTCTCTTCTAGATTCACAACTTTATAATACTTCCAGCCCTTTGCCCAGTTCTTCCAGGCAGCTGGAAGTGAAGCAACAGTTCCAAATTGATTTGCACCAAGCAATGGGGTTCCCAAGTCTTCGTAATCAGCCTGTGCCTGTAGTTCAGAAATTCGAAGTGAATTCGTTAATGCCCTGGCAAGGCGATAATCCTTCTTATCCCATGCCTTCTGAAGCATTTTCATTTTATCTTCAAAACTATCCGACTGACTAGAAACCGATTCTGTCATTGAAACAGATTTTTTAACAAAATCCTCAATAGCTGTCTTTCCATCTGCTTTAGTACCAAGCGGCAAACTAATTCCGGCAAGGCCCATTAAGCCCATACCCAGAAATTTACGACGCTTTATTCCATCAGAATTTAGAGTTTCAGACAGTTTTTCAGGAGTTTCTTCAGAGAAAAATCTTTCTGAAGATGATATTCCAGAGTCTGATTCCCTAAGAACTGATCCTGATTTAGATGGACTATTTTTTTTCACTTTTGAAATATTAAAAGCATTTTATTTTTAAACCAAAATCCGGCATTTTAATTTTTTAATTTATATCCCTAATTTTTTACGACCTTCTTCAGAGATGAAATTTGAATTCCATTCCGGATACCAGGTTTGATCCACAATAACTTTTCGAACGCCGGGAATTTCAGTCAGAGCACCCATAATTGTTTTAGAAACAGTTCGGTGAACTACACTTGAACCCCAAATAAAGAAGCTTGACAAAGGTCGGCCCCTATGTGGCATGGTCATCAGCACTTTAACAATACCATCATCATCCATTGAAAGATTATAAATGTAACCCAGCTCAACAACATTCACATCAGCGTTG
>Ga0315899_10002406_pt1 | contig 20744 bp, 15 predicted proteins | sample LakEriMetagenome_2_FD_203518 | JGI IMG/M metagenome (GOLD analysis project Ga0315899, IMG submission 203518) | Freshwater fungal communities from buoy surface, Lake Erie, Ohio, United States - Buoy 4 MA112 | ecosystem: Environmental > Aquatic > Freshwater > Lake | place: USA: Lake Erie, Ohio... | reverse complement strand
GATGCGGTCGCAGATCGTGTTCGCCTCCTCCTGATCGTGGGTGACGAAAATGGTGGTGATGCCAAGACGCTGCTGAAGGTCGCGCAATTCGCGGCGCACCTGTTCGCGCATTTTCGCGTCGAGGTTCGACAAGGGCTCGTCCAGCAGCAGAACCTTCGGCTCCACCGCGATCGTGCGCGCCAGAGCCACGCGTTGCTGCTGGCCGCCGGACAATTGCGAAGGCCGGCGCTCGGCCAGATGGGAGAGGCCCACGAGTTCGAGCGCGGCCGCGACCTTGCGCTCAATCTCAGCGCGCGGCAGGCGGCGCTCCTCAAGCCCGAATGCGACGTTGCGCCGCACGCTCATATGCGGCCACAAAGCATAGGACTGGAACACGAGGCCGACGTCGCGCTTCCAGGGCGGCGCCTGCGAAATGTCGCGCCCACCGATGCGCACCTCTCCGGTCTGCGCCTGCACGAAGCCCGCAATGAGGCGCAGAAGCGTTGTCTTGCCGCAGCCCGACGGCCCAAGAAAGGCGAAGAACTCGCCTGGACGTATATCGAGATTGACGTCCTTGAGAACGTGATTGGCGCCATAGGAGACGTTGACGCCGCGGATCGTCAGGTCTTCGGCGCCCATTTGACCGGTCATAGATCAAGCCCCTTTGATCGCTGGCTGCGCTCGACGAGCAGATGCGAGATGAGCGAACACAGCGCGACGAAGACGACCGCCACGACGCCCAGCGCCGCGCCGGCGCCGCGCCCCGCCGCAGATTGCATATAGACATAGACGCCATAGGCGAGCGGCGCGTCCGAATTGGACTGAACCAGCATCAGGGTCGCGGACAATTCGACCGCCGCCGTGGCGAAACTCGTGACGAAGCCCGCGAGCACGCCGCCCATCATCAGCGGAAGTACAATGCGCCGCACCGTGCGCCCCTTGGTGGCGCCAAGATTCTCCGCCGCTTCTTCGAGCGCAACGGAGATTTGCTGAAGCGCCGAGAAACAGGCGCGCAAGGCGTAGGGCACGCGGCGGATGGCGAGCGCCAGCACGATCATGATCCACAAGGTGGCGAGCGGCTGTCCGCCCGGCAGGGTGACGTTGTAGAACGTGCGCAGATAGCCGATGCCCAGCACCACGCCCGGCACGGCGAGGGAGGCGGTGGCGAGCCAGTCGAGCCATTGGCGCCCGGCGAGTTTCGTGCGCAGCACCAGATAGGCGATGGCCGCGCCCAGCACCACGTCGATGCCCGCGGCGATCGAGGCGTAAACAAGCGTGTTCTTGATATAGACCCAGGAGTCCTCGAACACGCGCGCGTAATGGGTGACCGTATAGGCGTCCGGCAGCGGGCTGAACGACCAGACCGTGGCGAAGGAGAGAATGAGCAGGCCGATGTGCGGCGCGAGCACCAGCAGCAGCAGGAAGCCCACCACGCCATAGGCGGCGACGGCCTCCAGTCCGCTGAGCTTGCGGCGCGCAAGACCCCCGCCCCCGCGCTGGGTCGTGGCGTAATCCTTGTCTTTCATCGAGAGCGTCGAGAGCCAGACCGCGAGCACGGAGCTGATGATAAGGATGACGGAGATCACATAGCCCATGGGATCGGCGACGCCGATGGAGGTGACTCGCAGATAGGCCTGCGGCGCCAGCATGTCCTTCGCATTGAGCAGAAGCGGCGTGGCGAGATCGTCGAACACTTTCACGAAGACGAGCGCCGAGCCCGCCACATAGCCGGGCATGGCGAGAGGCAGCACGATGCGGCGGAACAGGCGTAAGCCGGAGGCGCCGAGGTTTTGCGCCGCCTCCTGCATGCTGCGGTCGATGGCGCGCAAAGCGACGGAGAGATTGACGAGGATGAAGGGGAAGTAATGCAGGGCCTCGACGAAAACGACGCCCCAGAGACCTTCCATGAAGGGGATCTTGAAGCCGAAATGTTCATCAAGCAGCAGGTTGATCGAGCCGTTGCGGCCGAACAGCAATTGCATCGCCACCGCGCCCACGAAGGGCGGCATGACGAGAGGCAGGAAGCCAAGAGTCTGCACGATGATCGCGCCGCGGAAATCGAAGCGCGTGGTGAGGTACGCCAGCGGCAGCGCGATGACGGAGGCGAAGGCCACCGTCATCAGGCTCACCCAGATCGAATTCCAGAGCGAGCGCACGAACAATTCCGTGGCGAAGAAATCCACGAAATTGATGAGGGTGAAGGCGCCCGTGCCGCGCTCCGTGAAGGCGACATAGATGACGGTCGCCACCGGCACGACGAGAAAAGCTACCAGAAAGGCGAGGATCGCCAGAGCCAAAGCCCATTGACCCGGCGTCGCCGAGGCGCGCAGGATCGCGAAAGCGCCGGGCCGGGCTGAAACAGCCTCGCTCATGCCCGCCCCACCCAATGCCACGTCCCCATCCCCTTGCAAACAACGTCCGAGCTGAACCTAGCGCGAGCGCAGGCGCGGCGCCATACCCTGTCGCAATTCATAGACCCGCACCTCGTTGTCCCGTCCGACCACGCGCAGAAGCTCATAACTCTCCTTAAGGCGCTCCGCGTAAAAGGCGCGAACCTGCGGCTCCATGCACACGCCGCGATAAGGCTCCTCAGCGCGTATGACCACGAAGCGCGGCGCGCGATCCATGACGGCTGCGATCTCAGTCATCCGGTCCACGCCGCGCGGCAAGGGAAAGGGGCAATTGAGATGCAGCGCGAAAACGAAGCCGGTGGCCGGGGGCAGACCCGTCAGCACATGCAGGGACGGCTCGAAATCCACCACATGGAGCCCCATGCCCACGCCGGGCGTCTGCGCGCGCGCGTCGATCGTCTGCGCGGTCTCGCGGATCAGGCGCGTGTAATAGCCCATGAGCAATTCATGGGAACTGAAGGCCAGCGCGTAGCAGACCGACAAACAGGCGAGCGCGCGCCGGTGAGCCGTGGCCTCGGTCCGCGCCAGCCACAGGCCGGCGAGCAGACAAAGCGGCGGGAGAAGCGGCATCACATAGGGCGCATGTACGGCCCGTTGCACAATGGCGCCGGCGAGCGCAGCGACAAGCCACATCATCGCCGCCTGCGCGCCGCCCTCTCTGGCGAGACTGCCGCGCAGAAGCGCGAAGCCGCAAAGCGCAACGAGCGGAAGATAGGGCGCGAGACGCCAGGGAAGATAGAGGGCGAGCCCCTCCCAGAAACCGACCGGATGAAAGGTCGCGCGCGCCAGAGCCACCGACGCCACAGCCTCGAACGCTGGCACGAGCGCGCCTTGAGCGAACAAGATCGCCGCCATGGCGAGAGCCGGCGCCGCCGCGCCGAGAAAAAAACCGCCCGCGCGCGAAGCCTTCGTGCGTCCGTCAGCGCCAGACAGCGACGTCAAAGCACAAGCGAGCACGGCTTCAAACGCGCTTGATTGCAGTACGAGACAGGCGCAGGCTGCCAGCGAACCGGCGGCGCAGGCGTCGCGTCGGCGCGGCGCGAGCGCAAAGCGCATGGACCAGATGAGAAAGGGCGCCGCGAGAAGCACGGCGGGGCCGCGCATGCCTTCCGCCGCCAGCGAGAACGCGCCGAACAAGCCGGCCGCATAAGCGCCCGCGCGCGGCGCATCGAACCATGCGCGCGCAATGGCGTAAAGCCCCAGCGCGCTCGCGCCCGCAGCGATCATGGGGAGAAGCCACAGGCAGACCAGCGCGCTCGCGCCAAGCGCCTGCGCAACCGCGTATAGCGCGAACAATCCGGGCGGCTTCACATCCCACAGGCCGAGATAAGGCGGTGAACCGTCCAGCCAGGCGGCGCCGATCAGCGCATAAACCGGCTCGTCGTGATAGGGCCGGTCCAGCAGCGCGATCGCCGCGCGCGGCGCGAGAGCGAGCGTAAGTGCGCCAAGGATGAGCGCGCGCGCTTTCACGGGGGGCGCGGGCGCATATACTCCGCCGCGCCCTCGCGCAATTCATAGATCTGAACTTCGCCCAGCCGACCCCGCGATCCGATCGGCTCATAAAACGCTTCGATAACGGCGTAGATGAGATCGCTCAGATCTTTGTCGATGCAGCCGCGATAGGCCGTCACATGGCGGCGCACCACGAAACGCGGCGCGCGCCCGAAAATGCGCAGGATCTCATCGCCCGCGCTGATCCCATCGGGCAGAGTGAAATTGCAATGCAAATGCATTGAGAACAGAAAACGCGAGACGGGACGCTGACCCGTCAGCAGATGAAGCGAGGCTTCGTAATCCACCGCATAGAGCCCTGCGCTCTCCCCCGGTTCGCGGGCCCGCGTCTCGATGAGGCGCGCCGTCTCGCGCAAGACGTCGATGCTGTAGCGCCATGCCGTCTCCAGCGCCAACCAGTAGGTGGGATAGACGAGGATCAGCGCGGCGGCGATGCAGGCGCACGCGCGCTCGCCCACGGCGCGCATTCCATCCCACGCCCGCACGGCGATGAGCCCGGCTGCGAGCGAAAGGGGCGCCAGCAGCGCAAACATGTAAGTCGTATAGGCCGCGCGCTGGAGAAGGACCGCCGCAGCCACGCAGGCGAACCAGAGCGCGATGAGGCGCGCGCCTGCGTCCTCGCGCGCGTTCAGCCGCGTGCGCAAGACAACGAGCACGCCGGCGAGCGTGAACAGAGGCAGGAAGGGCGCGGCCGACCACCGCAGGTTGACGGCGAGCGCCTCAAACAGCCCGACCCCATGATTGACGGAGCGCGCGAGAGCGACGACCACCGTCGCCTCCCATAAATCATGCAAGGCGCCTTGCGCATAAAAGAGCGCGCCGAAGCCAAGCGCCGGCGCCACGCCGCCCAAAGCCAGCGCGCCGGCGCGCAAAGCCCTCACGCCCATGCGCCCTTCGCCCCCGAGGAGGACCAACGCGAAGGCGAACGCCGCCTCAAATGCGCTCGATTGCAGGATGGTCACGGCGCAGCCAAGCAGACACCCGCCGGCCGCGACCTGCCACAGACGCGGCCGCAGGGCGAGCAACAGGCCCCATGCGATGAACGGGGCGGCGAGCAGAATGGCCGGACCGCGCGCGCCGTCCTGCGCCAGCCCATAGACGGCGAAGACGATTGCGGCGAGGCCGCCCACCCGCGCGTCGCCGAACCATTCCTCGCCCATGGCGACAAGGGCCGCCGCCATGGCGACGGACGCGAGCAGCGGCAGGATCCACAGGCACGCCAGCGGTTCGGCCCCCAACGCCTGCGCAAACGCGTAGAGCGCGAACAGGCCGGGCCCTTTCACATCCCATGCGTCGCGGTAGGGGATTAAGCCTTCAAGCCAGTAGGAGGCGATGAGCGCATAGATGGGCTCATCGTGATAGGGGCGATCCAAGAAGGCGAACGGCGCGCGGCTTGCGACGGCCGCCGCCAGAGCGAGCACGATCCAGAACGCGCGGGGCGCGAAGCCAGCGGCCCCGCGCCCTTCGGCGGGATCAAGGTTAGCAGAGGCCATGAGGGTCGATTCCGGTCAGGCTCAAGCCTGTAGCCGATTCGACCCATCTTCGCCTATGCCTTAGCGGCCTCCATGGCGCCCCGCCCGCGCGTCAGCGCGCGAGCTTCAGCGCCTCGTCGGCCTTCGCCTTCGCCTGCCCATAGCGTTCGCGCGCGAAGCCCGCCCATTGGTTTTCAAGCTCCGACTGCCGCGCGCCCTTTTCCTTAGCGCCCGTGAAGGCGCCGCGGATCTCCGCGCTTGAGGCCTGCGCCTCAGTGATCGGCATGGCGGCGATGAGGTCGCGCGCCTCCTTCACAAGCGCGCGCGCCTTGTCGTTGTTCTTCTTCGCCAGCGCCGCCTCCGCGTCATGAATGGCCTTGGTGGCGGCCTTCAGCGGTTCAAGCTGGAAGGTGATGAGCTGGTCGAACAGGACGTCGACAGGCGCGGTGCGCGCCTCCGACTTGTCGACGTCGAACAGCATCATCTTCTGGAACTGCGGATCCTTGAAGGGATTGGGATAGCCCGCCGGCGCCTTGGCGTAGGTCTCCACATTGACGGGCAGACGACGGATGCCCGGATCCAGCAGAACCTCCTGCCCCTGCGGCGAGAGGATGAACTCGACGAAAGCCTCCGCGCCCGCGCGATTGGGCGCATTGGCGATGATCCCGATGTTCGCCGGCACGACGGTCGTGACGGAAGGATAGGCGAACTTCACCGGAAAACCCGCCGCCTGCGCGGAGAAGGCGAAGAAGTCGATCACGATGCCGACGCCCACCTGTCCGGAGTTCACGGCTTCGGGCACGCCGAAGGAGCGGTCCGTCACGGTGCGGAAATTGCCGGCCATCTCCTTGATGGTGCGCCAGCCCTTGTCCCAGCCCTCGCCTTGCAGAATCGTCTCGACCGTCAGATGGGTCGTGCCCGAACGCGAAGGCGCGGAGATCGACACGTGATCGAAGAAGGCGGGCTTGGCGAGGTCCTGCCATTCCTTCGGCTCGGGCAGTCTGTTGGCGCGCAGATAGCGCTCATTCCACATGATGCCGTAGCCCGAGGCCGCGAAGCCGAAATAGAACCCGTCCTTGTCGTTGACGGGATAGGAGCCGACCTTCTCGGCGAGGCCCTTGGCTTTCGGCGCGTATTTCTGGAGAAGCTGCTTGCCCTTCAGAACTTCGAACGCGTCAGGCGCAGAGGCCCACATCAGGTCCGTCTGATTGGCCGAGCGCGTCTCTTCAAGAAATTTCACCGCGGCGTTGGTGTTGCGGTTCTGCACTTCGAGAGTGACGCCGGGATAGGCTTTCTCGAACGCCCGCTTGAAAGGATCGGTCACGTCCTTGGCGAAGGAGGTGACGACGGTCACCTTGCCTGAGGGCGCGCCCTGCGCCAGCGCGGAGCCGGGCGTGAACAGGGCGAACATGCTGAAAGCCGAAAGGGCGGCGAGCGCGGAAAACGCAGTGCGCGCACAATTCATGAACAAGACCTCCGAACCTGTCGCCGGCCGCGCCGGCTTGATTCCAAGGTCGCACGGCCCCGCCTCCGCGACAATCGCCGGACCGGGGTCAGGCCCTCGTAATCCCAAATAAAATACCGCGTCCCCACAAAAAACCGCGCCTCCGGAGGAGGCGCGGCTGATTGGGTCCGACGCTGGCGGGGCTCAAGCCCGCCCCGCGACGCGTCAGTGAGCGACGAGGCCCGGCGAGGCCTCTTCATCGGGCCGGCGCTTGGCGGCTTCCGCCGCCTCCTTCTCCTCGTCCCACTCGATCGCAACAGGCTGGCGCACGAGGGCGTGCTGGAGCACTTCCTCCATGCGCGAGACCGGCACGATCTCGAGCGCGTTCTTCACGGACGCGGGCAGCTCGGCGAGGTCCTTCGCGTTCTCCTCGGGGATCAGCACCTTCTTGAGGCCGCCGCGGGTGGCCGCGAGCAGTTTCTCCTTCAGGCCGCCGATGGGCAGAACGCGCCCGCGCAAGGTCACTTCGCCCGTCATGGCGATGTCGCGACGCACCGGAATGCCCGTCATCACCGAGACGATGGCTGTGGCCATGGCGATGCCGGCGGACGGTCCGTCCTTCGGCGTCGCGCCCTCCGGTACGTGAACGTGGATGTCGCGGCGCTCGAAGATCGGCGGCGCGAGGCCGAATGCGATCGAGCGCGAGCGCACATAGGACGCCGCCGCCGAGATCGATTCCTTCATCACGTCCTTGAGATTGCCGGTGACCGTCATGCGGCCCTTGCCCGGCATCATCACGCCTTCGATGGTGAGCAGCTCGCCGCCAACTTCCGTCCAGGCGAGGCCGGTGACGACGCCCACCTGGTCCTCGGTCTCCGCCTCGCCGTAGCGATATTTCGGCGGCCCGAGATAATCGGGCAGGTTGTCGGCCGTGAAGGGAATCTTCTTCTTCTTCGAGGTGAGCAGCTCCTTCACCGCCTTGCGGGCGAGGTTGGAGACTTCGCGCTCCAGATTGCGCACGCCCGCCTCGCGGGTGTAGCGGCGGACCAGCATCAGCAGTGCGCTGTCGTCCACCGACCATTCGGTCGGCGACAGGCCGTGCTTCTGCGTCGCGGCCGGGATCAGATGCTTGCGCATGATCTCGACCTTCTCGTCCTCGGTGTAGCCGGCGATGCGGATGATCTCCATGCGGTCCATGAGCGGCGCAGGGATGTTCAGCGTGTTCGCCGTCGTCACGAACATCACGCTCGACAGGTCGTAATCGACCTCGAGGTAATGGTCGTTGAAGGACTGGTTCTGCTCGGGATCGAGCACCTCAAGCAAGGCCGAGGACGGATCGCCGCGGAAGTCCATGCCCATCTTGTCGATCTCGTCGAGCAGGAAGAGCGGGTTGGACGTCTTCGCCTTGCGCATCGACTGGATGATCTTGCCGGGCATAGAGCCGATATAGGTGCGCCGATGGCCGCGGATCTCCGCCTCGTCGCGCACGCCGCCGAGCGACATGCGCACGAACTCGCGGCCCGTCGCCTTGGCGATGGACTTGCCGAGCGAGGTCTTGCCGACGCCCGGAGGGCCGACGAGGCACAGGATCGGGCCGTTGAGCTTATTGGCGCGCTGCTGGACCGCCAGATACTCAAGGATGCGCTCCTTGACCTTCTCAAGGCCGAAGTGATCGGCGTTGAGGATCTCCTCAGCCAGCGGCAGGTCCTTCTTGACCTTCGAGCGCTTGCCCCACGGAATCGTCAGGATCCAGTCGAGGTAATTGCGCACCACCGTCGCCTCGGCGGACATGGGGCTCATCTGCCGCAGCTTCTTCAGCTCCGCCAGCGCCTTGTCGCGCGCCTCCTTCGACAGTTTGGTGTTCTTGATGCGCTCCTCGATCTCGCCGAGCTCGTCGCGACCATCCTCGTCGCCGAGCTCCTTCTGGATCGCCTTCATCTGCTCGTTGAGATAGTACTCGCGCTGGGTCTTCTCCATCTGGCGCTTCACGCGCGTGCGGATGCGCTTCTCCACCTGAAGGACGGAGATTTCGCTCTCCATCAGGCCGAGGCACTTTTCCAGACGCTTGGCGACGGAGGCCGTCTCGAGAATGTCCTGCTTGTCGGAAATCTTGATCGACAGATGCGAGGCCACCGTGTCGGCGAGCTTCGAATAATCCTCAATTTGTCCAACGGCGGCAACGACTTCGGCCGAAACCTTCTTATTCAGCTTCACGTAGCCTTCGAACTCGGACACGACCGACCGGCCGAGCGCCTCGACCTCAACGGCGACGCCCATATCCTCTTCGAGGACGCTCGCCTCGGCCTCGTAATAATCGTCGCTGCGGGTGTAGCGCTTCACCTCGGCGCGGGCGGCGCCTTCGACGAGCACTTTCACGGTGCCGTCGGGCAGCTTCAGAAGCTGAAGCACGGTCGCCAGCGTGCCGGTGGTGAAGATGGAGTCCGTCGCCGGATCGTCATCGGCGGCGTTCTTCTGGGTGGCGAGGAGAATGTGGCGGTCGCCCTTCATCACTTCTTCAAGGGCGCGGATCGATTTCTCGCGCCCGACGAAAAGCGGCACGATCATATGCGGGAAGACGACGATGTCGCGCAGCGGGAGAACGGGATAGGTCTCGATCTCGCCAGGCTTCGCCAGTGCACGCTTCTCAGCTGTCATTTTTTCCTGTCCTGTTGCAACGCCCCGACAGCGCATGAAGCCGCTGCGAGACGAGACGCCGCCAGCCGTTCCGCGAGATGCGCGCTCCGGGGAGGAGCGGCGCCGCGACCTGCCGATGACGCCTTGCCGTGGGCCCTCAAAGAGGCGCCCCGGCGGTTGGGGAGCGGGAGACTTGACCTTGGCGGGCGCCGAGGCTTGCGCCTAAATCATCCCCGTACACAGAACAAATGGCCACCGCGAACCCCTCTTTCAAGGCTCGCGGGGAGCCTGTCAGGCGGAGGCGCCGGTCTTTTCCGCGCGCTCGCTGTAGATGTAGAGCGGGCGCGCCTTGCCCTCGACGACCTCTGGCCCGATGACGACCTGCTCCACGCCTTCGAGGCCCGGCAGATCGAACATCGTGTCGAGGAGAATCGCCTCGAGGATGGAGCGCAGGCCACGCGCGCCGGTCTTGCGCTCGATGGCCTTGCGCGCGACGACGTTGAGCGCCTCCTCCTGGAAGGTGAGCTCCGTGTTCTCCATCTCGAACAGACGCTGATATTGCTTCACCAGCGCGTTCTTGGGCTCCATGAGAATCTTCTTGAGGGCGTCCTCGTCGAGATCTTCGAGCGTCGCGATCACCGGCAGACGGCCGACGAATTCGGGGATGAGGCCGAACTTCAGCAGATCCTCCGGCTCCACCTTCCGGAAGATTTCGCCGGTGCGCTTCTCCTCAGGCCCTTCGACCTTCGCGCCGAAGCCGATCGACGTGCCTTTGCCGCGACCCGAGATGATCTTCTCAAGACCGGAGAACGCGCCGCCGCAGATGAACAGAATGTTCGTCGTGTCCACCTGCAGGAACTCCTGCTGGGGATGCTTGCGCCCGCCCTGCGGCGGCACGGAGGCGACGGTGCCTTCCATGATCTTCAAAAGCGCCTGCTGCACGCCCTCGCCCGACACGTCGCGGGTGATCGAGGGATTGTCGGACTTGCGCGAGATCTTGTCGATCTCGTCGATGTAGACAATGCCGCGCTGCGCGCGTTCGACATTGTAGTCGGACGCCTGCAACAACTTCAGGATGATGTTCTCGACGTCTTCGCCCACATAGCCCGCTTCCGTGAGCGTGGTGGCGTCAGCCATGGTGAAGGGCACGTCGAGGATGCGCGCGAGCGTCTGGGCGAGCAGCGTCTTGCCGGAGCCCGTGGGGCCGATCAGCAGGATGTTGGACTTCGCAAGCTCGACGTCGTTGTGCTTGGTCGCGTGGTTGAGGCGCTTGTAGTGGTTGTGCACCGCCACCGACAGCACGCGCTTGGCCTGCGTCTGGCCGATCACGTAATCGTCGAGCACCTTGCAGATGGCGCGCGGCGTGGGCACGCCGTCGCTGGACTTGACCAGCGACGACTTGTTCTCCTCGCGGATGATGTCCATGCACAATTCGACGCATTCGTCGCAGATGAACACCGTGGGGCCCGCGATCAGCTTGCGAACCTCGTGCTGGCTCTTGCCGCAAAACGAGCAGTAGAGCGTGTTCTTCGAGTCGCTGCCGCTGACTTTGCTCATATTCTTCTCCGTGCCGGCCGCCAGCTCCGAACGAGTCGGAATCGCAGCCCTTTACCGAATATAGACGCGGTTTTAAGAAACCGTAGCCGCGCCGCCCGCCAAGGCCAAAAACTCAAGATCCAAGAAGCGCGGCGATCCGCCCAGCGGTTCGACGCGACCCTGCGATGCAACCACGCCTCGCCCCCCGGATCAAGCAGTCCCGCCCATGAACGCGGGCGACGGCGACCTTGACGGTGGCGGCCAAAGGGGCCGCTTCGCCCGCCGCGCGGACCCTAAGACGCGGGCGCAAAGGCCCCTTCCCGCAGAATGAGGCTCTTGAGCGACACTGCCGCAAAAAGAAAAGGCCGGCCCCGCCCCTGACGGGCGCCGACGCCTCCGGGGGCCGGGACGCGCCCGGCCGCCGATCACTTCGATTCGGCGATCTCGTCCGGACGCTTCTCGATCACCTGATCCACGATGCCGAAGGCCTTGGCCTCCTCGGCGGTCATGAAGTGATCGCGGTCGAGCGTGCGCTCGATCGTGTCGTAATCACGGCCCGTGTGCTTGACGTAAATCTCGTTAAGACGACGCTTGATCTTCAAAATGTCTTCGGCGTGGCGCTGGATGTCCGAGGCCTGACCCTGGAAGCCGCCCGAAGGCTGGTGCACCATCACGCGCGAATTGGTGAGGCAGAAGCGCATGTCCTTTTCGCCGCCGCACAAGAGCAGCGAGCCCATGGACGCCGCCTGACCGATGCACAGCGTCGACACCTTCGGCTTGATGAACTGCATGGTGTCGTAGATCGACAGGCCGGAGGTCACCACGCCGCCGGGCGAGTTGATGTAGAGGTAGATTTCCTTCTTGGGATTGTCCGCCTCAAGGAACAGAAGCTGCGCGACGACGAGCGTCGCCATCTGGTCCTCGACGGGGCCCGCGAGGAAAATGATGCGCTCCTTCAGGAGCCGCGAGAAAATATCGTAGCGATAGGAGCCGCGCGAGGTGACTTCTTCCACGCTCGGAATGACGAACGAATTATAGAGGCTGATCGGATCGCGCATCGGGCTCTTCTCTGACCGCGCGGAATCGGCGGCGACACCAAGATAAGCATGGAAACGCGGCGCGCAATGGGCGCGCCGCGCAAGCGGAAAGATCAGGCCTTCGCCTCGGCGTCCTCGGTCATCGCCTTGAGGAAGTCCTCCTTGGAGACCTCCTTCTCGGTGACCTTGGCCTTCGAGACGATCAGGTCGACCACCTTCTCCTCATAGAGGGGGGCGCGGACCTCGGCGAGAGCGTCGCGGTTCTTCTGGTAGAAGTCCCAGACCATCTTCTCCTGACCGGGGAACTGGCGCGCGCGCTCCACGATGGCGGCGGTCAGCTCGTCGTCGGTGACCTGCACGTTGTTCTTCTCGCCGATCTCGGCCATGACAAGCCCAAGCCGCACGCGGCGCTCGGCGATGGCGCGATATTCGGCGCGGGCGGCCTCCTCCGTCGTGTTCTCGTCGGCGAAGGTCTTGCCCGACTGCTGCTGCTCGGAGAGCACGCTGCGCCACACGCCGTTGAACTCCTCCTCGACGAGCGAGGGCGGCAGCTCGAAGGAATAGCGCTTGTCGAGCTGGTCGAGCAGGCCGCGCTTGAGCTTGGTGCGCGAGGCGCCGTCAAGCTCGGTCTGCATATTGGCGCGCACGGCGTCGCGCAGCTTTTCGAGGGATTCGATCCCGAAGGTCTTGGCGAATTCGTCGTCGATGGTCGCCTCGCCCGGCGCCTGCACGGCCTTGACGGTCACATCGAAGGCGGCGTCCTTGCCGGCCAGATGGGCGGCCTGATAAGCCTCGGGGAACTTGACGTTGACCACGCGGGTCTCGCCCGCCGCAGCGCCGATGAGCTGGTCCTCGAAGCCGGGGATGAACTGGCCCGAGCCCAGAACGAGGTCATGGCCCTCGCCCTTGCCGCCGGCGAACTCCTCGCCGTCGATCTTGCCCACGAAGTCGATGGTCACCTTGTCGCCGCTGGCGGCCGCGCCGTCCTTGGGCGCGAAGGGGCGCGACTGTTCGGCCATGCGCGACAGGGCCGTGTCCACGTCGGCGTCGGGAACCTTGGTCACGAGGCGCTCGAGCGTCACGTCGTCGAAGGCGCCGATCTCGAACTTCGGCAACACTTCCACGCTCACCGTGAAGGCGAGATCGCCCTTGGCCTCGATGGCGGCCTGCACGCCTTCATCGCCGCCCTCGACGTCGATCTTGGGCGAGCCCGCGAGCTTGAGGCCGTTGTCCTCGACGATCTTGCGGTTGGCTTCGTTGATGGCGTTCTGCAGCACGTCGCCCATCACCTGCTTGCCGTACATCTGGCGCACATGGGCGAGCGGCACTTTGCCCGGACGGAAGCCGTTGATGCGAACCTTCGACTTGAGGTCGTTGAGCTCGGCCTCGAGGCGCTGCGACAGATCCTGCATCGGCAGCACGACCTTGTAGGCGCGCTTCAAACCTTCGGAGAGGGTTTCGGTGACCTGCATCATCTTCCCTTTTCAAATCCTGCGATGCGTCGGGCCGTGCCCGCGCCTGTTCCAAACGAATGGGATTCGGCAGTTCGGGGCCTGGTGCGGGCGGAGGGACTCGAACCCCCATGCCTTTCGGCGGTGGAACCTAAATCCACTGCGTCTACCAGTTCCGCCACGCCCGCGACCCAGAGGCGACCGCCTCGCGCATCGCGCGCCCCGACCTATTCCCCGGGTGCGGCTCTATACCACGCGCGCGCCGGGAAGCGAGGGAAAAGATACGCAATCGACAGGGGCCGCGACGCCGGCCGGCCGGCTCGCGCGTTGATGGGCGCGCCGGCCCGCGCCGGTTCTCGGGAAGCCCCATTTGTCCGCCCTTGCCGACGCCCTCGCAAGCCTGCTCCCCGCCCCGGCCCTGCGCGCCGTCCTGATCGTGGGGGCGATGATGGCCCTCTTCGTCTGGGGCCGGCTGCGCTTCGACGTCGTGGCCCTTCTCGCGCTGCTGGCCGCCCTCGCCGCCGGCGTGGTCAAGCCGGAGGCCGCGTTCAGGGGCTTTGGCGACGATGTGGTGCTGATCGTGGCGAGCGCGCTGGTCATCAGCGCCGCCATCACACGCTCGGGCGTCGTCGAGCAGGCCGCGCGCCGTCTTGCGCCGCGCCTGACCACGCTCGACCGGCAGGTGGGGGCGCTGGCCCTGATGGTCGCAGCCCTGTCCGCCGTCATGAAAAACATCGGCGCCCTCTCCATGCTCATGCCGGTGGCGGCGCGGCTGAGCCGACGGCACGGCTCGCCGATCTCGCGCCTGCTCATGCCCATGGCCTTCGCCTCCCTGCTCGGCGGGCTGGTGACGCTGGTGGGCGCCTCCCCCGACATCATCGTTTCGAAGATCCGGCAGGACATGACCGGCGCGCCCTACGGCATGTTCGACTTCACCCCCGTGGGCCTGCCGCTCGCCATCGCCGGCGTGGCCCTGCTCGTCCTCACCCACAGACTTCTGGGCGCGGGCGCGCGCAAGCCCGGAGGCGACGCGCTCGACGCCGCCTACGAGGCCCACGGCTACAGACTTGAGGCCCGGGTGGAGGACGGCTCGCCGGCCATCGGCCGCCCGGTCGAGGCTCTGGCCGCCGAGGCCGGCGGCGAGGTTGAGGTGGAGGCGCTGGTGCGCGGCGAGCACACCCATCTGCGCCGACCCGGACGCCGGCTGCTGCGCGCGGGCGACCGGCTGATCCTCGCCGGCGATCCCGCCGATTTGCAGGCTTTCGTGGAGCGCGCCGGCCTTTCGACCCCCGCGGACCGGCTGCCGCTCGATCCCGCCTCCGCGACCTCCGCCGCCGCGACCTTCGCCGCCGCGCCTGCGGGCGCGGAGCCCGACGAGGCGGAGGCCGCCGTCGTCGAGGCCGTCGTCGCCTCCAATTCCATGCTGATCGACTGGACGCCCGCGCAATTGCGTCTGCACGAACGCTTCGGCGTGACCCTCGTCGCGGTGAGCCGGGCCGGCGAGCAAGGCGCGCAGCGGCTCAAGTCCTTTCGCTTCCGCGCCGGCGACCTCGTCGTCATGCGCCTGCGCCGCAGCGCGCTCGCCGAGACCCTCGCGCTGCTCGGCTGCCTGCCGCTCGCGGGGCGTCACATGCCGCTTGGCGCGCGCACGGCGAGCTATTGGCCGCTCGCCGTCGTCGTCGCCGCCATGGCTTTAATGGCGATGGGGCATGCGCCGGTCGCTCCGGCATTCTTCGGCGCCGCCGTCATTCTGATGCTCACCGGCGCCATTCCCCCGCGCGAGGCCTACGCCGCCATCGACTGGCCCGTTCTCGTCGCGCTCGGCGCGCTGATCCCGGTCAGCGATTCCATGCGCTCCACGGGGGCGACGGAAATGATCTCGGCCGCCCTCGCGCACACGGGCGCCGGCCTGCCGCCGCTGGGCGCCGTCGCGCTCACAATGATGGCGACCATGGCGGTGACGCCCTTCCTCAACAATGCGGCGACGGTTCTCGTGATGGGGCCCATCGCGGCGGGCCTTGCGATGGATCTCGGCCACCGCCCTGATCCCTACCTGATGGCTGTCGCGATCGGCGCGGCCTGCGATTTCCTCACCCCCGTCGGCCACCAGTGCAACATGCTTGTGTGGGGGCCGGGCGGCTATCGCTTCGGCGATTACTGGCGCCTCGGCCTGCCGCTCTCCGTTCTGGTCGTGGCGCTCGGCGCGCCTCTGGTTCTGCTCGTCTGGCCGCTCGCCCCGCCATGACCCGCGCGATTGCGCGCGAGCGCGCAAGCGGCCATGGTGGGCGCCATGCCGCCCCGCTCGAACACGCTCAAAGACCTCCTGAAGGACGCCTGCGTCTGCCTGCGCTTCTGGTCGCGCCTGCCCGTTCCCGCTCTGCCGTGGGAGGACGATCCGCACGCCATGCCTGATTTCGCGCGCGCCTGCCGCATGCTCCCCGTCGCCGGCGCGATCATCGGCGCGGTCGGCGCCTGCGTTCTGTGGGCGGGCGCGGCGTTGGGCCTGCCCTCGACGCTCGCCGCCGGCCTTGCCCTTGCGGCCCTCGTTCTCGCCACGGGCGCCTTCCACGAAGACGGTCTCGCCGATTGCGCCGACGGGCTTGGCGGCGGCATGACGCGGGCGCGCAAGCTCGAAATCATGAAGGACAGCCGCATCGGAACCTTCGGCGGCGCGGCGCTCGTGCTCTCGCTCGGCCTGCGCTGGTCGGCGCTCGCGGCCCTTCTCGCCAGCCATGGCGCGCAGGCCGCAGCCCTCGCCATGATCGCCGTCGCGGCCTTTTCGCGCGTTGCGGGACTCGTTCCCGCCGTCGCGCTGGAGCCCGCGCGCGCGGACGGCGCGGCGCAGGCGGCCGGCAAGCCGGAGGGCGCCGCCGCATGGATCGCCTTCGCGCTCGCCTGCGCCCTGCCCGCCCTGATCGTCGCGCCCCTTTTTGGCGCGCGCCCCTTCGCCATCGCGCTCACGCTGGGCTTTCTCGCCGCCGGCGCCATGACGCTGATCGCGCGCCGGCACATCGGCGGACAGACCGGCGACGTCTGCGGCGCCGCGCAGCAATTGTCTGAAATCGCCTTTCTCGTGGCGCTCTGCGCTGCGCCTGTCGCGCAGGCTGCGTCATGATCTATCCCGCAGCGCTGCTCCTTCTCGCAGGCGCCGCCGCCTTCGCGATCTTCATGCCGGAGGATGAACGCGTGTTCGGCCTCTCGCCGGGACAAACCGCCTCCCTCGTCGGGAGCGTTCTGTTGCTCGTCCTGATCCTCGGCGGCCTGCGCGCGGACTGGCGCGGACGCGCGCGCATGGCGCTCCTGTCCGCGCTTGCATGGGTCGCGATCTTCGGCGTCGTGATGGTCGGCTACGTCCATCGCGGCGAGGTCGCGCGTTTCAGCGACCGGATGATGGACGAAATAGCGCCGGGCCGGCGCGTCGTCTCACCGCCCGGCGAAGCGCACGCCGTGCGCGGCCCGGACGGCCATTACGTGTTTGAGGGACTGGCGGAGGGCGTCGCCCTGCGCCTGATGTTCGACACGGGCGCCTCGACCGTGGTGCTGCGCGCGCAGGACGCGGCGCGTCTTGGCCTTGATCCCGCAAAGCTCGATTATCGCGTGACGGTGTCGACCGCCAACGGCGTCACGCAGGCCGCGCCCTATGTCATCAGGACGCTGACCATCGGCGCCATCACGCTGCGCGACGTGCGCGCGCTCATCGCCCGCCCCGGCGCCTTGCGCGAAAACCTTCTCGGCCAGTCGTTTCTCGAACGCCTCTCCGGTTATGCGATGGAGCGCAACCGGATCGTCCTGCGCCAATAACGTTAGAAGCCCAGAAGGCTTGCGAGGAAGCGCGCGGAGACGAGCAGCAGGAAACAGCCGAAGGCGATCTCCAGCGAACGCTTCGACAAAGCGTGCGCGAGCTTCACGCCGAGCGGCGCGGTCCAGATGCTGATCGGCGCGAACAAAATGAGTCCGATGAAGGACACATAGCCGATGGAGAAGGCCGGCAGGCCGGCCTTGTCGAAGCCCGCCGCCATATAGCCGATGGCGCCGGGAATGGAGATGAGCACGCCCATGCCAGCGGACGTGGACACCGCCTGATGGATCGGCCTGTTGTGGAACGTCATCAGCATGGTCGAGATCTGTCCGCCGCCGATGCCCATGAGCGCGGAGAGAACGCCGGTGACGAAACCATAGACGCGCATCAGCGGGCCCTTGGGCAAGTCGTCGCCCAGACGCCAGTTGAGATTGCCGATGAGGCGCGCGGCGTTGACGCCCGCCACAAGCACGAAGACGATCTTGAACACCGCGGTCGGCGCATAGCGCGCGGCGAGCGCGCCCGCGAGCGTGCCGAGAATGATGGGAACGGCCCAGGCGCGCAGCACGCTCATGTCCACCGTCCCGCGCTTCTTGTGCGCGCGGAAGGAGGAGATCGACGTGGGAATGATGATGGCGAGCGACGTGCCGACGGCGAGCGGCATGCGCGTCGCCTCGTCCACGCCGATGATGCGGAACAATTCATAGAGAACGGGCACGATCACCGCGCCGCCGCCCACTCCGAACACGCCCGCCAGAACGCCGGTGAGCGCGCCCGCCCCCGCAAGGCCGAGAACCAGAATGGCGAGATCGCCCGCCGCTATGCCGAACATATGCGCCCCCAAAGCCGCCCCAAAGCCGCCCCAAAGCCGCCGCCCAAGCGCGCGCCCCTGCGGCCCGCCGCTTGTGGGCGAAGCCGCCCGCCAAAGCAAGCCGGCGCGCGCGGGGGTGGCTATGGCCGCCGGGCGCCCTATTCTCCCGCGCCATGCGCGTCAAAGCCCTTCCCCTCCTCGCAGCCTTTCTTGTCGCGGCGCACGCCGCCTCCGCCTTCGCCCAGCAGGGCCTCGCCGGCCATGGCGGACCGGTGCGCGCGCTGGCGCCCACGCCGGACGGGCGCGGGGCGATCAGCGGCGGCTTCGATCAGTCGGCCATCGTCTGGGATCTGGAGGCCCAGCGGGCGCGCCGCATCCTGCGCGTCCACGAAGGGGCGGTGAACGCCGTCGCCGCTTTGCCGGACGGGCGCTTCCTGACCGCCGGCGAGGACGGACGCGTCGCCCTGTGGGCGCAAGGCTCCGATCGCCCGGCGCGCATCGACAAGGCCCATGAAGCGCCCATTCTCGCCCTCGCCCTCGATGCTGCGGGCGGACGCTACGCCACCGGCGGGTTCGACAATTCCGCGCGCCTCTTTGCGCTCGCAGACGGGGCGCCCCTGCGGGTTCTGGACGGACACCGGGGCGCCGTCACCGCCATCGCCTTTCTGGCGAATGGCGCAATCGCCACGACGGGTTATGACGGCGCCTTGCGCCTGTGGAGCGCTGACGCTGCGCAAGCGCCGCGCGTCATCGAAGCCGGCACGCCGCTCAACGCGCTCGCCATTCTGCCAGATGGCGAACTCGCCGCCGGGCGCGCCGACGGCGCCGTGCTGATCTTTTCACGCGACGGCGCGTTGCGCGCGCAGGTGGAGGCCGCCGACGCGCCGATCATCGCGCTCGCCGCCTCGCCCGACGGCGCGAGCCTCGCGGCTGCGAGCCCGCGCGGTGCCGTCGCCATTCTCGATGTGAAGGCGGCGCGCGTGCGCTTCACGCTCAACGGGCCGGGCCTGCCGGTCTGGTCGCTCGCCTATGCGCCGGACGGGCGCGTGCTGCTGACGGGCGGCGGCGACCGGCTCGTGCGCCGATGGGACGCGCGCACGGGCGAGCACATCGGCGCGATTGCGCCGCAAGCGCCCGCCGACGAACTTGCCGCCTACGCAGGCGAACGCGGCGCGGAGGTCTATCGCGCCTGCGCCATCTGCCACACTTTGCAGCCGGGCGAGGACAATCGCGCGGGCCCCACCTTGCACCGCATCTTCGGCCGCAAGGCCGGAACGGCGCCGGGGTATGATTACTCAGACGCCTTCCGCAAGCTTGATCTCGTCTGGACGCGCGAAACCGTCGCGCGCCTGTTCGAGATCGGTCCGCAGGCCTATACGCCGGGCACGAAAATGCCCGAACAGCGCGTAACCGATGCGCAGGACCGCGCGGCGCTGATGGATTTTCTGGAGCGCGCGACGCGGTGATCCTCCTTTCGAAAGGCTTGATCCGCGCGCTCAAAACCATCATATGAGTCTCCATAAGAGGAGGGGCCCGACATGAAGGCATTCATTGCAGCGATCCTGTTTGCGGCCGTGGCCGCCGTCGGCGCGGCGAGCGTGCTCGACACGCAGCAGCGCGCAGCATGGGACGCGAACACGACGACCGGCGCGCGCGTGGGCGATCCCGGCCACAATCTCGTGAAGAACTGATCACGCCTCGACGGCGCCGCTAGTCGCCGTCGATCACGCCGGCGGTGGTGACGACGACCCAGCGTCCGTCGCGCCGCTCGACGCTGCGCACGCGCCCCGCGCCCGGAAGCTCGACGCCGGGAGTCACTTCCACCAAACCTGCGCGACCCTCCACAAGCGCGCCGCCGCGGAAGATTTCACGCAGCACATAGCCCCGCAGCGGCCTCTCGCTCGTCTTCTCGACGACGCTGCGCTCCATGGCCTTCACGGACACAGCCGCAGGCGCAGACACGGCAGCCGGCGCAGACGTAGACACTGCAGCCGGCGCAGGCGCCGGCGCCGTGGCGACCGGGACGCTCGCGCCTTGTTTCTCGATGCGCTCGAGACGTTCGACGACGCGCGCGCCGGCGGCCTCAATGCGCTCCAGACGCTCGCCGAGCGCCTTTTCGAGCCCCTCGATGCGCGCGAGCGCCTGCTGCCCCGCGCCCGCCTGTTCGCCCACGCGCAGGCCCACGCGGCGCTCAAGCGCGGCCAGCCCTTCCGCATGGCGGTTCATCTCCGACACGAGAGCGGCGTCGAGCGCAATCCGCTCGGCCCGCGCCTGAGACAGGGCCGCCGCCTGTCCGCCGATGAACCAGCCCACGCCGAGCGCAAGGCCAATGGCGCCGGCGAGCCCGGCGAACAGGCGCAGGTCAGGCGCGCCGGCGAAGCGGCGCCGGAATGGCTCGCCCGCCCCCGGCGCGGCCTCGCCCTGCGCTTGCGCGCGCGGAGAACCAAGAACGAGAAGGGCGGAGCCGCTGGAAGAGCTCTGGGAAGGATCAGGCTTATTTTCAGAAGGTTGCATGGGACTGGCTCAACAATGGAGAACAGGGCCGGACCCTGCGCCCGCATGCTTAACGGAAGCTTAAAGCCATAGCTCAGCCCATGAAAATCGGGGCGCGCGGAAGCGCCGCCATAATTGGTCAAGGTTAGCCACGATTAACCCGAT
>Ga0315899_10002405_pt1 | contig 20744 bp, 15 predicted proteins | sample LakEriMetagenome_2_FD_203518 | JGI IMG/M metagenome (GOLD analysis project Ga0315899, IMG submission 203518) | Freshwater fungal communities from buoy surface, Lake Erie, Ohio, United States - Buoy 4 MA112 | ecosystem: Environmental > Aquatic > Freshwater > Lake | place: USA: Lake Erie, Ohio... | reverse complement strand
GCAACAGAGCGCGGCGTCAAGCACCTGCACCACTATCCTCCGGGCCGCCTACACGCAGATTCTTCCGAGGCTCTCTGCGTGCTCTCTCTCTTGTCTCTCTCTCTCGCGCGCGCGCCGCGCGCGCGCGCGCGCTGTCTCTCTCCTCCTATACCCTCTGTATCTTGCTCCTCGGCACGCGTCACTGCCGCCCTTAACCGATTAGGTCTCTTTTGACACTATTAGGTCTCTTTTGAAAGGGCTGGCGAAGCGAGTCACCTTCACGGGTCACATATGGAGCGCGAAAGCTGACGAAAAAAAGAACGATGAGTAAAGAGATGTACATGAATCTCTGTCATCAGTAAAGAGATGTATATGAACTTCAAAGTTGATAAATTTTGCAGTTTTTAAGAGATCAGCTTAAACTTTAATGCACTTTTAAGTTCAAAAGAGATGTACTTTAACCTCTGTCATCAGTAAAGAGATGCATATCAACTTTAAAGTTGATAAAGTTCAAAGCTCATAAGAGATGAACTTAAACTTTGATCAACTTTAAAGTTCACAAGAAATGTACACGAACCTCTGTCATCAGTAAAGAGATCTATATCAACTTTAAAGAGATGTATGTCTGTGTCTGTGTCTGTGTCTGTCTCGCTTTTGGGGGAGGGAGACAGAGGTTCACACACGAGTTTAAGATTTAGGGTTTAGGGTTTAGGGATTAGATTTAGGGTTTAGGATCACCTGGGCCAGCTCCGGGTCCAGATGCGTGAGAAGCTCTTCACTGGAAAGCCACAAATAATCCTCCGCCTTGTAGTCTAGCGCCCCCGAAATGTACTGATAAATAAAATAAATAAAATAAAATAAAATAAAATAAAATAATCCTCCGCCTTGTAGTCAGCCCTTGGACTTTACTGTATAAAATCACTAAGTGGAGCACTTTTGAGAAATCAAAGTGCCTGGTACCTGTAGCTGAAGACACGCGCGTGCGCATCCCCGTGTGTGTGTGTGTGTGTGTGTGTGTGTGTGTATGTGTGTGTGTGTATGTGTACAAGCGCGTGCCTTCTGCCAGGTATATATATATGTATATATATATATATATATATTATACATATAAATAAGTATGTATGTATGTGTGTATGTATGTATGTATACACACACACACACACACACACACACACACACACACCCACACGCACACACAAACACATACACGTGTGTGTAAATATATATATACCTGGCACTTGTAGCAGAAGACACGCGCTCGCGCGTCCCCCGCGCCCCGATCCACATAGCCCTGCATGGGTGTGTGTGTGTGTGTGCGTGTGTGTGTTTGTGTGCGTGCGTGCGTGTTCAGTGCGTAGCCCTGCATGTGTGTGTGTGTGTGTGCGTGCGTGCGTGCGTGCGTGCGTGCGTGCGTGCGTGCGGGCGTGCGTGCGTGTTTATTGTTTGTTGCACTGGGCTGTTTGTGTCTTTGCATGCTAGCACGTGCCCATTTAAGCCAGGGGCTATTTTCGATTTTTTTTTTTTGCGTTTCTTTGCGTAGTGCCACATGCCCATTTATGCCATTATGGAAAGATCCGCTTAATATACATATACAATATATATATCACACGCGAGGTATCGGAGAGTTTCAAAGATGGTTCGGTAACAAGTTAGGGCTGAGGGTTTATTGTTTAGGTAGGTTTAGGTAGGGTTTCGGTAGGGTTTGGGTAGTGCCGCATGGCGCACACACGGGTGATGTCGGCGGGTTTCGAAGACGGTGGGGTCAGGGCGAGGAATCACATGACTAAACCCTACCTAAACCCTACCTAAACCCTAAATGACACGGGTGATGTCGGAGGGTTTCGAAGACGGTGTGGTCACGGCGAGGGATCACATCGACGGAGAACCCTTCTTATATTCTAGCACCTTTTATAGGCGCCACCCGGGCGACTGGCGCCCGGTGTGGGTTTCATTCTGCCTGGTGCCCCAAACCCTAAACCCTAAACCCTAACCGGTGTGGGTTTCATTCTGCCTGGTGCCCGCTTATGCAGAGAGAAAGAGAAAGAGAGAGACCGAGAGAGAGACAGCGAGAGAGAGAGAGACATAGGCGCAACCCAGAAGACTGGCGCCCGCTTACACACACACACACACACACACACACACACACACACACACACACGTGCGTGTGTGCGTGTGTGCGTGCGTGCGTGCGTGCGTGCGTGCGTGCGTGCGTGCGTGCGTGCGTGTAGAATACCATGGGGCTGTAGCCAACGAAGTACATCTGGGCGTCTTTGCCCACGACCGCCTCCAGGTTGCGAACGGCAGCATCCCGCATGGACTCGCCCTCAGCGCGGTCACCCTGCGGAAAAGTCCACTCACCCTCGCCCGGGAGCTTCTCGCCCTTGCGCTTTACCACCAGAAATAGCCTGGCGTAGAAAAAAAAAGGGGGGGGGAAATGAAAAAAAGGGGGGGGAAAATGAAAAAAGAAAAGTCCACTCGCCCCTTGCGCTTCACCACCAGATATAGCCTGGCGGTTGAGTGGGTAAATGCGCTTGTGGGCACACAAACGGTGGGAGAGAGAGCGCACGCTGTAGTGTCTTGCCTCCCTTGCACGCGCACCAACACGCACGAACACACACACGCATACACACGCACACACCAACACAGACACAGACACATGCACGTACACAAATACGCACGCAAGCAAACAGGGAGAGAGAGAGAGACGTACACACCGCCTTGCAAGCTTGCGCTCGAGGGACTTTGTGTCATTGGAAGCGTCAGCCTCGGTGGTGCGCGGGGCAAACCCGACTGTGGCATCCTCCACCTCGACGCCCTGCTCCTCCTCGACCTTGCGCAGCCCCCCAGTATCGTCACGATACCAGTCATCTGGCAGCGGCTTAGCCATGGCGGTGTGCTTGCGCTCTTGAAGCTCCCACATTGCCGATTCCCAGGGCTCGGGGTCGGGCGTGATGACAGGCAGGCGCTCAACCACGGCCGCTGCTATGATGCGCTTCGGCGGGGCTGTCCAAGTCGGAATCTGGTACTGGGGCTTGATGCGCGCCCGCTGCCCCGGGTTCTTGGCCCCAGCCAGCGCGGCGCTGGGCGCGGCGCTGCTCATCGGACTCCGCTGCGCGCCTCCCTTTCGCGCTTGATCCCACCAGCGCGGACTGCGGGCACCAGGCACAACGAGCGGAGCACAGCCGGCTCCCATCGCCGCGCGTGGCTGACTGCCGAACACTGCGGTCGCGCCGCGTTGTACGGCTGCGACAGAGACAGAGACCGCACGGGCTCAGATGCCCGAGCAGGGCGCCAGCACACGCAGCAAGAGAGTCCGACGCGTCAGCACGAGACACGCGCAAGATTCGGCGGCCTCGCGGCGCGGGGACCGACTGTCACGCGGTCTATGGTTATGCCGCCGCAAAAACCACCCCCGACTGCAACACATGAGACCGCGCTGCAGCCGGCGTATTGAGCCGCAGCAGCCGATGGCGCCTATGGATGGCGCCTCCGGGGCGCCTCTGAAGCGACGCCGCGAAGAGCCCGCCTGCGCGCGCGCTTCGGGACCGATGACCCGCATCTCCTTGGCGCGCACTGCCATCGCCAATCCCAAGCGCCCCGCGCCCCCCTGTGGACTCACCGCGGGATGCGAGCGTCGCCATTAAAAGAATTTGTTAAACTTTCCATGTGAAACGGGGGGGTCTTTACCGCTTACTTTTCCCGTGTTTCTGGAAAGATTTTAAAGGACACATAGGGAGACATACATTATCACATATGTAAGGCGACCTTGAGTGGGAGGATGAGCACTCAAGACCAACTGGCGGTTGAGTGCGTCCTGAGTGAGGGACCGGCAAAATAAAGGAGAGCGTCTCGCTCCGTACAGCCCGGGCGCCGTGCCGCGCAAGAGCCGAGAGCGTCCGCGCCCGGCCGTTTAGCCCAGTCGCCAGGCGTCGGATCGTCGTCAACAAACGACAAAGACGCCGCCAGCACTTCGGACTAGGGCCGGGTCCGGGCGGACAGCCCGGTGCCGGGAGGTTGTAATGGCAGGCGGCGATGTGGATGTGGTGCGGCGAGAGCTCGAGGCGGAGATGGCGAAGATGCTCCAGCACTTTGACCGCGACGACGGGGAGAGCGCCTCCAAGCTCGTCCGGGCGCTAGAGCAGGAGTCCACTGCAGCCGCGCTGCATTTTGCTCTATTCCCAAGCCGCACACGAGATGGCGGGGGGCGGCCAACGTGTAGAGAACCGGTCGTGTCGATGATGGCATTTGTCGTCGACCTCTTTTCTCCTCACGACGGCAGCGTCGACCTGCTCGTCCTCGCCGAGTGCTGGCGGCCAACGCCGGCGGTAGAGGCGGGGGGAACGGGTATCGTGGGCCTGTCGTACCAGTACAAAGACGAGCAGGGGAAAAATGTATTCATTTCACGGGGCAAGGTGAAGGATGCGAAGCGACAATTTGCGCACCAGGTGCAGCTGCGGTTGAGTTTACCGAGCAACCCGAACATCAGTGTGAAGGTATTCAAGACAGGCCGCCTCCAGATTGCGGGCTGCAGGGACGAGCCGACGTGCAAAATGATCATCGAATGCGTATTGGAAGCCCTCAACAACCTCCAGAAAACCGCGGCAGGATCCAAGGTCTTCGAGCGCCACGTCTGCGAGCCCTCCGGGCAGCACGTTCCTATCCAGGGGCAGCTCCAGTACGCCGCTATCGTGAAGCCAGAAACCGTGAACATCAACTGCACCTTCGATGCAGGCTACTCACAAGTAGGCTACACGCTCGACCCGGTGGCACTCAAGGCCGTAGTCGAGCGCGCCCAGTACGCATCGGTTATCAAGAGCGTCGAATACACCCCCGAAAAGCGCTACGCCGGACTCAAAATCATCTTTCGCCCGCCCAAACACCCTGCTTCGATGCAGGAGAAGCGCGAGATCTTCATCGGGATCTTCCCGTCATCCAAAACGGTGATTACGGGCGCGGTCAACTGGGACGAGGTAGACGACGCCTTCGACTTTGCCTCTGAACTCCTACTCTGCAACTTCGAGGATATCCGGCGGCCCATTGAGGACTCAAGTCGATCCCGCATGCGCACCAAGTGAGTGGGGGGCTTCAATGGGCCGCCGGATATTCTCAAAGTTGGAAGTGCCGTATTTGCCGTATTTGCAGACCCGGTGCATCCCGGAAAAAGATGCGGTAAAGATGCTCGAGACCATGACAATCAAAACACAAAGCCTAACACCAGGCACCGCTCAGGCGGAAAGTCTGATCTTCTGAAATATGGCTGCCTAGTGTTCTGTCCTGCGACGCTCTCGGTCCAGCGTGCGAGTCCCGGGGCTTGCTATTACGGTGGTGCGAGACTACACTATTTTGTAACATTAAATTATAAGTAAATATGACCTCTCTCTGTCTCGCTCGACGGCGAAGCAACAGCGTAGATGCGGAATAATACATTCCCTTTCTTGCTCTTTCCTCCTTTCACTCCCCTACTCCAGTCCTTTCGACCTTCTTCTCTTTCCTCTCTCCCTGCTCTTTTCCTCCCTCTCCAATCCTCCCTCCTTCCTCCAGGAGCCTGCAAACGTGTTTAATTCTGCTGAAATCGGGGAGCACGAGGCCGGAACGAGGACCCCCGAGGGCTCGCCCACATGTGTACTCCGCGCTGCATTACATCAGGGAGCCCCGACGAGAGCATTTGCTGCCCGGATTGCGCAGAGGCGCACGCGACGACGCCAGTGAAGCACGGGTGGTATACTGTATACTGTGCCGCAGCGTACTGGTTGCTCGCGAGGTTCATCGCGTTGTTGTATAATAGGGAGGCTGTCGCCCGTGCTCGCCTCGTCTGCGGCGCGTCGGGTCCCGGCTGCTGGCGCAGTAGGGGCTTTCCATCTTGCACGGCCTCTTGCTCTTGCTCAACATCCGCGGCGTCCACTGTCGGCTCCTTGACGTGCACGTCTGAAACCACGGGCTCCGCCACGTGTGGTTCGGCGGCGAGCTTGATGCCGAGGAGGTGGGGCTCGAGCACGTGAGGGTCAACGACATTGGGATCAACGACCTTGGGGTCTGCGACCGTGGGGTCCGCCACGTGCACCTGCCGCGCAGGCAAGGAGCAGCTGCTCTGTCAGGGCGGATGCGGCGCGGTAACGGAGGCAACTGTCAGGAGCTGTTCACCACACTCGTACCTGTGGCACGTACGGCTCGGGAATCGCGAGCTGCGGCACGTACGGCTCTGGAACCGAGAGGTCTGAACAATAAACGGCGGGCACGTACGGGGACGGCACGGTCGGGGACTGCACACACGGGCGCTGCACATAGGGGTTCTGCACGATGGCCTGCGGGACCGTCGCCTGCGGCACGAACGGCTCGGGGGCAAAGGCGCAGGGCACGCAGGCCGGCTGAGGGCAGCCGCAGCCAAACTCCTCTGAGTAGGACTCCAGCGCCGCAGGACGCGCGCCCTCTGCCACCCCGCGCATCTCGCGGGGAGCACTCTCGAGGGCCAGGAGCAGTACTGTAGCGACCGCCGCCAAAGACCATGCCAGCGCCGTGGGGCGTAACATGCCCCACGGCGCAGCTTTCATGAAGTGTTGTCCTGAATTCGTGACTACTGTGACAACCGTTCCCATTCGGGCCTACTCGGAAGGCTTTACGATGAACACAACGCAAGGGAGCGCCGCGAGCGGCGGCACGGGTGGTGAAATGGCGGGCGGAGTCGGCATCGGAGACGGCGAGTGCTGGTTTGGAAACCAGTCGAAGTGGAACGAAAAGGAGCGCCGCCGCAGGCTCAAGTCCATTCACGACGACCTCCGGGAAGAGGTGGGCCAGCTCTCGCGCACAGGCTCGCCGGTACCGCCAATGCACCTCTTGAAGGGAGAGCCGCACAGAAAGGCCACAGAGCCCCTCGACTCCTCGATCACACCACTCGCAAAGCAGCTGCCCCCGTGCACAGTGCCCTCGCAGTGGTCCGACCAGATCAGCACCAAGCGGCGCGTTTCGCATGTCGGCCTGGACAACCTGCCCCCGGCTGAGCGGGCGTTGAGCCCCGAGCACCAGCAGGGCAAGCAGGGGTTTAGGAACTCTGAGTTCTACCTCGCCACCTCGAACGCGCCCTCGCGCCTTTCCCAGGCCAGAACAGCGACTGGTTCGCCCGCGCAGCACGGCGCCCATTCTCCTGTGCGCGCAGGGCACACGGACGCGTCGCTCCTCGGCTCCAGCCAACGGCAGCAGCGTGCCCCGGATACCGCCGTGGCACGGTCGCACCGGAGCCTGGCCGTGCGTGGGGGTGGGGATGTGGACGAGAACGAGCGGAGGAGCCAGCTCGGCAGGCTCGACATGTCGAATCTGCGGCAGCTTACGGCCTCGCAGACGCCGGAACAGCTCAAGCAGATGGCCATCTCGAGCACGCTCGCCCCGCGGTCCCTCGATTCCTTCGGAGTATCCTTGACCAACTCGCACAGCCAAGCACCAAGCCAGGTCGCGGGCGTCTATCTTGCGTTGAAGTATTCGCCGGCTCAGCTCGGCGTCGATGGCTACGGCGCGCCTGCCAGCCTTCCAGAGGATATCGACGAAATGTTGGGCAGGTATAGGGAAGCAAATCTAGATACAAAGCGTGTGCTGCTAGAGACGATGCGCTCAGCGTCGCCGGCCCTCAAAAGAAGCGTCAAAGGCCTGCCGTTGGAGGATGGCTTTGTCAACCCCACGAGCCTGAAAATTCTGATGCAGTCGAAATCTTCCGGCACCGTGCCATTCGGCAGCTCCAAAACACCTGTGGTGTCGAAAGAAGATTTGATGTTGGAAAAGGCTCAGGATCTCATGCACGACACGCCATCGTACAAAAAGCATGACGGAAGTTTCAGCATGCAGGGTCGAATGCTCGTGTACAGCTGGGCTGCTCCACACGATTTCCGCGGACAGCACGTCAACCCTCGAATTCACACGCCAGGTAAACCGCCTGCCCCAGCAACGTCTGAGAAAGCCAAGTTTAAGACGTTTGCTGACAAGAACCAGGAAAAAATTGCGGCGCTGGCTGAGGCTGCCAAGCTTGACGCCATATTCCAGGAGCCACGGGGTGTGCGGTTAGTGACAGAAGGCGGCGTAGGGTTTTACCCTCTTCCTGCTGGCGGCGGCCGACCCACTCGCGCGGTGAAGCACAAGGTGGATCCTTCTGAAGGGTATCACAAGTACCTGAGTCAAGACCTTCTCAGCCTCAACCAGAATCAAAAGGCTGACGTTCCTGGCGAGCCAGAGCTGTTCTTTCCCAAGACACAGTTGACTGCCGATTACAAATCGAAGGTGGCGAAAGAAGAGGAGCCACAGAAGGGCGAATGGAAAGGGGCTCCGGATTTGTATCCCACCAGTCTTGTGCCCACCGCAACCCGCCACAGGTCCTCCCCTCGCCCTCACCCCCAACCCTTCCCGGTTTGCCCCCCCGTGCTCGCGACACCCCTGTGCTATCCGTGCGCTCCCGTCTCTTGCCGCCAACGTACCATCTCCCTCTGTCTCTCTCTCACTCGCTCTCTCTCTCTCTCTCTCTCTCGCCCCTAATCCAACGTACCACCTTTGACCTAACCGCTGTGGCTCCAGGTTTGTGGACTGGCTGCGCTCGCACGAACTGCCCAAGGGCAAACAAAATTTCTTTGTCAAAGGTGTACGTCCCGTGCACTGCCTTGCACCTGGCATTCGTGTCACCCGCCTCTCTTACCCGTTCAGGCTGCCTTCTGCTCGGCGGTGCTCGCGAAATCCTAAACGAACAACCTCAGTAACTTGCGCGCTCACAAACCCATACAGAATCCGTCAACCGCACGTTGCCAGGCGCGCAAAAGCCGCTGGGCTCGGAGTTCCCGATTCGCGAGAATGTCGGTATGGCAAATGGCCCGTACAAAGCGCCCACAGGTACGCATTGATAGAGAGCCAGTCTAGCGGGCGCGTAGAGACATTGTGTTTTGCGTGCGTGTTTCCTTATTTTCTCTGAATTTCGCTATTTGTTTTTGCAGCGTCGACATTGAGAGGCAGACAGCGAAAAAATGTTCCAGATCTGTACAGCCATGTGCACGTTCACGCTCTCACAAATATGCCATGTCCCATCCCCAACAGGTATTTGCACGGTCGGCAGCGGCGGCATAGGCTTTCGAGCCGAGACCCCGGGCATTACGTAAGAATCTTCACGTCGACGAGGTATCTATCAACATCTCGCAAGCGGTGGACAGGGTTCAAAGTTACCCTGAAGCAACAAAGCCAAAGATTCGCTTACGAATTCTGCTGTACAATAAAGCGTTGAAAAAGTAAGTACAGCTGCAGGTGAAAAGTTGTCCTCACCTACGGCAACTAATCCACTCGGGCGGGAAGTTTTTCGACGGTCTTTTGCTGCGGATTTGAAACGAATCTTATGGTCCGGCTGCGATCCGTTCTTATTTGGAACCGGCAAAGGTGGCGGCCACTTAGAGGCGTTGCAAGGCGACATAGAGGACTGCGCTCCCTGCCAGGAATAAAATGATACATGATGGCGCCATCGCTGGGAGCAGCAGACAGAGCACAAACCGTGGCATGTCCGCCGTTGCGCCCCGTCCTGCCATGCTGTGTGGCCAGAAATTCGAGCATGGAGACACAGTCCTTACGATAGATGTATACCACAACCCCACCGAAACTTCCCCCCGCACGGGGGTAATCCCTCGGACTCCCATCGATCACCGCCCGCGGATTACAACTACCGCAAACTACAGTCGTGGGCGGCCGGCGATTCCCCAAGTAGATAGTCCTGCTGGGCTGCTGGACTTGCCGGCGGTTGGTCTGCAGCAACTATCCAAACTCAGTGTGTGTGAGTGTGTGAAGGATGTGGATGCGTAGGGAAAGGAGGCGGGCGTGCAATCGCTGCAACATAGTCAGCTCTGTATGCAGTGAACATGGTAAAGAACTAAAAGATGACGCTTAAATGCAGGGCCCAGAGAATCACCTTACCTTGACTATCTCGCCGCCTACTATCTTGTACCCCGCCTGTTGAAGCTTGAATGTATGACCAGCGATGGCCTGTTTGATTATGATCCTCCTCAGGTCCTTAATACCACCACTGCAAGTCGCATGGAATTTGAGATGCTTTTCGCAGAGGGGTTTCGTCTATAGCCAGAAAGCGTGTACCAGGTATTAGAACAACACCTGGCCGACGAATTGTACACAGTCACGTGTACAACAAAGACGCATGCAACAATCTTGTTCTCGAGAACAAGATTATTGCATGCGTCTTTGTGGAGCCTGCGGCGGTTGATCTTGATTGAGGCGTCAAAGCAGTGCACGTGCACTCACAGACCGTGTCACCACAATATCGCCGACGAGGTATTGCCTCTAGACTTCTTAAACTCATCAAGAAGAAAACATCAAAGGATCACATGTTATGGATCCAGCTGCAAGTGGAGCCGCCCGATGCCTGTTGTGCACTGCGAGCGCATAGTCTTCGCCCGCCGTTTTGGACGCGTGAACAGCTGTGAGGTGGACCTTCATGCCCAACCCAGATGAAGGCATCTCACAACCGAGGTTGCAATGTGGCATACCTAGGTGCTCACCTTGTTTTGCGATGATGCTTCAAATCCTGGCAGTCAAGTCAGCGCTGTGCACGAATTTGCCCCCCCGGTGACCTGTTGGACATGCTAGACCCAAGACCGCTGTCTATTTGAACTCATGCACCTGTGCGGGCACGCACGCAAGGCCCGGTTTCAGCAACAGTAATGCTCGTAGTACATACACGCCATGTGCCTCTACATAGTGACTTTATGTATGTTATATAATATACATAAATTATATTCTCAAAAGTCTCAAAAGTCCTCTACATAGTGACTTTATGTATACAAGTTCCCTGCATTAGTTGGTCTTTAGTCAGTCTTTAGTTGGCGCAAGAACGACCGCGCAAGCACCCTGCAAGGTCTCGTTTAGGGTTTAGGAGTGGGTTTTAGATTATGGATTCGCTGTCGCACAATACACAACATAATCGGGTCTGTGACACACATTTGTACAGATACACAGTCGCACGAGACACATTTATATAATACACAGCCTTAGACCCCTAGGTCTCCACGGTGTTTGGAATGCGCATAAGATATCTGGGACGCCAGGTATATGAAGTACACTAATCCGGGGTATACGGGTGTGCTGATGGTGGAGTTTAGTGGCGAGTGTGGAAATACTTGGGTGTTCGGACCCTGGATTTACGGTACCCTTAGATCTTCGGATTCTATCGGCACCCTTGGATTTTCGGAGAATCCCGCTCCCTCCTCCTCCTGCAAGTGGGGAGGGGCAGGGTGTTTGTTGCTAGTCGTATGTGTTCTTCGGTTATTTCTTAAGTCGTATGGCAGGTTGGTAGCTGTTTCAGCGCCGCTTGTGATGCCTCTGTGCGACTCGGACATTCCAATGAATGTTCCCTTAAGTTTCGTAATAAACCACCTTTACCCCCGGCCGTGACATCAATTCAGGCCTGAGCCAGACCTGGGCAATAGAGCCTCGGTACAGGCCGCCTGGGCAGCGAGGGATTCTGGATCAGGGACTACGGGGGGGGGTCAGGGTAGGCCGCCCTTTTGGCGCACGCCGATCTAGCTCCGTAAGGGGCTTGGCCTTAAAAACAAACACTCGACACACACAGGGTCGCGAGTGAAACGCGTCACGGTAAGCGTCACGGCGTTGAGGGGGGGATGCCAGTGGGTCACTTGAACACCGTGACTGGCACTAGCACTCCCTCCTGACCGCAGTGTGGGCGCTGGTGCTGGCCACGGAGTGGGCGCAGCGGGTGCGCTCAGCATGCTGAATCGGCAGAGGCAGCTTGAGGCGGAGGGCGGAGATCAGCACAGCCCCCGGGCGTCACGCACGAGTCCCTGCCTCGCTGTATCCCTTGCCCATTCTGCTCCTCGAGAGTGAGATTGTAAGTCTCTATTAAAAGAGACCTCAAAAGAGACCTAATATAAGTAAAGAGCCCCACTCCTGGTACCGAGATGGGGGTTGGGTTCAGGTGGTTTAGGTATTGGTAGTCAGTTTAGTAACCTCTACAACAAATTTGGATAGGGTTTAAGAGGTGTGTGGAGCTGAGAGCCTGAGACGTACGCCCCTTTGTGTATACAGAGTGGAGATGAGACACACGCCCTTTTGTGTATACCTTCGATGTATTCACTAAAGGGCGTGCGTCTCACAGAGCATGTGCAAGTCTGCTAGGTCAAGAGAGGATTTTAATAAATTAAAAAACACCCCCAGCCCATGTTTCAACGCCTCTCTCACCATACAAAGAGTGAAAAAAGATCCAAAACTATTGAGAAGACTGAAGAGGCTGGATAGCAGCTGTGTCGTCATCTGAGCCAGACACAAGCTCGCCAACCAGGAAGGACTCGCGTGCCATGAGCAGCCTCGCGTCCATCCTTGCCGTCTCCTTCTCCTGCCCAGACACACAAAGTTTTCAGCTCTATTTTCAAAAGCATGCATTCAGAAAAGGAAGTTGGGAGAAAATAAAAGTACCGCCTCGTAGGTAATATTCGTAGTGCCAGCTGGCGGGAGGCAGTCAGCGGGCTCTGATGTCTTGTAGCCTTTCTTGGTATCTCCGGCCAGGGCGAGGGGCTCAGGAGCCCCAATCCCCCTTGCTGTTCGGGGGGTCGCGTCCACGTCTTCGTAGCTGGCCAAGTTGATGAGCGTCACCGCCATACGACGCTCATCAGGAACCTCGAGGCGTAGGTCTATGCTGCAGCCAGGCTGGAGCGGGTTCCAGAAGTTGAGCAAGCCCAAGCGCTTGCCTATCTCCTCGCAGTCTTGCTCCGTCAACGTTTTTGACATGACCTGGTACAGATTCTCGAGATCGATGATGTTCTGGAACATCCTCTGCATCAACTCGGCACGGAGAGACGCCTGAATGCCCAGCTCTTGCATTTGCTGCGCGTCCAGCGGCACGTCCGGTGCTTCCGGGTCGTCTAACGGTATTTCCGGCACCGGGTAGATCCTGTGGGGGACTTGTCCTACAATGTGCGCGGCTGCGCACAGCTGCACTGCTTGCGCCGCCGACAAGGGCAGCAGGAGCAGCATTTGGGTTACAGGGCGCAGCGCCGCAGTCCCGAAACAAGATGGGAGGTGGCAAGGGCTCTGGCGCAGGATGAGCCTTACAGTTGAGCGAATGCTGGCGACATGCTGCTGAAGATCCTTGTGAGAGACGGGGGTTGTGGTGCGGAGGGGCCGGTGGCAGGATGTATAGTCTAGCTCAAGGAGTCCGTGTTGCGGTATGTGCCAGTCGTGGGCGCATTCCACTGCCACTGGAACTTTGGGCTGGACTGGCGCTGCCTTTTTCTTCTTGCCCTTTTCGCCGCCTTTGTCTTGGCCCCCAGCCCCAGCATTAGCAGCGCGCCCGGGCTCTGTCTTTCCGTTGTATAAAACATTGCGCCAGCATACTCGGTTTGCGTTCTGTGATGTGTCTGGCAAGGACAGGCGCTCTCGCTCAGCATTTTCTCGCATGCTCAATTCTTGCAACACAAGAGCAAGTGTGCGGTCATAGTCGTCTTGGAGATTCAGGCGCCACCGCCGGACCGGACGCAGGGGGCTGAAGAATAGGAGTTCTCCGACTTGCGACTGCAGCCGGCTGACGTCGTTGGGATGCACCAACCGCAGCAGAGAAGGCACGTTTTCGAGGTCCAAAAGAAACGGGAGCAACCGCATGATGAGAGTGACTCTGTCGGTCATGGACGAGACTTGTGCCAAGATGCCCCTGGCCTGCGCGACTGAGAAACGCCAGTAACCGTTGATGATGCTGGCGCTCAGCAGCTCGCTCTTCTCCATATCTGACGCCCCCACGGCTAGTCTTTCCACTTTTAGCAATCCCTCTTCCACCTGCAGGTTTGTGTTTTTGCTTTCACAGAATATGCTTGTGCGCGTGTGGATGCAGGCATGTGCTCGTATGCGTTGACGTGAAATGCATGCTTGAATGTGTTAGTGTGTAAAATATGCGTCCGGCGTCCGTGTTGTGTATACTATGACGGCAGCACACCAGCACGCAGAGGCACCTTGCGAGTATTTGCGCCAGCAAACGCGGGACCAGGCAAGAAGCGTGGGGTCTCGAGCGCGCCAGCGCCCAGCAACGCATCTCTGGTTTTGCCTTCTCCTCGAGCAGCAGCAGCAGAAGCGGTAAGGTTCGAAAGGTGGCTGAAGCCAGCAACATTCCAGAGACCCGCTATGTTGGTTGGGTCCAGGACATGAGGACTGTCAACTTCACAAGCGGCGAGGGTGAGCACCGCATGCAGCTCCGAGTCACCGAGCGAGCTGGTAGAGCTGGCGGTCTTGTGCTTCAACGGCATCTCAAAGTGCACTTCCAAGATCCCCTGCAGCACACGAGGCATGAGCGTCGAAGCTGACATGAAGCCTGCGAGCAAGTCCAACCTCCGAGCAAGCAGCTGCCTGTGTCAGCTGCCTGTGAGCTCACCCCTCTATCAGGCAGCCAGCAACCAGCATCTAGCTGTCACTAGCGAGCGATCAGCGCCCTGCCTTAACCGCAGGCGCCCTGGTGTGGGCCTCTATAGTATCGTTGAAAACGAATAAACCTGCTCCATGCTCTTGGTACCTGGAGGGGCAGAGGATAGAGAGAGTCATCGGCACCCGAGGCAGAGAAGGGCTTGATCAACCAGGGCGTGAGGGGCCAGGGGTCCATATCCACCTTGCTCCCTGCGTCCTTGCCTGCGACCTTGCGGCAGACTTTCCACCACTCGCTCGGATCCGAGCCAGGTGCGTTAAGTGACAGCTCTCGTGCTGCCGAGCCGTTTCCAAACGTCAGGCTTCTGAATAAGGTCTCAGGCAGTGAATATCGTGTAGAGTCTGCAGTGCACTGGAGGGTCTATACGTGCCCATTGCTACTGGGCGAACCGCGCGCAGGAGCTTGAAGCGCAGGAGCTTGCAGCGAATACATGCAACTGAATGTAGTCATGAGAAACACCATGTCAACAAGCGAAAGCAAACATACCCAGTACAGCCAACTCGAGCGCCACTCCTCGTTCGCTCAAGACAGACAGGTCTAGAACATATCTCCCTTCTGGTCGGTGCATCTTCAGGCCCATCTTTGTGCTTGCAGTGAGCGAACATCCCCGCCTCGAAATCCAAAATCGCTTCTCGTCCTTCCCTCCGATTTCTGTGTGCGTGTGCGTGTGTGCGTCTGTGTGAGAGAGGATTGTGTGTGTAAAGAATGTTCGTGTGTGAATGATTGTGTGTTTGTTGATTTCCGGCTTTCAGGGAAAATTCTGAAATTTCCTGACTTTGAGGCCCCGTGTCCTTGCGCACCTGAAACGAGTTTTAGGGTTTAGGGTTTAGGGTTTAGGGCTTAGGGTTCACTTGGGCCACACCATGATGCTCTGCCTCCTGTGCCGTGGTTTCCTTGGAGGAGGAGGAGTTCGTAGAGGGACCCAGGGAGCGCTGGGCATCATGAGACTGTCTGGCCACGAGCAGGCGAAAAAGGGCGCGAGCACCGTGAAAGCCAATGGGATTGCCGGACATGTGAAGCGCCGTCAGCTGCGAGTTATTCACGAGCAGGAACCCGAGCATCACAGCTGCCGCCTCAGTTACGCGTGTGTGGGCGAGATTCAGGTCGCGCAAGCTTCCGGAGGCTTCGTTACGGCGCAGCGCCTGCCCAAGGGAAACCGCGCCTGTTTCCCGGATAGGATTCCAGGACAGGTCGAGCGAAGTGAGCGACACGCTGGAGGAGCCGAGGATGGCACAGAGAGCAAGCCCGCCACGCGAGTTGCCGTCAATGGCATTCCAGCTCATATTGAGCGACGTAAGCGCCGCTGCATGTTTACCGCTCGAACCACCGTCGACAAGCACCTGAGCCAGCGCGAGCGAGGAGCGGGATGCGAGGCGGTTTTTTGACACGTCCATGGCAGTCAGGGTGGAGTTGTGCAACAGGGCTCGGCTTAAACTTTCCCCGCACACATCCGTGAGTCCCACGTCTGACAGATTGAGCCGCCGGAGTTGATGAGAGCGCAGGAGCGTGGGATATCGGTCGCGCGGGGGCTCAAAGAGGAGAGACAAGTGACAGCCTATGTCGTTCCGGGAGAGGTCTATTTCGGTTATCCTGCAGCCGGCGAGCTCGGCAGATGGCGGACGTGTTGGTAAATGAAGGCAGAGGCCGAGCTCTTGCATGAGTGCCGAAGAACCGTGCGCACGCATACTGTTGCCGGACAAATCGACCACGACTCGCTGCATCTTGCCGCTTGCTTTGAGAGTCTTAAAGGCTGTTTGGCCGCCGGCAATGCCGCTGAGAGCAGCGGCGGTCTCGAGCTCTAGCGCATCCTGACACAATGCCAGCTGATGGATGCCTGCGCGACAGGCGAGCCAGGATACCAAGGCATGCATCGCCGTTGCACCCATCCCGTAGTGCCGCACGCTGACGAGCACAGTCTCCTCCTCCTCTCTTTCACCGACCTGCCTGTTGTGTGTTTGCTGCGCGTGCGCACTTGGCGTCCCCATGACTTGAATGACGAGCGAGTGGTCTGCCGTATCGCTTTCTGTAGCTCCGGCAGAGTCACCGAAGAAGCGGTCCGCCGTCTGGGCGCGCGGGCGGAGGACAGATTGCAGACACGTCGACAGCGGCAGCACCCGCTGCTCTTCGCATCGCTCTAGATACACCATCTCAGCCGCACGCTTGTCAAGCCACTTGTTGCCCAGCATTTCCTCCTCCTGCATGAATCTTTTCGACATTTTTACGGGCGAGGGGTGACGAGGACCGCGCATCTCAACATTGAGATCTTCCTCGAGAACTAGGTCCGGAAGAGACTTTCGCTCGCGGTAGCTACTCCACACCTGCGCCAACCCTGCTGTACTAGGCGCTGAGACGTCGCGGGAGGAGGAATGAGAAAAGGCCACGAACTGCTCGTCAGATCTCTCGTCGGCACCGGTCTCGGAGAAATCCTCGTCAGCACCGGTCTCTGGGCAGAGCTCTGGGCTCTCTTCCTGCTGTTGGTTCTCATCTTTCGAATCCACCTTGGGCAAATGCCTGACGCGCACAATCGCCGCACGCTTCTCCCAAGCCTCTTTCTCCTCGGGAGCAAGCTGCTGGTACTGCGAGCTGAGGAGCTGATTGAGCTGCAGGCGATCCATGTTCGAATTCTTTCGGCGACAGCCTGCGATTTCTTGCTTCATGAACTTGGCCATTGCTTGCACGTGCTTGTGCTCACCCACCAAGGCACCGATCCAAGCTGCCACTTCCGCCGGTGATGATGCCGCAAACGTGTGAGGCTCGAGGCTTGGCCGTGGATGAGGATTCAGACGCGACGGCTTCTCCGAGGCAAACTCTATCTGGAAGGCGTGCTGGTTCCCGCTGTCGGGGAAGCTGACGAGCTTGATGGACGAGATGTGCGCTAGATCGCACGAGGTCTTGCCCGAGCTGTTCTTTTCGCTCATGTACTGGAGGGAGCCGTGGAAGATGAAAAACAGGCGCTCTCTCCAATTCTCGCTCCTGTCGCCTGAGGCATTGCAATGCGACTCTTTATTTCTCTTCCACAGCCACCCGTGCATCACACCTTTCAATTCACCAGCACAAGGAGCATCATGCGAAGCAGCAGGCGGCTCAAGGTCGGAGGCGCGAGAAGAGGCAAGTAAGGCCTCAGCAGCAGAAGTCGCGCAGAGAGGCGGGAGGTCCACAGAAGTCCCGCCCACGACAGCCTCGGTCTCCACAGGGCTGACACGTGCAACAGCACCGAGAGCAGCATCAGGGGTGACAGCGTCAACACGCGCTTCCGCTTTCTTGTGCTCGCCCTTGACGCGCAGATATTCGATGAGATTCTTCTCCGTTGCTTCTTTCAGTGCTTTCTGCAGAAGATGGAAGCGCTCCTCCCCCTCCGTGCGGACTAGCTTTTTGCTATGGAGCACTGGAAGCTTGACTTTCTCTTGCTGCACCTCACGAACCTGCGCTTCATAGTTCCCTTCAGTGTCGATATGTGCGTCAGTGCTCGACTGAATAGCACCGCCTTCCCCTTCTCCCACAGCAACTGCACGCGGTGAAGGTTTCCGTGTATGAGGTGAATGCTGATCCTCGTCTGACGATGTCTCGTAACTGTACTTGTGCAGCACTTTAGATGCCTTCCTGCGTCGCCGCGGAGTTTCCACAGGATCCTCCCTTGCTGGGAGGGAGGCAAACGCTTGAAACAGAGCTTGCTTGTGGTGGCAGCGTCGGCGCAGTGCCTGCAGCACCTGCTCGTCGCCGTCTGCAAAGGCCTCATCATCGTCGCTCGAAGATGCCGAGTCTTGGCCTCGTGCAAACAGCGGTTCTATGGTGCAGCCTCCGGTGACAACGAGGGAGCGCTCAATGAGTCTGCGAGGAGTTCGCCAACGGGGCTTTTTAAAATCAGTCTTTGATGCACTTGTGCAGGACAGCGGTCCTCGGGTTTTCTCCCGCTCAGCACCTGCATGCAAGGCTGTCAGAGGCACAGGCTGAGTTTTCGGGAGGTTTTGAACTTGAGCGGTCTTTTTGTCCTTTTCTATATTTTCTTCCTCCTCTCCCACTTTTTGCCACCGGAAGGCGCGGAGGGCCTTTTGTTTGTCGTAGCACGCTTGCACAGTCCTGAGGCGCTCAGAGATGTCGCGCTGTGGCTGCTCGGAGACGCGAGTACGCGGGGAGGCGCAGTGGCGGAGGATGCCGATGGTTGGTAGTTGCCCCCCCTGCTTGTGAGAGAGAGTGTTGTTTATTGGTACTCGATTCAGTCACCTCTGAGTCTAATGTATCATTGTCCGCCTTTCAAGTGTCGTTTGTGCGTTTTGTGATTGCACTTGTGTGTAGGGTTTAGGGTTTAGGGTTTAGGGTTTAGGGTTTAGGGTTTAGGGTTTAGGGTTTGGGGTTTAAGGTTTAGGGTTTAGGGTTTAGGGTTTAGTACTTGTTTGTGTGTTGTACGATTGCACTTGTGTTTGCATGTTCAGATGCTCCACAAGAGAGGGGACATTGAGCGAGAGAGAGAGAGAGAGACCCGGGCGAGGCCAGCACGGGCGGTGGGGTCAGACGCATGAGCAAGCTTCCAACAGTCTTCTTCAACCGCCGCCGCAAGATGGCTCGACGCAGCTTCCGATTCAATCATGAGTGATTTCCTGGGCGATTCGGGGCTGCTGATTCTTGGTTTCCTGGGCGTTCCGGGGCTGGAAGAAAAGTGGGGATGGGTCATGTCCGGGGGCGTTCGAGAGAGCGCAGGACTAAGTTTGAACGAGTCTTTCATGTGAACATGGCCCGTCCCTCCTGCCGCTCCAGCATGCGTGATATGATTGGTTGCTAATGCTGGCAGCATGCTTGTCGCCTGCAGCGGGAATGAGGCCATGATGTTTGTTCGTGGGTTCGGTATCGTCCCCTGGTGTACGATTCCATGCAAGATGCCATGCTCGGTAATCCCAGCTTCTTTCCATATGTTTTCCTGCCACGTCTCACGCCAATCCCGCAAATCCTCGCGTTGCGTTGCCCCATTCTGCTTGGCCTCTGCTCTCGTCTTGATTGACATGGTGGTGCCTCCATCGGCGATGAAGCCCCTCGTGTACCACAGTGGCTTTCCTTTGTGCCATGGCGGAACGAAGGGCTCCTTAGTCCCTGGGTCCTTCTTGCCCTTCTTGCCCTTCTTCCCCTTTTTTGGCATCCTCTTCCCCCTCAGACTGCTTTGAAACAGCCAACGGACTCATCAGCACAAGTGTATTTCGAGTATTCATGTATGAAATTTGGCCAGGAGTTGGCTGGGGTTTTGTCCTTTTTTGGGTCTCTTTTATGTGTGTCAAGTAAAAATGTGTCAGTCAAGGCTTCTTTTATGTTCGTGGTCTGGAAAGAGCCCTGTAAATGAGGGTGTCCAGGTGGCTCGATAACTCTCCAACCCATCGTTGGACTCAGCCTATAACATATCAGAAAACGCGGGAGCTCACCGTCTACCAATGTCACAATTTGTGGGCACTTCCAATGATGGGTGTGTGAGCAGCAGTCGCCGCCGTGTCAGTCCTTGCTGTGTGCGGAAGGCCTACGGAATCGCAAGGAACTCTGATTTCGGACAACATTGGAACCACACGAGATTGTTCGAAAATAATCGATTTCGCAAGTTCGTTTCCACAGATCGGTCACATCAGAGCTAAACTCCTCAACCTACTGCTGGCCCAATTTCATACACTTTGCTAAATTCGATAAATTACGGACTTCATCGGCCGAATCGTTTCATTTTTAGATCTGAGAAGGTGTAGTCTCCGTTTTTAGATCTCGCATTCCATCCGCAGGCCAAAATGGAGGAGTTGCATCCTGAAGGTGTGTGATGGACACAGAGCGATAAGCGCGAGTGGAGTCTCAACCTCTGTCTCTCAAGTGAATGCCTGCGCGTTGTGCAGATACCAAACCACCGGGCGGTGGAGAGACTCCTGGAGTCATTCAACCTCCGTCTCCAGGGACATCAGCAGCAGCGCCTGAGCAAGGCAAGAGTGGCGGCGACGGAGTACAGAAAACAGCAAACAGACTAGTCACATTTGTTCCCCCGCCCGACGCGGGCGGCGGTCGAGTGCATCCAGAGTATGCCAAGCTGGCGGAGGAGCGACTGAAGGCGGCCACAAACCGTATTGTGTCACTTGAGTCTGAAGTGGGCCAGCTGAACACACGATGGGCTGACGAAAAGGTGAAGAATGGAAGGATGGAGCAGAAGGTGAACAAGCTCAACGACCGTGTTGCGCAGGTTAAGAGCAAGCACAAGAATGTGACGGACGCACGCGAACACACGCATGCATGCTTGAGAAGATGGATCCGTCCATCGGGATGTATGTATGCGGGCCGGAGCATGCATGTCACGCTACGCGAGTGTGTGGCC
>Ga0315899_10002404_pt1 | contig 20745 bp, 17 predicted proteins | sample LakEriMetagenome_2_FD_203518 | JGI IMG/M metagenome (GOLD analysis project Ga0315899, IMG submission 203518) | Freshwater fungal communities from buoy surface, Lake Erie, Ohio, United States - Buoy 4 MA112 | ecosystem: Environmental > Aquatic > Freshwater > Lake | place: USA: Lake Erie, Ohio... | reverse complement strand
GGTTGGCTTTAAAGTATCCAGAAATAGATATAGTTGCCTTTGACATTGATCCGTGGGCTCGCGAAGCAACCTTGGCGATGGCCAGGGTAAATAGCATCAAAAATATCCGTGTAGAAGGTTTCTGCGGCAATAAATGGATCAGGAAAAACCTCAAGCCAAGTGCGCTGTTGATCTGTGATTGCGAAGGATTCGAAGCTGAGCTTTTTAGCCAAGATCTTGGTGACAATATCGGCACATTGACTGCTGTGATCGAGATCCATGATGAATTGGTGCCCGATGCTAGCTCCCGAATTTGGAATGCATTTCAAAAGACCCATGAATTGATCGAGATTTGTCATTCTGAGTCAGCAGGTAGTCAGGCTTGTTTGCCATTTCTCACGGCCGATGAGATTTCAATTGCGGCGAGAGAGATACGCGGAGAACAGAGCTGGATTGTTTGTATTCCCAAAGCAGTGCCAAAAAAAGCGTAACCATTGCGAATCCTTCATTTGGGTAAATATTATCCCCCCGCACCTGGAGGGATTGAATCTCATGTTCAGACGCTTGCCCGTGGTCAGGCCGACTTGGGACATGAAGTAAGTGTCCTTTGCGTCAACCACGCTGACAAGGACGGAAAGGATATCACGCATTCGCGATGGCGGAGAACGCCCAGCTTTAATCAATCGGATGTAAATGTCCGAGTTAACCGGATTGGCCGATTTTTTGGCATTAGTAGGTTGGAGGTTTGTCCAGGTTTATTAGGACAAATGAGGGAAGCGACGTCCTTGGCGGACATTGTCCATTTGCACACCCCCAATCCCCTGATGTTGGCCGTTTGGTGGCTTGCTGGCAACAGACAAAACCCTTTGATTATCACTCACCACAGTGATGTGATCAAGCAAAAGGTCCTGCAAGTATTGGTGGCCCCTTTTGAGTCTCGGGTTTACCGGGCAGCGCGGTTGATTCTCTCAGACAGTCCTAATTACATCGACGGGTCCGCCGTTTTGCAAAAGTTCAGGGACAAAGTGCAGGTGTTGCCCCTTGGGATTGACTTGGAGCCCTTTAACAATCCCGGTGAAAGCGAAAAGCTAGAGGCCAAGAAATTGGTAGAGGATCACGGAAGTCCCTTATGGTTGATGGTTGGAAGAATGACCTACTACAAGGGGTACCAAGTCGCCATTAAGGCTCTTGCACAAGTCGAGGGAAAGTTGATCATTGTCGGTAATGGACCATTGGAACCTGAACTCAAGGCGATGGCGAAAAGCTTGGGAGTTGCAGAGAGAATCGTCTGGTTGCCTTCCGTTTCTCGAACCAGATTGATCGCGCTCTACCATGCGGCGACCGCCCTTTGGTTTCCAAGCATTGCCAGAAGCGAGGGATTCGGGCTCGTCCAAGTGGAGGCAATGGCTAGTGGATGTCCCGTATTAAACACCAAGATTCCCGGCAGCGGGGTTCCCTGGGTAAGTCAAGATGGGATTAGCGGATTCACCGTGGGGGTCAACGACGCTGAAGGACTTGCCTGCGCGGCCCAGAATCTAGTTGCTCAACCTGCCACCCGCAGATCATTGGGAGAAAACGCCAAAGCTAGAACCGCAGTCATGTTTGATTCCCAGGCAATGGCTGTGAAAAGCATCGAGCTCTATCGCAAGCATACCGGCAAATTGAATGGTGCCTGATAATTTTTTGCATTTGGAGGCCTGTCTGGAAAAACACCGGAAAGGTGATGGATGTTATTTGCACCTTTGTTCAGGCAGGCTATTCGGCGGAATTGAACGGATGTTGCTGGCCATCGCCGGCGGGTGCTCCGGCCGGTCTGGTGGTTTGCATCAATTTGCTTGCTGCAACCTTGGGATTTTTTCGAGGAATCTTGAGTCTCTGCAATTAAATAGTAACTTAATAGGCCCGACCTGGATCAGGAACCCTATTTCCCTATTCAAAAGCCGAAGCCGTTTTTCCTCGCTGATGGAAAGCCTGAAACCGAGCCTAGTGATTTGCCATGATTCTTGGGCCCAAGCCATATTCGGGAACCTCGTATTGCGCAAAAAAATCCCATTCGTTCGGATGCTTCACACTTTGACCGGATCGAAAGCGGGGCTAATGGACAGGATTTCAATGGCTGCCAAGCCTAGTTGTTTCATCGCCAACAGTTACTCGACGAAAGCCAGTTTCGAGTCCGCCAATCCCGGGATTTCTTGTGATGTCTGCTATCCCCCATGTATTTTGGGGGATAAGGCATTGAGTACCCAAAAAAGAATAAGTTTGCGCAGCCAATTGTCTGTTAATCCCGAAACGAAAGTCATTCTAATGGCAGGCAGGTTTGAAGGTTACAAGGGGCACCGGGTCCTTCTAAAGGCCGTTTCCATGCTACCCATGGAAAAACAATGGGAATGCTGGATAGGGGCTGATGCCCAAAAACCCAAAGAAAAAAGCTATAAAAAGGCCCTTCAGGTGATGTCAAATGCCCTGGGTGTGAGTTCTAGGGTCCGTTGGTTGGGTCATATCGATTCCATGGATGATTTTTTCGCTGCTGCAGATGTTTATTGTCAACCCAACACCTCACCAGAATCGTACGGGATGACCCTTGTGGAGGCACAAGCCATGGGTTGCCCGGTGGTCACAACCGCATTTGGGGGGGCCATGGAAACCGTTGCCCGGAACGGTAAAAACATCCTTTTGCAAAGCCCGATTCCCGAAAATGTTAATCTGGCCATCCGAACCGTCTTGGGGTTCTGATCCAAAGTCATGAGTGGCAGCCTTTTATGCTTTCTGGCATTTGCCTCGACCCTCATTGCAACGAACAGGGGTATGGCTTCAGGGCTGGCAGCGTTATTGGCCTGGGGTTACTCCTTTGGTATTTTGAAGGCACATTTCATCGAATCCAACGGGCTTTTCATTTTTGATGCGTCCACCATCGGGTTTTATTTGGGGTTACTCGCCAGCCCGTTGGTGAGGAATCATAAACAACGTTTCCGAAGCATCATTCCCTGGCTCATAGTTCTGATGGGGTGGCCCCTCTTCATGGCCACTGTCCCAATCCAGCATTATCTGGTCCAAGTTATCGGTCTCAGGGGCAACATATTTTGGTTGCCTATGATGTTGGTGGGATTCCTCCTGCGACCGGTGGACAAGTCGGCGTTGGTGGTTTGCCTAGCCGTGTTGAATTTGGTTGCATTCGGATTCGCAATCGCTGAGTTTTTTATCGGTGTCGAAGCTTTCATCCCGCAAAACAGTGTCACAACTCTCGTTTTCGACAGCAATGATCTCAAGGATGGGGCGCTAAGGATTCCATCCGTTTTCGCAAACGCCCACTCATACGCACTTTTCATGGTTGCCACAATTCCCTGGCTAATTGGTGAATTGGTTGGTTCCAAAAGCATGAGAAGCGTGGGTGTATTCGGAATGCCACTTTTGGTTGCCGGTTTGATCAGCGCATTGCTTGGCATTTTCATGGCCGGTCCAAGGCAACCGGTCGTGATTCTGGCTATGTTGATTGGCTTGATCCTGTTTTCGCGAGGCTTCAATCTGGGTTTTTTGGTTATTGTTGGGCTTGCCGGCGTCATTGTGGGATTTTTAGTGGCGCAGGACGAGCGTCTTCAGCGGTTCACAAAACTTCAGGACTTAGATGCTGTCCAAGACAGAATCAATACGAGCCTTAACATGGGATTTTTTGAAATCTTGATGGACTATCCGATGGGCAACGGGATGGGTGGTGGAGGCACTAGTCTTCCTGGTTTTGCCCAAGCGCTGCTAAACAGGACAATCATTTTGGAAAATGAGTATGCAAGAATCCTCCTCGAGCAGGGGTTGCCTGGATTGCTTCTCTTTATTGGTTTTTTTTATTGGTACATGACCAGGCAGATCCAAAAAACTGACCCGGAGTATATCCAAAAAAACTACATTCGCTTTTATTCCTTCATTTCAATCAGCACCGCGTTTATCGGAATCGGGTTGATGACAACTATTCCGGGCACGGCATTTCTGATGTTAGGTATAGGCTATAGCATAAGCCCGGCTTTTAGGATTATTGCTGACTCGCGGGGTAAAGAAATGGGTGTAAATAGCCAATTGGGCATGTCATTCTTGCCCGCCTACCAGCGAGGCCTTTCCCAGATTTGAAGTTGTTGACTTCTCCCCTTCGCGCAGTTGCTAGTCGATGGGCTTCTGTTTCGCCCAGCAGGCGATTGATTGTTCAGGCAGCATGGGGTCAAAAGCGGCGGCTTTTTCAGGTTTTGGTCCTTGGGATTATTGGCGCTGGGCTGGAGGGTGCGACTTTTGCCTTGCTGGCGGTGGCCTTGGAGTTACTCGCCACGAATGGCAGCTTGGAGTTTGGCCGGCTTGCGCCCTTTGGCCTGGGTTGGATTGCTGGTTGGAGCACGGGCCGGCAGTTTATTGCCTTGATTGTGGTGGCTGTCCTTTGTCAGGTAGGCAAAAGTGTCAGCCAAGTTCTGAACACCCAGATCAGCACACTGCTTTCCGCCCAGGCTGCCCAGGAGGTGCAACAGAAGGCGCTTGGAATGATTCTGGACATGAATTTCGCCACGGCCAGCCGGCATAAGGTGGGTGAATTGACCAACTATGTGGTGGTGCCGGCGGAAAGCGTCGCGCAGGTGTTGATCCAAGGGTTAAACCTTTTCACCAACTTCCTGACGATTCTTGCCTATGTGGTGGTTCTTTGCACCATTTCCCTTCCGCTTTTTGGCGCCGCCTTGATTTTATTTGGGCTGGTGGTCTGGATGCAAAAGAAAGTTGGCAGGAAGATCGGCGTGCTTTCACACGCGATGGCGGTGCAGCAGGCGGACTTGAGCCGGAAAGTGGTGGAAGGGATCAGCGGATTGCGATTGGTGCACGCATTTCACCGCCAGGACCTGGTCAAAGGGCAGGTGGCTGTCCTGCAGAATCGTTTCATTCAGACGATGCGCGAATTGAACATCCGTTTGGCATTACTTGGGCCACTTTCCGAATCCTTGTTGCTGGTTGGTTTGGGCGGTTTTTTACTGGTTGGTTTTTTCCTGTTTCGCGAAAATCGGTCCAACCTCCTGCCCGACTTGCTCACCTTCATTGCCGTGCTGAATCGGTTATCCCAGAGGATCAGCCAATTGGGTGTTGGCTGGTCCACCTTGAATGCCTACGCCAGCCGAGTTGGGGTTCTGAACGCAATCCTTTCAACCTCGGCGGAGGGCTTGCGAAGGCAGGGTGGTTTGAAATTAGATCAATTCCTGGACACCATCCGATTTGACAATGTTTCCTTAAGGTATCCCTGCCGAGATGATTGTGCCTTGAAGAGGATTCAACTCGAATTAAAAAAGGGAAAAAGTTTGGCTTTGGTGGGGCCCTCTGGTAGTGGCAAATCCTCCTTGGCCGACCTGTTGTTAGGCCTTTACGAACCTACAGAGGGTCGCATCATCATCGATGGAGTTCCTCTTGGAGAGACCGAGACATCTTCCTGGAGAAATCTTCTCGGCGTAGTCAGTCAAGATACTTTACTTTTCAATGCGACAGTCCGTGAGAATCTGCTATTCGCCAAGCCGGATGCAACCGAAAGTGAGATTGTCGAGTGCCTTCAGGGCTCTGATGCCTTGGGTTTCATCCAGAGCCTTCCACAGGGTCTGGATACTTTGGTCGGCGAACGTGGTTTCATGCTATCCGGTGGGCAAAGGCAGCGGCTTGCGATCGCCCGGGCGCTCTTGCGAAAGCCTGCCATTCTGATTTTGGATGAGGCAACAAGTGCTCTGGACACTAACGCCGAACAATCGGTGCAGGCCACCATCGACTCTTTGCCGGCAGGCGGGACAAGGCTGATCATTGCCCACCGCCTTTCCACCATCCGGAATGCCGACCAGATTGCCGTGTTAGATCAGGGGCGGGTTGTGGAACTGGGAAATCACCAGGAATTGCTAGGGCAAAACGGCCTATACGCCACCCTTTGGTTTAAACAGACGAGTGGGAACTCGTCTAAATCCAATCCAGAACAGTCTGAAACCAAACCTAGATTCCTGAGGTCCCCTGCGGGCTGATACCATGCTCAAAGAAACTTCAATACTGGTTACAGGCGGCACAGGATCCTTTGGGAAAAAGTTCATTGCGACCGTTTTAGCCAAGTACCCATCCGTCCGGCGCCTTGTGGTTTTTTCGCGTGATGAGCTCAAACAGTTTGAAATGTCACAAGAATTTCCTGAGATCGAGTTTCCTGCCATTCGTTTTTTTATTGGCGATGTTCGAGACAGGGAACGGTTGAAAAGGGCATTAGAGGGTGTTGACACGGTTGTCCACGCCGCAGCCCTGAAGCAAGTACCCGCCGCCGAATACAACCCGTTTGAATGTATCAAGACTAATGTGATTGGGGCCCAGAATCTGATTGAATCAATTCTGGACACTCCGACAGTCCACAATGTTGTTGCACTTTCCACAGACAAGGCGGCCGCCCCCATCAATTTATATGGGGCCACAAAACTTTGTTCGGACAAATTATTTGTCGCAGCAAACAACATGAAAGGTCACAGAGATGTCAAATTCAGTGTAGTTCGCTATGGCAATGTGATGGGATCCCGGGGTTCGGTGATTCCTTTCTTCCTGCAGCGACGTCATACTGGAGTCTTGCCAATCACTCATCCTGATATGACACGATTTAATATCACTCTTGACCAAGGTGTGGAAATGGTGCTCCATGCTTTAGAATATGCCATGGGTGGTGAGATTTTCGTTCCACGCATCCCTTCCTACAAGATCACCGACCTAGCTGAAGCTATCGGGCCTGATTGTGAAAAACCAGTGGTGGGTATTCGCCCGGGGGAAAAGTTGCATGAAGAGATGATCACCCTCAGTGACAATCTCACCACTTTAGAAACCAAAGACAATTATATTATTGTTCCCCAAACAACTGACCGGGATGCGACCCTGGAACTTTTTGGCAAACACCATGGGGCCAAGCCAACGGCCTATGGTTTCCGTTATTCTTCCGGTAAGAATACTGATTGGCTGACAGTTTCCCAGATCCGTGCCCTGATCCGCCAGCATGTGGAACCGACTTTTTGCGCCGATGGCCCGCCATATGGATCCGATAAGGGGTGATTCCCTACGGAAAACAAAATATAACGGAGGAGGACATCGCAGCGGTGGTCCAATGTCTTCGTTCGGACTGGTTAACCCAGGGACCTAAAGTTCAGGAGTTTGAGCTAGCTTTCGCGCGGGCTGTGGGTGCCAAACACGCGGTGGCGGTGAACAACGCGACTGCCGCCTTGCATTTGGCCATGCTGGTTGGGGGCATCGGTTCTGGGGATAGGGTGGTCACCAGCCCGATTACATTTCTTGCTAGCGCCAATTGCGCCGCTTACGTGGGTGCTATTCCAGATTTTTGTGATGTTGACCCTGTCTCGCTCAATCTTTGCCCGGAAGCATTGGAACGGAATTGGAAGCCGGACGCCAAGGCGGTAATCGCGGTGGATTATGCCGGGCAAGCCGCGGATATGCCGAAAATCGCTAAAATTGCTAGGGAAAGAGGAGCCTTGGTCATTGAGGATGCTTGCCACGGTGTTGGGGGTGGCTTTGAGCACGAAGGCCAAACTTGGAAATTAGGAGGCCACCCCTGGGCGGACATGACCACTTTTTCCTTCCATCCGGTCAAGACAATGACGACCGGAGAAGGCGGGATGTTAGTAACCGATAACGACCAGTATGCGGCCAAAGCCCGGTTGCTGCGATCCCACGGGGTGGAGAGGTCTCAATTTTTCGGAATTGGATCAGAAGATGCCGCCTTTTCTGAAAAAGGCCCATGGTACTACGAGATGCAGGCCCTTGGGTTCAACTATCGGTTGACGGATATTCAGTCGGCACTGGGTTTGAGCCAATTGAACCGGCTATCTGCCATGATTCAACGCAGGCAGGAAATTGTTGCCGAGTACAACAAAGCATTTAAAGGTTTGGAATGGCTAGAAACCCCAGCACTCAAAAATGAACTGAACAAGGATTTGGCGAGTTGGCATTTGTACACGGTCCGCATTAATTTTGGCATGCTGGGGAAAACAAGAACCCAAGTGATTGAGGAATTGCGTCACAAGGGGGTTGGTTCACAGGTCCTGTACATTCCCGTCCATTTACAACCTTGGTATCGAAAAACCTTTGGGTATGGCATGGGGAAAAATCCTGTGGCTGAAAGAATGTATCCCAGTTTGTTGTCATTGCCGCTCTATCCTTCCCTGGGTGATACTGAAATCAAAGAAGTGGTTGATGCGGTCAGGGCATTAAAATGAAACAAAAAGAAATTTTCCTCGAAAGTGAAGGTGATGCCTGGTTTGACAGAAACAAAGGCAAGTTTTCCGTAACAAGCGATCCCGTTGTGGAACATGTGGGGAAAATAATTCAGTTTGAAAACCGCAATTTGAAGATTGGCGAAGTTGGTTGTGGGACTGGGGAAAGATTGGGATATATCAAAAAAAAATTAGGGTGTGAAGTTTGTGGAATAGACCCATCATCCAAGGCTGTTTCCTTTGCAAAAACCCTTTCTATAGATGCTCAAAAAGGGACTGCGGATATATTGCCTTGGGAAACTAGCAGTCTAGATATTATTGTTTATGGGTTTTGTCTTTATTTATGCGACAAAAATGACTTTTTTTTGATCGCCGCAGAAGCGAATCGTGTAACCAAGGACAAAGCTTGGGTGATTTTATTGGATTTTTATCAAAAGAATGAATCCTCAAATCCGTATTCGCACTTCCCGGGGGTGGTTACCACCAAGGCTGATCGGGCGAAGATGTTTCTTTGGAACAACGCTTATACACTCTATTTCCAGGAAGTCTTTCATCACTCTGATCGGAAGATAACCGATGACCCGTTTGAATGGGTTTCCATTCAGGTCCTCAGAAAATCAGTCTAGATGGCACAGATTTCTGATTTGCTAGTGATGGGTACCGTTCAAATCGGTTTACCCTACGGCCGTAAAGCTGAATCGGAACTTTGCTCAGTAACAGAGGCCGAAAGAATTCTTGAAGCGGGTTGGGACCATGGAATACGCAACTTTGACACTGCGGTCGGCTATGGTGAGTCGGTTACGCGCCTGTCCAACTGGTTGCAAAAACAAAACCGAATTTCTGAATGCCAGATCGTTACAAAAATTCCTGCCAAAGATTGTTCATCTTTGGCTGCTGTGAAAAAAGCGATTATTCCTTTTGCCGGCACTGTTTCTGTCAGCGTCTTCACGCATGGATTTGTATCAGAGGATAGTTGGAAACAATTTGCGGCCATTTGTTCTGAACTAGATGCTAGTCCAGGGCAGAGTGTTTATTTGGCCGATGAGGTCCGCCGGTGCGCGGATATGGGCGTGACCAAGGTACAAGCTCCCGGGAATGTTTTAGATTTGCGTCAGGTACATGTTGCAGCGGAATGTGGCATTCAATTGGACATTCGTTCGGTATTCCTCCAAGGAACTTTGTTGGCCACCCCCCAGGAAGCGGAAAAGCGTGTTCCGGGCCTGAAAGGTATCTGTGAATTGATTACCCAAATGGCTGAATTCAAATGCGTTTCCAAGGTTTCCCTTCTGATCAATGCCGTGCTTTCAGCAACTACGCCAGGCATGCGATTGGTGATAGGGGCAGATTGTCCTTCAGAGGTTCCTCAATGGGTTTCTGGCTTGTGTGAGGACCAAAACCTAGGAACGAATCTGGTTCGACAGATTCGGGAAAAGTTTGGGCATTGCATCAGTCCAACCATGATTGATCCCAGGCTTTGGAAGTGAACCTAATCCCATGACCTTAATCTGTGCCATTGTCCAAGCTCGCATGGGTTCCACGCGGTTGCCTGGGAAGGTGATGAGGCAGGTTCGTGGCGTGCCCCTCATCCAAACATTGCTGGGAAGATTGGCCCTTGCCAAAAACATCGATCAAATTGTTTTGGCCACCTCCACCGAAGTAGCCAACGATCCGCTGGAGCAGTTGGTCAAGAACCTGGGTTATTCGGTTTTTCGTGGATCCGAAAGGGATGTGCTGGCCCGGTTCTATGAGGCTGCCAAACCTTTTCAGCCGGATTGGGTTGTTCGTATTACCGGGGATTGCCCGCTGATTGATCCGCAATTGGTGGATCAGGTGGTGGAGGAGTGCATCAGCCGGGGGTTGGAATATTGTGGCACCGCCGAAGGGTGCTTTCCGGATGGATTGGACACCGAAGTTTTCAGTTTTCGGGCTTTGGAAGAAGCGTACCTGAATGCGACCGAATCCTATGATCGGGAGCATGTCACTCCTTTCCTCAAGAAAAATGAATCCCTCAAGAGAGGGGATTTTCGAATCCCGGAACAATGGGGCCATTTGCGTTGGACGGTTGATGAACCGGAAGATTTGGAAGTGGTTTGCAATGTGTTGAACCACTTCCATCCCCGAGTAGATTTCTCGTGGAAGGAGGTTCTTTCCCTGTTCCAAGAAAAAACAGAGCTCTTCCAGGCGAATCAGAACATCGGCCGCAATGAAGGCGCGAAAATGGGTACTGGCCAGAAATTATGGAAACGGGCCAAACGGGTGATTCCCGGTGGCAATATGCTGTTGTCCAAACGGCCGGAAATGTTTTTGCCAGAACAATGGCCCGCTTATTTCAGCAAGGCCAAAGGGTGCCAGGTTTGGGATCTTGATGGCAACTGTTACACCGACATGTCCATCATGGGGATTGGCACTAACACCCTGGGTTATGGCCATCCCGAGGTGGATGAAGCGGTGCGCAAAACGGTGGATGCCGGCAATATGTCCACCCTCAATTGCCCCGAGGAGGTATTGCTTGCGGAAAAGCTGGTGGAGTTGCATCCCTGGGCGGATATGGTGCGGTTGGGGCGAAGTGGTGGGGAAGCAAACGCCATCGCCACGCGGATCGCGCGCGCGGCGTCTGGACGGGATGGAGTGGCCATTTGCGGCTACCACGGTTGGCACGACTGGTATTTGGCAGCCAATCTGGGTGATGAGAAAGGGTTAGACGGTCACCTTCTGCCCGGCTTACAACCCAATGGTGTTCCGAGGGCATTGAAAGGCACGGTTCATCCGTTTGAGTACAACCGATTTGAACAATTGGAAGCCTTGGTCAGGGATCAATCCATCGGGGTGATCCAGATGGAGGTCTCGCGGAATTTTGGTCCTGAAGATCAATTCCTTGAAAAGGTCAGGAAGTTGGCAACGGACAAGGGAATTGTTCTGGTGTTCGACGAGTGCACTTCGGGTTTTCGACAGACTTTTGGTGGATTGCACAAACAGTTTGGGGTTGAGCCCGATCTGGCGATGTTTGGCAAGGCCATGGGGAATGGTTATGCCATCACCGCGGTGATTGGCAGGCGGGAGGTGATGGAGGCTGCCCAAACCAGCTTTATCAGCAGCACCTTCTGGACGGAACGTATCGGACCCACGGCCGCTTTGGCGACGCTGAAGGTGATGGAAAGGGAGCGATCCTGGGAGCAGAACACAAACATTGGCTTATCTGTTCGTGAACTGTGGCGGCAAATGAGTCAGAGACACAACCTCAGTATCACCCACTGGGGATTGCCTGCTCTCGCAGGGTTTAGTTTCACCAGTCCCAACGCTCTGGCTTACAAAACCTTAATCAGCCAAGAAATGCTGGCCAAGGGATATTTGTCTGGGAACAGTTTGTACGCCTGTATAGAGCATAAGCAGAATGTGATTGATGGCTACATCGACGCGATCGATCCAATCTTTAAGACAATCCGTGAATGTGAAGAAGGCCGCGATGTGATGAGTTTGTTGCATGGGCCTGTTTGCCATGGCGGATTCAAGCGTCTTAACTGATGGTTTCCAACAAAATAACGCATGTGATTTTTCGATGTGATGCCTCCTTGGAGATAGGCACCGGGCATGTGATGCGTTGCCTGACTTTGGCGAATGCCCTTCGATTGCAAGGTTCGGTTTGTCGATTCGTTTGCAAGGAATTTTCAGGGCATCTGAAAAATCGCATCCAACAAGATGGATTTGAAGTTGTATGCTTACCACCAGCTTTGTCCGAAATTGGCAAAGACCAAGAAGAATCTAATCTGCCTAAGCATTTCCCCTGGCTGGGAGGCAGTTGGCAGGACGATGCCGAGCAAACGATTGCGGCGATAGGGCCAAACAAGCCAAGCTGGCTTATTGTCGATCACTATGGAATTGACAGTAGGTGGGAGAAATTAATTCGACCCCATGTCGAAAAAATAATGGTGATTGATGACCTGGCTGACCGGGAACATGATTGTGATTTATTGCTGGATCAAAACCTTGTTGCCAATATAGACAAACGATATGAGGGGCTGCTTCCAGAAAATAGTGTGCAGTTATTAGGCCCAAAATATGCCCTTCTTCAGACTGAATATGCAGAATTGCGAAAAAAAGCAAAAGTCAGGGAAGGCCCTGTAAAACGAATTCTTGTTTATTTTGGTGGAGCCGATCAAAACAACCTAACATCCAAAACTTTATATGCCTTAAAACCATTTGAAAAAAATGAAATTGAAGTGGATGTTGTGATTAATCCTCAAAGTCAACACAGGGAAATAATTCGTAGGCAAATCAAAGAAGGAAGAAATATTACCCTTCATGAAGGGCTACCTAATTTAGGTGTCCTTATGCTTAAGGCGGATTTATGTATTGGCGGGTGTGGCGCAACAACCTGGGAGAGATGTTGTTTAGGTCTTCCTGCATTAATTTCAGTTGTGGCAGATAATCAAGAACTTATCGCAAAATTTCTTGGTAAAAATTCAATTGTAAGAGTGAACCCAGAAAAAAATTTAATTAGGAGTGAAAATATAGGTTCTTGTTTGGCGGAAAATTCTTGGTTATCAAGTGCATCGCAAAAATCGCTCGAGATTGTTGATGGGAATGGGCTTTCAAGGGTGATTGAATGTTTATTAAATTTTTCTGGGAAAAATTTAATAGCGCGTTCAGCAGATATTTCAGACCTAAATTTAACATATCAATGGGCATCAGATTTATTAGTGAGAGAGAATTCTTTTAATTCTGGCTCATTTACCTTTCTGAGTCATAAAGATTGGTTTGAAAAAAAACTAAAAAACAAGGAAAACACTAAAATTTATATCATTGAGCTTAATAAGGGATTTCCTGTAGGACAAGTTCGGTTCGATAAATCTAATGATCATTGGTTGATCGATTATTCTCTTGACCCTTCTTATCGAAAAATTGGCCTTGGGTTTTATCTTTTAAATTGCGGAATTAGAGCATTTATTTCTGATGTAGGAAAAAGTAAGCTGGTTGCTGAAATAAAGAAAACAAATAAAAGTTCGTGTAAGATTGTTGAAAAACTCGGTTTTAAAAAAGAAGAATACAAAGATAAGTATTATTACGTGAAAGAAGTTGTCTGAAATGTCCAAAGAAGATTCATATGTTGTTGCTGGCTGCAAGCCTTGGTGTGAAAAAAGTGCGCTGGAAAAGGGGAAAATTTTAGGTGGTTGTTGGTATTTTGTTAAAGATAAAAAAGAATTAGAGGTCATACTGGAAAAATCAAGCCCAAAATATATCTTTTTTTTGCATTGGAATTGGGTTGTTTCAAAGGAGATTGTCAAAAAATATAATTGCGTTTGTTTTCATATGACAGATTTGCCTTATGGTCGAGGCGGTAGCCCTCTTCAAAACCTAATCATAAGAAAAAACAAAGAAACACTACTAACTGCTCTTAAAATGGTTGAAGAATTAGATGCGGGTCCAATTTATTGTAAATCACCTCTTTCACTAACTGGAAGAGCTGAGGATATCTACACTCGTGCTAATCTGATTTGCTGGGAGATGATTGAGCACATCATCAAATATAATCCGGTCCCCCAAGAACAAACTGGAGCCGTGGTTAGATTCAAGCGGCGCATTCCAGAAGAAAGTGAACTACCAAAAACAGGTGGCTTAGAGGAAATATATGATTTCATAAGAATGCTTGATGCTCCCTCTTATCCATTGGCTTTCATTAATTATGGCGAATTCAAAATTGAAATGAGTCATGCTTCTTTTAACGAGAATGAGGTTGTAGCCCAGATAAAAATCAGCCAAAAGAACAAAGAAGGGTAACTAAATGTTTGAAATTGACAGGCGATTGATAGGAAAAAATCAACCTCCTTTTATCATTGCGGAATTATCGGCCAACCATAATGGTTCGCTGGAAATGGCTTTGGATACCATTCAAGCTGCCAAACAATCCGGCGCGGATGCCATCAAATTGCAGACATACAGTGCAGACACGATGACTATTCCGTGCGATAAGCCGGATTTTCAAATAAAGGGTGGATTATGGGATGGTTATAATCTTTATCAATTGTACCAGTGGGCCCAAACCCCTTTTGAATGGCATCAGGCAATGTTTGAATACGCCAGGAAGATTGGGATAACCGTCTTCTCGACGCCTTTCGATGAGTCTGCTGTCGACCTTCTAGAAAGGCTTGACGCGCCCGCGTATAAAATTGCCTCATTTGAAATGACAGACTTGCCCCTTATTGAGTATGTTGCCAAGAAAAGAAAGCCGATGATCATATCCACTGGGATGGCTACTGAAGATGAAATAGGAGAAGCGGTTGAGGTCGCAAGGAGATATGGGACTGGTGACCTGGTTTTATTGCATTGCATCAGCAGTTATCCTGCGCCTGTCAGCCATTCAAATCTGCGTCAAATGGCCCAGATTGGTAAAACTTTCAATTCGTTGATCGGTCTCTCTGATCACACATTAGGAACTACCGTTTCGATTGGGGCGGTTGCCTTGGGGGCGTGTGTCATTGAGAAGCATTTCACCCTTTCTAGAAAAAACAAAGGACCTGATAGCGAATTTTCGATCGAGCCAGATGAATTATTACAATTAACCCGCGATGCAAAAGATACATGGCTTGCTTTGGGAAATGGAAATATTGAAAGGCAAGATTCTGAGATTGGATCCAGGGTTTTTCGAAGATCCATTTATTTTGTCAAAGACTGTCCCGCTGGTCATCAGGTGACCGCGGCTGATATTCGTCGCATTCGTCCCGGGATGGGTTTGGCACCAAAATATTTCGACCAAGTGGTTGGGAAAAAATTAAAGCAGGACGTGACCAGAGGAACTGCTACCTCGTGGGAATTATTTGATGAATGAAAAAGTTTTGGTTGTTGCCGCACACGCCGATGATGAAGTACTTGGGTGTGGGGGAACGATAGCCAAGCATGCCAAAAATGGTGATGAAGTAACCTTGGTGCTGATGGCAGATGGGGTAGGTTCAAGGGATGGTTCAGAGAATTTAGACTACTCCAAAAGGAAAGAGGCTGCTGAACTTTCGGCACGCATATTGGGCATTAGAAAAATTATCCAACTGGATTTACCAGACAACGCGATGGATTCGTTACCACTTTTGCATGTTGTCAAAAAGTTAGAAAAAGCCACCGAGCAATTGAATCCCACCATCATTTACACCCATCACCATGGGGATTTAAATATCGATCACCGCATCACTTTCCAAGCTGTGATGACCGTTTTCAGACCATTTCCTGGGTCGCCTGTTCGCGAGATTCACTCATTCGAAGTTATGTCCAGCACAGAATGGAACGGCACTGCATCGAATAGCTTTATTCCCGATTATTTTGTCGATATTGCGGAATTTTTGCCATTCAAGATGAAAGCATTAGAAGCTTACCAAGAAGAGATGCGAGATTCTCCGCATTCACGTTCCTTGGGTCATTTAGTGGCCCTGGCCCATCACAGAGGGAATTCAGTTGGATTAGATGCCGCGGAATGTTTTAAGGTTTGCAGGATTATCAAATTATAATGGTGATGATAACCGATCATTTAAGCAGCTTGGATTGGTTGTCCCCCCATTTTGAGGCATTAGGACTTACGCAGTTGGGCTGAATTGTATTTTGCCCATACGGTTCGATTTGATTATTTTTCCACCTGTGAACAAGTCAAAAGTCACCGCTGAAGACTTCATCGATTTTCTGGTCGCCACCCAAGTGAATCCGAAAGCGAAGGAGGCGCAAGGACCAGCCCGTTTGCTGCACCGGCTTGAGCCTTCCAACGACATCCTGTGGTTGGAAATGAATGCGGGGGTTTCGCCTGAACATCGGTTTCCTGGTGCTGGATGACACCTTCTTGGACAAGCCGTACGTGCGGAAGATGGACCTTGTCCATCACATGTGGCTTGGCAAGCACCATCCTGGGGTCAAAGGGATCGACATGCTGATTCAGCTTTGGACCGATGGCGAACGCCACTTACCGTGTGATTCCCGGATCAATGACAAGCCGAATGAAGGCAAGACGAAGAAAGACCATTTCGGGGACCTGATCGAAACGGCTAAGGAGTGCGGATTCAACGCGGAATATGTGCCTTCTGATGGCTGGTACAGCAGTCTGGTAAATCTTAAAAGGATTGATGCGGTCGGCTGCCGGTGGGTGAAATGCTCAAGAACAAATTGCCGCCCATGGCCTTCTTGGTTTTTGAACGCTATTTTTTCGTTATCGGATACATTGAGTAACCTCCAAAGCCTAGATTTTATAGTACGATGTGCGGGCGTTCAGGCCTAATTCCTGGATCAGCCCTCGAATGGTGGTCCTGTAAGTCTTGAGATTAATTAGCGAATAGATCAGGGGGTCTTTTGAAAAAATATTTAACTAACCTTCGTAAGACAAATATTAGATTAATTTTCGATCATGAACTATTGATGGAGATCAATTCCAATTTGATTCAGTTGGAGGATTTAGCAGAATTCGAATTAGTCGATTGCGCAACTGATGGCGATCATGAAGTTCAAAATGGTGAATCAACAATTGGGAGGATTAGTTTTGTCAACATTGGCCAAGGGAAAATCACTATCGATACCTTTGATGAAGAGTTCATTTTTTATTGGCTTGATGGCAATAGTATTACACTATCAAAAAGTTTGACTCATATTGTGGAAGGCAACTCTGGGTTTGAAATTGCAGAAACAAATATTTTTTATGAGAAGTATCGGTTTTTTCATCCATACGCTACTCAAATAAAAGATGTATTTTGTTCCGGATTTGAAGTATCTCTCTTAATTGATCTAAATAATAAAAATGTTTGCCGAAATTTTCATCACAGTTATATTCAAAAATTTAATAGATGCCTCACATCAATATCGGAGTATCAAAAAATTATAAAAAAATACTTAATTAATGAAGGATCTAAGTTTAAAAATATAATTGTTTTCCAAAGCGGAATGGACAGTGCATTAGTAAGTGCTATAGCCAGTTCAATTTCATGGGTTAACGATAAGAAATTATATTCGGTGCATTTAAATCTTGGGAATTCACATTATTTGGGTGTTTATCAAAACAAAGTCGTTGACCAGATTCACTTTTCTTTGCCAAAAGTTCAGGTAGTTTCAATTGATCAACATGAATATTCCGAAAAGTCATGTCGAAATTGTATCAATGACCTGGCATTGTTGGTGTCTGATAGTGTAGCAAAATCTTGGACTACTGATCTTGAACTTTGGGGTTTTGTTGATAGCTTTCTTGACAAAAAAACGGATTCCGCACTTATTCTTCAAGGCGACATAACTAGCCTTTACCAGCACTTCAATGGAACTCTGGAATACCTCATTTCCCCTTGTTCTAAATTTTTTGGCTGTTTTCGAAGGTTTTTATTTGGCAAGTGGGGTTTAAGAATATTTGCCTTAATAAGTATTTTTTCTTTTAATAAAAAGGCAATTCGTTTTTCGTGCGTGAGCAACGCATTTTTGCAGCCAAGTTTAACCGGAAGTTATACTGGCAAGTTACCAAACCTAGTACAAATTTTTAACCCCCCTACAACAGCTTTGTTTGATTTAATTAGTGAGCTTGCTTTAAATTACCTTGCGATTGAGCCTAAGGGTGGTATTGTCGGCTTCCATTCTTTTGTGCGTCATCAACTACTGTATACTAATGTTGTCAGGAATATAAACACTGGCCTTCCTTCTAATAGCCGAGTTTCAATGTTGGCGCCAACTGAAATAATTCCTTTTATTAATCATTATTCCCAGCCATTTCTTGAAATTTTATTTCCTAAGTGGAATATAAGAAAAAGGCTTAATAGTTTTGGAATAAATATTGACCAGTGTGTCAAAAATGTTCGTGTATCAAAAGATTTAAAAAAAGCATTTTGGCGAGATGCTTTTTATGAAAATTTGGGCCTAATTTCAAAAATTGAGCCGAAGTTTCTCAAGAGTTGGCGAAAAAAAGTATTTGGGTTTAGAAATAAGAAATGAACAATAATTTCTTTGTTATCGGAACCTCTTCCCAACACATCGTAAATGGTGTTGTTGAGTTTTGCAATAAAACTGGAGATTATCCAGCTATATGGACTTGTGGTCCTGATGAAATAAGTGCGATAAAAAAGAGGTTGCCAGATACAAGATTTCTTAATGTTTTTGATTTGGCATGTGGTGATGTAGAGAAAATTAAGCAGATTTTGGGTATTAGTTTTTGGAACCCTGATATTTTCTTGCAAAAATTCCATGAGGATTACTCAAAAGAAAGGTTTATGGTCCTTGAGAACTTACTACACAGATCTGACCCCGGTGGAGCATATTCACATTCCGAATTAAGAGATCTTGTTAACGCTTATTTTTTAATTGCTTTAAGTTTGATCAAAAAATATGATCCTAAGTTTATCTTCTTCGAAGTTGCACCTCACATTATGTATGATTTGGCCATCTACTATGTCGCTAAGATGCTGGGTGTCCCGACCCTGCTCCTTATGGACACCAATCTTCCCGAAATTTCATTTGGCACCTTTAGTTTTGACGATCCTCATCCCTTCGTCAGGGTGCCAGTTGCAAGGCAAAAAAAACATGAATACAAGCGTAAAAGGATAAATGAACAGGTCGCAAACCAAAAAAATAATGTGCCTTTTTACATGTCCCAAAAAAAATACAGCCGGTCATTAGGTCTGATGGTAAGGCAGTCCTTTGGGCTAATTAGGTTTTGGGGCCTTTCAAAATTCAATCAAACAAACGGGATAAAGAATTCCTATGAAAAAATCCCGGGTGTCTTGCTTCACAAAAAAAGCGGCAGACCGTTTAGTTTGATTAGGCAATTTTGGAATTATTGCGTTCTTGAAAGGTTTTACATTGACCTTTCCCGCGGCTTTGCAGGGGAGGGCCTGGAATCCCTCAGGCCATATGTCTATGTTCCCTTGTCACTTCAGCATGAGAGGACAACGATGCCTTGTGCTGGATTCATGTACAATCAGAAATCTTACATACAGGCATTAAAAGCTGCCTTGCCCCCAAACTACAATATTGTCATCAAGGAAAACCCGAAGCAATTTGATTACGGATACCTGAATGGAATCACCAATCGCGACAAGGAATTCTACAAGTCCTTGTCCGGGAATAACGTCTTTTTCGCTCCTTTAGATTACTCTACTCATGATTTAATCGCCAGCAGTGTCTGCGTGGCAGTTACAACGGGATCGGCTGGATTCGAGGCTATCGTTGGACATCAGATCCCTGCCGTTTGTTTTTCTAAAAATTGGTATTGCAACCTTGAGGGTGCCTATAACGTTTCCACGTATGAGGATTTGCAGTCTTTCTTCGATCGACTAGAAGCCAAATCCATTTCCATCAATCAGGAAAAACTCCAACAACAACTAGAAGAGTTGGCCGATGAGGCCCTTTACCTGTGGCCTGAAGGTTCAACAGTCATTGATAACCACTGGGACCAAAATGCAATGGCGCACAACGTATGTGAATTGCTCAAGGTGGTATCAGGTTGCTAGTTATATTCGTAATTCGCTTAGTTATTAAAAGTTACGGAGCTAATGGTTTTTGAATATTTTGAATTTAATTGGACTTACGCAGTTGGTGCGAATTGTCTTTGCCTATTTTTTCAATTTGATTTTCTTTGTTAGCTGTGAACAAGTCAAAAGTCACCGCTGAAGACTTCATCGATTTTTTGGTCGCCACCCAATTGATTCCGACGGCGATGGAAGCGCTAGGACCAACCCGGTTGCTGGACCGGCTTGAGCCATCCAACGACACCCTTGCCGGAAGGCCCGGGCGCAGCGCTCGCATGTCGGATTGGCCCTCAGGGCCTTCCTGGTTTTTGAACGCTTTTGCTTCAGGGCCGGATACAACTGGGTCGCCACCAAGGCCAAGATTATTCAGGAAGCTGTCAGGGCGTTCAGGGCTAATACCTGGATCGGTCATCAGAAGGCAACTGGTTAAGCCCCATAAACTTCGCCCCAGAAATTTAAATTTGTTAACTGGCTGGGAACCGGGCTTGGTGGATATGACTCGAAGGCTATACGGTGAGGAGTCATATCCCGGCGTTATCCGGGTTCAGAATAAACTTATATTGGAAGGCGAATCTTGAACATTGTTTTGATTGGTGCTGGCAGGATGGGACGAAGGCACATTGCTGCCATTCAACTGTTGAAGCATCATGTTGTTGGAGTGGCTGATTACAGTCTAGAAAATCTTGAATTAGCCCAAAAAGAAAACGGTATACACCCTGAAATTTGCCATACCAATTCCGGCAGCTTATGGGAACGGGTGATCCCCGATGCTGCGGTGATTGCAACCACGGCTGATTTTCATCATTCTTTGGTGATTGATGCCGCCCGGCGCGGGGTGAAATATATCCTTGTCGAAAAACCAATGGCGGTTTCCGTTCAGCAGTGCCAAGAGATGATCCAAGTGTGTGAGGCTGAGGGTGCTTATCTGAGTGTGAATCACCAGATGCGATTCATGGAACAGTATTGCCTGACCAAGAAAAAATGCGAGCAGGAGGACTTGGGTGGGTTTTGCAGCATGAATGTGATCGCCGGGAATATGGGCCTGGCCATGAACTGTTCTC
>Ga0315899_10002403_pt1 | contig 20745 bp, 17 predicted proteins | sample LakEriMetagenome_2_FD_203518 | JGI IMG/M metagenome (GOLD analysis project Ga0315899, IMG submission 203518) | Freshwater fungal communities from buoy surface, Lake Erie, Ohio, United States - Buoy 4 MA112 | ecosystem: Environmental > Aquatic > Freshwater > Lake | place: USA: Lake Erie, Ohio... | reverse complement strand
AGGCAGGCCAGCGTCAGCAAAGCCCTTTGCTCGCAGGCGGCAGGCATCGCATTGACCACAGGCTTTGGTGTCCGCGCTTGGATCATAGCAGGACCAACTCATGCCAGCGTCTAGCCCTAGGCGCGCAGCTTCACGAGCGATGTCGGCCTTTGTCATATCCAGCAATGGCGTGTGCACGGTAAAATGGTCACCTTCAACGCCCGCTTTGGTGGCGAGATTGGCGGTCGCCTCAAACGAACGGATGAACGCCGGGCGACAATCGGGATAGCCCGAATAATCTAGCGCATTGACCCCAATCCAAAGATCGCGGGCATCCCGCGCTTCGGCCAGGCCAAGGCATAAGGACAGGAATATCGTGTTGCGTGCGGGCACATAGGTTACCGGAATCGCGCCAGACTCCACGCCCTCCTTGGGCACATCAATATCCGCCGTCAGCGCCGACCCGCCAAAGCGCGTCAGGTCCAGCGGCAGAATGATATGCTCTTTAGCCTCCAAATGCGCGGCAATACGCGCCGCGCTTTCAAGTTCTACGCGGTGACGCTGGTTGTAATCGATGGTGAGCGCAATCAGGTCGTAGCCAGCCTCACGCGCCAATCCGGCCACGACCATGGAGTCGAGACCACCGGACAAAAGGACGATTGCGGATTTGGTGTGCATTGTCATGCCGTCCCCATAGACCTTCGTACCGCGCAATGTCGAGACACCGCCCACGCGCATATCGTTTCAATACATCGAATGCGCTCGGGGCGAACAGACGTTAGCAGGGAGAGGAAATGGTGCACCCAACTGGATTCGAACCAGTGGCCCCCAGATTAGGAATCTGATGCTCTATCCTGCTGAGCTATGGGTGCCTTGTGGTGGCCATAGCTGCCGACATTCCCGTGGTCAATTTTTAGCAGATGGCGGAACAACCGGAAATAATAATGGCGCTACGCCAATGCCTTCATCGGCTAAGGCTTTTGCCTCGCCGGTGCTTGTTTCACCGTGAATAAGGCGGTCCGGCTCTTCCCCATAATGGATTGCGCGGGCGGTCTCGGCAAAGTTGCCGCCCACCCACTGGGAGTTATCCAGCATTTCGGTTTGTGCGCGCGCAAGTTTTTGTACCAGTTCAACCAATGCTGGGGACGGGCCTTCCGCAGCGGCGGGTGTTGGGACTGTCGCATCGGCCTGCGACGCTACAACTGCGGGCGGACGCATCGCACGCTGATTGCCCTTTCGTGGCACGTTGGGCACCGAAAGTGCCTTATGAATATGTACGTCGGCGCACAGCGGGCAAGCCAGCATGCCGTTGGATTTTTGCGTATCGAAATCGGCCGCGGACGAAAACCAGCCCTCAAACGGGTGACCGTTGCTGCAGTTTAGGTCGAATGCAATCATTGCGCGCCGCCGACTCCAAGCAATTGATCCAGCTTTCCTTGGGAATCCAGAGCACGCAGGTCGTCCGATCCGCCCATTGCGACGTCGTTGATAAAAACCTGCGGCACCGTCCGGGCGCCCGGCGCGCGCGCAACCATCTCAGCGCGCTTGGCGCCACCCATTGTCACATCATATTCGGTATATTTGACACCTTTGGTGTCCAAAAGATGCTTGGCACGGACGCAATAAGGGCATGCGAATTTGGTGTAAATTTCAACAGTCGCGGTCATAGCTCAGAGATGGTGTGCAACGGCACCCAAGTCAAGCGTCGCGCGATATGAAGGCGGGCTGATGGTTGGTGCCACGCAAAGCACGGGCCCAACAAAAAATCTGCACCCAGCTTGCACCGTTGCGTTTTAATACTGACACACACCCATCGCTGGTCGCGCCCGTAGTGAACACATCATCAATCAGCATGAGGCGGAGCCCCTTTACCCTGCCCTGCCATTTAGGGTTCACGGCAAAGGCGCCGCCCACCGCTTTTTTGCGGCGCCGGACATCAAGGCCGCGCATAGTTGGCGTACGTTTATGCCTGACCAATATGTCGGGAACAAAGGGGATGCCGCTTAATGCGGCCAGCTCTTGGCCAATGAGGGCGGATTGGTTGAAGGTACGCGACCACATCCGGGTCCAGTGCAACGGGACTGGGGTGATGATCAAATTGGCATGATCATCAGGCAAATGCCTAACCAGTTGCCGTGCGATGACGCGGGCCAAACCAATTTTTCCGCCATATTTCAGCCGAAGTACAACTTGCGCCGATACATCATCATATTTCACGGCCGCCCGGATGCCGTCATGCCGGGGTGGATGGGCGATACATGACGCGCAATAAGCATCGTCGCCACGGTCAAATTCGAAAGGCGCTGCGCATCCGCGGCACCAAGGCGGTCCCAGAAATTCCAAATTTTGCCAGCAAGAGACGCAAAAGGGTCCACCCGCTGGGGTGATTGCGCCGCAACAGGGGCAGCGTTCAGGCAAGACCCAATTCAACATTATATGGAAAATGTCGCTTCCCCATGCCATATCAGACTTGTCGGACAAAGCATCCCGCTTCACAAGGCTCAAATGCATGAAGATGTGACTCCCCCAGAGATTTTTGACCGCCGCCGTCGCCGGAGCTTGCGGGAACGCGCGCACCAGCGGACAGGTGACATGTTTCTGTGGAACCATATTGCGCAAGATCTCGCCGAGCGGCTTTCCGTCGTAACGCGTATATTTGAACATGCGCTGATCATTGGTCCAATCGCGCGATGGCAGGCAGACATCCTGCCGCCGCACGTTCGCTATACGCTGGCGACGCTGCGCGAAGACGGAGCAGGGGAAGATCGCGTAATCGTGCTGGACGAGGACCGCCTGCCATTCGCGCAGGGGAGCTTTGACCTTGTGATCTCCGCCGGTACGCTCGATAGCGTCAATGATCTTCCCGGCGCTCTTATTCAGATACGCCGTATCTTGCGACCTGACGGTTTGTTTCTGGGTCATATGTTTGGCGCTGGAACATTAGGTGCGCTGAAATCGATGTTTCTGGAAGCCGATGCCGAACGCGTGGCGGCGCATATTCATCCACAGATTGATTTGCGCAGTGCGGCCGACCTGATTGTCCGTGCGGGGTTCAACTTGCCGGTTGCAGACCAAGACAATTCTTTAGTCCGCTATGCCGACTGGCGCGCAATCATCTCTGACATTCGCGACGCGGGGATTGGCAACGCCCTTTCGGGACCGCGACCCTTTTTGGGGAAGGACATCGCCGGCCGACTGGATGCAATCTTCGCAAGGCGCGCAGACGAACATGGCAAGGTTACCGAACGCTATGCGCATGTGCACCTAAGTGGATGGGCACGGTCGGAGAACCAACCCCGCCCCGCCAAAAGAGGAAGCGCGCAAGTTTCTCTCGCTGACGTCTTATCAAAGGACCGCAAAATTTAAAGCGACTGAAGCTTTTGTACCAAAGGATAATCAGCAGGTGGCATCGGCAATACAGCCATGTCCTGCGGCAGAAGCCATTGAATATCGGTGGCGTAAATCGGTTTTGGGGTGCCGACCCAATGGTCACAACGATACAGCAGTAGTACAAGATTTCGATCACCCAATGGCGCACTTGCGAAGGTCTCCGGCACCAGATCCTGCGCTGATACAATGATGCCCAGCTCCTCCTCCAGCTCTCGGATGAGCGCAACTTCGGGGGATTCACCATTGTCGACCTTGCCGCCAGGGAACTCCCATAACCCGCCCATTTGCGCTCCCTCAGGACGCTTTTGAAGCAGAATTTGACCCTTTTCGTCGGTTAAGGCCGCGGCAACCACGAACAATAGTGTAGCATTTTTTTCCATATTCTCATCATGCTGAAAGGCTTTGTTAACCCCTTTGTGGGATTTTGGTCGCGGTCGCAACCAAGCAATAAAGTAGGGCCAGACTTGTAGGAACTCGTTTTTCGCATTGCAAAGTGCGACCGCGGCACGACAGCAGTAGGATATGGTTTGAGCGTTGCATCACTCTTTATTGCGATGAATCCCTCGCTGGGCAACCTCGCCGAGAGTAATAACGGAATTTGGATTAACGTTTCGAATACATTTAGAAAGACGCGTTAACTATCAACTTAACCAAATAGTAAACATTACTGAATTATCGTTCCCAAGGTGGATATTTTTGACAAAACCGCCCCGGCGTATGAAGAAACAGACTGGAGACCAAATATGAAAATGATCACAAAAATGTTCAAAAACGAAGACGGCGCGACCGCAATCGAATATGGCCTAATCGCTGATTTGATTGCTGTTGCCGCAATCGCTGGAATGACTACCCTCGGCGGGAGGATAGGTGGCGGTTTCAATAACGTCGCTGGCAACCTTAGATAAAAAGCGGCGTATAAAAATCTGTGGCTCAGCTCCTCAGTTTTTCAAGAACATCAGGACGGAAACTTCGGTTTCCGTCCTTTTTTATAGCACATTGCTGCGCCATTCAGTTGTTGGCTGGAACCCTTGGTAAAGAAGCCAGAGGGTCTGCGCTGGTTTCGTTTTAATATGTAACGACTTTCAGCTTTTGACCTGCCCGTATTATTGCGTTGGATGGCAAGCCATTCAACGCCAAAAAGCGATCGGTCTGCAGCGACGTATATGCCATGCGACCGGCAAGAGATGCTATGGTATCGCGCGGCCCCGCCGAAATAACGCGCAGCTTGAGGGGCTTTATTGCGGCCGCCTGCGCATTGTTCAAGCGCGACATGCTTGAAAACATTTGGTCAAATGGGTTTGCTTTGGCGGCCGTAATCGTCACGAAATGATAGGCCGTCCCTGGCGCCCATTCATAGGCAAATACGCGCACTACGCGCTGTCCCTGTTGGGTGTTGACCACCGCCTCGCTATAAAATGCGGGAATGTCATTCACCGTCGTCCGGCGAATATCTCCAACCGGAATGGTCGTATTCCCACCCGATACCGCCTTCAACGCCTTGGAAATGTAGCTTTGGCGGTTGCCGTCAAATGCGGCTGCGGTAAATATGGCTTTTCCGCTATTTCCGTTGATGGAAACGGCGTCGCTTCCATTCTGAATGCCGAAGCCATTGGGCGCTGTGAATTGCATTTTAAGCTGCGGATGCAGGAATTCCTGCCCTTCGATCACGCCTTGCGCGGGGTCATCGCCATATAGCATGCCGTCAATCGCGGCCAGGTGAGCATCCGCATTCCGAAATGTGCTCACAGGGTAAGCCTTGGACCGCGTTTCTGACCGCACAACACGCCGCGCAGGATCAGGGTGCGTGCTTGCCCATTCCGGAATTTGGCCGTCCGCCAAACCGGCAATCCGTGAGTCTACGACCGTCTGCAAGGCGAGCGAGTTGAGCATCGACGCCAATGCGCTTGGATCATAACCGGCCTTGCTGAGATACAGGATGCCGTAATCATCCGCTTCCTCTTCCTGCGTGCGAGAATATTTTAGGCTGAACACTTGCGCCAGTGGTCCTGCATATTGTTGCAAGCCACCGCCGATTGCCCCCAGCAATCCGCCAGAATTACCGAGCACTGAACCCAATATGCTCCCACCCATGCCCAACAGGCCGGCAAGCGTCGCATTGCTTTTGCGTTTCTCGCTATGCCGTGCGGCGGTGTGCCCGACCTCATGCCCCAGAACCCCCGCCATTTCGGCCTCGCTGTTGCACAGGGCGACAAGCTGACGGGTGATGTAGACAAAGCCACCGGGCAAGGCGAAGGCGTTGTTCACGGACGAATTGAGCAACGTCACATTAAAATCGCTCTGCGCATTGCCCAGCCCCGACTGCATCGCGATATTTTTGCCGACGCGCACAACATATTCCGTTTGCGGACTTTGCATCGGTCCGCCAAATTCCTTCAAGATTTCGGTGTTATATTTGGCGCCCTCCGCCTTTTCTTTGAGGCTGAATGGCTTTGGAGCAGGCGCAGTCTTAGTGCTTGGTTTGGCCATAACGGGAATATTGGAGCCGGAATTAGCCAGTGCTAATAAGGTGACACTACCAATCAAAAACGTCTTAGAAAAACGCATAAAGACACTCCTTAGGCAAGGAGAATGCTGACTAGCATGCTTTGTTGCAACGGTTCAAACAAACTACCGTTTTACAGAGAGACCGCCGACAACTTTCAAGCGCCCATAGATAAAAACTTTGTCCGGCGTTGCTGCACCAATTCCTTAGCGGAAAAAGCAGACAATGCTTCCAGTTCCTCATGGATGGCGGATGCCAGCGTTGCTGCTGCCAGCGCATGGTCGCGATGTGCACCGCCGACTGGCTCCTTAACAATGCGATCAATGATGCGCAGCGATTTGAGATCATCTGCAGTCATTTTCATCGCCTGCGCTGCATCAGCCGCCTTGTCGCCTGTACGCCACAAAATCGATGCACAGCCCTCGGGTGAGATCACCGAATAAACGGCATATTGAAACATAAGAATCCGGTCTGCGGCCGCCAAGGCAACTGCGCCGCCCGACCCGCCCTCGCCGACAATGCAGGCGATCATGGGTACGCCAAGTGCCAAGCATGCTTCGGTAGAACGGGCAATCGCTTCGGCTTGCCCGCGTTCTTCGGCCTGAATTCCGGGAAACGCGCCTGACGTGTCCACCAAGCTTACGACGGGAATAGCAAAGCGATCCGCAAGCTCCATTAAGCGGATAGCTTTACGATAGCCCTCTGGCTTTCCCATGCCAAAATTATGGCGTAGCCGGCTTTGCGTGTCGTCGCCTTTCTCATGGCCAATGACCATGACCCGGCGACCATGTAATCGGGCCAACCCGCCGATAATCGCTTGGTCATCGCCAAAGGCGCGATCCCCGGCCAGCGGCATGAAATCTTCGAACATGGACGCGATATAATGCTTGAAATGTGGCCGTTCCGGATGGCGCGCAACTTGCGTTTTCTGCCATGCCGTCAGATTTGCATAAGTGTCGGCGAGTTGCTTGTCCGCCTTGCCGCGTAATTTTGCGATTTCTACGTCCGCATCGATGTCGCTTTCTTGCGTAGCGGCTTGGAGTTCCAAGATACGCGCTTCCAAGGCAGCGACAGGCTTTTCGAAGTCAAGATATATCATCATGCCTGCGGGTTAGAGCCTGCGGCGCGACGGGTCAATGTGCGCGTTGCCAAAGGATGCCGCCGATTGACCAGTTCGACCAGCCGGCTGCTGTCGACATGCGTGTAAATCTGCGTGGTTGCGATGTCGGCGTGGCCCAGCATGGACTGTAACGCCCGCAGGTTTGCGCCACCTGCCAACAAATGCGTGGCAAAGGCATGCCGAAGGACATGCGGACTAACCTTTGCCGGGTCCAAACCGGCCTGCGCAGCCAGTTCCTTTATGATCTGAAACAGACGGATGCGGCTGATATGGCTCGCGCGCGAGGGAAACAGAAAGCGTGCCTTTTCAGGTATCATGGCTGACCAAGTGCCAACGGCTTGGCGTGCACGGTTAGAGATGGGAACCAAACGTTCCTTCGCGCCCTTGCCTTTGACGATAATGAAAGGCTGATCCGACACGACCGCATTTCGGGGCAGCGCCGCCAGTTCAGTTGCGCGTAATCCTGATCCATACAGCAATTCGATAAGAGCCGCCAAGCGGAAGTCGGCGGGCGCAGGGTGAGGCTGTGCAAGCTTGTCCGCAATGACGGCGAACAACTTATCCACTTCGTTGATATCAAGAATTTTAGGAAGTGTGCGCGCCTGTGGTGGCTTTGGCAACGCAGCAGACGGATTGTCGGCGCGAAAGCCCTCCTCATGCAAAAAAGCGAAAAAGCGACGCAGTGCCGATACCTTGCGCGCAACTGAGCTATTGGCAAGGTCTCGCCAGTTGCTTGCCAGTTCCGCCAGATTGTCGGCGCCAGCATCATTCAGCTTTCCCTCCAACAATCGGGATGCAGCGAGAAGATCACTTTTATATGCAGAAAGCGTGTTTGCAGCCACGCCTTGCTCGGCTGCTAACATTTCCAGAAACCGGGTAATTAGATCACGATCGGACGCGCTCATATATGGCCGGTATGTGCCGTGGACGGAAGATCAGCCAAACGTAACCGCTTCCGCAGCAATCATCCGCGCCTCGGGTTCCAGCCCCACCTGACGCAACGCCCGCACGATATGATATAGATGGAAAGCAGGAATTGATGACCAAGAAGCGGCCTGCATTCCAGCGATGGCCATCAACGCTACTGTTCCCTTTTCGCCGCGCTGGGCCGCTGCAGTGATGGCTTTCGACCATGCTGTCTGCCGCGATATGTTCACCTTGAGGTCGCCGCCAAATTCGGTCCGCGCATCGGCATCAATTCGGCCAAGGCCAGACAGTCCCGCTAACAGCAGCGCAGATTTATGGCCCTCGACGCTTTCGTCGTTGCTGTAGAATGCGTCGAGATTGCCATAATCCGCTGGCGCAACCCGCCCAGGCGCGCCCAAAGTGATCAGTGCCCAACCGAGCGATCCGTCCGGTACGACGCTTACCCAGCGCGCGGCGGACCGATCAAGTCCAGCAGTCAGCATAGACGCAACCAAGCCATCAGCCTCTGCCTTATGGTCTGCATCAGGCGCAATCAATGCCGCAGCCCGCGCGGTCATAACGAGCGCAGCGTGATAATCAGCGCCAGCGGCGGCAGCCGACCATAAGGATGTCATAGCCGCAACCTTCGCATCCGCGCCGGAGGCCGTGTAGGCATTGCCCAAGTTTTCTGCCTTTGTCCGCTCAGCATCAGGCGCGTCGGAATCTTCAAACACTTGCGCATAAAGATCAACCATATCGCGGTTCGACAATATACCTAAAGCAGCAGCACCAGAGGCATATTTGACGCGGATCGTTGGCGTGAACATCGGCAATTGCGCGCGCCATCCGTCAACCTGCCGGCCAATTGTGCTAAAAAGCCTCTCGGGCGGTTCCAAACCGACAGCAGCGGACAGACCAAAGCGCCATGGGTTCATGCCCTCGACATTGTCCCATTCAATCTTGACCGACCGTCGCCCGTTAATGCCCGCGCCAACGACTTTTTCCGCCAAAAGATAGTCAACGCCGCGGACCCAGCCTTGATAACGGCCCTGATTGATAAAGGCGGTCGCGCTGCCTTGTTCGCCCGCTAATGACGCGCAAATGGCCCGTGACATTTTCCAGTTGCCATTATTGACCAGGCGCACGCCGCTCTCGCTTAGCGGGCAGAGGCCTGCCACATCGCCATTGGCAAGATAGGCTTGCATGGCAACTTCATGCAGCCGCTTTGTATAATTTCCACCATCAACTTGCTGAACGAGGTTACGCGCAACGACAGAATCCCCCATGCGCAAAAGCAACCAAGCACGCTCGGCTGTCCAGTCGGCACCGCTTACCCCTTCTGGCGTATTGGTTCGGCTCGCAAGCAACCGCCGCGCCATAATGGTTCCCCAACGCGAGGCAATCGGACCAGACGTACGTTCGACAACTTGCATCAGAAACGGCCCGCTCAGCGACCCGAAAGAGTCCGCGGGAAAGCCGCCAGATGCTTGGGAAATTATGCCAATATTGCTTAAAGACCGGCGCGCAGAAGGCGGGACATCATATCGGACGATCTGTACTGGCGTTTCTTCGTCTGTCTCCGCATCAGCCTCAACATTAGGGTCGCCCACCGTTGTCGCTGCGCTTGGTGCAACTGTCCCAGGCGCCGCTGGCGTCGGTCGGCGGGCAGACGCGGGCGGCAGCGGTGCAGGGTCGCCAAATCCTTCAGGCAGCAAAGATTCCGGACCTTGCTGCCCTAAAGCTGGCAAGGAAATGACCAGAAGAAGAGCACTCGCAACCAAGAGGCTGCTTTTTGATATCTTGTCAGTCAATGATGCGAACCTGATTCCATAGTTGCGAACTGCAATGTCGTTAGTTCTAATAGCATTGGCTGCGCAGGCCGCAACCATGCGGTGAGAATAGCAAGCCAAGGCCCCTAGCGGCAACAGTTACTATGCACCAAAATTCAATGTCGCGCGACAGCGCAGAAAATGTCCAATTAAGATTCTGTTTTTGCGATATAAAATAACAAAACGCCAAATTGCTTTCGGCTTAAGCCAAGCCACTATATAGGTCGCCGGGTCATGGCGTTACATCACGAACCGCAAACTCAGAAAGGCGACATACGCGCCGCGTTCATTATTGACCGGCCAATCGTGCTTGTCGGAATGATGGGTGTTGGCAAAACCAGCATTGGTAAGCGACTTGCTGCACGCCTTGGCACAGACTTTGTCGATGCGGATGACGAAATTGAAAAGGCCGCGGGCCAGTCTATCGCCGAAATATTCGAAAAATATGGTGAGGATTATTTCCGCGATGGCGAACGCCGGGTAATTGCGCGGCTGATCGAGGAGAGCCCAAAAGTCATTGCGACTGGCGGTGGCGCATTCGTGAATGACTTTACCCGCGCATTGATATTGGAGCGCGCAACATCAATTTGGCTTGATGCCGATATCCAGATATTGGCCGACCGTGTATCGCGACGAAACAACCGCCCGCTTTTAAAAGGCAAGGACCCCGTCACGGTCCTGACGGAACTTGGCAAAGTTCGAAACCCGCTTTATGCGGCGGCAAACTTCCACATTCGCAGCGACACATCACCGCATGCGCGGACGGTTGAGAATATTCTAAAGGCGCTTGCTGCATGACCGTGATTTCCGTCGACCTTTCCAACGCACCTTATGACATCCATGTGCGTGCAGGTTTGTTGGCGGATGCAGGGACGCATTTGATGCCCTTTGCCCGCGACAATCGCTTGCTCATAGTGACCGATGAAAATGTCGCCCATGCGGTTTTGCCGATGTTGCGAGGCGCACTGACGGCGGTGGGAATGGATACGGCTGTTTTCACACTTCCGGCAGGCGAAGCCGGCAAAAGCTGGGAACAGTTGGAACGCCTGACCGATTGGCTGCTTGAACAGCATGTGGAACGCAGCGACCATATTGTCGCATTTGGTGGCGGCGTGGTCGGCGACATCACGGGTTTTGCGGCACATATCGTCAAACGCGGCTGCGCTTTTGTCCAGATACCAACAACTTTGCTTGCGCAGGTCGACAGCAGCGTCGGCGGCAAAACTGCGATTAACAGCGCAGCAGGCAAAAACATGGTCGGTGCCTTTCATCAGCCCGCCTTGGTGCTTATTGATCCAGACCTGTTATCAACTTTGCCCACGCGGCAGCTCGCCGCCGGTTTTGCCGAGGTGGTGAAATATGGCTTAATCGATGACCTAGAGTTTTTCGATTATTGCGATGCACATCTCGAACGCTTTTTTGCAGGCGACGCCGATGTGCGTGCGCAGGCCATCATTCGGTCGGTGCAGTCCAAGGCGCGGATCGTCGCTGCGGACGAGACCGAACGGACGGGCACGCGTGCCTTGCTCAATCTGGGGCACACTTTCGGCCATGCTTTGGAAGCTGACACAGGCTTTTCAGATAGACTGTTCCATGGCGAAGCGGTCGCGGCCGGCATGGCATTGGCGTTTCGCTACTCCGTCCGGCTGGGCCTTTGCCCCACAGAGGATGCACAGCGTGCCACAGGGCTTCTAAAACGGGCAGGCTTACCTACCAGCCTATCGGAGGCTGGCGTCACCGCTAATGGCGCCGCTCTGGTCGACTATATGCGGCACGACAAGAAAATGAGCGGGGGAACCCTTCCCTTCTTGCTCGCACGCGGGATCGGCCAAACATTCCTGTCCAAAGATGTCCATTTGGAAGACGTTGCCGCGTTCCTCGACAGCGAAGCTTAATCCTGCGTAATTAGGAAATCGTCGGAATCATCGCCACCAAAACTGTGGCGGGTTCCGGCATGCATATCGCCACTATTAAATTGCGCCTTGAGCCGGCTTCGGTCGCGGCGTCGGAACTCCGCGATGATATCCAGGATAACCTCGCGATCAGTGCCAAAATATTTGAGCGCATCGGCAGACATGCGGATTGAGGATTCAAACACCTCGCGCATGATGCTGATGCCGTCATCTTCCATAAGCTTTAGCGCTTGCTCCCTGTCGAATGCACGCACGAACAACTTTGTCCGAGGGAATGTCTCGCGCACGGGTATTAGAGATTCTGCGGTCACATAACGATCATCGATGCAGAAGAATATCGCCTGTGCGTCTTCTCCCCCCGCACGCTTAAGCAAGTCAACGCGCGTGCCATCGCCATAAAAAACCTTGAAACCAAAGTCGTTGCTGAGGTCAATGGTCTGCGGATTTATGTCAATCAACGTAACTGAGCGTCCCGCCGCCTGCATAATTTGCGATACTTGCTGTCCAAAACGGCCATGGCCGACAATGATTACATTGGCTTGCGATGCCAGTGCGGGGTCATCAAGTTGCACATCTTCCTTGCCCGTACGTGCGGCAAGCTTACCCGCAATGATCATCAGGAAAGGTGTCGTCGCCATCGAAAGGGTAACGACCGCCCCGAATAGGCTTCCCGCCTCTGGCTCGATCAGCAAAGCCTGCTGCGCTGCTGTGAACAAGACAAAGGCGAACTCACCGCCTTGGCTCAAAAGCATAGCCATGATGATGGACTGCTTACTCTTCAGGCCAAAAAACCGGCCCAATGCGAATATGACCGTTATCTTGACGGCGACGAGGGCGAGCGCAAGACTGGCTACAAACAAGGGCTGCGCGAGAATGACGTCTACATCAAGCAACATACCGACTGCGAGGAAGAAAAGCCCAAGCAAGATTGATCGAAACGGATCAATGTCCGCCTCAAGCTCATGCCGATACGGCGAATCCGCGAGCATCACGCCTGCAACAAACGCACCAAGCGCTGGCGATACGCCGATCGCCTGCATCACCGCAGCGCTGACGCATACCGTGAACAGGCCAGTGACGATAAACAATTCCCGTTCGGAAATCTTGCCGACCAGCCGCAACAATGGCGACAATAAATAACGCCCTGCCAGAACCAGCGCGACAATTGCGAGCACAGCGTACAGGGCCAGAGTCCACCCTTCGATGGCGCCCTCCAACGCTGGCGCACGCGACAAAGCGGCAACGATGGTGAGCATGGGCACAATCGAAATGTCTTGAAACAGCAAAATGGAGAAGCTCTTTTCGCCATAATCGGTCTTCATGCGTCCGCGCGACTGCAGCAATGGCAGCACCTGCGCTGTGGACGACAATGCGAGAGGCAGGCCAAGGACCAAGGCCGCTTCCCAGCTAAAGCTCGGCATGGCAAAATGCACCACGGCAAACATACCAAGCCCGCATAAAATGACCTGCAACGGCCCGAAAAGGAAAATATCACGCCGCAACAGCCACAGCCTGCTTGGGGACAATTCCAGTCCAACCAAGAACAAAAGCAAGATGATGCCGATTTCGGAATACGCCATTATCGTCTCGGGCGCGCCAATAAGGCCTAGTCCGTCTGGCCCAATCGCAATCCCCGCGACGAGATAACCAAGCACAGCGCCCAGCCCAAGGCGGCGAAAAAGCAACACGGCAATCAGTGCAGCGCCCAACAGCACGACCCCGCCCAACATCACATCAGCGACGAGGTTGTGCGGGGCATCCGCCATCAGGTCTGCACATTCCGTGTTTTAGCCGCAGCAAGTATCGCGTCGTAAGGCAGCAATATTGCCGCGTGGCGCGATGGATAATCGCACGCCGCAGCAAGCAATGCGAGGTCAAGCCAGCGCGTCGGCATGGCGCCGACACGCTTTAGCGCCGACGCGACGCCGTCGCGTAAATCTGCAATCTCGGATATGTCCAAGCCAATCGCATTGTCTTGCAAGATAGCGGCCGAGGCCTGACCAAGCGCGCAGGCATTCGCGCGCAAGGCAATTTGCGATATGCAACCCGCAGCGTCGGTAGTGACATCTGCCTGGATCCTGCTGCCGCACAAAGGCGATCGCACTTCCGCTGTACCTTGCGGATCATCAAGGCGATGATTGGCGACCAAAGCCGTTGCCAACCTTAATATGTCACGGTTGTAGAGCGCCGAGTCCATCAGTCCGCCGCCGTGGGAGAGGCTTCACGTGCGGCGCTTTGTTCGCGAACGAATTCCGACATGGCGTCTCCGCTGGCGTTGAGCAGCGGATAGGTCCGCGAAGTGGTCATCCACTCCGGTCGCTCCTCATCTGCGCCGTAAACCATGTCATAGCCCATCACAAACAGCAGGAATATCAACGTTGCTATGATCAGCCCCTTGAGCAGGCCAAATCCGAAGCCAAGCATCCGATCAATAGGACCAAGCAAAGACTTGCGCGACTTCGCCCCAAGCGAACGCGATATCCATTTGCCAAGCGCGTAAATCACAATAACAATCGCCAAAAAGGCTGCCACCGCTGCGCCCGAGCCAGAGCCCACGGTCTCAGTCAGAGCGGCTGTCGCGGGGGCATGAAACATACGGACAGCAGCGATAATCAATACCCAGGCGATCATCGACAGCGCCTCTTGCACAAAGCCACGCAAGAAACCGAATATAGCCCCGCTGCCGAGCAGAAACAGAACAATAATATCAAGTGCCGCCATCTGTTCCTCTTGCCCATTTCGTTGAAACGCAATGTTTAGTGCTTGCGGATCGCTGTGTACTCCGATGCCCGAACAGACAACCGATTACACTGCTTTGCGACGCGCTGACTACCCTTGGGATGTGATTAGATTTAGGGACGTCCCAGCATGTGGTCAACGAGATTGGCAAGCGTTCGGAACTCTTGCGTCGAAATACCCGCCTGACCTTTTACCGACGGCGGGACTAAAGCGCGGCTGAAGCCAAGCTTAGCAGATTCCTTTAACCGCAAGGCGCCATGCGCCACAGGACGAATTTCCCCGGACAAAGCAACTTCGCCGAACAAAACCGCGTCGGACGGCAGTGGCCTTTCGGCCAAGGCAGAGACCAATGCCGCGGCAACCGCAAGATCGGCGGCTGGGTCGGAAATGCGATATCCACCTGCGATGTTGAGATACACCTCGGCCGTTGAAAAGCTCAACCCGCACCGCGCCTCAAGCACCGCGAGGATCATCGCAAGCCGGCCACTGTCCCAGCCCACGACAGCGCGGCGGGGCGTCGCGCCGCTTGATAGCCGAACCGTCAGCGCCTGAATTTCCACGAGAACAGGGCGCGTCCCCTCTAACGCCGGAAATACCGTCGCGCCCGTAACCTGTTCGGCCCGGTCGGTCAGGAACAATGCGCTAGGATTGCCTACTTCCGTCAGGCCCTCTTCAACCATCGCAAAGACGCCGATTTCGTCGGTCCCACCGAACCGGTTTTTGGAGGCGCGTAAGATACGATATTGATGGCTGCGTTCGCCCTCAAACGACAATACTGTGTCGACCATATGTTCCAGCACGCGCGGTCCGGCAATCGTGCCGTCCTTGGTAACATGACCAACGAGCATCAACGCCGTGCCGCGTTCTTTGGCAAAGCGAATAAGTTCTTGTGCAGACGCACGCACTTGGCTGACCGTGCCGGGCGCGCCTTCAATCAAGTCGCTGTGCATGGTCTGAATGGAATCGATGACCAATAATGCCGGCGGAGCGCCCTGTGCCATCGTCGTCAAAATGTCGCGCACCGAAGTTGCAGCCGCAAGCTGCACAGGCGCATCGCCAAGCCCGAGCCTGCGCGCACGTAAGCGCACTTGATCAACCGCCTCTTCGCCAGAAATATACGCGACGGAAAGCCCGCGCCGCGCGAGATTGGCTGCGGCTTGCAACAATAACGTCGATTTACCAATGCCTGGGTCGCCCCCCAACAGGGTTGCCGAACCCGGCACAAGGCCGCCACCGAGTGCGCGGTCAAATTCAGATATGCCTGTTGATGCCCGATCGGGAAGTTTGATGTCCGAATTCAGCCCGGACAGTTCAACCGCACGCCCGCCCGAATGCAGATGATGCTTCAGTTCAAAAACAGTGGCGCTGGCCTCCTCAGCTAAAGTGTTCCATTCACCGCAATCGTCGCATTGCCCCTGCCACCGGTTGGACTCCGAACCGCATGCCTGACAGATATATTTGCGCTTTGCTTTTGCCATGCCCCTAAATTAACAGAACATATCAAGAACTCAAGGCATAATAGACAAATATTCGGTGCTTGCGCGTGGTCAGCCGGAATGCCACACCCTTGATATGCGCGAAAAAGAACTCAGACTGGCGCTCATTTGTTATGGCGGGGTCAGCCTTGCCATCTACATGCACGGCGTCACGCGCGAAATCTGGCATATGGTCCGCGCCAGCCGCGCCTTCCATGACGGCGTGCAGCCCACGCGCAGCAGCGAAATCGTCTATCGTGATTTGCTTGCCGAAATGTCGCGTGTCAGCGGCGTAAAGTTGCGGGTGTTGACCGACATCATTGCGGGTTCAAGCGCAGGCGGCATCAACGGGATTTTTCTGTCGCAAGCCATTGTCACCGGCCAATCGCTTGAGCCATTGACGGACATGTGGCTCGAAATGGCCGATGTCGATGTCCTGCTTGACCCTGATGCCCGCCCGCTATCGCGCTTCACCAAATTTTGGGCCACGCCAATTGCATGGATGATACTGCGCAGACGAGGGGGTGCGGTTGAACGGACCGTCGCCAAAGAAGCGCAGGAGGAAGTCGCTACAAAACTGTCGCGCTTTGTCCGCGCGCGCTGGTTTGCGCCACCCTTTGGCGGAAATGTTTTTTCCAAGCTCTTGCTCGACGCGCTGAACGCCATGGCGGCGAGCAAGGCTGGGCCACTGCTTTTGCCGAAAAATCAGCCACTGGATCTGTTTGTGACGGTGACGGACTTTAATGGCCATGATCAGGTCTTGCGCCTGAACAGTCCGGAAGAAGTGACTGAATCCGAACATCGCATCACTGTCGACTTCTCGACACGCGGACGAACCGGACTTGCCGAGATCGCAGAGTTGATATTCGCGGCGCGCGCTACGGCGAGCTTTCCGGGGGCCTTTCCGCCTTTTTCCGTGCGCGAGCTCGACCGCTTGCTGACGCGCGAGAATGTAACATGGCCTGGCCGCAGTGCATTTTTAAAACGTATATTGCCGCAACAATTTGCCGCCAATGCCGCTGAGGACACGATGCTGATTGACGGTTCGGTCCTTGCAAACGCGCCCTTTAACCAAGCGATTGCAGCGTTACGCAACCGCCCTGCACGCCGGGAAGTAGACCGGCGCTTTGTGTATATCGACCCAAAGCCGGGGCGCCCCAGTTTCCGATTTGGCAAGCGCAATGCGGACGGCAACCCCGATATGCCGCGCAAGCCACCGGGGTTTTTCTCGACCATATTGGGTGCGACATCCAACATCCCACGCGAACAGCCGATCCGCGACAGTCTGGAAAAAATCACGGGGCACTCTGACCGGATCGAAAGGACCCGCCGCATCGTCGATAGTCTTCGCAACGAAGTGGAAAATACGGTCGAAACGCTGCTTGGCAAAACATGGTTCCTAAGCCAGCCGACAGCGGCCCGTATGCAAAAGTGGCGGCAATCGGCGCAGCAAAAAGCCATTGCGGCAGGTGGGTTTAGCTATCGCGCGTATAGCCATCTTAAAGTTGCAGGCGTTGTTGACGACATTATCGCAACCGCACGCCGCAGCCTTCCCGATTCATCCCCCGCCTTTTTTCGTGCGCTCCGCAGCGCATTATGGACAGAGATTAAGGCCCGTGGTGTTGACGACATGCCGCAACGCACTGGCAAGGAAACGACACGACAGGCGATCGCTTTTTTCCGCACACATGACCTGCGCTTTCGGATCCGCCGCCTGCGTTTCCTCGCACGACACCTGACCGAAGAGGTCGAGAATGTCATAGTCGTGCCGGACGACAACATCACCAACATGCGCGATGCCATTTATAAATGCCTCGCTGTGTTTCTAGATCTGGAAACGGCGGAGTTTTTGGGTGCCAATTTTGCTTTGGCTGCGCAAGCTGGCGTCTCCAATCCGGCTGGGTTGATGGACCATCTTGCCGCACAGCGCGACCTGATCAAAAAGGACACGCAGGTCGATAAAATCCTGTGTCAGGCGTTGCTCACGCTTCCGGTGGAGGCGCGCCGGGCGATGTTGCTTGGCTATCTAGGCTATGCGCTTTACGATATTGCGACTTTGCCTTTGTTGCAGGACGAAGGCTTGGACGAATTTGACCCTGTCAAAGTGGACCGTATTTCCCCCGAAGACTGTACCTCTATCCGCAAGGGTGGCGCCGCAGCCACGCTTAAAGGCATCCAATTCAACAATTTTGGCGCGTTTTTCAGCCGCGCTTATCGCGAGAATGACTATCTTTGGGGCCGCTTGCATGGCGCGGAGCGGATGATTGATATTCTGCTGTCGTCACTGCCACAGGGCCATGAATTTTCGGCTAGCCGCGCGCAAAGTTACAAGCGACAGGTGTTTCATGCCATCCTTGATGAGGAGCAGGACCGGCTCACGCACATCCGTCCCCTCATAGATACGCTTAGGATCGAGGTTGATCAGATTCACATCTGACCTGTTACCGCATCCGCTTACGGCGCTATGCCGTCCCAAATGCCCTTGAGCTTGTCAAAAAAGCCAGTTGATTGCGGGCATTCTTCGCCGGTTTCGGTTTCGCGGAACTCGCGCAAAATTTCCTTCTGACGGGCCGACAGCTTGGACGGCGTTTCCACGTCGATTTGAATGACCATGTCTCCGCGGCCACGTCCTTGCAACACGGGCATACCTGCCCCGCGCTGGCGCAGCTGCTTGCCCGACTGAATGCCGTCTGGAACGACGATGATATGTTCCGCACCATCGAGGCCCGGAATACGAATTTCGCCACCCAGCGCGGCTGTGGTGAAGCTTACGGGCACACGGCAGAACAATGTCGTGCCGTCGCGCTCAAACACCTTGTGCCGTGACAAATGGATGAAGATGTATAGATCACCCGCCGCGGCACCATAAGGTCCAGCCTCGCCTTTGCCGGCAACGCGAATGCGCGTCCCCTCGTCAACGCCAGGGGGGATATTGACCAAAATGGTTTTGCGTTCATCCACCCGACCTTCGCCGCCACATGCACGGCATGGGGACTCAATCACTTCGCCGCGACCATGACAGGTGGGGCATGTACGTTCTACAACGAAAAAGCCTTGCTGCGCGCGCACTTTGCCATGACCAGCACACAGGTTGCAGCGGCGTTTGCCGGACCCCGGCGTCGCGCCAGTGCCTTCACATGTGCCGCACGCCGTTGCGACGTCGATGGTAACCTCGGCGTCTTTGCCATGGAAAGCTTCGTCGAGTGAAATTTCAAGGTCGTAGCGCAGGTCTGCCCCGCGTGCAGGCCCACGCTGGCGTCCACCAAAGGCATCGCCAAAAAAGCTCTCGAATATGTCGGAGAAATCTCCAAAGCCCGCGCTGCCTTGGCCGCCGCCGCCCATGCCGCCATTTTCAAACGCGGCCTTGCCCAAACGGTCATAGGCTGCGCGCTTTTGCGGATCTTTTAGGACATCATAAGCTTGGCTGATGGCCTTAAATTTAGCTTCGGACTGGTCGCAGCCGGGGTTGCGGTCGGGATGGCATTCCATCGCGATCCGACGATAAGCGGTTTTCAGCGTCTTTTCATCCGCTGTCCGCTCGACTTCCAACAATTCATAATAATCAATGTCGAGATTCATGACTGACTAACCCCCCCGGACTTTCCGGCCATCGCTGCGTTTCGAGAGCGACAGCCGGAAATTTTCAACATCAGTCTTTCTTGTCGTCTTCAACTTCGGAGAATTCGGCATCAACGACATTGTCGTCTGCTGGTGCTTCTTCCGATGCGGCTTCTGCCGAGGCTCCGGCCGCTTGCTCTTCTTTGTAAATCGCTTCACCAAGCTTCATCGCAACTTGGGCCAAGGCAGTTGCCTTTTCCTTCATCGCTTCGGCATCGCCACCTTCGATGGCGGTCTTGGTTTCCGCAACAGCCGCTTCGATTTCACCCTTCAACGCGGCGTCAATTTTGTCACCATGTTCTACAAGCTGCTTCTCGGTGGAGTGGACAAGGCTTTCGGCGTTGTTCTTGGCTTCTGCCGATTCACGACGCTTTTTATCTTCTTCGGCAAAGGCTTCGGCATCGCGGACCATCTGGTCAATATCCGCATCTGACAGACCGCCCGATGCTTGGATCTTGATCTGCTGTTCCTTACCCGTGCCCTTGTCCTTTGCGGTCACGCTGACAAGGCCGTTGGCGTCGATGTCAAAAGTCACTTCAACCTGTGGCACGCCGCGCGGTGCTGGTGGAATGCCAACAAGGTCGAAATTGCCAAGCAGCTTGTTATCCGCCGCCATTTCGCGCTCGCCTTGGAACACGCGGATGGTGACAGCATTCTGATTGTCTTCTGCGGTCGAATATACTTGGCTCTTCTTCGTCGGGATCGTCGTGTTGCGGTCGATCATGCGCGTAAACACGCCGCCGAGCGTTTCGATACCGAGCGACAATGGCGTCACATCGAGCAAAAGCACGTCCTTGACGTCGCCTTGCAACACGCCCGCCTGAATGGCGGCGCCCATTGCAACGACTTCGTCTGGATTCACACCGGTGTGCGGTTCTTTACCGAAGAAACTCTTCACGACATCGCGCACCTTTGGCATGCGGGTCATGCCGCCGACCATCACGACTTCATCAATGCCATCGGCCTTGATGCCCGCATCGGCCAACGCCTTTTTGCAAGGCTCAAGCGTACGCTTGATCAAATCATCAACCAGCTTTTCAAGGTCGGCGCGCGTGATGGTTTTCACCAAATGCTTCGGACCATTTTGATCGGCGGTGATGAACGGCAAGTTGACTTCGGTTGTCTGCGTCGAAGACAATTCAATCTTCGCCTTTTCAGCCGCTTCCTTCAAACGTTGCAGCGCAAGCTTGTCCTTCGTCAGGTCAATGCCTTCAGCCTTGTTGAAATCAGCCGCCAGATGCTCGACGAGCACGCTGTCGAAATCTTCACCGCC
>Ga0315899_10002402_pt1 | contig 20747 bp, 19 predicted proteins | sample LakEriMetagenome_2_FD_203518 | JGI IMG/M metagenome (GOLD analysis project Ga0315899, IMG submission 203518) | Freshwater fungal communities from buoy surface, Lake Erie, Ohio, United States - Buoy 4 MA112 | ecosystem: Environmental > Aquatic > Freshwater > Lake | place: USA: Lake Erie, Ohio... | reverse complement strand
AGTGCGCATTTGGCAGGCCGTCATCGGATCTTCCGAATGGGCTTGGGGGTACTCACCCTCTCTTCCCAACGATGTTGGTCAAGCCAACTCCGCAACTTCCCGAGCTTGGGCAACTCATCTTCCACGATACGTCGGGGCAAGATGCTTTTTACGTCGGCGAGCAATGGCCATGCGGCCCGAATGGACTCGTCTCTCGCTTTTCGTCCAGCTGCAGTGAGGCGGACGCGCTTCGAGCGGCCATCGATTTCGTCGGGCATTAAACGAATAAACTTTTTCGACTCGAGTCGAGACAAGGTGCTCGTCAGAGTTCCCCTTGTCACCTGAAGAATATCGGCCAACTGGGCCGGCGTCTGGTTGTCTCCCATACGCACACAGTGATTGAGGACGGTGAATTGCGCTCCAGTGAGTCCGTGCGGCAGTACTTTTTGAAAGGCGGTGCTCACCAGTTGATGGATGATTCCGATCTCAAGAAAGTACTTGAACAGCAGTTCTTCATCCGAGGGTGAGGCGAGCTCAGTAACGCTAGACAAGGTGCGCTTTGAGCCCGCGCCGCGGAGCTGGTCCGATGGTTTCTGCATAACCGATACGGTACAACATCTGCAGAGTGTTTCCGTTTCCGATGAGGTCGTGCACTTCTCGAAATAGCTCGGACATCTCGGGGTACTCCTGCAAAGACTGGCTCCAAGGATGAACGGCAAGCCCCAACGCCGTTGCCTGCAGGTTCATTCTTAAGTAAGCGCGCCCTGAGTTGAGCTGATCGGTGCGGGATTGGTTGCCGTTCGAGATCCATCCAAATGCACGTGCGGACCTCGCCATTTTCTCGTAGAGCGCCAGACCCTGCTTGAACGCAGTCGACGTCGGATCGGCCAATGCCTGTCGAGTAACAAGACCGAATCTTCGCCCGACTTCGATCATGGCCCCTTCGAGCCCGATACCATCCGGATTCGCCGCGATCTCGTCCGCTCCGATTCGCATCAAATCAACCGACTCCTGATTGGCGGTCGGCGTCGTCACCTCCTTGAGGTGAGCCCGCCAAGTCAGATCACGAAGTCTCTCGCTCAGCGAATCGTTGCCAACCGTTGATGTCGTCACACCGTAGCTGCGGGTTGCCTCCGCCAACGCCCTGAGCGTGCGATCAGGGACATCGCGCGCCTCGTAGATCTCCTTATTGGACCGACGATTCAAGACGTGTGCAAACAGCGGATCCCGAACGCCCTCGCCGGCCACAAACTTGACCTGAGCGATCGACCGTCGATCGAGACTCTTCATGTCCTCGCCGTCCGGAAAGAATGTCATCGCAGTGCGGTAACCCTCCTCGGCAGCGGCGATCGACAGTAGCTCGAGAAGCGCGCCGGTCCCGATGGTGATTTGTCGATCGAATGGATCCGTGGCGGGTAGCCGCCGATCGAGATCTACATACAGCGTCAACCCATCCCCGCCCTCAAGCCGCGCTAACCATGGCTGGCGATTGTGAGGATTCGGCGCCAGCAACGCGTAAGACAGCGCGCGCTTACGAAAGTCGTCATACCGCCCTGCTTGTCGCCACGGCTCCCGCGCTAACTCCGAGGCGCTGGAGCCTAAGGCACACCCCGCGCTGCTCACGGCGACAGCCATGACCGTTCCACCCCCGATCAACCTGAGCACATCGCGTCGAGCAGTCATGGTGTCCTCAGTGCAATATATGATATGGCGTCAAACTATATCAGAAGCACGAGCCTTTTTAGCGTAATCCGTCTGGAGCGAGGAGCTGTTGCTGACCAACAAGCTGATTCTGTTTTTGACGGAACTGCTTCAAGCGCAGCCGTGGCGGGTGCCGCCTCAGTTTTCGACTTTTCGCCTACTTCGGACGCGGACTCCAATTGGTAAGACTGACGCCGAGTAGTGCAATCAAACCGCCAACCACCATCGATGCGAGTAATGCCTCATCGAGGAGCCACGTGCCCAGCAACACGCCAAAGACAGGAACGAGGTTGTTGAACACGGACGCCCGCGCCGGCCCCAGCTTGGCCAAACCCTGCGCATACCAGACGAAGGCCAGCGCCGTACCACCGGCGCCGAGATAAAGAATTGATGCCCAGGCCTCGACCGTCACGGCACCCAGACTCCAGTCGGACCACTCAAGAGGGAAGCCAACCGACAGCAGCGCAGCGGCCCAGAGTGTCGTGATGGTCGTCAGTGCGAGCGCCGACGGCGCGCGATCACCGGCCAGAGCGTACCGGCTGATGATTGTGTAAACGGCCCAGCACAGCGCACCCCCCAGCATCAGTGCCTCGCCGCGACCGACGCGCTGGAACAGCACCGAGAGATCGCCCTTTGCAAGCACGGTGCACACGCCGGTAAGCGCGAGCAGGATTCCGAGCCACCGGTGCCAGGCCAACCGCTCGCGGAACACCAACGCCATGGCAACCGCCGTCATGATCGGATTGAGCGCCACCACGAGTGCTGTTCGACTTGCGGGAATCAGCTCGAGCGCGCCGAGGAACAACAGGTTGTAGGTTACGAGGCCGACGAGGGCCAGTGCCGCGCTGTAGTACCAATCGCGGCGACGCAGCTCCGGCCAGCCGCGCTCCACCCAGAGCATGATCGGTACCAATACCGCCGCTGCTGCCCAGAACCGCAGTGCCGCCAGCGTGAAGTGCGGCATTTGCGGCGCTGCCACCCGTCCGGCAATAAAGGTGCCGCCCCACAAGGCCGCGACGCCGACGAGTCGTAGGTAGATGGCAGATTCGCGCATCAACGTATTATCAGTCTTTGACTAATCGCCGACTTAATCCAAGCCAACCGGCGGCTAATGCAAGATGCAGAATATCCGCTGGCTGCAAGGCGGTGACAGGCGATATCTTTGCCGCGAAGCACAGCAGGCCCACTAGCATGATGACTGCCGAAATCACACCAAGCCTAAAACTCTGACTCGAGCAGGCATACGCGACGCCGGACACGGACAGCACCGCACACGCGTCGAGATATAACCGCGACCCGGTGGACATCACGATGAGCGCGCCCAATATCGCCAAGACCGAAATCATGAGTATCGATGCCCGCCATTCGCGGATCACGCGCCATTGCGTGAACCAGACCGAAATTGCCATTGCCGGGAACGCGGCGACACCGGCGATCATCGAGATCAGCCTGTGCGGCGCTTCTACGGCGTAAACACCGGAAAATCGCAGTGCACCAAGCAACGCGGCGGCGGAAAACAACCCGGCGGCAACTCTGAACAACGGCGACTGTGTGGAGCTCAGTGCCACATAAGCGGTTACAACAAAAAGCACCGCGTCAGTAATCGCGAGGGTATTAACGAGCCGACCCCATCATCTCGGGACGCATCCAGAGTCGCCCGATGAAACTGAAAAACGCAAGCATCACGGCCGAGTAGAGCAAGTTTTGCTCCAGTGAAAGCCTTGCGTCGATGACGTACAGCGTCATCAGCATGCACACACCGACTAGGGTTGAAATACCGCCGATCAGTTTCATCCGCCCCGTGTATGGAGTCGCAAAGGGCACAAACCTCGCCGCATCAAAAGGCCGCTCCTGGACGGCCTCGAGCTGCAGCGGTCCTCGAGGTGGACCAAAGACGTGCATAAACCTCTCACGCCCGGATCGCGCAGCGCGGACGAGGCGCCCGATAACGAAGTAATGCTGAACATTCGCCCAGACGGGGTCCCAACTATTCAGCGGCTTGCGGATCCCGTAGATGATCTTTTCGTCGGCTCGCTCATCGGCATAAGTCCCAAACAGCTGATCCCAAAGACTGAAGATACCGCCGTAGTTTTTGTCGATGCAGTAATCGTTCTGGCCGTGATGCACACGGTGATTGGACGGTGTCACGAGAAACCGCTCCAGAATCCCCAGGCGACCGACCAGCTGGGTGTGCACCCAGTACTGGTACAGAAGGTCGATCAGAGCGACGACAACGAACACCTTGGTCGGGATGCCCAGAACGGCCAGTGGCAGATAGAACGCCCACTTGAAATAAAACCCGGTGGCGGACTGTCGCAGCGCAGTGGCGAGGTTGAAATCTTCGCTGCTGTGGTGGATGACATGGGAAGCCCAGAAAAGGTTGATCTCGTGTCCCGCGCGGTGCACCCAGTAGTAGCAAAAGTCGTAGAGCACGAGCGCGAGAACCCAGGTCCATAGACTGCCGGAGTCCCAGGTGAACAGGCCAAACTGCCCGACGAGCAGGGAGTACATGTAGACGCTGAAGGCACCACCCATCACGTTGATGAATTGGCTGACCAGCCCCGCGTTGAGCGAGGTGACGGTGTCCTGGAAGCGATACAAATCCCTGCCTCGCACTCTCGCCACGCAGTATTCCGTTGCGATCATGAGGAAGAACACGGGGACGATGTACAGGTACGGACTCATTCCCGATTTATAATAATCGGAAATACGGTTTTACAGTGGGTGCAATTGCGTCAGCATGCAGATCACCCCACCCCACACCCCACCGGATTCACCATGAAAAATCCTCTGAACCCGTTGCTCGACACCCTCAGCCGACCGATGGCTGTGTCGGGGCGAGTTCTACTCGGGCTCTATTTCCTTGTTCCGGGCTTGTCGAAGGTGACAGGTTTCGCGGGCACGCTGGCCTATATGGAACTCCACGGCGTACCCCTCGCCTTGCCTGTGCTGCTGCTGACCATTCCTCTACAAGTCGGGGGTGGATTGGCCCTTATTGCCAACTGGAACGCACGGACCTGCGCGTTCCTGCTCGCAGGGATGACGCTGCTGATCAACGTCTTCATGCACGACTTCTGGAACGAGTATCCCGGCGGCAACCCGCAGCACGAGTTGCAGAATTTCATCAAGAACCTCGGGATATTTGCCGGGCTACTGCTTCTGGCGGCGCGACATCCCGAACAGCAATCAGCGGCCGGCAGGCCCTGACCATACTCAGACGCCAGCACGCACCTTCACGCCTGAGCAGACGATGGCCTGACTTTTCTTCACACTAAAATTTACTTGCCATCAATATAGTTGGGGCGTCGATTTTTTTTGAGAGCGACGCATGAGGCCAACCGCAATCGTATTCTGCTTGCTGTCCCTCACTCTGACCGGATGTGGCGGAGGCGGAACATCATCGTCCCCTGCCCCGTCTGCGGCGACTCTCCCGACCATCACCACACAACCCTCCTCGGTCTCCGTTCCGGCAGGAACGACCGCCTCGTTCACAGTAACGGCCTCTGGAACGTCGCCGCTGTCGTATCAATGGCAACTCAGCACGGATGGAAGCCTGACGTGGGCGAGCGCACCTGGCGCCGCCACCTCGAGCAGCTATACCACTGCCGCATCGACCCCGACATTCAATGGCTATCGCTACCGAGTGCAGGTATCGAACAGCGCAGGGTTGATAACGAGCGGTGCGGTCACTCTGACTGTAACGCCTCCGGTCTCAACGGAACGACAAATCAATGCGACGACGACGGATAGCAGCATTACAGCCGCACCCGCCGCCAGTGAGGCGCCCCACGTCACGATCAATCCATCGCCCTCCGTCACCCCGCAAGGAAAGCTCTTGGTGTTTCTGCCCGGGACGCAAGGTCGTCCCAGCCAATACACCTATATATTGAGAGCCGGAGCATCCCGCGGATTTCACGCGATCGGTCTCAATTACCCAAACCAAACCGCCATGGGCGCTCTCTGCCAAGTGAGTTCGGACCCCGAGTGCTATTGGGTCGCAAGGAATGTCGTCGTATTCGGCGCGGGCACTCCGGTCGCCGGACAAAGCCCTGTGACCAAGGCCGACTCAATCGTCAACCGACTCGACAAGCTGCTGGCATGGATGCAGGCCACTTACCCCGCCGAGAGCTGGGGGCAATTCGTGCTGCCGAACGGCACGGTCGATTGGAGCAAGGTCGTATTGGCCGGCCACTCGCAAGGAGGCGGCCATGTTGGCGTACTGGCAAAGTCGGTGGCATTAAACCGCGCTGTCTATTTTTCCTCCCCTGAAGACTGGTACGAGAATACCGATACACCTGCCAATTGGCCGCGCACTCGCGCCAACGTCACGCCCGCCGATCAGCAGTATGGTTTCGGATCAGATGACGACACGCTCGTCCCAAACGCTCACGCGTTCACTCACTGGAATAACCTTGGCTTGCCTAAGCCAGCGACAGGGCCTGTGTCGGTTGATAGCGCTTCGTCACCATTTGGAAACTCGCGGCAGCTGCGCACCAAGCAAGCCTTTAATCCCGCGAGCTCCGCTATTTCACTTGCGCTGAGGTACCACGGAGTAACCGTTGTTGATACATCCACGCCACTCGACGTCAACGGGAAGCCATTGTTCGATACCAACGGCGTGTGGGCTTACCTGTGCTTCCAGTGATCACAGGTTATGTGCATCTAAATATTATGTTTATGACACTTGCGTCAGTTAGCGAGTCCCGATGTGGAGAAGATCTTTTTTATATCGCACGCTAACGGGTGATACTCTGCCTACGGCTAAAGTGATTGCCGACACGTTCGCCAAGTCAATATGGCGTCGCCGAATCGATGGAGAACACCCATGGACCGCACCCCTTCCAATGCGCTCTCGCGACGTCACTTGCTCGCGCTATCGGTGGCATTCATAGCGGGCGGCCCGCTCGCGGCTGCAACTTCGACAACATGTCGGCTCGGTTTGCTCGGGCAATGCGTGCTCGGTCACGACCTGCGCCGTCGGCCCTGGCCGGGGATGGAACCGCTACGTGCCCTGTTGCGCTCGCAGGATGCGTGTTTCAGCACGCTGGATGGCGTGATCCGCGGTGCCAGAGCGGGCGCACCGACACGCAAGCTTGATACTCTGCACGCAGTCGATCCGGTAGTGCTGGATTTCCTGTCAGACTTCGGCATCAACGTACTCGGCATGTCGAACAATCACGTGTTCGACCTCAACACCGGCGGTATTCTCGATACCCTCGATGCGCTGCGTGCGCGGCAGTTCACCTTCGCGGGTATTGGCCACACGCTTGCGGAGGCCGCCGCGCCTGCGGTGCGGCGCGCGGGTCCCGCACGCGTCGCGATCGTCTCAGCAGCCACCGGCATGATCCGCGAAGGCGGTGCAGCCACTGACACACGGCCCGGTGTGAATGAAATTCGCAGCGACCTCAATGAGGGTCTGCGGGCAGAGGACGTCAAACGCATGACTGAGGCGATCCGTAGCGCCCGCGCTGAGACGGATATCGTCATCGCCTACCTGCATGAGCATCAGTGGTTTGTCCGAAAAACCGATCCTGCGGTGACCCAGGATTGGCAGCGTGACATCGCACGTCGCATGGTCGATGCCGGTGCGTCCGTGTTTGTCGCACACGGCCCACCGCTCATGCACGGCATCGAGGTCTATCGCGGCGTTCCACTGTTTCACGGACTCGGAAGTCTGATGTTCCAGACTCGCAAGCCTGCGGAGGAGTATGGCGCGGAGAATTGGCGCAGCGTCATCGCAGAATGTCGATTTCTGGACGGACAGTTCGTCGAGGCGCAACTGCGACCGGTGGCGCTTGCAGCAGTAGGCGAAAAGGGCCATGAGGATTTTGAGACCCGTGGTCGGCCGAGCTTGGCGAGCGGCGCGTCGGCTGCGCAGATACTCGATGAGCTGGCGCACAAGTCGCAGCGCCTCGGCTACCGCCTGCGAGTCCGAGACGGGCGCGCCGTGCTTCGCCCCTGACCTACTGAATCGAGGGTCGCCAGCCAGCGACGACTGTGCTCGAGGAATTCGCGTGCGAGGCGCGTGGGCCCAGGCTCGGCGGCCGTGACGAACGCGTATTCGTGACGCAGATTCGGCCTGAACGGTAAGGCGACGAGCCCATCGCGCAGGTAGGGTCGGGCAAGCAAGGCGTTGACGATACTGATGCCGATATTCTTGGCCGCCAAGCCGCAGGCTGAGCCGATGGTATGGGTCTCGATACGTACGTTGGGCACCACGCCCGCGTCGCTGAACGCGGCCTCGATGCGCGCGCGGGAGCGTCCGCCATAACCCAGCAGGATCAAAGGCTCACCTCGCAATCGGGCGGGATCGAGAAATGTCTCGCCGGCCAGATGGTGGCGTTTGGCGAGCACGCAGACCGTACCGCTCGAGATCAGCGGCTCGACCGCCAGATCGTCGCGATCCACCGGGGTCTTGACGAAGCCTGCGTCGACGACGCGACTGGCGATCATGGCCTTGGCAGTCTCAACGCTGCGCGAGTCGATGCTCAATTGAACATCGGGAAACCGCTCGAGAAAACTGGCGACCACTTCTGGTAGCACACCTTCCGAAAAACTCGGCGGCGCCACCAGCCGCAGCCGACCCACGCGCAGGCGCGCGATGTCTTCGGCGAGGTCGTGCAAATGCGCCACGTTACCGAGGGCGACCTCAGCCTCCTCGAACAGCAGCAGTGCGTCAGCCGTCGGAGTGAGTCGGCCCCGATCGCGATGAAACAGTGCGAAGCCGATCTGGCGCTCGATCTTGGCGAGCAAACGACTGGTGGCAGGTTGGGTCAAGCCAAGTTCGCGGCCCGCTGCGGTGACCGTGCCATGACGAACGATCGCCACGAAGGCGCGCAGCGCGTGCAGATCGGGACCGTCTGGAGCCGTCATGGTTCGGATCGAACGTATAACTCGATGTGTGATGGCGTGGTCGCTCCCGAATGCAGGCGGTTGATGGCCACTACAGGCGTGCTCGGCACGCCGGCCGGTGCACCGGTGTTCGGATTCACGTCGAAGCGCGGGAAGTTGCTGCTGGCGACATCGATTCTCAATCGATGTCCGCGAATGAAGCGGTTGGCCGTGGGCGCCAAGGTTACCTCGATGGCATACACATGCCCCGCCTCAGCGAGCACAGCGCGTTCGAAGGACTCGCGAAACCGCAACCGCAGAATGCCGTCGGTGATATTCATCGCAAAACCTTCCGGCCAATCGCCGCCGGGGGGATATTCGTCGATCAACTTGACGACGAAGTCGGTGTCAGGACGATCGGTGGACACCCACAAGCGCGCACGCACCGGACCAACAACCTGCAAATCTTCGGTGAGCGGTGCACTGCGGAAGCTGACCACGTCGCCGCGTTGGTCGAGCGCACGTCCTGGTTGTCGACAGCCGAAGAAACGCTTGGATTCACGCTGATCAAAGGCACCGCCCTCCATCACCGGCGCACCCGAGGTGATCGCGCCGCCGATCGTCGGCACCGGATCGGTCGGGTCGTGGCGCCATTCGGCGGTGAAGGCCTGCGAGTTCACCTTTGACTCAAGCGCTCGGTCTGGCGTGATGTACCAGCATTGGGGGACCGCATCGGGCGGTGGCCACTGACTGGTCCGTAGCCACTGCCCACCGTGCTCAAGTCGGCCGTGTGCATCACGCCGTCCGCTGCCACCGCCCATCACGAATACGGTCACCGGCGCCTCGAGCCAGTCCTGCACGGGGTCCCCGCGGACATAACGAGCAAAGAAATCGCTGCGCAGCGCCAGATGGTCGGGCGCGATATTGTCATCGAGCGTTGCCTTCGCGCCGAAGTCGACATCCCCGGCATGGGTTACCGAGCGCTGGCCGTGCAGCCAAGGGCCGATCAACAACTTCACCGGTGCGCGCCCACGTTGTGACAGCCCCCGGAAATTGTCGGTGGCCGTCAGAGCGTACGGATCAAACCAGCTCGACATGTGCACGGCGGGAACATCGGAGAAGCTCGCATGATGGCCGAGCGCGTGGAGTTCGGGGCGTTTCCAGAATTCGTCGAAGATCTCGTGTCGCCACTGATCAATGACGTAGTGCTCGTACTCGGGAGCCGCACTGAGCGGCGAGTGTCCCGGCGTCCAGATCTTGTCAATCCAATCGCGGATATCGACCTTGTCGAGTGCCTCGCGACGCGCTGCATCGCGACGAGTCTCCGGTGCGAGCCGGGCATGCTTGAGCGCCCAGGTGAGTTGTTTCAGTTCGTAGGCACCGCCCTGACGGATGCCGCTATGGAACGCGCTTGAGAAGCCCCCCGAGTCGACGAACTGCGCAGCCAGCCCACTCGGCGACGCCGCGGCCAAGGCAGTTTGCACGTGCGCGCCGTAGGAAAAGCCGAGCGTACAGATGCGGCCATCACACCAAGGCTGGCGCAGAATCCATTGCAGTGTGTCGACGCCGTCGCGCTGTTCGTTCAGATATTTCTCGAACTTGCCCTCCGAGTCGAATCGACCGCGGCAGTCCTGCAGCACATAGGCGTAGCCGGCGGCAGCGAATCGCAGAGCGACCTGCGGCTTGGACAAGGGTTCGGGCTCACGCAGACTGCAGTCTGCGTGATTCGTGCCGCGCCTCCCGTAGGGCGTGCGCTCAAGCAGCACGACCCAGGGTCCCTTGCCCGGCGGCAAATAAACGTCCGCAGCGAGATGCACACCATCGCGCATAAGGATGCGCACAGCGCTACTCGGCTCGACGGAGGGAGCCGATGTGTTCACTGCGGTACAACCATCGGCATCAGGGCTGATGCACCGGGCCCGGGAGGCAGCGCGAAACCCGCCCAGAGCCCCACCAGAACCAGGCCGGCCGCACCGAAAGCGATGCTGTAGGGCAGCATCAGCGCAATCAACGAACCGACGCCAAACCGGCTGTTCCATCGCTGGCACATGACGAGCACCAGCACGAAGTTGGCCGCGACGGGCGTGATGATATTGACGATCGAATCGCCGACGCGGAAGGCCGCCGTGGTCATCTCGGGCGTGACGCCCAGCAACATCAACATCGGCACGACGATCGGTGCCATGACGCTCCACTTCGCTGAGGCCGAACCGATCAGCAGGTCAAAACAAGTCACGAGCAGTAAAAGCGGTAGCAACAACGTCACCGGGCCAAGCTCCAGTCCTCTCAGCCACTCCGCGCCGTGGATGGCGATGATCGGGCCGAGATTCGACCACGAGAACATCGCAATGAAGTGCGCAGCGAAAAAAGCGAGCACGAAAAACGGAGCGAGCTCCCGCAGGCCCGCAGCCATCATCGCGACGACGTCACGATGAGAGTGGATCGTGCCGACGGCCTTGCCATAGGCCCAGCCGCTCGCAAGGAAAACCAGCATGAAACCGCCGACCAGAGACTCATAGAACGGTACGTAGGCCGCTTGACCCGCCGCCGCTTCGTCGCGTAGCGGTGCATCGCCCGGCCACAGCGCGAGCGCAGCGAACAAGGCCACCACCGCGAGCGCTGCCACGCAAGCACGGCGTAGGCCCACACGATCGTCATTGCGAGTGTGGACCTCGTCCACCGACTCGCCAGGCGACGGCGGATCACCCACAGCCAGTCTAGGCGCGACGATTCTCTCGGTCACCCACCAGCCGACCAGCAGCAGCAGTACCGCCAGTGAGGCGGTGAACCACCAGTTACCGAGCGGATTCAACGCCCGATCGGGCTCGATCAGCCCAGCGGCGCTCTGCGTGATGCCAAGCAGGAGCACGTCGAACTGCCCAGGCAGCAGGTTAGCCGCGAAGGCGCCGGAAATACCCGCATAGGTGACGGCGATGCCTTCGAGCGGATGCCGACCCGCCTTCAGGTAAGCCAGCGCCGCAAGCGGAATCAGGACGACGTAGGCGGCATCGGCAGCTTGGTGCGACAGCAGAGCAATGAGAAAGAACGACGGCGTGAGCAGGCGAACCGGGACCCATTTCGCGGCGCGACCGATAACCGCAGCGAACAGGCCAGAGCGGTCAGCCACCGCGGCACCGATCATGACCACCGCGATCAGACCGAGCGGCGGAAAGCCAACGAAGGTCGCCGGCATGTCGACGAGCAGCCGCGCTAAGTTATCGGGCGCCAGCAGACTCTCGGCGAGCAGCCGCTCACCGCTACCCGGGTGGATCGCCGACAGTCCCAGCGTTGCCGCAACAGCCGACACCGCCATGACAATCACCATCAGCCCGACGAACAGCAGCACCGGGTCAGGAAGGGCGTTCCCAACACGTTCTATCGCATCAAGAACGCCCCTTCGACCCTTCGCGTTGCTGCCGGAACCGCGCATACGATCGACACGAAACGTCAGAACTTCACACCCAGCGTCGCGTAGAGATAGCGACCCCGAATGTCGTAGGTGTAGATATCAAAGTTGATCGGGTTGTTCGCTGCCGATGCGGGCGGCTGCTTGTCAGCCACGTTGTCGATGCCGATCGCGACACGATACTTAGAGTCGGCAAAGGAGTAGGCGAACTGCAGATCGTGGTAGGTGACGGCGTTGATGCTGCCACCATTGATTGCATTGCCCGGCACATCCTTACTTGAGCCGATGTAGCGCGCCTTGTAGCCGGCCTCCAGGCCATTTCGCGAATAGCGCAGACCGGCTTGGGCCTTGACCCGCGGGAAGGTCGAGCGCGGCTGGTCAGACTTGCCAGCGCGATCGTCAATCGTCAGCGAGTCGTCAGGCTGCACGATACTCGTGCGGAAGCGACCGAGGTAGCTGAGATCGATCATCGCATCGAAGCGACCTACCGCCGAATCAACGACGTAGCGCATCGTCGAGTCGATGCCCTCGACCTCGATGCTCGCAAGGTTGATCACGGCCTGACGCAACTGCAGCACCTCGCCGCTCGCTGCGCGGCGAATCAAATCACAGTTCAGCTGACGCAGCGCGCAGGACTGCAGTAATTGCGTCGCCGTCTGCGAGGCGATCGCATCGTCCACCTCGATGTTGAACCAGTCGATGGTCCACGAGAATCCCTCGAGGAACTGCGGCGTCAGCGCGATGCCGACCGCCAGCGTATCCGCAGTCTCCGGTTTCAGATTAGGGTTACCAGCGACCACTCCGACGATGGTGCCTGCGCCAAACTGATTCTGGTTGTAGGTGGCGGGAACGCCGGCGCATCCCGGTCGCCCGCTGCCACCGCCGTTGCATGGGTCAACGGCCTGGAAGTTGGTATTACGCGAGCCCTGATAGAGCTCAAGAATCGAAGGTGCGCGGAAACCTTGCGAGTAGGTGCTGCGCAACAGCACGCTCGAGATCGGACGGTAGGCGACGCCGAACTTTGCAGTGGTCTCGCCGCCAACTGTCGAGTACTTCGAGTGTCGTAGCGCCGCATCCACATCGAGGCTGTAGGCCAGTGGCTGGTCGGCGAGCAGCGGCGCGTTGACCTCAGCGTATAACTCGTGCAGGTCGTACTGGCCGCTGGTCGGGTCACGCGATTGCGCGGTAGTCGGGGCCTGTCGAGCTCCGCCCACGAGCGGCAGCACGCTCGACAGACTGGACGCGAAGACATCAGGGACGTCCACGGCTTTCTCGCGGCGATACTCGTAACCGGTGGCAAAACCCACCGCGCCGGCAGGCAACTCGAACAAATCGCGCGTCGCGTTGAGCGCGAAATTGACCTGCGTGGCCTCCTGTTCATCGTGGCCGTTGTAGCGGATGTAGTCCGCCATCGACCCAGTGATCTGGCCAAAAATATTGAGCGGCGTGCAGCCGGTCGCAGCCGCGCACACCGCGGGCGCACCGAGCGCACGGAAAATACTTTCGAAGTTCACCTGGTTGAGCGCGTCGAAGGAGGCCTCGTTGCGCGACCACGAAAGGAAGGCATCCCAACGCCATTCGCCTGCCAGTTCGGCCGTACCGTCGAGACCCGCGGCCACGCGCAGGGTCTTCACCTCCTGCTGGTTGTCACGGTTGCCGACCTCCTCCAGCACTCGCTGGATGCGCAGGGTGCTGCCGGTGAAAGCGAGCGCGTTCGCAGTCGGCACGCCGTTAGCGCTGCCGAACGGGTTGAAAGCCTGATCGCGGGCTATCGAAAAGCCATTGCTGCCGCGTACATCGAGCAGCACGGGCGAGAACAACTGACTCGACTTGCGCTCGTTGTAGAGCACCTCCGCGTAACCATCGAGCGATTCGCCCATCTGCAGACCAAGCCGCGCAAAAGCGCCGAGCCGTTCGCTCGGACCGATCGCGTAGATACCCTGCGCCTGGGTGTTGAAGTCGTCATCGGGCAACCGGGCGACGCGAAACGAGTTGTCCGCCTGATTGCCACTGCCGATCGTGGTGACGCCGGGCAGGCGGGTCACGGCGTTGGCGGCGTTGGCAGCGAAGTTGAGCGGTGTGCCGAAGAAGGCATTGTTCGACAACCCCGGCAGTACGAAAAGACCACGCGGCGAAGTCGGCGGAGCGGTCAGAGGCGCGAGTGCACGCGTGGTCAGGGCGCGTGTATCGGTGCGCACGGGCTTGGTGTCCGCGTAGCTCATCGACACCATCCACGAGGCGGCGCCGACTCGATCACCCCAATTGAAGTAGCCGCTGATGCTTTCGTTATCGTTGCGGTCGCTGCGGCCGAAGCGGGTATTGACCTCAACGCCCTCAAGGTCGCGCTTGGTTCGGATGTTGACCACACCCGCGATGGCGTCGGCGCCGTAGATCGCCGAGGCACCATCCTTAAGGACTTCGATCGAGTCGATGATGCCGAGCGGAATCGTATTGAGGTCGACGAAGTCACGGAAACCACGACCGCCCACCGCGTTAACCCAGCGGTGACCGTCCACCAGAACCAGCGTACGGTTGCCCGAGCCCTCGGCCGAACCGAGATAGCGCAGATTGATCGAGGACACGCCGAACGAGGTGCCTTGCGTACCGTTGGAGTTGAGGCTGACGCCGACGCCGGGCAGTGCCTGCAGCAGATCGCCCGCCGACGTGGGTGCCGCAGCGGCGATGTCGTCAGCGGTAAGGGTCGTCAGCGGACCGACCGAGCTGGCATCGCTACGCTGGATGCGCGAGCCGGTAACGACGATTTCACTGAGCGTTTCACCGTCGCTCGCCTGTGGTGCCGGCGCCGCGGCTGCCACGGTCGCAACCATGGTGACCAAGGACAGTGTCCCGATCCGCGATGTTTGTTCGAACAATGATTTCCGTGTGGTCATGGCCCCTCCTGGATGCGGGCGTTCGGATTGCGGCTGACGCCGCGTGCGCACAAGGCTACAGCCGTAGCAGGGCAATGCAAGATAATCGATAAATGGCATTACATCATGCCAATTTGTTATGGGGTAGCACCTGGATTCAAATTCACGTCGACAGATCCACTGAAACCCTGTGAACCACACCCCGGCAGAGTTCCCAGTGTGTGCGACGAGACAGCCAGACGAACCTTTTCTGACCTCCTTGCCACGGCGCATTGCCCAGTACGCTATGAAGCGACCTTATTCGTTTATGCTTTGGTCATGAACCGCCAACCCATCCTCCAAGACGACAGCGTCATCCTGACGCCACTTCAGCAAGACGAGTTCGAGGAACTTCTGGCCGTGGCCAGCGATCCGTTGATATGGGCGCAACACCCCAATCCGGACCGATGGAAACGCGAGATTTTTCGTACGTATTTTGACGGCGCGCTGGCATCGGGGGGCGCCTTCATGATCCGTGATAAAGCTCACCGTAACGCCATCGGCAGCACCCGTTTCTATGATCACGACGCCGAGGCGAGCGAGATCAAGATCGGCTATACCTTCTTTTCGCGGAACCAGTGGGGCAATGGCACCAACCAGCGCGTCAAGAAGCTGATGCTCGATCATGCTTTCCAGTATGTGAGGCAGGTGATCTTCCATGTAGGCGCGCAGAACATGCGCTCGCGCATCGCAATGCAACGCCTGGGCGCGGAACTCATCGGCGAAGAGGAAGTGGCCTACTTCGGCGAACAACCCAAGAGAAATGTGGTATTCAGAATCACTGCTCCGTGATTTGAGGCACGTCCGGTGGACATTTTGGCCCGCTTGGATTTACACCCGCGGACCAAGGAATTATGCGAAGACCGGACTCAGTAGCTCCTATTGGTCTTCAAGCACTTACAGACGTTAACATCCTGTGCGCACGAGAAACTGCAAGTAAAATGGCGCGTTACAGGTAGCAGATTTCGGCTGCGAAAACGCGTCTTTACACCGTGCTTACACAGCACTCAAAGCATATTGACCTTAGAGTCAAGTTTTTTCCTACACTCCAAATTTAAGTCTCGACGAGCGCTCATCGTCGTTTGAAAGACAATCGAACAATTTCCGGCTGCTCTGGCGAACACGATCATCGGGCGAGTCGGGTGCAGATACGCAAGAGTGGATCGCGGGTTCAAATCGATTGGCCGACGAGTGCCGCCAGGGCGCCAATCCGGCGCTTAACACGCGCACAATGGGTCGGGCACTGCAGGGTGAAGCTTGAGCCACTGCGGGCGGTCATGAGAGCCCCGGCGGCTCAAGCGCACGGTGTTACAGGCGGACGAGACGTCGATGCCAATGCGCGAACCTGGCCCCCAGCAGACGCAGCGTCGCTACCCCTCTGCTTTTGCAGCCACGGTTTTAGATCCCGAGCAGGTGTTCGTGTTCGACTTTGCCGAAGGTCGTAGGGGTCAGCGCGCCCGGTCGTTGATAGGCCACTGGTTGGCGTCGAGGGCGAGGCGCAAGAACTTGGACTCTGCGCCGAAGAGGCGCCGCGCGCTGCGGCAACTCACGGTTCCGTCCTTCGAAGCGAACCTCGAGTGTCTGCGCCCCAGTCAGCCCTAACGTGTTATCTACTAGATGACGGCACACTGCCGATCGATAAACACTGGGACGAGAACCGCGGCCGCCCAATCGCACTCGGTCGCAAGAACGGTCTCTTCCCAGGCTCCGCTCGCGCCTATCGTCGCGTCACCAGCGTGATGAGTCTCACGTCGAGCGACCGACTCGATGGTCATGATCTCAACGTTTACTTTCGAGATGTACTCAGGCGGCTGCCGCTCACACTCGTCCGTTATCTCAAAGCACTACCGCCTCACCGCTGGACACCCGCTAACACGTCGCTATTGCACTGACCACGCGCAACGCATGGGTGGAGCCGGACGCATACGACCCTCTGGGTTTTTGAATCGTCCTCGGGTGTCTTTCCCCTCGAGAACCCAGTGAAAGTTCGATCTGCGTGCGTCAACGCGCAGAGAGATCCGGCCGATCAAACATAGAGTGCGCTCGTCGAGATTATTTCTTCGACAGACACGTCTATCAATACAGGAGAACTTAATGAAAAACTTACTTAAAGCCTTCATTCGCGACGAGCGCGGGCTTGCAGCAGTCGAATACGCCATCGTTGGCGGTATCGTCGTCGCTGGTTTGGTCGGTATTTTCGGGGACATCGGTGACCAGGCTGTCCTTCGTTTGACCGAGCTGAAGACCGCCCTCAGCGTCTAACTCGCATTCCCCATCGAAAATAGTGTCCGGGCGGCAACACCACTCCCTACCGTCCGGACACTTTTTGGAACGCCGTGAACTCTATCCCCATCATGCACCTGGCAATCCTAATCCCAGCGGTCGTCACCGCTGCCGTCTTTGACTGGCAGTCTCGTCGCATACCCAACCGACTGACCGTAGTCGTCGCAATTGCAGGCATCGTTCACCTCGCTATCGAACACTCCGCTGCGTCCGCGCTTGGCGGACTCGGTCAGGGCGTCATCGCAGGCCTCGCCTGCACGCCGATCTACCTGCTGCGCGGTATGAGCGCGGGCGATGTAAAGCTGATTTCTGCGACGTCGATTTGGTGGACCACTTCTCAACTGCTGATCGCTCTCGCCTCGACCGCGATCGTCGGTGCGATTCTCGCAGTCATCTACATGTGTTTAACCCGGGGAGCAACACACGTGCCGTACGCGATCGCCATCGCCATGTCGACCGTCGGTACCGCTCTGACCGTCTGAGGATTTTATGACCTATGACACTAGAACAAATATTTGGTTGATTTTTGTTGCGCTCGTTTTTGCAGCGTTGGCGGCGTGGCTCGCTACGCGCTGGATGCAAACGCGTATTGATTTAGCCGATAACGGGAAACTACGACTCTCAAACATGGTGATTGCCGCACGTGACGTGCCACTCGGCAAACGCATTGAAGCTGCAGACGTCAGACTCGTTCGAGCAACACCGACGAGCATCCCGCCGGACGCCTTCAGAAAACCGGAGGACGTCATTGGAAAGGTCTCCAGGTCCTCGGTGTTGGCGGGTGAAGCACTGATCAATCGACGCCTTTCCAAACATGTCGGCGGTAGCTCGCTGGCTGCGGTGCTTGACCCTGGAATGCGTGCCGTGACGGTGCGTGTCGACGACGTGATCGGTGTCGGTGGATTCGTACTACCCGAGAATCGGGTCGATGTCTTGGCTTCGTTCCAAGAGAGCAGCATATACCGAGCCGAAACGATTCTTCACGATATCCGGGTCCTCGCTGTTGATCAGCGATCCGACCCGGGCTCGAACGAGCCGCTCGTGGTGCGCGCCGTGACGCTGGAGGTCACACCCGAGGGGGCTGAGAAAATCGCAGCAGCCCAACAGCGTGGGCGGATTCAGCTCACGTTACTTAACCCGATGTCGGTCAAAGAAACCACGACGAGCGACAAGTTTGGTGAAACAGAGATCATCGTACGTGCACCGAAATTGATCGAGGCGGGGATCTTTTCGATCCGGACGCCGCGATTCGAGAAGCCAGCACAAACGTCACCTCCCGTGACGTTGATTCGCGGTACCCAAGTCACTACACGCAAGTCCGAATAGGTATACAACATGCAGCGAGCACTATTTTTAGTTCTATTGATTCTCCCCAGCGGATTTATCTGCGCAGCAAATGCCGAGATCAGCAGCCACAAAATCACGCTAGCGGTTTTTCAATCACACACAATAACGCTCGCCAAAGCGGCTAAGCGGGTATCCATCGCAGACCCTGAAATCGCGGATGTCGTCGTCCTGAGCCCCACCGAATATTACGTTCTTGGCAGAGATGTCGGTGTGACGAATCTCATTGTTTGGGACCGGGAAGGCGGAACACGATCGTCATTTGAGGTAGAGGTCACGCATGACCTCGAGGGACTGAAGACCCGACTCTTCCATTTGATTCCCGGCAACGGCATCGAGGTATCCTCGGCACAAAGATCTATCGTGTTGTCTGGCCGTGTGGCGAGCGCGACGGCTATGAACACCGCGACCCGATTGGCCGAGAGCTACCTGGCACGCCTCGATAGTTCACGCAGAGGTCGCGAGGCGGAATCCGACAAGCAATCAAGTCAGCGAACGACAGATCGCGCAAGCGGAGAGATCATTAATTTGCTCGAAGTCGCTGGCGCTCAGCAAGTCATGGTCGAAGTGCGCGTGGCGGAAGTTTCACGCTCTGAACTGAAGCGAATCAATGCCCGATTCAACGCGTTCGGCGGTCGTGGCAATTGGAGTGGGGGTGGAGTCAACGGCGGTGCCTCTTTTCCCGATGCCATGTTCGGGCCTTCCGGCGCTCGCATTCCCTCGGTAGCCCCTGGCGCAGGCTCGGTGGTCGCGGCGGCGCTCGCCGAGTTCGCGCCGAACGATCTCTCCATCGCGAACCAAGGCATATTCACGAGCTTTCTCTCCGATAGCTTTGCGTTCAATCTCGCATTGGATGCCGCGAAAGATCAGGGGCTTGCCAAGATTCTGGCCGAGCCAACGCTGACGACCTTGACCGGGCAAGAAGCGACTTTCCTCTCGGGTGGGGAGTTCCCGATCCCCGTTCCACAAAGTGATCGCAGCGTCACGATATCCTTTAAAGATTTCGGCATCTCGCTGAAGGTCTTGCCGACAGTACTCGCAGATGACCGTATCAACACGAAACTCGAGGTGTCGGTCAGCGAAATTTCAAACGCCACCAGCGTCGTTCTGAATCCGACACAAACGAACTCCACGTTTATCGTTCCGTCACTTACGAGACGTAATGCAACAGGCACCGTAGAGCTGGCTGATGGGCAGACGATCGCGTTGGCTGGCTTGTTCAGCGACAACGTCCGATCGATGGTGAGCAAGTTCCCGGGCCTTGGCTCTTTGCCAGTGCTCGGCGCCCTTTTCCGAAGCCAGGATTTCGTGAAAGGCAACACCGAACTCGTGATTCTGGTGACGCCACGCCTCGCACGACCCATTGATCCGAAAAAATTGACGCTGCCGACGGATCGTTATCAACAGCCCGATGATTGGGATTTCTACATGATGGGGCGAATCAGCGCACCGGAACCCGCCCCGACAGAGGCCAAGCAAGAAAGGAAAGATCCATGAATACAATAAAACCGATTTCAATCGTCTGCTCCGTCGTCTCGGCGATAGTAATACTCGGCGGATGCGCAACTACGGAATCCTCAGTAGCTGATGGTCAATCCCTGAAGACGATTCTCGCGGCGCAAGTGAATGACGCACAAGCGACAGCGCGCCATGGTACGGCGGCACCGCAAGGTACGGACGCCGAGGTATCCAACGCGACAGTCAAAAAGATGCGCAGTCGTAGTGGCACTGGCGCAGCTCGTCCTGGGCAGATTGAGTCGCTACCGGGCGGCACGGATCGAAATTAATATGGTTCGGACGTTCCGAGATCCGCGTCGCGCTCAGGGCAGCGCCGTAATACTGATGCTGGTGGCATTGGTGACGGTTTTGGGCATCGTTGGACTCGCGATTGACGCCAGTCACCTCGGCTATGTGAAGTCGAGGCTGCAAGCGACGGCGGATGCCATGTCGCTGGCGGCGGCCCGCCGACTGGATGAAACCGGATCGACGCTGGCCGCCTGCGAGGTGGGGCGTGAAGTGTTGCTCGCCAATGCGACAGGATTCACCGAGCTCACAGAGGAGCTGCCCGCCGGAGTGTCCTGTCCGCAGAACACGTGGTTCGAGATGCAGTTTTCGGCAACGCCCAGCCCCTTCGTGGCAGGCAGTACGCCTGCGCGCTATGTACGCATTCGATTGACGAATGTGTCGAGCAATGTGAGTTTCGCTCAAGTTCTCGGCATCGTTGATCTATCGGCCGGCGCGAGCGCCATTGCCGGTCCGAGCGCGCCGGTGACGTATGCCTGTAACATTTTCCC
>Ga0315899_10002401_pt1 | contig 20749 bp, 17 predicted proteins | sample LakEriMetagenome_2_FD_203518 | JGI IMG/M metagenome (GOLD analysis project Ga0315899, IMG submission 203518) | Freshwater fungal communities from buoy surface, Lake Erie, Ohio, United States - Buoy 4 MA112 | ecosystem: Environmental > Aquatic > Freshwater > Lake | place: USA: Lake Erie, Ohio... | reverse complement strand
GACCGGCGTATTGCTGCGGGGCCCTTCGCCCACGACCCTTTGCGTTGGAGATGGCTTTGCGCGAGCATTCAGCATGACCCGTACGCTCTCCCTCCCGCCGTACGCTGCCGCCGCGATGCTGGCCCTGTGGTTGCCGGCCCTCGGCCACGCACAGTCCACCAGCGGTAGCGCCGCCGCACCCGCCCGCCTTCCCTCGCTGGCCGAAGTGCGTCAGCTGGCGGAGATGCACCTCACGCTCAGCGCGGTGCACGACTCCGCCGACGCCCGGGCGGCGCAAGCCAAGAACAAAACGCCCGACGCGCAACTCGAGCTCGCCAAGCAGAAGCGGGAAGCGGTATCGCGCGTCATCAAGGAGCGCGGGCTGACCGATGAGGAGTACCAGCGGCTGCGCTTCCTCGTGAGCAGCAACGCCGAGCTGCGCGCGCAGTTCGATTCCATCGTGGGCAAGCTCACCGGCGCGCCGGTACCGGGGCGGGTGGTGGCGGCCGCCGCGCGGGGGTTCGTGCCCGCCGCACAGCTGCCGGCTGGCCTGGTGGGCACGCACATCGGGCACGTCACCACCAGCTACGTGGACACGCCGGAAAAGGCCGGGCTGCTGGTGGTGGCCTTTGCCGAAGCGGTGGTGGCGTCGCAGCACGCCACGCTGGCCACCCGTACCCCCACCGATCTGGCGGCCATGAAGCTGCACGCCGGGCATGTGCTGCACGCGCTCGACCCGTCGCTGCAGGCCACCGGGCCGGGCAAGGGCTTCGGCCTGCGCAAGGCCGCCGGCGGCGTGGCGCAGCACATCGAACTGGCCGCCAAGGAGAGCGGCGCGTCGGGGAATGTGAAGATCCACGCCACCCACATCGCGACCGCCGCGCGCGGGACGTTGTCGCGCGTCGATCAGGCGGTGGCGCTGATCGCGCAGATCCAGGCGGCCACGGACGCCAAGGCGGCGGCCTCACTCATCGCGCAACTCGCGTCGCTGTGCAGTCAGCTGACGAGTGGTGCCGACAGCAACGCCGACGGCCGGGTGGATTGGGGGAACGGCGAGGGCGGGCTGCAGCAGGCGGATGAGCATGTGAAGCTGATGATGGCAGGGGAGAGGCGGCCGGGCTGAGTGGTCGGTGAGAGCTGCCTGACGGCTGCCTGAAAGGTGCTGTGTGATTACCTGCAGACGGCAGACGGCAGGAACCACAGTGGGCAGACGGCAGGGATGCGGAAGAACAACACGGCGGCGTGCGCTGCGCGCCGCCGCCGATGTCCCCACCGCAAAGGAAATCGGGCGCCCTGCGAAGCAGTGGCGCCCGTTTTGTTCCACCTCATCCCTGCCGTACTGCCCACTGTGGTTCCTGCCGTCTGCCGTCTGCGGTTGACCCCACCCGCTCTACAACAATCGCTGCCTCAGCAGCCCACGCACCGATGATTGTTCCGTGCCCCCAGCTTCTCCAGCAGCTGGATGGTTTCCGGGAACGGACGCAGACGCTGCACGGGGCCATTGGCGAGGTCCACGGTGGTGCGGAAGTCACGCCCCACGGCCTTGGGGTCGGCGCCCTTGCTCACGAGATACAGGATCATCTCGTTGTCGCCACGCGAGGCGGCGTGATGCAGCGGCGTGTAGCCGTTGAGGTCGCGCTTGTTCACGTCGTGCCCCAGCTCTTCCACCAGGTACTTCATCGCCGGCATCCACCCATCGGGGGCATGGCGGTGCGCATTCCCGGCGAAGCCGTTGCCGTAGCCCACCCCCGCCGCGGCGTGAATGGGATACGTCCCGATGCCCGGCGGCACGGCCTTCGACGCACTGTCGAGCGCCGCGTCGGGACGCCAGCCGGCGCCCTCCCCCTGCGTGGGCGGACGACGACGGCCGAGCTGCGGTGGACGGTACGACGGAATCGTATCGATGGCGCCGGCCTTCTTGAGGAGCTTCATGGCCTCGAGGTCCACCGCGTACGTGGCCCGCCAGAACGGCGTGGTACCGTCGAGCAGTTCGAGCCCGCAGTTCGCGTTGCCGCAGTTGCTGTAGCCGAAGAACCAGATGTTCTTCTTCATGCGCACGTTCACATCGGCACCGGCCTTGATGAGCGCGTTCATGAGTTCGTAGTGCGTCGTCTTCTGCAGCTGCACCGCCTGCGGCTGCGGATAGCGCGACCGCGGGTGCCAGAAGGTGTTGATGGACGCGTACAGCGGCGACAGCCCGTGCGTGCTGGTGAGCTTCACGTTGGCGCCGCGCTTCACCAGCTCCATCGCCAGGTCGTAGTGCCCGTTGATGGTGGCGTGCAGCAGCGGCGTGACGCTGTCGGTGGCCGACACTTCGTTGATGTCCGCGCCACCGTCGAGCAGCGCCAGCGCGGCGGCCATGTTCCCCTGACGCACCGCGTGGTGCATCGCGGTGAGGCCACCCATGCTGCCCACGGTGGCCTCGTAGCCGGCCTGGAACCCGTTGGTGGTATCGCGCGGCACCACGGTCTCGGTGGTCTTACCGAGATCCTTGCGCTCGTACATGGCCCGGCCCGCGAGAATGGCCTCCTCGATCTGCTTGGGCGTGAGGGCATTCACCGGCGGGGCAATCAGCCCGATGCGCGGCGTCCGCGCACTGTCGGCACGCGGGGCGGCCGCCACGGGCGCCGCGGCCGGAGCGCCGGCGGGAGTCGCGCCGGCAGCCGCCGCCGGTGCGGCCTTCTTGGCGGTGTCCGCCGCCGGCACCGGCTCCACGCCCAACCCGAACTGGCGGCGCAGCGCGGCCTGCTCGGCTTCCTGCTTGGCAATGGCCTTCATGGCCGAATCGCGCATCGCCGTCGGCAACGCGGCGAAGAGCATTTCGTTGCGCTTGCGCGCCGCCGCCTGCTGCCGCGCCAGCTCTTCGGTGAGGTCGAGCGTGTTGGTCTTGAGCGACGACGTGGCGCCAGCCTTGAGCAGCGCCGTCACGGCCCCGGGGCGATCCGCAGCGGCGGCGAACATGAGGGGCGTCTGCCCCCAGGTCGTTTCGCGCGCATTGAGGTCGGCCTTCCTGGTCACCAGCGCGTTCACGCTGGCCACGTCACCCGACTGAGCCGCCAGATGCAGGGCGGTCACGCCGGTGCTGGTGAGCACCTTGTGATCGGCGCCCCCCGCCAGCAGGGCCTGCACCACCGCGCCGTTGCCGGCGCGCGCCGCGATGTGCAGCGGCGTGTACCCGCCGTTGCGCGTCGTGGGCGTGACCTTGGCACCGGCCTTGAGCAGCGCCGTCGCCATGGCGGCATCGCCGCGCTCGGCCGCCCAGTGCAGCGCCGTCATGCCGTCACCCAACGGGATGTTCACATCGTTGCGTTGCGCGACGAGCGCGCGCACCCGCTCCAGATCACCCTGCCGCGCCGCCTCTGCCACCGCCGGCGACGCGTTGGTGGCGCGGGCGACACCGGCCGCCAGGCGCACCGGCCGCCGGCTGTCACCCGCCGTGCCCTGCGCCAACGCCGGCGCCGCCGCGAGCGCCAGGCTCGTGGCGCCGAGCAGGCCGGTGCACAGGTGATACCGCAACGATTTCGACATGCGGTGACTCCTCGGTCAGGCGTTGGTGTACAGCGCGAACGGCGTCACGCTGTCGCCGAAGCTCGGCGTGTCGATGTTGTACCGGTGCAGCAGCGAGAGGAACACGTCGGCCATCGGGGTGCCGTCGGGCGCCTTCAGGTGCGTGTTGCCCGGGATCACGTTGCTGCCGCCCAGCAGGATGAGCGGGCAGCGGCGATGGTTGTGCACGTTGCCGTCGGCCATGGGCGAGCCGTACACGATGAGCGTGTTGTCCAGCAGGGTGCTGTCCCCCTCCTGCGTCTCCTTGAGGCGCTTGAGGAAGTACGGCATCATCGCCACGTGGTACTTGTTGATGAGATTGAACTCCATGATGGCCGACTCGCGGCCGCCATGGTGCGACGCCGGGTGGAAGCCCTTGTTCGTGCCGCTCTCGGGGTACACGCGGCTCGACGCGTCACGACCGGTCTTGAACGAGAAGACGCGGGTCATGTCGCTCTGGAAAGCGAGCACCTGGATGTCGAACATGAGCTTCATGTGCTCTTCGAACGAGTCGGGCACCCCCACCGGCGCTTCGGGCAGGGCGCGCTCTTCCCCGCTCGAGTTCTTCGCCTCCACCTTCTGGATGCGACGCTCGAGCTCGCGCACGTTCTCGAGGTACTGGTCCACGCGGCGACGATCGGTGGGGCCGAGCTGGCGCTTGAGCGCGCCCATTTCGCCCACCACCCAGTCGAGGATGCTGCCGTTGTCGCGGCGGCGCGCCGAGCGGTCGGCGTTGTCGGAGCCCGCCCCGAAGAGCAGGTCGAAGGCCGCGCGCGGATTGCGGATCATGGGCAGCGGCTCGTGCGGCGACGCCCAGCTGATCGTGTCGGTGTAGGCGCACGAGTAGTTGTAGGTGCAGCCGCCGGCCTGGTCGAGATTCTCGATGCACAGCTGCATGCTGGGAATCGGCGTGTCCTGCCCGATCTTGCGCGCCACGATCTGGTCGAAGCTGGTGCCCACGAACAGGTCGCTGCCCTGCGTCTGCTTGGGATGCGACTGCGTGAGGAACACCGCGCTCGAGCGGAAGTGGTCACCACCGATTTCCGGCGCCTCGAAGGCTTCGGCCATGCGGCAGTCGGTGTTGCTGATGATCGAGAGGTGCTGGCGCCAATCGGCGAGCGGCGAGAGCGCGCTGTCGTTGGTGAACTCGAACTGCCGGCCCACGCCTTCGGGCGCCCACAGGAACTTGGAGGCCCCCCACGTGTTGCTGCCGGCCGCGCCGTGCACCGACTCGATGCACACGAGGCGCTGGTGGCCGGCGGCCGCCGCGCGTCCCGATCCGGCGAGGAACCGCCCGGCGGGCTCCATGGCGTCGAGGTACGGCAACGCCACCGTGGCACTCAATCCCTTCAGGAACGTGCGGCGTTCCAGTGTCTTCTGCGCGAGAAACTGCATCGTCGGTGCTCCGGAAAGGGTCAGTTCTGATTCGCGTCGGCCGTGACCGGCTCGGCGCGCTTGCTCTGGAAGGCCTTGCTGTTCACCACACCCATCACGAAGGCCGACATGCGGTAGTTCTGCTTCGCGGCGTCGCGCACGATCGCGCGCACCGTCGTCATGTCATGGTCTTCCACGCGACGTCCGAGCGCGTAGGCCATGAGGTTCTCCGTGAAGTTGCGCATGAGCGGCAGCGGGCGCTTGAGCAGCGCCTTGGTGAGATCCGCCGTGGTGGTGATCGGCGTGCCATCGTACAGGTTGCCCCGGGTGTCCAGCTGGGCGCCGTTCTCACGGAAGCGCAGCTTGCCGGTCACGTCGAAGTTGTCGAGCGCGAGCCCGATGGGATCCATGAAGTTGTGGCACGACTTGCACGTGGGATTGTCCCGGTGCATTTCCATGCGCTCACGCGTGGTGAGCTGCTTGCCGTCCTTCGCGCCTGCGGTCTGCTCGAGGTCTGGCACATTGGGCGGCGGCGGTGGCGGCGGCGCGCCCAGCAGCACTTCCATGACCCACTTGCCCCGCAGCACCGGCGACGTGCGGTTGCCGAGCGACGTCTGCACGAGCACACTGCCGTGCCCGAGCACGCCGCGGCGCTGATCGTCGGCATACGCCACCTTGCGGAAGTGCGAGCCACTCACGTTGGGAATGCCGTAGTGCTTGGCGAGCCGCTCGTTCACGTAGGTGGACTCGGCGGTGAAGGCGGTGAGCACGCTGCGATCGCGGCGCACCATGTCCTCGAAGAACAGCTCCGTTTCCTTCTGCATCGCGTTGGCGAGCAGCTGGTCGAAGTCGGGGAACAGGAACGCGTCGGGCTTCACCTTCTCGAGATCCTGCAGGCGCAACCACTGCGCGGCGAAGCGGGTGCTGAGCGCCTCGGCCCGCGGGTCGGCGAGCATGCGCTTCACCTCGGCGTTGAACACCGCCGGCTGCGACAGGCGCCGCTGGCGCGCCAGCGTGAGCAACCGCTCGTCGGGGATCGTGCTCCAGATGAAGAACGAGAGGCGCGTGGCCAGTTCGAGATCGTCGATGCGGAAGTCCTTCCCTTCGGCCACGCCCGTGGGGGTGCGCTCGAAGCGGAAGATGAAGTGCGGGCTGGCGAGCACCGCCTGCAACCCGAGGCGCACGCCGTCCTCGAAGCCTTCCACGCCGCCGGTCTTGGCGCCGGCATCGTAGAACTTCATGAGCGCCGTGCGATCGGTCTCGGTGAGCGGGCGACGATAGGCGCGCGTGGCGACGCGCTCCAGGATGCTCTGGGCGCACACGCGCTGCGCGGCCGGCGCCGTGGGGGCGCAGGTGAAGAGCTTGCGACGGCTCGGCGAATTGGAGAGGCCGAGGATCTTGGTGGGGCCCGTGATGAGCACGTCCATGAGATACGCCGGCTCGGTCGTGCCGGCGGACCCGTTGCCCTGCGAGGCCCGCGACCACTCATGCGGCTTGATGAGATCCTCGTACGGGCCGTCCACCTTCTTCACGAAGCTCACACTCAGCGTGCGCTGGCCGCCCGTGATGGTGAGGGGCTCGGTGAGCAGGTAGTCGGCGCCGAGCGGCAGGTCGGCCGATTCGCTGTTGCGATTGATGCCGCGATCGTAGCGCAGCAGCGCCACGCGCTCGCCGTCGATGGAGACATCGACGTCCTCGATCGGACGTCCCACGCCGCCGCCCACGTTCACGCGGATCTGATAGATGCCGTCGGCCGGGAAGGTGTGCTTGACCACCATGCCGCCGCGCGTGCCGTAGGGGGTGCCGTCGACCTGATCCCACGGGTGCTGCGAGGTGAAGGGCGAGGTCTTGTAGAGGACCTGCGCCAACCCGGCCTTGCGGTCCCCAATGGCCATGCGGCTCACCGCCGACGCGGCGTTGAGGTAGCCCTCGAGCAGCGTGGGGGAGAGCGCCTGCACGTCGGAGATGTTGTCGAAGTTGGCGCTCTTCTGGTCGAGGGGCAGCCAGTCGCCGGCGGTCACGTCGAGCCCCAGCAGATCGCGCACCACGCGCTCGTACTCGGCACGGTTGAGCCGCTGGAAGGAGCGCGTGCCCGGATTGACGGGGCGCGCATCCATGGTCTGCTCCAGCGTTTCCACGAGCGCCAGGAGGGTGTCGCCGCCGGGGCGCTTCGAGCCCGGCGGGGGCATCATCTCCGCGCGCAGCTTGCGAATGATCTTTTCGGTGGCGTCGCTCTCGGTGGCCGCCGCCAGACTGTACCCGCGCAGGTTGAGATTGCCGCGGCGCATGGTGGGGTTGTGGCAGGAGCCACAGTACTTCTGCACCGTGCTGTCGAGGGCGGCGATCGCCATGCCGCGCGCGCCGAACTTCGCCGGGGCACGCGTGGGGGTAATGGAACGCGACAGCACCGGATGCGTGGCCGCCACGCCGCCGGCAGCGGGACGGGCGGGCGCCGCGGGCGCGCGATCACGAACTGCGGGAACCGGATTGGGGGTGAGCAGTGACGAGAGCATCGTCACCGTCGCCGTGATACCCGACCATGCCAAGAGAACCTTCATGCCAGCCACTCCACGGAGTGCGCATCCGCGTGGGTGTGCCCCGGAGATGGTGGCACACGAAAAAACGGACGCGCGTCGTCTACCTGCGGGACCAACTGCGGTGACACCGGCACCACGGCCGGGAGGAAGGAGCCCGGTGTGGATGGAACACAGACACATGACACGGCCCCACAGTCACGGCCAGATCGCGCCGCGTGTGGGGAGTCAATGGAAATGTACGCAGCAGGTGCCGAAGATGCTGCAACTCCCGTTGAATACGCGCGTTACAGGAAACGCGCCCCGCGCAGGCGCGGACTAGATCGCGACCGCCACGCGCGGGCGCAGCACGGCAGCGAGCACGTCGTGCACGGGGGTGGGCACGCCGAATTCGCGCCCAAGGCGCCCGACCGCCGCGGTCTGTGCCTCGAACTCGCTGGGGCGCCGCGCCAGCAGATCGCGCGCCATGCTCGTGCGTTCGTGCGGCGGCAAACCATCGTAGCGCTGCCACACCGTGCGCTTGGCATCGGCTGGCCACGTCACACCCACGGCCTGCCCCACGGCGATGACTTCATCCAGCGCCCGGTCTACCAGCTCGCGCGTCTCCGGCACGGTTCGTACGGGGCCGAACGATTCACCGGTCGCGGCGCACACCACGCCAATGGGTTCGATGAAGAGGAATTTCTCCCAGAGCGCCACCGCCATGTCCGCCGGGACCAGCGCCTGGAGACCGGCCCCGCGCACCGCCTCGGCGATGGCGGGAATGGCGGCGGCTACCGCCGGCGCCGGGGGGTGCCCCGCGCGCGCGCCGAACTCCAGCAGGGGGGTGACCGCCATATGGCGAATGTGCCCGGGCGCCACCTGCTCGGCGATGACCCGGCACAACCCCTCGAGGATGTGGTCGGGCCCCAGCGCCGCCGCCAGCTGAACGCTGGCCTCGACGCCGTTCTGGAGGGGGATCACCGCGGTGGCGGGCCCCAGCAGCGGCGCCAGGGTGGGCGCCACGGCCGCCACCTGCGTGGCCTTCACGCCCACCAGCACCAGATCCACCGGCCCCACACCCGCGGGATCGTTGGTGGCGTGCACCACGGGCAGCTGCACGTCGCCGTGCACGCTCTCGAGGTGCAGCCCCCGCGCGCGCAGCGCCGCCAGCGTGGCGCCGCGCGCGAGGAACATCACGTCGTGGCCGGCGGCGGCGAGTCGGGCGCCAAACACGCCCCCCACCGCGCCGGCGCCAACCACGGCGATACGCATCCGCTCAGGGCGTCTTGGTCACGGCGAATCCGGCGATGTGCGCGTCGGTGTTGTGCCCCATGCGGAAGCCCACCACCCCGTCGGTGCTCTTCAGCTTGCCCGCGCCCACCACGTCGCTCTTGGGATAGCTCGCCACTTCCTGGCCGTTGATGAGGCAGGAGACCTTGTCCCCCTTCACCTGCAACGCGATTTCCTGCGTGACCGGCTTCCCCTTGGCTTCGGCCTTGTTGACCGCCGGGTGCGTGCCACCGCGCGGGCCGTTGAGCTGGAACGGCGCCGGGCCGAAGCCGCGCACGATGAAGTTGCCGTTGCCGTAGGCGGCACAGTACAGGTAGTTGGCGTTCTCGGTGCCCATGTCGTTCCCGCCCATCACGATGCCGTACGGATGCGGGTGGTTGTTGAGCCCCATGTACTCGCGCTCGGAGAAGGTGGCCTTCACCGTGTAGTCTCCGGTGCCCTTCATGCCGGGGTTCCAGTAGGTGATGGCCGGCCCCGTGGTGGCGTGCATGCCGGCGCCCATGCCCACGAACTTGGCGCTGTCCACGGTCAGGCCAGCCTTGGCTTCCTTGGCGTCGACCACGCCCATCCAGCCCTTCATCTGAATTCCGCCTTTCACCGCCATGGACTTCTCGTTGTCCTGCGCGTGCGCGACGGACGAGGCAGCAGCAATGGCCAGCAGGGCGGCGGGTACGATCCGCATCATGACGACTCCTGATTCGGTGGGAACTGCGGGAGGAGGAGAGGAAGGAAGAGGAATACACCCCTCGGTGGGAATTCGCGCAACTGGGTGTGCTGGTTGAGATGACAGGCTCGGCCGCGACGTGGGTTTCGCGGGCGTGCTCTGTGGACCACCGACGACTTTCAAAAGCCCGCCCAGCCCCCCCTGAAGCAACCCGCGTCACCACACCGTAGTCTTACGGAGCACCCGCCACGGCCCTCTCACCGACCTCCCCACCATGCCCAACGTCGACGCGCCGCTCGTGAACCGCCCCTGCTGGTTCGATCTGTCCACCTCGGACCTCACCGCGGCCAAGGCGCTGTACGGTGAGCTGTTCGGGTGGAGCTACCTGGATGGCGGCCCCGAACTGGGGCATTACACCATGGCCTTCAACGCCGCCGGCCGCGCGACCGCGGCGCTCGCGCCCAAGATGCCCGGGCAGGACCAGATGCCCACCGTGTGGACCGTGTACTGGGGCACGGCCGACATCAGTGCCTCGGTGGAGCGGATCGTGGCGCACGGCGGTTCGATGATGGTGCCGCCCATGCACATCCCCGGCAACGGGCACATGGCCATTGCGATCGATCCCGACGGCGCCGTCTTCGGTCTCTGGCAGGCCGACCCGTTCGGCGGCGCACAGGTGGAGGGCGAACACGGCGCCATGTGCTGGAGCGAAGTGAACTGCCGCGATGGCGCGACGAACGCCGCGTTCTACGCCGCGGTGTTCGATCTCGACGTGCACATGATGGACATGCCCGGCGTGGTGTACCGCACGCTGCATCCGACGAGCGGCGGCGAGGCGGTGTGCGGCGTGCTGCAGATGGATGCGCAGTGGGAGGGGATCCCGCCCCACTGGATGCCGTACTTCGCCGTGGCCGATCTCGAGCGCGCCGACACGGTGTGGGCGAAACACGGCGGCAAGCAGGTGGCCGGCCCCATTGCCTCACCCTACGGCCGCATCATGGTGGTGCAGGATCCGCAGGGGGCGTTCCTGTCGTACATGGCGTCGTGATATTCGGAGGAGTTCATGACAGGGGAGGACGCAGGGGGCAGGGGGTCAGGGGGAAGGCGGCAGGGGCAACGACGCGTTGGTGCCCCCTGCTTCCCGCTCCCTGACCCCCTGTCCCCTGAGTCCTCCCTTGTCAACCAAAACGGGGCGGTCTCCGCAGGAGACCGCCCCGTCGTCCATCAATCCGCGCCGGCCGGCAACTGCGGCACCCCATTCGCCGCATTGCTCTGCAGCAGCCCCGCCCCGGTGTAGATCGCCAACTTGTCGCGCGTATCCACGATGTCGAGGTTGCGCATGGTCAGCTGCCCGATGCGATCGAGGGGCGAGAAGTACTCCTGCCCCTTCTCCATCGTGAGCCGCTCCGGCTTGTAGGTGAGATTGGGGCTCGTCGTGTCCATGATGCTGTAGTCGTTGCCGCGACGCAGCTCGATGGTTACCTCACCGGTCACGGCGCGGGCCACCCACCGCTGCGCGCTCTCGCGCAGCATGAGGCTCTGCGGGTCGAGCCAGCGCCCCTGATACAGCAGGCGCCCCAGCTTCTTGCCGTTGATGCGGTACTGCTCGATGGTGTCTTCGTTGTGAATCCCCGTGACCAGGCGCTCGTACGCGATGAACAGCAGCGCCAGCCCCGGGGCCTCGTAAATGCCGCGGCTCTTTGCCTCGATGATGCGGTTCTCGATCTGGTCGGTCATGCCCAGCCCGTGGCGGCCGCCGATCGCGTTGGCTTCGGTGAAGAGCTCGAGCGCGCTGCCGAACTCCCGGCCATTGAGGGCCACCGGATAGCCCTCTTCGAAGCGGATCGACACGGTCTCGCGGGCGATCGCCACCTCGTCCTTCCAGAAGGCCACGCCCATGATGGGCTGCACGATGTGCATCCCCTTGTTCAGGAACTCGAGGTCCTTGGCCTCGTGCGTCGCGCCCAGGATGTTGGAGTCGGTGGAGTACGCCTTTTCCACCGACATCTTGTATTCGAAGCCGCTCTTGATGAGGTACTCCGCCATCTCGGTGCGCCCACCCAGTTCGTCGATGAACTGCTGGTCGAGCCACGGCTTGTACACGCGCAGATGGGGGTTCGTGAGCAACCCGTAGCGGTAGAAGCGCTCGATGTCGTTGCCCTTGAAGGTGCTGCCGTCGCCCCAGATGTTCACATCGTCTTCGCGCATGGCGGCCACCAGCATGGTGCCCGTCACGGCGCGGCCGAGCGGCGTTGTGTTGAAGTACGTCTGTCCGGCCGTGCTGATGTGGAACGCCCCGCACTGCAGGGCGGCCAGCCCTTCGGCCACCAGCTGCGCGCGGCACTCGATGAGCCGCGCCTGCTCCGCGCCGTAGGCCATGGCCTTGCGCGGGATCTCCTCGTAATCCGACTCGTCGGGCTGGCCGAGATTGGCAGTGTACGCGTAGGGCACGGCGCCCTTTTCGCGCATCCAATGAAGCGCGGCGCTGGTATCGAGACCGCCGGAAAAGGCGATCCCCACCTTTTCGCCCACGGGGAGACGCTGGAGAATGTTGGCCACAGGATGATTCGGGTAACGAGGAGGGGCACCTGACCGGGTGCCCGTCGGGCACAGCCCCGAAATTTAATCCGTTGGCTCCGGAACGCCCTCCGGGTGCGCTCTCGGTATTCACCGTCGACGGGCGCCCCGCCCTCGCGCGCACCGGCGCCGACTGCACCCGGCGATGACCGTTGCCGCCTGAACATGCGGCCACGCCGCCCGCGATTCACGCGGCAGGAATGCCGTCGGCGCTGCAAGTTGTGCCGGGACTCCCGTGTGTTCAGAGCCCCGCACCACGCCCGCCGAGGAGCTGCCCCATGCCGTTGGAGCGTCCGTACTTCCCCATCATCTACGTGCGTGGCTACGCCATGACCAGCGGCGAGGTGGAGCACACGGTGGCCGATCCGTACATGGGCTTCAACGTGGGCTCCACAAAGCTGCGGCAGCAGTACCCGCGGCGCGTCGTGCGCCACGTCTTCGAGTCGCCCCTCGTGCGGCTCATGAAGGACGAGGGGTACGGCGACAGCTTCGTGGACGGCACCGAACTGCCGGCCCATGCCGTGCCCAAGGCACGTGCCGTGTGGATCTATCGCTACTACGAGGACGCGTCGAAGGAGCTGGGCAGCGGCACACGCCACGACATCGAGACCTATGCGCGGGGGCTGCTCGAACTCATCGACCAGCTGCACGATCGCTACGTCCCCGGGGACCGCGCGCGGCACGGCGCCCGATCGTCGGCCTTTCGCGTGTATCTGGTGGCGCACTCGATGGGGGGGCTCATCTGCCGCTGTCTGCTGCAGCAGCTGTCACGCCACGACGCGCGCATCGACAAGGTGTTCACCTATGCCACGCCGCACGGCGGCATCGACCTGCGCGGGATCGGCAATGTGCCGGGGTTCGGCATCAATCAGTCGGACGTATTCAACGAGGGGCGCATGCGCGAGTACCTGCGACTCGCGCCCGACACACCGGTCAACTCGCTCGACGGGGCCTTTCCCGAGGAACGCTTCTTCAGCCTCGTGGGCACCAACCACGACGATTACGGCCTCGCGCGCCTCGCGGTGGGGCCCATGAGCGATGGCCTCGTGCGCATCCCCAACGCCTATGTGGCCGATGCCCCGCGCGCCTTCGTGCACCGCTCGCACTCGGGGCACTATGGCATCGTCAATTCCGAGGACGGCTACCAGAACCTGCGCCGCTTTCTCTTTGGCAACGTGCGCATGGACGTCTTTCTCGACATCGAGACGCTCACGTTGCCGGCAGCGGTGCAGCGCGAGAAGGATGCGGGGCACGCCATTCGCGCCGACTATCACATTGACGTGATCGCCCGGGTACGCGGCGCGCGGTGGGACCTGCACCGCCGGACCACCAACGAAGGGTCGGCGGTCCTCGTGGATTACGACCGCCACGTCAAGGGACGGCGGCCACTGCATCTGGCCAGCGCCTTCCTCTCCAATCAGGCCCGGGTGGACCTGGCCCGTCCCACGCTGGGCTTCAGCCTCGACGTAGGCGTACAGGTGCCGGAGTACCAGATCGACGGCACGCCGTTCTGGACGCGCGATCACTACGACGGCGGATTCCTCTTCCGCGACAAGGTGAACCTGGAGGCCACCTTCGGCGACGATGGCCGCTGGTCGCTGCGCTATGGGTGGGACAGCGCGGCGCCCAATGCGGTGCAGCACGACGCCGTGGCGGCGTCGCCGATCCCCGGCAGCTGGACCTTTGCCGTGCCGGTGGTGCAGGACACGCAGCCGGGGATCCGCGCCGTGCTGCGCCTCGAAACGCGCCCCTGGAACGAGGAGTAGTTTTCCCCGCATGTCTCTGTCGCGTCGTGACGCGCTGGCTCAACTCAGCGCCCTCTTTGCCGTGCCATTCGCCGCCCGCGGGGCGTGGCGGCCTGCCGCCGAGCGCTCCGCGCCCGCCGACGATCCGCTGGGTGGAACCATTGCCCTGTACCAGGCGGGACGGTTGCGTGGCGAGTACTCCGCCGTGGAGGTCACCACGCTGGCACTGGCGCGCTGCCGCACACTCGGCGCACAGCTCCGCGCCATCGACCTGCTCGCCGAGACGGCGCTGGCCGAAGCGCGCGCCTCCGACGACCGCCTGCGGCGGCGCGCGCTGCGGGGCCCGCTCGACGGCGTGCCGCTCTTTGCCAAGTCGATCTACGATATGCGGGGGCTGGCCACGACGGCGTCGAGCGCCGAGTGGGTGCGGCTGTTTCCCACCGCCGTAGCGCGTGATGCCATTGAAGTGGAGCGGCTGCGCGCGGCCGGCGCCGTGCTGCTGGGCAAGACGGCCGCCGACGACTTCGCCTACCGCGGCAACGGCACCGCCAGCGCGACCGGACAGGTGCGCAACCCGCATGATGCCGCCGGGCGCATCACCCCCGGCGGGTCGAGTGCCGGCTCGGCCGTGGCCGTGGCCTGCGGCATGGCGTTCTGCGCGCTGGGCACCGACGACGGCGGCTCCAATCGCATTCCGGCGCAGTTCACCGGTGTGGTGGGGGTGAAGCCCACCTTCGGGCTGGTGCCGCGGACGGGTGTCATTCCCACCTGGCCGGTGCTCGACACGCATGGGCCGCTGGCCCGTACGGTGGCCGATGCCGCCCTCATGCTCGATGTGCTGGCAGGCCACGAGGGCGGCGATGGGCTGTCGCTGCGGGCGCGCTGGCAGCGCGGCACGCTGGGTACGCTCGATGCCAACGCGCTGCGCGGGGCGCGGCTTGGCGTGGTGGAGGTGCATGCCCCGCGGGCGCAAATGACGGCCGAGTGTCTTGCGGTGTTCGACAACGCCCTGGCCGACTGCGCGAAGGCCGGTGGCATTGTCGAGGCGTTCGTGCCGGCCGTGGATCGCACCAACTATCGCGAGCAGTTCGCGGCGGCGGCCACCGCACGGGGCGATGTGCCCCCCAACGCCAATGCGCCGGGCGCCACCGCCAACGCGCTGCGGCGCTACTTCGAGCGGCAGGGGGTGAACGCCACGATCGCCATGCAGCGCGGGCTCGCCGCGTACCGCGCCTTTTACGACGTGCTGCCCACGGAGTGGAGCGACTTGGCACCGCTCACGAAGGTGCCCTACGAGCGCGATGCGGCCTCGGTGAGCTTTCTCGCGTCACGCGAGACCGTTGTGGCTGCACTGGCCCGCAGCATGGCCGGACGGCGCATCGACGCCATGGTCTATCCCACCATGCCCTTCAAGGCCCCCGAAGCCACGTCCCCGTGGCCCGACGTGCGCACGCCGCTGGGCTACGGCAACTGGCTGGGACTGCCGGAGATCTCGGTGCCGGCCGGCTATGGGGCCGACGGGCTGCCGGCGGGCAACCTGAGTTTCGTGGGACTGCCCGGCAGCGACGCGAAGCTGTTTGCCTTGGCCCACGCCTACGAGCAGGCGAGTCGGCGCTTCCGCATGGCGACGGTGGGCTGACGCGAATCCGGCACGGGTCAGAACACCGCGTGCTCGCCGCGGTCGTCGGCCACCTCGCCGCGCAGCAGGCGCGCGTAGTGCGCCTCGAGGGTGTCAGTGCCGAACGACGGCGTGGCGTCGGCATCGTAGCGCTGTGCCACCGGATCCCACAGCAGCATGGATTCGGTGGCGTAGTAGCGGCCGATGCGCGCAAACTCGGCCTTGTCGCGGAGCGGCGGAATCACGGCGCCCAGCGCGCCAAGCACCCCGGCAATCACATCGAAGAGCGTCACCGGCACGCTGGTGAAGCGCGGTGGCTTGCCGGCCACGCGGAAGAGCAGTTCGCCCTGTTCGCGCAGGGTGATGGCCGGCCCTGGTCCGCCGATGGGCAGAATGCGGTTCGCGCGCGACGCATCGCTGAGGCAGGTGGCGAGATACTCGGCCACGTCGTCGTCGCTGATGGGCTTGCAGGCGGTGCGCGTGCCATCGTCGAAGAGCAGGAAGGGCTTGCCCTGCTGCACGCGCTTCACCTGCCCCGAGAGGCTTTTGAAGAAGGCGGTGGGGCGCACGATCGACCAGGTGAGCCCCGACCCCATGAGCGCCGCTTCGAAGGCCAGCTTGGCGTGCTGAAACACGAGGAGCGGTTTCTGCACACAGATGGCCGACAGCAGCACGAAGTGCGTCACGCCGGCCGTCTTCGCGGCCTCGAGCACGTGCAGATGCGCCTGGTGGTCAACGGCCCACGCGTCGACGGGCCCACCGGTGCGCGACGCGAGACAGCTGACGACCGCATCGAATCGCTCCCCGCGAAAGACCTCGCGCGCCAGGCTGGTGGGGCTGGTCACATCGCCGGTGCGTACCATGGTGCCCGGAATGTCCGGCACGGCGCGCCGCTTTGGCCGCACGACGCACACCACCTCGTGACCGCGGCGCACCAGCGCCCGCGCCGTGGCCCGACCGATCGTACCAGTGGCACCCAACAGGAGGACTCGACGGGACATGGCGGCGGTGCGGCAAAGGCGGGCGAGGGGAGTGCGGTGCGGAGCTCAGTGCGCGCCGGGAGCCGCGCGGGGCCGGGCCAGAATGCCGGCAACCTCGAGCACGAGCGCGCGCTCCGTGGCCGCACCGCGGTTGGGGAGCTTGTACCCCGTAATGAAGATCCATTCGCGGGGCAAATTGAACTGGATGGCGGGAATTGCCGCCGCCAGATCGTGCCGCCCCGAGTACCAGTCGGCCACCAGGCTCACGCGGCGGCGAAACACTCCTCCCAGCGGTTGCTCGATGCCCGCCATCATGCCCAGCTTTTCCTTGCCGAACAGCTGCGGGGTGCCGTAGGTGGGGCCAGCGGTCAGGCGTGTCTGGAGCTGGGGCAGTCGCACACTGCCCGACGAGAAGATCCAGCTGCCGGCGCCGCCGCCATCGAGCGAGACCGGAACGAGGGCGCCCACGGTGCCGCGCACCTGCCACGCCTTCCCCCGTCCGGAGGGGAGCTCGTAGACCGACTTGAAGCCCGCCGCGATGGTGCGATTGCCGGTGGCCGGGCGACCGAAGTTGACGAACGACAGGGCGATCTCGGTGTCGAATCCCCCAGGAAGCAGCCTCTTGCCCAGGTGTCCCGCGCCGTAGGTAAGGAACTGAAAGGTATTCCAGGCATTGCGCTTTCCGCGCTCGATCTGGCTTTCATGCGTGAAGAACCACGCGCCTTTCGGGGTGGCTTCGGCATTGGGAATGCCCACGATCAGGGACTGGGCAGCACCGCGGGCAAACGGTATGGTGAGCAGCGTCGCCACGATCAGGGGGACGCGGCGGGGGTTGCGGGAAGCGAAGGGCATCAGGAGGACCGGCGGAATGACGCGAAGCGCAAAATACCGATTGGTATTGTCGGATTTGCGCGAGATACGGCGTTTCGTGTCAGATTGTTCCCACCTGGGAACGACGTTCCCGATTCCCCGCCATCAGGCGTCCTGCCACCTTGTGACCTCGGAGTTCGACCATCGTGCTGCGCCTTCCCTCACCGCTCGTCAGCACGAGTTGGCTCGCCGAGCATTTCGATCGCCCAGCGCTGCGTCTTATTGACGCCAGCTGGTACCTGCCCGCCATGGGGCGCAACGGCCGGCTCGAGTACAAGGCGGCGCATATCCCGGGCGCGGTGTTTGCCGACCTCGACCTGCTGGCCGACGAGACCGCCCCGTTTCCGCACACCCTCCCGGCGCCGGAGGTGCTGGCGGCACGATTGGGGGCGCTGGGCATCGGCGACGAGCACGCGGTGATCGTGTATGATGGTTCGGGGCAGAACTTCAGCGCACCGCGTCTCTGGTGGATGCTGCGCACCATGGGGCAGGCGCAGGTGGCGGTGCTCGATGGCGGGTTGGTGGCCTGGCAGCGCGAGGGGCGCCCGGTTGCCACCGCCCCCGGACACTATCCGCCCGCCACCTTTACCCCCCGCTTCGACCGCACCCGCTGGCGCGATCTCACGGCCATGCGCGCCCTGATCGCCGCGCGTGACGCGCAGGTGGTGGATGCCCGGTCGGCCGGGCGCTTTACGGGTACCGAAGCGGAACCTCGCGCCGGGGTGCGCGGTGGGCACATGCCCGGCGCCCGGAATGTGCACTATGCCAGCCTGGTGAACGCCGACGGTACCATGAAATCGCCCGCGGCGCTGCGCGACACCTTCGCGCAGGCTGGTGTGAATCTCGAGGCGCCCATTACCGCGAGTTGCGGCACCGGCATAACCGCCTGCGCGGTCCTGCTTGGCCTCGACGTGGTGGGGGCCTCGCACACGGCGCTGTACGACGGCAGCTGGACCGAGTGGGGCAGCCAACCTGATACGCCGGTGGAGACCGGACCATGATCGCTCACGCACGCTCCGCGGCGGCCGCCGCCCTGTTCGTCCTGTTGGGCGCGGGGGCATCGCCCACCGCCCTCCACGCGCAGCCCACGCGCACCGCCGCCCTGCCGCTCTGGAAACAGGGCGGGTCGGCGTTCGGCATTTTCGTGCCCAGCGAACGCGCGCCCAACGCCACCGACGCGGCCGGCAACCGGCTGCCGCCGCTGTACACCGAACAGGGGGCGCACACCCTGGGCGCCAACCCGCTGCTCGACTACCTGTTCCTCAATCTCGAGGGACAGTTCGACATGACCGCCGTGAAGCACATGGTGGCCGGATTGGCCCGGCACCCCGCCGGAGCACGTCCCACTCTGCTGGTGCGCATTCCCACCATTGAGGCGGCTGGCGCCGACAGCACGCGGGCGCGGGTGAAGGCCATTCTGGCGGCCGGCGCCGACGGGGTGGTCATTCCCCATGTGCGCACGGCGGCCGAAGCGCGCCTGGCGGCCGGGTTTTTCAAGGAGGCGGGCGCCAATGTGTGGTCACCGGCCAATCCGTCGGGCACCGTGGTGGCGATGCTCATGATCGAGGATCCCGGCGCCGTCTCGGAGATGGAAGCCATGGCGGCCGTGCCCGGCTACAGCCTGCTGTCGTGCGGCATTGGCAGCCTCACCATGGCCATGGGCGGTCGCGACAAGGCGCCCGACGCGGAGGCGGCCTGTCAGCGGGTGCGTGAGGTGGCGCAGAAGGCCGGGATGCCCAGCATGATGACCGCCAATGCCGCCACGCTGCGGGACCGCATTTCGCGCGGCTATCGGGGGCTGCTGCTCATGGGGGCCACGGCGCAGACCGACAGCCTCATTCGCGTGGGGCGCGAACTGGTGGGTCGCCGGTAGGCACCGTCGGCTCGATGACCGCCGTCGCGATGGAATCGAGCGCCGGAAACCACTTCTGCAGATAGCCGTTCCCCTGGCGCACGATGCGCGCGGGGTTGGGTTCCTCGCCGTACTCGGCGTTGAGCGCGCGCACCACCGCCATCCCTTCCACGACCGTGCCGAAGGGTGAGAACACGCGCTGCCCGTCGAGCTTGCGGGCGTTGTTGCCGGTGTTGATGAACAGTTGGGTGGCGCGCGTATTGGCGCCGCTCGCGGCAAAGGCGATGGTGCTGTCGGCGTTGCTGGAGCGGATGGGATCGTCGGGGATGGCCGCCGTGTCCCACAGGTTGTTCACGGCCGGATCGCCGTGAATGCCGAACTGCACCACGAAGTTGGGCACCAGGCGAAAGAAGCGCACGCCGGTGAAGTAGCCAATGCGCACCAGCTCGTGAAAGCGATCGGCGCCGCGCGGCGCGAGTGAGCGCTTCACCTGCACCACGAACGCCCCCTTGCTGGTTTCGAAACGCACGCGGTAGGTGTCGGGGCTGCGCTCCGGTTCGAGCGACGGCGGGGGAATGCGGGGCGCACCGGGGGTACCGGACGCCGCGGCCGCACCCCGGTGGGCGGCATCCGGCGGCGTGTCCCCGCCGCACGCGGCCAGGGCGAGCAGCAGAGCGGCCGGCAGGCGCCGCACGGTTGGCAGGCAGGACGAAAGGCACATCATGCAGCGCAACTTACCGTGCGCGTTATGGGCGTGACGACCGTGCCGCTACATTGTGGCGATGACCCAGCCCAAGCTCTATCGCCTCGTTGGTGCCGACGGCAGCACGGTGGCCAGCCCAACCCCCGGTACGCTGGGTGGACACCGGAAGACGCGCGTGTACGGCCGCCTCGACTGCAAGGCGGCGCGGCGGGCGCTGGGCACCGGCCGCAGCTACGAACAGCAGCGGGTCTTTTTTGCCGACGAAGCCGCGGCGGTCGCCGCCGGGTACCGCCCCTGCGCCACCTGCCTTCCGGACGCGTACGCGCGGTGGAAGGCACAGGGCGGCAAGTAGCGCGTCAGCTGCGCCGACGGCGCTCCAGTTCGCGGCGTACGGCGCCGGCACGGAGCACGAACGGGACCAGGGCAATGCCCGGCAGCAGCAGCACCGGAATGAGCGCCACGATTGGGGTGGTGGGCCGTGTGACGACGATCCACACGAAGACTCCCACCACGACCGCGTCGATGACGCCGATGTACACGATCCAGTTGGTAAGACGCGCCTTCATGGCCGTGAGCGTCTCGGTGGACAGCGAGGCGAGGTCTTTCATGCGGTCAAGGATGCATCCGGCACAACGCGCCTTCAAGGGAACGGGTACGCGCCGCGCGCCGCGCGCCGCGCGCCGGTGAAACGGGAAGAGCACGGCGCGCGATCCCGCTACCTTGTCGGCGTACCATTTCGATGCCGCGTCGTCCCCGGGGCAGGGGACGAGCGGCTTCCCTCCTGCACACCCAGGCGCATGACGATTGCCAGCGACCGTGCCGTTTTTCACATCTGCTCGCGCACCGCGCTGCAGCACGCACGCGCAGCGGGCGTCTATCGCGCGGACAGTCTCCGGCACGAGGGGTTCATCCACCTTTCGCAGGCGCACCAGGTATTGCCCACGGTGCAGGCCTACTTCGCCGGCGTGCCCGACCTGGTGGTGCTGGTCATCGATCCCCGGCAACTCACCGCGCCGCTGCGCTACGAACCACCGG
>Ga0315899_10002400_pt1 | contig 20749 bp, 10 predicted proteins | sample LakEriMetagenome_2_FD_203518 | JGI IMG/M metagenome (GOLD analysis project Ga0315899, IMG submission 203518) | Freshwater fungal communities from buoy surface, Lake Erie, Ohio, United States - Buoy 4 MA112 | ecosystem: Environmental > Aquatic > Freshwater > Lake | place: USA: Lake Erie, Ohio... | reverse complement strand
CTGGTCACCGAAGATGATTTCGCCAAGGAGGCAGTGGTGGCGACGGTGATGGTGGAGGGGTGAATGATAGATGGGGTGGGAGTATGGAAATGGGGGTATGGAAACCGGAGGATTCCAGGACCGAATGGGGCCACCTAGGTTGAGTGGCTTGCAGCAATCACGAGAAATAAGTGTTGAATCTCTACACAACATTGCGTTAAAAATTGGAACGCATTATTGACTACGCTTGTAGTATGACCTAGCATGTCTACGGATGTCGTCACTCTAGTTTGTATGAAAGGATTTGCGATGGTCAAAAAGCCAGCGTCGCTCGGAAGAGTCGAATGGGAACTGCTTCAATACATCGACCAGAATCACCCGATTTCGGTACGCGAGGTCGCTCAGTACTGGAACGAAAAGACGGGCCAAGCCCGCACAACTGTTCTGACCATGATGGAGCGGATGACAAAAAAGGGCTTTTTGACACGCAAAAAGATCGAAAACGTTTTTCACTACAGCCCCAAACAACCGCTCTCAGAGGTCCTAAAGAATCTTGTGGGTGACTTTGTCAACGGTGTGCTCGGTGGATCGGTCGTCCCCCTGGCGGCGTACTTGACCCAAAGCCAACCGCTGAAGGCCGAGGAAATCGAGCAACTTAAGAAACTCGTCCAACGGCTCGAAGCCGACACAAGTGCCCAGGCCCGTAAACGAGGTAAATTAAAATGAGTAGCAACGATGTATGGAATGCTCTGGCGCAAGGTCTCCTCGGATTTACCATCTCGGTGCTCATTGTTTTCATCATCGAGAAGTTGCCACTGCGGTTGACGGCTAACCATCGTTCCTGGTTGTGGCGGGCCGTTTACATCAAAACACTTCTTTGGGTGATCTTCCCAATGTCCTTAATTGGTTCATTGGAAACACTATGGATACCACGCGTGCCAATCGTCCCGTCCGCATGGGTGCCCTCAAACTGGTTTGCTTCGGCCAATGGATTACCTAAAGACGAAAAGGTTTCGAAAGATTTCACCGTCTCCAAATCAACTCAGATCGCCAGCGATCAAGCTACTGACGCTTCCTTGAAGACCCAGGAAACACCCTCCGACGCATCTTTCAAAAAGCCTTCTGCATCGGGACTAGAATCTCCAAGAGAAATATCGGTTAAGCCATCGATCCGATCTATCTCGATCCAACCTTGGCATGCTTTTGTGCTGTGGTCTTTTGGTGCTACATGCATGGCAAGTGTTATTGTTTACCGCTCTTGGAAGACGATCCGTACCCTGCGGCGTTCGACGCACGGTGCTCCATCGCACTTGGTGGCTCTTAGCGAACAGATCGCAAAGTCTCTAGGGATCCGGCAAATGCCTCAGATTCAATTGTCGAGCGAAGCCTCTGTACCAATGCTTGTTTATTCAGGAGCGATGCGGTTGGTGCTCCCCTCGGACTTCGAAACTCGCTTTGGGGTCGAAGGTTGCCGCATGGGGATAGCCCATGAATTAGCACACTACAAACGTAGCGATTTGTGGTGGAATCTGCTTCCGACGTTCGTCTCGATCGTTCTGTTCTTTTGGCCACCTGCATGGCTTGCAGCCCGTCGCTACTATTTAGCCATGGAACTTGCTTGCGACGAACTTGCGATCCGAGCAGCGAAATTGGAACATACCGCCTACGCGGGACTCTTGGTACGACTACTGGAAGATCGAGCAAGACACACAATGCCCGCCCCTGCCCTATCGATGGCGCGCTCGGGAGGCTTTCGAACTTTATCCGAGAGAATACGATTCCTGAAATTCGACTTGTACGGTTCTCGGTATCGGCGAGCTATTTCTACCATGATAACGATGGCAACCTTAGGACTGATTGTATTGCCATGGGGATTTGCCTCGCCTCGAAGCCTCGATGTACAAAGCATCGACGATTTCACTCCGGTGAAAATCGACTTGGAAACCATCGACAAGCCAAGAGAGATTCCCGTGGTCGACAGCCAAGGGAAACCTGTCGAGGAGTTTTATTACCTACCAGCAAACAGAGATGTAGCCTACAATTTCGATGATCTAGTGAACTATCCTATCAACGGCGAGATTACTGATGATGATCGAAAACCGTTGAATATCGTGCGATCTGAAAATGGCAAGATCCAGATGCCATTACCGCAAAATTGCGACTGTGTAGAGATATGGAATGAGCAAGGAGTAGCGTCCTTGCCTCTATCACAACTTCGCACGCTAGAGTCCATCCGATTGCAACCTTGGGCTAGCCTCCAGATTCGCCCCGCGCGAAACACTAAGATCCAGCCGGCCAAGGATCTATTCATTAGTCGCGGTCCTATGGTTGCATCTTCCGGACACTACAGGGTTACTTTACTTGATGATCAGACCTTGGAAATCCCAAGGTGCTTTCCGGGAGAGTGGCTACTCCAAAATCGTAAATGGGATATTGATAGGCATTTCAAAATTCGACCGGGAGAAAACAAAACGGTCGATTTGGAGGCACGTGCGATTCGAGGAAGATTCGTTCTCGAAGACGAATCCAAAAAAGAGGCTTCGGATGATTTATCGAAAACCACTGCATACATCCAATACGAAGATATTCGCTATATTGAAAGAATTCCGCTCCAACCAGATGGCTCATTTGAATTTCAAAATGTTCCTTATGGGAAACACAAACTAGAAGCACGCAAAACAGTCACTACTGATCGTGAAATTGATTGGTCGGTAGAGTTGTTTTTTGACTGCGATGAGCACGAGAATGATGAGGTGCTTGATCTAGGTTTGATTCCGTTGAAGACCACCAAGACCGAATTGCCCGACGCTGATGCCCCGAACCAATCAGATACAGTTTATGATCGAACGATTGATCGAATTAGCGCAAAGGGATTCGATCGTCGATTTCATCAATTGTTTGATGCGAGCGGTAAAGAGATTATCATTGGTGCTCCAATCGAAAAAGATCGTGGATTTGGGGGAGGATCGGAAGGGGCACAAGGTGCGATCGATGATAAAAACAGCAAGGTTTACCTCATCGGAAGGAGGGACGGCAAACCTAAGACTCTCTACGTTAATTCGATCAAGGGAGAATTGATAAGAGAATTGGAATTGCTGAAAGAACTGAGGAGAGGTGATCTAATTGATCGCTTTTGGCGAATCGCCGTCAATAAGGACAACGGCAATCTATGGTTATTATCTGTAAGTTATCTTGGTGATTCGAAGATCCAGATCCTGGATAGCGATTTGGATGCCATATCGAGATTCCCTTCGGATGTTTTCAACATGAGTTACTCCGAGGCAGACAAAGCGATGTGGACGGTCTCCCCAACAGCGATAGCCAAATGCAATCCCGATACCGGAGAGCAGTTGGCTAGTTATACAATCCCCTTCAAAAAGATATGGACGCTCACCGACATCTTCCCGCTACCTCAAGGAGGGGCTCTGTGTTTTGAACACCCACATTCAGATGCCTACGACTCGTCGAATCGTCTTTATCTAGTCGACCGCGATTGTAAGAAAGTGGTTTGCACGGATTTTGGCGCAAAAAGCCTTCTATACGCAGTGGCGGTTCAAGAGGACATCATTTGGCTCAAAGGTCGTTTCTATAATTCTTCGCTCACAAAAGAGTCTAACGAGCCCAGAGCAGCCGTGGTCTTGGGGTTTGATATGCAGCTTAATTACTTGCCGGAAAAGAAGCTTACGGTGGAAGACTTTCCAAAGCCCCGAGACTCAAGCCGCGTGGGGCTCTTTCCTCGATAGGTTGGTCAGAGTTAATCTCCGGTCAAGCAGACTCTAAAATTCTATGGGTTGCTACCGGTTCCTTGGATGCGAATTGTGGCAGAACTGGGAGATGCAAAACCCCAGTGTTTTGACGACTCGCGCGACTCGAAAAACGACTCGATTTTCGGTGCGCGACGCGAAATGCAATACGGCAGGTTTCGATGTTTCAAGACGACTCGAAACGTATTGCTTTTGACTCGCATCTCCCATCAGAGTTACTAGCTGTTCGGAGAGGATGAGTCTGCCGAGGCGGCCGGGTAACTTGGTAGACCTAACGAATGCAGTTCGAAGGTTTGAAATTGATAAATCGTGCGACAATACATGGCTTTGCCGATCCCAGTAACACGTTGTTGTATAATACTAAGGCCAAGTAAATCGACTTGAGTGCCATATACAACCCTCAGGGGGATAAACGATGCAACGTCCGCTATCGATCTTTTTTCTTATTGCCGGAGTTATCTTTCTATCCTTCGCGGAACACTTGCATGCCCAGCCTCCCAAAGAGATCACCAACAGCATCGGGATGAAACTGGTGCTGATCCCCAAAGGGACATTCATGATGGGCTCGCCCGAGAGCGAGCAAGGCCATAATGAGAACGAGAACCAGCATGAAGTGACGATCAGCAAGGACTACTACCTTGGTGTGTACGAAGTAACGCAGGCACAGTACGAAAAGGTGATCGGTAAGAATCCGAGTTACTTTCAAGGGGCCATAGTCGGTAATGAGAATGCAGATCTCCCTGTAGATGATGTTTCATGGTACGATGCGGTCGAGTTTTGCAAAAAGCTATCGGAATTGCCCGAGGAGAAAAAAGCTGGTCGCGTGTATCGCTTACCAACCGAAGCAGAATGGGAATACGCATGTCGCGCTGGTAGCAAAACGGCTTATTCGTTTGATGACGAGGAGGGCTTGTTGCCTGAGTATGGTTGGTTTAACCGCAACAGTTCTAACCGGACACATACTGTTGGACTTTTGGAGCCAAACGCCTGGGGGCTATACGACATGCACGGGAACGTCTGGGAGTGGTGCAGCGACTGGTACGGTGATTATCCCAAAGGTGCAGTCAGCGATTCGACTGGCCTAAAAGTGGGCTCGTACCGCGTGAGCCGTGGCGGCAGCTGGGGCAACCGGGCCGCGAATTGTCGGTCGGCGAACCGGATCGGGTACGCGCCGGGCCTCCGCTTCAACTCCCTCGGCTTCCGCTTGGCCCTGAGTCCAGATGGAATCCCCAAGTCGCCGGAGGCGGGCAGCAAGTAAAGGTGAGCGGAGCGAATGGGCGTAGGCACGAAGGAAGCGCGGAGCGGCGGCCGGAGTTGCCGTAGACCGCTGGTAGCGAGTTTGTTCTTGGTGGTTCTGAAGCGAAATCTTACTCTAATTCACAATTCACACGGTCTGTTCCTATCTGTCTTGGCAACTCACCTCGAATCGCCTAGCAGAGTTACTTGCTGGTGAATGAGTATGACTTTTCCAAGGCCGCTGGCGTCGCGAAGGGGATGGTGAAGGTGTGAGAAATTGGTCGTCTTGTTGGCTCTGCGCCCAAACTCCCGGGGTTTATCGCATGGCAGCGAAAGGCAGGTGGCAGCTGCCAGGCTGGTGGCGCTCGACCTCCACGCCTCTTGCCCTTTCTTGCGTGATTCAAAACGTGCGAGTGAATCATGGACGTGGGAAGACGGCTGTTCCCAAAAAATTTTGGCCAAGTCGCGGGACTTGGCCAAACAGAGTTTTCAATTGGAAGCAACCTACCGGAATGAACCCCTAAAGGTTATTTCACTCCTTCGGACTGCGCCCCTTCTTCGAAGCAGAACAGGCGATTTCTGTTCGCGATGTAAAGTCGGCCGTTGGCTGCAATTGGGGTGGTGTACACGGCAGAGCCAACGTTGATTTCGGCGATTTCTTTCTTCTCTGGGGAGAGTTCGAAGATCAAAATATCACCATCTTCATCACCGATATAGACTTTTCCGTCTGCGATGAGGGGAGAAGCCCACGAGGCGGCAAGCATGTCGTGGGTCCAATGTGCGGTTCCGGTTTTCGAATCGAGGCAGTGGACGACACCGGAGAAGTCAGCGACGAACAGCAGGTCGTCTTTGATTGCGACTGTTCCGCAAGTTCGGTGCATGGTTTCTTCGAAATCTTTCGGATTCGCACCGACGTAGTGCCAGATTGCTGCGGAGTTAGGGTTGTCTCGTTCGAGATCTCCTTCGGCTGCTACCATCGCTTGCTTACGCTTGGGGGGGACGACCACTGTTGGATCTTTCGAGTTGTAAACCAACGTTGGGCTGACATCCCCTCGCTTGGTTGGATCGATACACCACAGGTGTCCGCCACCTTCGCCGTGCTCAGGGTCTTCCCCAACCGCGACGTAAACGTTTCCATCGTAGACCACTGGGGTTGCGATGATGTGATTGCGTGTTGCACCAGTAAGCTTGTAGACGGAATCCTTCGGATTGCAGTCGAACTTCCAAAGAAGCTTCGCTTGGCCGTTCTCACCGCGAGCATCGAAGCTGTAGAGCCAACCGTCGCCGCCGCCGAAGACGACTTGTTCTACGTCACCGAATACTCCGTATGCTGGGGACGACCATTGTCCGTGAAGGATGTTTGCTCCAGGCGAATTATCGGTCCAGAGAACTTCGCCGGTAAAACGGTTCATGCAAATAAAGCTTGGTGCTTTTTCTTCAGGAACGGTGATGTGACCATCATCGACGCCATTGGAAGTGTTGACGAAAAGCAGGTCCCCGACGCAAGTCACCGAGCAGCTGCACATGTTGTGCTGGGATACCCCAAGCTTGCTCATCATGTCGAGCTTCCAAATCACATCGGCTTCGTCTTTGTTGTCATTGGGTTCATCTTTGAATGGCCCGTCGTTTTCGCCATCGTGGAATCCATCGGTATCCAAACAAGCGACTTCGCCACGGCTTGTGACATACCACAGCCGATCTCCGTCGATCAGCGGCGCACAACAAATGCCTTGGTTGGGCCAATCGTGGACTCGCCCAGTCGGCAATTTTTCACTGCTGTGTTGCCAAAGCAGTTTTCCGTCGTTGTCATCGAAGCAAAGCAAAACACCGAGATCCACTGTGGCTGGATATCGCTTGATGTACCCCGAACCGTTGTTCGTTCCGACATAGGCTTTTCCATTTGCAACTACTGGATTTCCGTAGGTTTCCGACCCGAGCGGGACAGACCAGCGAACGTTCTTTCCCGTCTTTACATCAAAGGCGCCAGGCAAAGGTCCCGAGTCCGGAACGTTGTTCCGCTCTGGGGTACCACCCCATTGGGGCCAATCTTTTGCACCGACTTTAAGCTTCGAGACGCCTTGAGAAGCGACCGCTGTGGCGTCGTACTTTTTGTCTTGTCCATCCACCCCGCCGGCAAAGCTGCATACTGAAAGGAGGGTCGCGAGGAAGGTTGTTTTCGTCAGTTTTGGTTGCATGAATGCAGTTACCTGTGCTTGTAGGGATCGTTCGTACTCATGGCAGGATACCCGCCGAGGGTCCCGAGATTATAGCCCAATTGGACGTTGATTCGTAGGGTTCCTTACGGATTCGGCTTCGAAGTTACTCCTTTGTGAGTTGCCGCATCGTAGACCCAGGAATTCTATGGTTTTTTTCAACGTATCCGATGACCATAGTCCCTAGGTCAACGGGTTGCTGTGTGTCAAAGCGGAAATCAGCCCCAATTTATCATAGAATCCACAAGGCTAATTCGCTGGGGCAAAGGGGAGATCAAGGTATTTAGAGATCGAGCTATTTTCAGTGGCCAACTGGCTTTTTTGTGGTCAAGTCGCTACAGTACAGAGGCGCAAAGTTGTAATTTTGAGCGTCACTGAATCGTTCGCGTTTTGTTCGAAGGAGTAATGCAAATGTCCACAAAGAATTCCCCGCGTCGGTCTCTTTGGTCGTTGATCCAAACCTCTTGCCTTTGCGGTTGTGTAGGTGGTCTCGTGGGTCTAGCTTGCACGGGCTGTGGTTCGTCGTGCAGCCAGTCGATGCCGACCGCAGTAACGGCACCGAGCAGCTCACAGGTGGCTTCTAAGGAATCTGCCCCTGAGGAGATGGGCGAGACGAAGCTTGTTTCGTTTAAGGTTGACGGTATGACTTGCCCGACCGGGTGTTATCCCGTTGTGAAGTCTGCGATTGCCAAGCAAAAGGGAGTCGTTGGAATTGAGTTGGCACCTCAGAAGGAAGCCGACGCGATCGACAACCCGATTGTGTTCGTAAAATACAAAGGTGATCTAGACATGGATGCGACTTTCAAAGCGATCTCCCGAGTTGGCTTTGAAGCTTCCGAGGCCCCCGCTGGGAATGCAGTGGAAGGAAGTTCGGACGCGCAAGGCGGTTCGGCACCTGCTGAGTCTTCCGGAGAGTCGTCGAACTAAAGTTTCTTTTAGAAGATTTGAATTCAAGCCGCCGTGGTTTACCGTGAGCGGCTTGTTTGTTTTATACAGCAAGTTTCATTGCTAAGGAAAGCGCCAGAATGGACCAAGCATCCGGGGACACACCACGTCCATTTGTGCATCTGCACTGCCACAGTCACTACAGTTTGCTCGACGGTGCCGGATCGATCGGTCGGCTGCTTGGTCGGGCCAAATCGCATGGAATGACCGGTTTGGCTTTGACCGACCACGGCAATTTGCACGGAGCGTTGGAGTTCTACAAAAAAGCGAAGGAAGTAGGCATCAATCCAATTTTGGGTTACGAAGCTTACGTTGCACCCGGGAGCCGATACGAGCACGATGCTGCATCTGCGAAGGAAGCGGCGTTCCATTTAACCCTTCTGGCCAAAAATCGCACGGGCTTCAAAAACCTTATCAGATTAGCATCGCGCGCGAGTTTGGAAGGATTCTATTACAAACCCCGGATCGACAAGGAATTGTTGCAGGAGTACAACGAAGGGATCATTTGCTTGAGCGGATGCGTATCGAGTGAATTCTCGCGAGCGGTACTTCGAGGTAGCGATACTGCTGGTGCGATCGACGACGCCGAACGCGTGGCGGGATGGTTCTCGAAGACCTTCAAAGACCGCTTCTTTGTCGAGATCATGAACAATGGTCTGCAAATTCAACGCGAGCAATTGCTCGGTGCGGTTGATGTCGCGAAGCGCATGGGATTGCCATTGGTCGCTACAAGCGATGCGCACTACGTAGACCAAGAAGATGCGGAGGTCCAGGACGTTCTGCTGTGTATTGCGACAGGTAAGTTCCGTACCGATCGAAACCGCATGCGGATGGAGAACGATCAGTTCTACTTGCGCTCTCAAGAAGAGATGTACCATCACTTCCAAGGGCTCGAAGATGCGGTGTCAAGATCGCAATCGATCGCGGACTCGGTAGATATCGACCTTGAACTCGGAAGCCGTAACTTTCCGTCTTTCGAGATCCCTAAAGAGCATCCGACCTCGGATGACTACCTGCACGCTCTGTGCTTAAAGGGTTTGATGGAACGCTATGAGGGGAACGAGGAGATGTGCCCGAATGGTTCGCTCTCCCAAGTCGTAATCGATCGATTAGACCGAGAGCTAGGGGTCATTAAGAAGCTTGGGTTTTCGAATTACTTTCTTATCGTATGGGACTTTGTTCGGTATGCTCGAGAGATCAACGTTCCTGCCACGGCGCGGGGAAGTGGTGTCGGGGCATTGGTTTGTTATGCGACATATTTGTCCCACGTATGCCCAATCAAATACGATTTGCTTTTCGAGCGATTTCTCGATGAGAGTCGGATCGAAGCGCCTGATATCGACATCGACTTTTGCCAAGAACGCCGCAGCGAGATCATCAAGTACGTTAAAGCGAAGTATGGGGAAGAGAACGTTGCACAGATTGGTACGTTCGGGACGCTCAAAGCACGGGGGGCGATCAAGGATGTTGGTCGAACGATCAATGTCACGTTAAGCCGTGTTGCTGAAATCAGTGAGATGGTTCCCGATGATCCCAAGATCACCATCAAGGATGCGTTAGCCGAGAGTGAGGATTTGCGCAAGGCGGCGGAAGTTCCCGAAATTAAGGAGCTTTTCAGCCTCGCTCAACGTGTCGAGGGGATGGCCCGCAGTATCGGAACGCACGCTGCCGCGGTTGTGATCGCCGATAAACCGTTGACCGAGTATGTGCCATTGATGCGTGGTTCTGGCAAAGACGACGTTATCACGCAATGGTCCATGGGAGACGTCGAAGCCGCAGGGTTGCTCAAGATGGATTTCCTCGGTTTGAGGAACTTGACAATCCTTTCTAAAGCGGTCGATATGATCGAGAAGACTCGTGGCGAACGAGTCGACCCGCTGAAGTTCCCTTTGGATGACGAGAAGACATTCGAGCTGTTGCGGCGCGGTGAGACCAAGGGGGTCTTTCAGCTTGAAAGCGGAGGCATTCGCGATTTGTTGCAGCGGATGAAACCCGATCACTTTCGAGATATTATCGCTACCAATGCGCTTTATCGACCCGGTCCCCTCGAAGGCGGGATGGTCGACGATTACATCGCGGTGAAGCTAAAGAAAAAGCCCGCGAACTACTTGCACCCAATTCTCAAAGATATCTTGGGTGAGACCCACGGGGTGATGGTTTATCAAGAGCAGGTGATGCGAATCCTCAACGGTTTGGGGGGGATCGAATTGGCCAAAGCTTATACGTGCATCAAAGCGATCAGTAAGAAGAAGGAATCGATTATCGCGGCGAATGCCGAGAAGTTTTTGAACGGTGCCGTCGAAGTCGGCTTGGCAAGAAAAGATGCAGAAGACTTCTGGAATATGATTCTGAAGTTCGCCGGGTACGGCTTTAATAAGAGCCACTCGACTGCCTATGCGCTGATCGCTTATCAGACTGCATACCTCAAAGCCCACTACAAAGTGGAGTTTATGGCAGCTTTGCTGACCGGCGATATTCCGAACCGAAACTTCAAACGAAAGGATTCGCTTGTGGAGCATTTGGAAGATTGCCAGCGGATGGGGATCGTCGTAGAGCAACCGAGTGTTAACTCATCTCGAGGTGAATTTAGTGTTGCGGACGGAAAGATTCATTTCGGTCTCTCAGCAATTAAGGGTTGTAGCCGAGGGGCGGCAGATGCCATCGGGGATGAACGAGATCGTAATGGTCCCTACAAAGACATATACGATTTATGTAATCGAGTTGATATCTCCGCTTGCAACCGCGCCTCATTGCAGGCGTTGATTCGGGCAGGTGCGTTTGATTGTTTGGGCGGACGACGCGCACAGTACTTGGCTGTTTTAGACAAAGCCATCCAAGGTGGGGCCGAGGCGCTTAAAGACAAGAAGAGCGGACAGTTAAGTTTGTTTGGAGATCTAGAAGACGAAGCTATGCCGGCGACGATTGCGTTGCCCGACATTCCTGAGTTCCCTGAAAAGGAACGATTGTCCATGGAGAAGGAAGTGCTTGGGTACTACCTTTCTTCCCACCCGCTGGCCGAGTATGAATTGACTCTTCGATCGTTTTGTACTGCGAATGCGGTGACAGCCAAGAATCTCAAGCATCGGACTGAAGTATGGATGGGAGGGGTGATCTCCTCGATCAAGCTTGCTCATACCCGAAATCCCAAGCCGGATACACCGTCGAAGTATGCTAATTTCGATTTGGAGGATCTCGAAGGAATCGCCCGCTCTATCGCTTGGCCGAATACCTATGAGAAGTATGCCGATGTAATTCAACCCGACGCGATTGTGTTAGCTAGGGGACGGATCGATAAGCGGGGGGAAGAAGAGTTTAACTTCATCATCGACGAAATTCTTCCGATGGCAGAGGTGGATTCGAAGTTCACCAGCGGTATTCGCATTCGGTTCGACGAAGGGAAGCATACGGAGGATTTGATTCCACGTATTGCTGAAATTCTAAGAGGCTATCCCGGTGATCGAGACGTTCACTTCGACTTGAAGGTCGAGAGTGGAGATACCGTGGTGATCGTATCGCGCAAGCATCGGGTGACTATCCAACCGGAGTTGCGGGAACGACTCGACGATTTGCTCGGGTTAGATAGCCATCGATTGATTTTTACAAAACCAAGTTTGAATCAATCATCTGGGAATGGCGATTATCCACGTCGGCGTCCATCGTGATTCGAGACTCGTTACCCGTCGATGGGCATATCGATCAGATTTTGGACTCGGTTGCCAAGCATGGCATTGTAGCAGTCGAAGCTCCACCAGGGACGGGTAAAACGACCCGTGTAGCTCCCGCATTGATGAAGCTCGGCGAGCGGACGAACAGTTCAGAGAGGCTTGGGAGCGGTAAGCTTGGAGTAGGGAAGAAAACTTACTTGGTGCAGCCACGTAGGTTAGCAGCGAGGGCTGTGGCAGAGCGGATTGCGAGTGAAGATGGTACGCAGGTCGGGGAAAGAATCGGTTATTCCGTTCGATTTGATCATCGCGTTAGCAAGCAGACGGAATTGATTGTAGCGACCGAAGGTGTGCTTATCAGAAAGCTACTGAGTGATCCGACGTTACAAGATGTGGGAGTGGTGATCCTCGATGAGTTTCACGAGAGGTCGCTCGACGCAGACTTGCTGTTCGGGATGCTCAGGCGAGTTCAAATGGAGCTCCGTGAGGATCTTCGCATTGTCTTGATGTCAGCAACTTTAGATACAGAGTTGTTCGCAGCGGAGTTGCCTGAAGTTCCGAGAATTCGGGTTGAGAGTCAGGGTTATCCGGTTCAGATAGAGTATCGGCCGCTCGATGTCGGGCAGTCGTTGATTGACCATGCGGCAAATGTAACCCGGCAAGTGGTGGGTCGAACGCAAGGGGATCTTTTGGTTTTTATGCCTGGAGCGAGCGAGATACATCGGTTGATTCGGGCGATTGAAAGTGATAGGGCAGTTGCAGATTGCGAACTGGTGCCTTTGATGGGGGCGATGCGATTGGAGGAACAATCGCGAGCGATCCAGACGGGGAATCGCCGTAGGATTGTTGTAGCGACCAACATCGCGGAGACCTCTCTTACGATCCCCGGGGTACGTACCGTGATTGACAGCGGGTTAGCTAGAGTGCTTCGCTTTGCACCTTCCATGGGGCTCGATCGGCTTGAATTGGAGAATATATCCAATGCGTCGGCGACGCAGCGAGCGGGGCGGGCCGGTCGGGTAGCTCCCGGTCTATGTGTGCGACTGTGGTCGGAGGCTTCGGATCGAGCCAGGTCCCCGTTTCTTGAACCGGAGATCCGCAGAATCGATCTGTGCAGCGCGAGACTCCAGCTCTTTGCATGGGGCGAGGGGGCCGGAGAGGGCTTTCCGTGGCTAGAGGTTCCCCGCCAGGATGCGTGGCAAGCTGCAGGGCGGGTACTCGAAGTTCTAGGTGCTGTAGATAAAGACAAAATTACCGCGATGGGACTGAGGATGAGCCAAGTTCCATTACATCCTAGGTTATCCAGGATGTGTATTGAAGCGGAAGATCTGGGGTGTTTCCAGCAAGCGTGTGTGATGGGCGCTATGTTAAGTGAGCGAGATGCGTTTGATAGGCACGATCGCGGTACGTCATTAACCCAGCAATTGCGATCATGGGAAAGCGATTGCGTCGAGAGATTGCATTGGTTGCAAAAGGGCAAGCATCAATCGACGACCCCTTTTGGTAGGTGGAACGCCAGCGCTGTGCGGGCAATTGATCAGGTAGCTCGACAAATCGGGCAGTCGCTCGAAAAAAGCTTTGAGCAAGCGGCGGCTGAGGAGAAGGAACAGGAGAAGCATGAGGAGAATGGTACTACGGCTGGCAAGTTATATCCTTCTGACGTGGGAGTCATGCAAGCGTTGCTCGCGGGCTTTCCAGATCGGTTGGCCAAGCGTCGGAATTCCGGGCAACCACATGGTTTAATGGTTGGTGGAAAAGGGGTCGAAATAAGTGCGCAGTCGGGGGTTCGGTCCTCCGAACTATTCCTGTGCATCGATCTAGAAGGTCAAAAGACAGACGCCTTGGTAAGGCAAGCAAGTGGGGTCCGTCCGGAATGGTTGGTCGGCAAGCATCTTCAATCTCGCGAGGAGATGTTTTTTCATCCGACACAAAAGCAGGTGGTTGGTCGTCGAAGGATGTATTGGTTCGATTTGTGTTTGCAGGAGACACCCATATCGATCAGCGACGAAGAGCAATGTGCCGAGGTTTTGTTTCGAGCCGTCATTGCGAATTGGGAGAGTGTATTTCCTAAAGATGACGCAGGGGTTGCGCAGTGGATTCAAAGGGTTCGATGTTTGCGAGAATGGGTTCCTGAACTGCAGATACCGGAACTCAGCTCGTCGGTGATCCAGGAGGCGGCCAGAGAGCTTTGTCGTGGTAAGCGGTCGTTGGAACAAGTCCGGTCAGGGGCGTGGTTGCAGTGGCTCGGAGCCTGCCTGTCTCCCGACCAACAGCGAGCTTTGCAACAGGAAGTTCCAGAACGAATCGTCGTTCCCTCCGGAAGCTCCATGAAGATTGAGTATCAGCAAGGGGCGGCCCCGGTTTTGGCTGTAAAAATCCAAGAGGTGTTTTCGTGGAAGCAAACTCCACGCATTGCGAGAGGGCGTATTCCACTCCTTTTGCATCTGCTAGCTCCAAGTGGCCGACCTCAGCAGATTACGAACGATTTAGCGTCGTTTTGGAGTTCTGGTTATGCAGAAGTTAAGAAAGAGTTGAAACGGCGGTATCCAAAGCATTCGTGGCCTGAGGATCCGTGGAATGCAAGTCCGACGCGTCGCTAAGTCGTTGGTCTTGCGTGGGTTTCGCCGGGGTGAAAAAGCGTTAAACTACTGTTTTCCCGGGTACGCATAGCTCCTCTCTTGGAAACACAGTTGCAATGAATGAAGAAACCCTGCTCCGAATCTCCCGCACGTATGGAATCGAGAATTGGTCGGCAGGTTATTTTACTGTCAACAATTCCGGAAACATCGTCGCCCATCCGGCTAATCAAGACCCGCGTTCGGTAGACTTGAAACAAGTCGTCGAATACTTGGTTCGAGACAAAAAGCTGCAGCTTCCAATCCTACTGCGTTTCCCGCAGATTCTGACCACTCAATTGCGTTTGCTCTCAGGTGCATACGGAGATGCGATTTCGCAATTCGGATACAACGGGAAGCACTATCCGGTTTTCCCCATGAAGGTCAATCCGAGGCGAGAAGTCGTCGAGGAGTTTCTCAAAGAGACCAACAAGTATCGGGTGGGACTAGAGTGTGGATCGAAGGCCGAGTTGTACGCAGCGATCGCCCAAGAGCAGACACCTGAGTCGCTTTTGATTTGCAACGGATTTAAAGACGAATCCTTTTGTCGCATGGCGTTGCTAGCGGTGCAATCCGGCAAACGAGTAGTGATCGTTATCGAGAAACTCAACGAGTTGAAGATCCTCTTGAGGGTTTGTCAGGAGATCGGTGCTTACCCTTGGATCGGATTGCGGGCGAAGTTATACACACGTGGATCAGGGAAGTGGGCAAGTTCTGGAGGGGACTCGGCGAAGTTTGGATTGACCACCTCGGAATTACTCGAGTGCTTGAGGTTGCTCAAAGAACACGGTAAGGGAGATCTGCTCCACTTGATGCATTTTCACATCGGTAGCCAGATCACCGACATCAAACGTGTGAAGAACGCGATGAAAGAAGCCGCTCGGGTTTATTCGAAGATACACGGATTGGGCTTTCCGGTGGAGTATCTAGACATCGGTGGTGGTTTGGGTGTGGATTACGATGGATCGAAAACTCGTACTGAGTCATCGATGAACTACACAGTTCAAGAGTTCGCTAACGACGTTGTTTACACCGTGCAGTCCGTATGTGACGACGAAGGGGTTCCCCATCCGAACTTGGTGACCGAGAGCGGACGGATGATGACGGCTTATCACACCGTTCTGGTAACTTCGATCCGCGAAGAGATCGAAACCTTTGCCGATGATTTGCCCGAGGTTACGATCGACCAGGATGATCCTCAAGTCATCACCGAAATGAAGTGGCTGCTCGATGATATCAATGGCAAGAACTACTTTGAGTATTATCACGATGCGGTCGAACACAAAGACGAACTGCACACGCAGTTCAATCTCGGGATGGTTTCCCTGGAAGACCGTGCAAAAGGAGAGGTGCTTTACTGGGAACTCTGTGCCAGGGCACTCAAAGAATCGGAATTGTCACGGCATCCGAACGAAGAGTTTGAAGACGTCAAGCGTGTGTTGGCGGCGAAATATCTATGCAATTTCTCGTTGTTCCGCTCCGCGCCAGACGCTTGGGCCATCGGGCAATTGTTCCCTGTCGTTCCACTACACCGATTGCAAGACCCCAAAATCGATTTCGCGACACTCGTCGATGTGACTTGTGATTCCGATGGCAAGATCGATAAGTTCGTAGACCTTCGAGATGTTAAAGAGACGTTGGAACTACCCGAGTGGAAGGAAGGCCAGGATTATTATCTAGGTATCTTCTTGGTGGGAGCTTACCAGGAGGTGATGGGTTCCTATCACAACCTCTTTGGATTACCGAACGAAGCACAAATCCACATCGAGTCCGATGGACGCTTTCATGTCAGCAAGATTGTTCCGGGGAGTCGCATCAAGGATATGGTCTCCTTTGCTCGATACGACGTTGATGGGCTGCGAGAAGGATTTGTTAAACGCTTGCGCGGATTGGTCGACTCCGGGCAGCTTGATGAGAAGTCAGCTGCGAAATTGACGGAGCAATATGAATCGGCCGCTACATGGACCACTTATCTCGACTAAAAAACACGCCGCCAGCTAATTGCAAAAGGAATTCGCGCTTTGGCACGCAACGAACAACTCATCCGTCAACACAAAATCATTCAAGTGCTTGAACGCCGCCGTTTCGGCGCGACGATCGAGGAGTTGACTAGTAGCGTTGTTGAGGAATTGGGACTCGCTACGCTTCACACGAGAAGCATCCGCCGGGATATCGATGCGTTGGTGGCTGCAGGGATGCCTGTAGTCTCCTCCGAGTCGGCGCGTGGTCGTATTTGGAAAATCAATCGTGCCGATACCGGATTGCACCGAATCACGATCACCGCCAGCGAGTTGATCGCGTTGTCGATGGGACGCGATCTATTGATTCCACTCGCTGGGACACAGTTTTGGCAAGGGATCGAAGCGTTCTGGCATAAAGTTCGAGAGCAATTACCGGAAGGTGTTTGGGAACATTACGAACGTTACCGCCGAACACTACGCGTGTTGGGGGTCGTACCGAAAACTTATGAGAAGCAGAAGAACATGCTGCAGACGCTCAACCGAGCGATCCAAGAGCATCGACGACTCGACGCGATCTACGAGTCGACTACCAGTCCGCCGCGACAAAGACTCCTGGAACCCTACGGATTGGCGATCTACCAGTCCAGCATATATCTTGTAGCATGCGAATCGGGGATGAATCTCGACGCAGAACCACAAGATCGCTTGAAGCATTGGAAACTTGACCGATTCCAAAAAGTGGAAGCGTTAGACGAATGGTTTAAACCCGACCCAAATATCGATATCGCGAACCACCTTGCAAGAAGCGTAGGGATTTTCAGCGGGGATCGGCCAGTTCCATACCGCATTCGATTGACAGCAAAAGCTGCAAGATGGGTTCAGGAGGAACCCTGGCACGCAGAGCAGCAGATCGAATTATGCGAGGACGGTTCAAGCATCCTTACCGTGCCCGCGTTCCATCCGCTGGAAGTTATCCCTAACATTCTCAAACTCGGTTCCGCAGCAGAGCTATTGGAACCACTCTCCGCCCGCACCATCCTTGCGGAGCAAATCGCCGAAATGGCCAGTGTCTACGGTGCAAATGATGGCAAAAAAAAAGCATCAGGACGTAAAAGTCGGTATTGAGCAGATACCGGTAACCAGCTCGGTTTTTGATGTATAATCAAGATGCGGTGCCTTCGGGTGTCTCTCCCTCCAAATACATCCCTCCTACCGAATTGTTCGAAGTCCCATCATGCAAACTATCGAACGTCTGCTCGACTTCCAGCCAGATTCTCACCCCATTTTGCAACCCCGCGACAGCTTCTCCAATTCGCCCCATGTATCAAGATCACACCATGTATCGAGATCATCGCAAGTATCAAGATCATCGCGTGTATCAAGTTGTCTATGGGGTTCAATCGTTGGGTGTTTTGCGGCATGGCTGCTCGTAGGTTTCGGCTGCATCGTTACTCACGCAGATGAACCGGTTGTAGCGGCTCGTCCAATTCTTCCACATGAAACGAACTTGACCACCCCTGCCGCCAGTTTGCCAGCACAACCCGTGAGCTTGGTCAATGACGTCATCCCCGTGTTGACCAAGCATGGTTGTAACGCCGGAACTTGCCATGCCAAGGCTGGGGGTGGACAACGCGGGTTCCAATTGTCTTTGTTAGGTTTTGAACCGGAAGAAGATTACCAGCACTTGGTAATTGAAGGTCGAGGTCGCCGTTTATCATTTAGCTCACCCGAGCAAAGTTTGTTGCTTCAAAAAGGTTCGGGGATGGTCCCTCACGGCGGAGGTGCCAAATTGCCGATGGATTCGGATGCGTTCCGAACATTGGTGGAATGGATTCGACAAGGAGCTCATTTCGACGGTCAGACTGCTCCGAAACTTGCTTCGTTACGAGTTGAACCGTCAGGTGGAGTGGTTCCGATGCGATCGGAGCATGCATTGCGCGTAACGGCAGAATATTCGGATGGATCCAAGCGCGACGTGACTTCGCTCGCTCTGTTTGAATCGAACGATACAGCGATGGCGAGTGTTGATGAACATGGCAAAGTAACGATCCTCGATATTCCAGGATCTGTTTCGATCATGGTTCGCTATCAAGGAACGGTAAGTGTCTTTCGTGGATCGGTTCCTCAAGGAAGCCTTGTCGAGTATGTTCCCCCTTCAATCAACTTTGTCGACGATCATGTGTTCGGTAATCTAAAGAAGCTTGGAATTCCTCCCTCTGCCCTCGCGGATGATGCAACGTTTCTTCGCCGGGTGTCGTTGGATATCGCTGGGCGCCTACCCACGGGAACCGAATGGAATGAGTTCATGTCCGATAACTCGCCGACAAAGCGAGATGCGGCGATCGAGCGTCTGCTCTCGAGCGGTGAATATGCGGATTTCTTCGCTAACAAATGGACCGCGATGCTCAAGAATCGTCGCGATGATGCGTCGGATATCACGTCGAATTTCGCGTTCTACTCTTGGATTCGCGATAGTTTGTTGGCAAATAAACCATACGACCAAATGGTTCGCGAATTGCTAGCCGCCACCGGTACGGTACTCTCGAACCCTCCAGTAGCTTGGTACAAACGAGTGAAAGACCCCAAGCAGCAATTGGAGGATGTTGCCCAGCTGTTCCTAGGGGTGCGCATGCAGTGTGCGCAGTGTCACCACCACCCCTTCGAGAAATGGAGCCAAGACGACTACTACAGTTTGGCTGCTTTCTTCAGCCAGGTCGGGCGTAAACCAACTTCGACACGCGGTGAGGATATGATCTTTCACAAGCGAGGTGTTGCGGGAATCGCCAACATCAAGACGGGAGTTGTCCGCCGTCCTGCAACGTTGGGTGAAGAAACACAGGAGATCGCACCAGAAATGGATCCAAGGTTAAAATTAGCCGATTGGATGGCGCAACCTTCGAATCCATTTTTCGCAAAAGCCTTGGTTAACCGATACTGGAAACATTTCTTTCGCCGTGGACTGATTGAACCCGAGGATGATATCCGTGATTCAAATCCCCCGACGAATCCAGAACTGCTCGCAGAACTCGAAAGGCATTTCATTCAGAGCGGCTTTGATCTCAAGGATCTCGTTCGAACGATCGTTCGTTCAAACGCTTATCAATTGAGTTCAATTCCCAAGACAGAAAACTTGAACGACACCCAAAATTACTCGAGGTACTATCCTCGACGTCTTCAAGCAGAAGTATTGCTAGATGCAATCGACGACTTAGCGCAGACGCGAACCGATTTTCCTAATCTCCCTCCTGGTACTCGCGCTATTGGCTTGCCGGACAATAGCTACAACACCGCTTCTCCTTTTTTGCGTGTATTTGGCAGACCTGAAAATGAGAGCGTTTGCGAATGCGAACGGATTCAAACATCAAGTCTCGCTCAAAGCTTACATTTGATGAACGCCGGGGACCTAAAAGGAAAGTTGTCGAATGCTGCAGGGCGTGCTGAACTGCTCGCCAAGTCGACTAGTCCGTTACCTGAGCGAATCGAAGAGATCTACAGCGCTGCTTTTTCTCGGAAACCTACGGCGGAAGAGATGGCAACTGCGATCGCATACATCGGCGAGTCACGATTGGATACCAACGGCCAACCCGTTGAGCAATCCCGTGCGACTCGAGAGAATTTCCAAGACCTTTTTTGGGCCTTGATCAATTCTAAAGAATTTCTGTTTAACCACTAAGGCTTCCACCAACGCTAAAAACCCATGCCGAACAGATCCATGCACCGAAGTCTTCCGTTTGCGGTTCGAGTGATTTCTTTAACGTCGATTCTCACCGGGATGGCGATGGAGGTCCAAGCGCAATCGGTCTGTCTGCCGTTGCCGCGTTTGCTCTCGATCCAGCCGATGGGGGGACGTGTTGGCACATCGCTAGATGTGACGATCAGCGGTGAGAACCTTGAAAATCCAGGGGAGTTGATTTTCGAACATCCTGGAATACAAAGCGTTGCGAAGAAGGATGCAAACGGGAACCTGCTCGCTAATCAGTACACGCTTCAAATCGCGCCAGATCTCCCGGTAGGACTTTACGAAGCGCGCATCACAAGCCGATTGGGGATTTCCTCCGCACGGATCTTTTCGGTTGGTAGTTTACCCGAAGTTAACCAGACTGCCGGAAATACCACTCTCGCCACCGCGACAGCATTGCCGGTACCGAGCGTTTGCAATTCGGTGGTAAGTCCTCGCGCAATCGATTTTTATACGTTTGATGCACAGGCCGGTAAGCGATACATGATCCAGTGTGGTTCGCGTGGGATCGATTCCAAACTCGATCCGGTAGTGATCTTGGCAGATGCGAATGGGGGAGATCTAGTTGCGCAACGTACAGGAGACGTTATTGATTTCGTTGCTAAGGTTTCTGGTAAACACACGATAAAAGTACA
>Ga0315899_10002399_pt1 | contig 20750 bp, 19 predicted proteins | sample LakEriMetagenome_2_FD_203518 | JGI IMG/M metagenome (GOLD analysis project Ga0315899, IMG submission 203518) | Freshwater fungal communities from buoy surface, Lake Erie, Ohio, United States - Buoy 4 MA112 | ecosystem: Environmental > Aquatic > Freshwater > Lake | place: USA: Lake Erie, Ohio... | reverse complement strand
CCGGCCCGAACTTCAGCGCGAACTTCGCGAGCAGGCCCGCGGTGAAGGTGATCAGCACCACCGCGAACAGCGCGCCGACGAACGACGAGGTGAACGCCGCGGTGAGCGCCTGCGCGGCGCGACCCTGTTGCGCCATCGGGTGGCCGTCGAAGGTGGTCGCGACCGACCATGGCTCGCCGGGGATGTTGAACAGGATCGAGGTGATCGCCCCGCCGAAGAGCGCGCCCCAGTAGATGCACGACAGCATGATGATCGCCGACGTGGGGCTCATCGAGAACGTGAGCGGCAGCAGGATCGCGACGCCGTTGGCGCCGCCCAGGCCCGGCAGCACGCCGATCAGCACGCCGAGGATGATGCCGATCACCATGAACCCGATGTTCGGCAGCGTGAGCGCGACGGAGAAGCCGTTCGCGAGATCGTGGAGTTCCTGCATGGCGGTCTCGCGGTCAGAAGCCGAGCATCGCCTCGAGCGGTCCCTTGGGGAGCGGCACGAGGAACCAGCGTTCGAAGACGAGGAAGGCGGCGAGCGGCACGCCGACGGCGACCGCCGCGGTGCGCAGCACGCCGTACTTGCCGTGGCGGAGCATGAACCACGCGATCAGGGCGATCGACGCGAGATACAGGCCCACGAGCGCGATCGCGCCGACGTACACCGTGATCGGGATCGCCATCGACATCACCTGGCGCAGCTGCGCGCGCTCGGCGAACTCGGCGCGGTCGGTGCTCCAGCGCCGCAGCTGCGACACGAGGACCCAGGTCGCGCTCGCGAAGAGCAGCACGCCGATGATGAACGGGAAGTAGCCCGAACGCGGACCGTCGTCGGCCCAGCCCACGCCGACGCGCAGGCTGTCGGTGATCACCAGCACGGCGAGGCCCTGCAGCACGATCGCGACCGCGGCCTCGGGCCAGCGGACGCGAACGGACTCGGACGGGTTCCCGGTGGGGTCGCTCATCTTGGGCTCCATGGGGCGCGGGGGCGCCCCGCATATCGAGGAACTCGCGCGGGCATCCGCCCGCGCGACGGGGACGGCGTCACATCGCGATGAAGCCGGCTTCCTTCATCAGCACGCGGTGGACCTGCTCGTTGCGACCCAGCCAGTCGAAGAACTCCTGGCCCTTCATGGTGGTCTGCTTGAACGCGCCCTTGTCCATGAACTCCTTCCACTCGGGCAGCGCACGCACCTTGTCGAACAGCCCGTTGTAGTAGGCGACCTGCTCGGGCTTGACGCCCGGCGCCATGAAGATGCCGCGCAGCATCAGGTACTCGACGTCGATGCCGGCCGACTTGCAGGTCGGGATGTCGCTCCACGACTGCGTCGAGGTCAGCTTGTCCTTGTACGGCATGCGGTCCTTGTCGAACACGCAGAGCGGCCGCAGCTTGCCGGCGCGCCAGTGCGACTCGGCCTCGATCGGGTTGTTGACCGTGGCGTCGATGTGCTTGCCCACCAGCTGCACCGCGACGTCGCCGCCGCCCTTGAACGGCACGTAGGTCATCTTCTTGCCGCCGGCGGACTTCTCGAGCATCACCGAGATGATCTGGTCCTCCTGCTTCGAGCCGGTGCCGCCCATCTTGATGCCGTTGGGCGCGCCGGCCTTCAGCGCGTCGTGGAAGGCCTTCGCGGTCTTGTGCGGGGACTCCTCGTTGACCCACAGCACGAACTGGTCGAGCGCGAGCATCGTGACCGGAGTCAGGTCGCGCCAGTTGAACGGCACGCCGGTGGCGAGCGGCGTCGTGAACAGGTTCGACAGCGTGATGACGATCTTGTGCGGGTCGGCGTTGGCCGACTTCATCGCGAGGAAGCCCTCGGCGCCGGCGCCGCCCGACTTGTTGACGACGACGATCGGCTGCTTGGCGAGGTTGTGCTTGGCGACGACGCCCTGGATGAAGCGCGCCATCTGGTCGGCGCCGCCGCCGGTGCCGGCGGGGACGACGAACTCGATCGGCTTCGAGGGCTCCCAGCCCTGCGCACGCACGGCGGACGGCGAGGCGGCCAGCAGGCCCGCGACGGCCACGAAAGCGGCGGCCGCCAGGGCGCCGGCACGGCGGTGGAACGGTCGGGTCATGGTCATCGGAACTCCAGAGGGTGAAGAAGAAGGAACCGGTGTCTCCCTGACACGTCGCTTCTGTTCGGCCGTCGGCGCCGGGCCCGCGGCGGGCCCGCGCGCCTCAGGCCAGCCCGAGCTTCTGAGCGAGCCCGATGCGTTGCAGCTTGCCGGTCGCGCCCTTGGGGATCTCCTCGAGCAGCAGGATCCGCTTGGGCACCTTGAAGTCGGCCGCGCGCTTGCCGACGAAGTCCTGCAGCTCGCGCTCCGAGGCGGCCTGGCCCTCGCGCAGCACGACCGCCGCGGCGACCTCCTCGCCGAGCTTCGGATGCGGCATGCCGAAGCACACCACCTGCGCGACCGCCGGGTGGTCCATCAGGATCTCGTCGACCTCGCGCGGGCTCACCTTCTCGCCGCCGCGGTTGATGATCTCCTTCAGGCGGCCGGTGATGCTCACGTAGCCGTCGGCATCCATCACGCCCTGGTCGCCGGTGCGGAACCAGCCGTCGACGAAGGCCTCCGCATTCGCCTTCGGGTTGCTCTCGTAGCCGGCGGTCACGTTCGGGCCGCGGATCACGATCTCGCCGGTCTCGCCGCGCGCGAGGAGCCGTCCGTCCTCGGCCATGATCGCGATCTCGGGGCCGGCGGCGACGCCGACCGTACCCGGCTTGCGCACCGCGGGCGGCAGCGGGTTCGAGGCCATCTGGTGCGTCGCCTCGGTCATGCCGTACGACTCGACCAGCGGCGCGCCGAACACGTCCTCGAGCTCGCGGATCACCTGCGGCGGAATCGACGACGACGACGAGCGCAGGAAGCGCAGCGGGTTGCGCGCGATCACGTCGGTGTTCTTCGAGGCGCGCGACAGGATCGCCTGGTGCATCGTCGGCACCGCCGTGTACCAGGTGGGCTTGGCCTCGTCCATCCACGCGAAGAACTTCAGCGCGTTGAAGCCCGGCGTGCAGAAGACCATCGAGCCGGCCGACAGCGGCGCGAGCACGCCGGCGATCAGGCCGTGGATGTGGAACAGCGGCATGATGTTCAGGCCGCGGTCGGCGCCGGTGAACTTCAGCGTCGAGCGGATGTGCGTCGCGGACGCGCAGAGGTTGCGCTGCGACAGCGGGACGATCTTCGGGCGCGAGGTGGTGCCCGAGGTGTGCAGCACCATCGACACGTCGTCGGGCTGCGCGGTGCCGGGATGGGCGGCCGCCTTCGGCGCGCCGCCGTCGCGGGCCTCGAGCGCGAAGGTGCCGGCCGGCGCGTCGGCGGGCGCGATCAGCTCGACGATGCGAACGCCGAGCTTCGCGGCGACCTCGACCGACGGGGAGGTCGAACCCTTCGAGACGATCAGCGCCGCGGCCTTCAGGTCGGACAGGTAGAACTCGAACTCCTCGGCGCGGTAGGCCGGGTTCAGCGGCGCGCTGGTGACCGCGCAGGCGCAGGCGACGAAGCAGGCGGCCATCTCCGGGCCGTTGTCGAGCACGATCGCCACGCGGTCGTTGCGGCCGATGCCCAGGCCGTTCAGTCGCTCGCGCGTCGCGTCGACCAGCGCGCGCAGCTCGCCGTGGGTCATCGCACGCCGTCCGGGCGCGCCGATCGCGGGGGCGTCGGCGGCGGCGTTGGACAGCAGGGTCGTCAGGGTCGCTTGCATCGGGTCCTCGAGAGTCGTTCCGGGAAAGCCGCGGAGGGTACTCCGCTCGCACCCCTCGCCGCGCGCAGGCAAGGCGATGGCCGGACGCGGCGTCCGGCCGGAGCCGGGCGGCGCGCCTGTCGGGGGCGCGGGGGTCGGTCGCCGCCGGGGGTGGTAGGCGGCGACCGGGTCGCGACGCGCACCGGAGGTCGACCGGGCGTGTCACGGCCGGCGGGGATGCGCCGGCTCAGGACGCGTTATACGCAGTCTTGTCCTGGACAAACAAGCGGATTCTGCGTTTGTTGCAGGCGGCGGTTGGACATTCCGCATGGTGCAACGCAGCGTGTCGCCATGCGCAATCCGTCACGTCAGCCGAGCACCTCGAGCGCCCGGACGGCGATCCGCTCGCCGTGCTCCTGGACGAAGTGCCCGCCCTCCTCGATCGGCCAGGGTGCCGGGCAGCCCCGGATCCGGGCGGCGAGCCCCGCCATGACCGCGGGCGAGAACACCGGGTCGCGGGCGCCGACGGCCATCAGCGAGCGGCCGCCCCACCGGGCGGACCAGAACTCGGCCGCGCGCCGCGAGACCGCGGCGCCGTCGTCGTCCGGCGAGCCCGGCACCATCTCCGGGAAGCGCCGCGTGGCCGCGCGGTACTCGGCCGCCGGGAACGGCGCGTCGTAGGCCGCGCACTCGGCTTCGCTCATGTGCGGGTTGCCGCGGGCGAAGAGGCGCGAGATCGCGAATTCCGGCCTGTCGCGGCACATCGTGCGCCACTGCACGAAGCCCTCGGGCAGCGGCGCGTCGCCGGTCGCGAGCACGGTGTTCATCACCAGCAGGCCGCGCCAGCGCTCCGGCGAGTCCATCGGCAGCGTGAGGCCCAGCAGCCCGCCCCAGTCCTGCACCACCAGGTTGACGCGCTGCAGGTCCATGCGTTCCACCAACTCGAGCAGCACCGCGCGGTGCCAGGAGAAGGTGTGCCGCGCATCGTTCAGCGGCTTGTCGCTGCGACCGAAGCCGGGCATGTCCGGGGCGACCACCCGGTGCCCCGCGGCGAGGAACACCGGGATCATCCTACGATACAGGTAGCTCCAGGCGGGGTTGCCGTGCAGGCACAGCCAGGTGACCGGCGCGTCGCGCGGGCCCTCGTCGACCACGGCCATCCGCAGGCCCCCCAGGCTCGGGAGGTCGTCGATCCAGTGCGGGGTCCAGGCAAAGCCGGGCAGCGACGCGAAGCGCGCGTCGGGCGTGCGCACGAAGGGGATCGGTGGGTTCAAGGCGAGGCTCCTGCTCGGTTCGTCGGATCGGGCGTCACCGCAGCGCGGCAATTCGCCCGTTCCTGTCCTGCCCGATTCTGTACCGCTCGGTCCATAACGTCCAGCCGCTGGCGCATGCCCGCGAGTTGCGGTAAACACCGTGCTCCCCCGCGCCCCCGGAGTCCCCGTTGAAGCTCGCGACCTGGAACGTCAACTCGCTGAAGGTCCGCCTGCCGCAGGTGCTCGACTGGCTGGCTGCGCATCCGGTGGACGCGCTGTGCCTGCAGGAGACCAAGCTCGTCGACGAGAAGTTCCCGGTCGCCGAGATCGAGGCGGCCGGCTACCGCGCGGTGTTCTCGGGCCAGCCCACCTACAACGGCGTCGCGATCCTGTGGCGCGCCGATCGCGGCTGGGACGCGCAGGACCTGGTGGTCGGCAACCCGCACTTCCCCGACGAGCAGAAGCGGCTGATCGCGGCGACGCTGGGCGGGGTGCGCCTGATCAGCGCCTACGTGCCGAACGGCCAGGCGGTGGGCAGCGACAAGTACGAGTACAAGCTGCGCTGGCTGGACGCGCTGTCGGTCTGGCTCACAGAGGAGCTCGCCGCCCGGCCGCGGCTCGTCGTCGCGGGCGACTACAACATCGCGCCCGAGGACCGCGACGTGCACGACCCCGCCGCGTGGGCCGGCCAGGTGCTGTGCTCGGAGCCCGAGCGCGGGCGCTTCCAGGCGCTGCTCGCGCTCGGCTTCGCCGACGCGTACCGCCTCTTCGAGCAGCCCGAGAAGACCTTCAGCTGGTGGGACTACCGCCAGCTCGGCTTCCAGAAGAACCGCGGGCTGCGGATCGACCACCTGCTGGTCAGCACGCCGCTCGTGGGCGGCGTGACCGCCTGCTCGATCGACCGCGCGCCGCGCAAGCTGCCGCAGCCGTCGGACCACGCGCCGGTCGTCGCCGAGCTCACGGTCTGACCTGCCGCGCGGCGGCGCGACGCGGTCAGTCCTCTTCCAGCCTCAGGTCCTGGATCTTGCGGGTGATGGTGTTGCGGCCGATGCCGAGCCGCAGCGCCGCGTCGATCCGCCGGCCGCGCGTGTGGCGCAGCGCGGTCTTGATGATCGTCGACTCGAAGGTGCGGGTCAGCTGGTCCATCACGTCGGACGCGCTCGGCGGCTCGCCGCCGCGGGCCGACTGCGCGGCGAGGATCTGGGCGACCTCGGCCTCGAGCAGCGACGCCCAGCCGGGCCGCGGCGGCGGTGCGGGCACCGCACCGACGCCCGGCATCGCGCCCGGGCGCGCCCCGCCGTAGCCGGCGTCCACCGATCCGAAGGATGGCGGCGCGCCGAACGACGGGGGTGCGCCGAACGGCGCGGGCACCGGCCGCGCGAGCTCCGCGTGCGACTCGCCGTGCACCGCCGCGACCGGCGCCGAAGCGCCGGCGAACGCGCCGACCGGCGCCTCGACCGCATGCGCGACCGCCGGCTGCGTCGCGGCCGCCAGCGCCGCGAGCCCCGCGGCGTCGGGCGCCTGCGTCGCTGCCAGCACGTCGGGCGGCAGGTCCTTCGCCTCGATGGTCTGCGCCGGCGCCATCACCGTCAGCCAGTGGCAGACGTTCTCGAGCTGGCGCACGTTGCCCGGCCACGAGAAGGTCGCGAGCCGCGCGAGCGCCTCGTCGGACAGCCGCTTGGGCTCGACGCCGAGTTCGCGCGCCGAGCGCTGCATGAAGTGCCGCGCGAGCAGGGGCACGTCCTGCACGCGCTCGCGCAGCGGCGGCAGCCGCAGGCGGATGACGTTGAGCCGGTGGAACAGGTCCTCGCGGAACAGGCCCTGGCGCACGCGCTCCTCGAGGTTCTGGTGCGTCGCCGCGATGACGCGCACGTTCGCCTTCATCGGCTGGTGGCCGCCGACGCGATAGAAGTGGCCGTCGGACAGCACGCGCAGCAGCCGAGTCTGCAGCTCCGCCGGCATGTCGCCGATCTCGTCGAGGAACAGCGTGCCGCCCTCGGCCTGCTCGAAGCGGCCGCGCCGCATCTGCTGCGCGCCGGTGAACGCGCCGCGCTCGTGGCCGAAGAGTTCGCTCTCGAGCAGGTCGCGCGGGATCGCCGCGGTGTTCAGCGCGACGAAGGGCTGCGCGCCGCGCGGCGAGTGCTTGTGCAGCGCGCGGGCGATCAGCTCCTTGCCGCTGCCCGACTCGCCGGTGATCATCACCGTGACGTTCGACTGCGAGAGCCGCCCGATCGCCCGGAACACCTCCTGCATCGCGGGCGCCTGGCCCATCATCTCCGGGGTCTCGACGAGCGTCTCGTCGGCCGCGGCTTCGCGCTCGCTCTCGGCGACCGCGCGACGGATCAGCTCGATCGCCTTGGGCAGGTCGAAGGGCTTGGGCAGGTATTCGAACGCCCCGCCCTGGAACGCGGACACCGCACTGTCCAGGTCCGAGAACGCGGTCATGATGATCACCGGCATGCCCGGCCGGCGCTGCTTGACCTGCTGCAGCAGCTCGATGCCGGATTCGCCCGGCATCCGGATGTCGGATACCAGCACGCGCGGCGAGTCGAGGTCGAGGGCGCTCAGGCAGTCGCGCGCGGTCCCGAAGGCCCGCACGTCGAACCCCTCGCGGGACAGCGCCCGCTCGAGCACCCACCGAATCGACTGGTCATCGTCGACGATCCACACTGCGTTCATGCGCGCTGGCGTCCCTTGGCTGCATCACCCGGAAACGCCCGCATGGGCGGTGCTCAGGGCAACGGCAGCAGTATCCTGAAATCGGTCCGGCCCGGGCGACTGTCGCACTCGATCACTCCGCCGTGCTGCTGGACGAAGGTCTGCGCGAGCGTCAGCCCCAGGCCGCTACCGCCCTCACGGCCCGATACCAGCGGATAGAAGATCCGATCGCGGATCTCGTCCGGGACACCGGGGCCGTCGTCGATCACATGCAAATCCAGTGCCAGGCGATAGCGGACCTTGTCGACGGTGACCTGGCGGGCGATCCGGGTGGTCAGCAGGATGCGCCCGCGGCCGCGCATCGCCTGCGCGGCATTGCGCACGAGATTGAGCACGGCCTGGATCAGCTGCTCCTTGTCGCCGCGGAAGTCGGGCAGGCTCGCGTCGTAGTCGCGCTCGATGGACAGGCCCTGGGGGTACTCGGCGGTGACCACCGAGCGCACCCGCTCGAGCACCTCGTGGATGTTCACGTCGCCCACCAGCCTCGGGTGACGGTGCGGCGCGAGCAGCCGGTCGACCAGCGTCTGCAGCCGGTCGGCCTCCTTGATGATGACCTGGGTGTACTCGCGCAGGCTCGAGCCGCCGACCTCCGACTCCAGCAGCTGCGCGGCCCCGCGGATGCCGCCCAGCGGGTTCTTGATCTCGTGGGCGAGGTTGCGCACCAGCTCGCGGTTCACGCGGACCGACTCGAGCATCCGCGACGCGCGGTCCATGCGGATCCGCTGGTCGATCTCGCGGAACTCGAGCAGCAGCGAGCCGAGGTCGCTCTCGAGGACCACCGCGACGCAGTGCACGGCGAGCGGGTCGCGGCCGATCCGATGCAGCTCGATGTCCTGGCGCTTCTGCCCGAACGCGTTGTTGCACGCCTCGGCGAGGAGGCCGTCGATGATCCCGCCGTTGGAGAACTGGCGCGCGAACGGCGCGCCCTCGAGCACGCGCTGCGGCAGCTCGAAGAGCTGCTCGGCCGACTGGTTCAGGAAGACGGTGCGACCCTGGTCGTCGAGCAGCACCACCGCGCAGGCGAGCAGGTCGAGGCCGGCGAGGCGCGAGGCGGGGTCGCGGCGGCGTTCGGTGCCGTCGGGCAGCCGGGCGGTCGGGGTCATCGGGGCGGCCCGCCTTCGCGCGGGGCCGCGGCGCGCAGGCGGCGCAAGCTCAGTCCTTCAGCGCCGCCATCTCGCGGCGCAGCGACGAGACGGCGCTCTCGGAGCGCGCGATGTCGTCCTTCAGGCGCTGCACCCGGTCGAGGTACCGCTGGTAGTTGCGCTCGTCGCCCCGGCGCTCGGGCTCGCCGCCGTTGAACTCGGAGCGCAGCTCGGTGAGCCGCATCTCCTCCTTCTTCAGCTCGTCCTCGAGGATCTTGCGCCGCTCGGAGTCGCGCGTGCGCTGCGCGCCGGTGTCCACCCGCGGGAAGCTCGCGGGCGTGGGGTTCGCCGAGGCGCCCGGCGGCCGCGCGGTGCCGCCGCCGGCCGGCTGCGCCGGCAGCTTCGGCGCCGGGATCGTGGTGATGTTGGGCAGGTCGACCGTGCGGCACTTCGTGTCGCGGCCGCTTGCCGGGTTGTTGCTGTACTCGACGACGCCGTTGTTCTCGCAGCGGTAGATCTGTGCGGACGCGACCGAAGGCATCGCGGCGAAGAGCGCGCAGGAGGCGAAAAAGAGGGGTCGAACCCGGACCATGCGGCGAGTGTAAATGAAAAAGGGGACGGTTCCCCGTCCCCTCGTCGGCCCGGGATTCCCGTACGGGAACCCGGTCCGCGTCCGCATCGCGTCGCCGCGATCAGAGCGAGTAGTACATGTCGAACTCGACCGGGTGGGTGGTCATCCGGAAGCGGGTGACCTCCTCCATCTTCAGCGAGATGTACGCGTCGAGCATCGCGTCGCTGAACACGCCGCCGCGGGTCAGGAACTCGCGATCGCGGTCCAGGTAGTCGAGCGCCATGTCGAGCGACGAGCACACGGTCGGGATCTTCGCGTCCTCTTCCGGCGGCAGGTCGTAAAGGTTCTTGTCGGCAGCCTCGCCCGGGTGGATCTTGTTCTGCACGCCGTCCAGGCCGGCCATCAGCATCGCCGCGAACGCGAAGTACGGATTCGCGGTCGGGTCCGGGAAGCGGACCTCGATGCGGCGGCCCTTCGGGTTCGACACGTACGGGATGCGGATCGACGCCGAGCGGTTGCGCGCCGAGTAGGCGAGCTTCACCGGGGCCTCGAAGCCGGGGACGAGGCGCTTGTACGAGTTGGTGCCCGGGTTGGTGATCGCGTTCAGCGCGCGCGCGTGCTTGATGATGCCGCCGATGTAGTACAGCGCGAACTCGGACAGGCCGGCGTACTTGTCGCCGGCGAACAGGTTCGTGCCGTCCTTCCAGACCGACTGGTGCACGTGCATGCCCGAGCCGTTGTCGCCGACGATCGGCTTCGGCATGAAGGTCGCGGTCTTGCCGTAGCTGTGCGCGACGTTCATCACGACGTACTTGAGGACCTGCGTCCAGTCCGCGCGCTGCACGAGCGTCGAGAACTTGGTGCCGATCTCGTTCTGGCCGGCGCCCGCCACCTCGTGGTGGTGGACCTCGACCGGCACGCCCATCTGCTCGAGGATCAGGCACATCTCCGAGCGCATGTCCTGGAACGAGTCGACCGGCGGGACCGGGAAGTAGCCGCCCTTGACCGCCGGACGGTGGGCGAGGTTGCCGCCTTCGAACTCCCTGCCGGTCGACCAGGACGCCTCTTCCGAGTTGACCTTGACGAAGCAGCCGGACATGTCGACGTTCCAGGTCACCGAGTCGAAGATGAAGAACTCGGGCTCCGGACCGAAGAAGGCGGTGTCGCCCAGGCCGGTCGACTTCAGGTAGGCCTCGGCGCGCTTGGCGAGCGAGCGCGGATCGCGGTCGTAGCCCTTGCCGTCGGACGGCTCGACCACGTCGCAGGTCAGGATCAGCGTCGGCTCCTCGCGGAACGGGTCGATGTTCGCGGTGGCCGGGTCGGGCATCAGCAGCATGTCCGACGCCTCGATCCCCTTCCAGCCGGCGATCGACGAGCCGTCGAAGGCGTGGCCGTTGACGAACTTGTCCTCGTCGAAATGAGAGATGGGCACCGAGACGTGCTGCTCCTTGCCGCGGGTATCCGTGAAGCGGAAGTCAACGAACTTCACTTCGTTGTCCGCGATCTTCTTCATGACGTCCTTGGCAGATGCCATCGGTGCTTTCTCCTGGTGTGCGAAGGGGGCGTGTGAACGGGGCGAGGAAAAGACGCGCGATTGTGGGAGTTTTCCCTCGGGCCCGCAAATTAGCAGGAACCGTGCCATTTCGAGGCGCAGCGTGGCCGCCGGATGCCCCGAATTGGCGCCGGTTTCGGGGCGTCGCCGGCGGCACCGGCCGGCGACGCCCCTCCGTGGTGCGCCCCACGGCGGTGCAGCATGGCCGGGATGCCCCGCCCCGGAGCGTTAGGGTTCAGCTCGGCAGGGTGTACCCGGCGAACCGCTCCCGCAGCTTCGCCTTCCAGAACTTCCCGGTCGAGGTCCTGGGAATCGCCTCGACGAACTCGAAGGCGTCCGGCAGCTGCCACTTCGCGAAGGCGCCGGACAGATGGGCCCGGAGCTCGTCGGCGGTGACCGTGGCCCCGGGCTTCGGCACCACGCAGGCGAGCGGCCGCTCGGCCCACTTCGGGTGGGCGACCGCGATCACCGCCGCCTCGGCGACCGCCGGGTGACCCATGATCGCGTTCTCCAGGTCGACCGAGCTGATCCACTCGCCGCCCGACTTGATCAGGTCCTTGGTCCGGTCGGAGATCCGCAGGTAGCCGTGCGGATCCATCGCGCCGACGTCGCCGGTGCGCAGCCAGCCGTCGCCGGTGAACTTCGACGGATCGAGGTCGACCGCATGGTAGCCGCCGGTGATGAACGGCCCCCGGACCTGGACCTCGCCGACCGACTCGCCGTCCCAGGGCTGCTCGCCCTGGTCGCCGACGATCCGCATCTCGACCAGCGGCACCAGCACGCCGGCCATCGCGCGGCGACGGAACCACTCGTCGGCGCTCTGCCGGCCGACCAGCTCGGCCTTCTCGTAGAAGATCGTGCAGACCGGCGAGGTCTCGGTCATGCCCCAGCCCTGCTGGATCATCACCCCGTGCTTCGCGAACGCGCGGATCAGCGCCTCAGGGACCGCGGAGCCGCCGACCATGCTGCGCAGGCCCTTGGGCAGCGTCCAGCGCCCCGGGTTCGCCTCGTGGAGCTGGATCATCGACAGCCAGATCGTCGGCACGCCGAGCGTGAAGGTCGGGGGGTCGACCTGCATCTGGTCGAGCAGGTCCTCGGGGTGCAGGTGCGGGCCGGGGAACACCAGCTTCGCCCCGAGCATCACCGCGCCGTACGGGATGCCCCAGCTGTTCGCATGGAACATCGGGGTGACCGGGAAGACCGCGTCGCGGCCCGACAGGTTCCAGAGGTCCGGCAGCGACGCGGTCAGCGTGTGCAGGATCGTGGAGCGGTGCGAGTAGACGACGCCCTTGGGCCGGCCGGTGGTGCCGGACGTGTAGCACATCGCGACCGGGGCGTCCTCGCCGTGCGGGACGTACTGCAGGTCGCGCACCGCCTCGTCGGGCACCGCGGCGAGCCACTGCTCGAAGTCCTCGAGCGGCGGGGCCGCGTCGCCGACGCCCGCGTCCGCCTCGAGCGGCGCGCCCGAGAACGGGAACACGAACACCCGCTCGAAGCGGTGGTGCTTCGCGAACTGCCGGAAGAGCGGCAGCAGCACGTCGTCGACGACGAGGAACCGGTCCTGCGCGTGGCCGGCGATCCAGCCGATCTCGTCGGGCGCGAGCCGCAGGTTCAGCGTATGCATCACGCCGCCGGCGGCCGGGATGCCGAAGTAGCACTCGAGGTGCGCGTGGTGGTTCCAGCACAGCGTGGCGACCCGGTCGCCGGGCTTCAGGCCCGCGGCGAGCAGCGCGGCCGCGAGGCGGCGGGTGCGCGCGTGCCACTCGGCGTAGGTGTGCCGGCGGTACGACTTGTCCGGCAGCCGCGAGACGATCTCGCTCTGGCCGAACATGCGGCCGGCGCGGTCGAGCAGGTGGTTGAGCGACAGCGGCGTGCGCATCATCGTCGCGTGCATGGTGCGGTCTCCTCGTGACGGTTCGTGCCGATCGTACCGCGCGCCGGGCCGCGGGCCGCCGTCGACCCGCAGGGCCGCGTTCCGCTCGCGCGGACTACGCGAGGAAGAGCTGCTGCAGGTCGTTGAGGAAGCGCAGGCCGAGCGGCGTCGGCCGGATCGTCGCCGGATCGGGGTCGAGCAGGCCGCGGCGCACCGCCTCGGCGATCGGCCTCGCGACCTCCGCGAGCGGGCGGCCGGTGCGCTCGGCGAACAGGCCCGCCGGCACGCCGTCGACCAGCCGCAGCGCGTTCAGCAGGAACTCGAACGGCAGCTCGTCCGCGTCGAGCGTGTGGCGCGTCTCGACCGCGTCGCCCGCGAGCGCCGCCTCCATGAACCGGCGCGGATGACGGAACCGCGCCGTGCGCTCGATGCGGTCCGGGAACGAGACCTTGCCGTGCGCGCCGGCGCCCACGCCGAGGTAGTCGCCGAAGGTCCAGTAGTTCAGGTTGTGGCGCGCGCGGTGGCCGGTCCGCGCGAAGGCCGACACCTCGTAGCGCGCGAGGCCCGCCGCGGCGGTCGCCTCGTCCACCGCCTGCTGCATGTCCGCCGACAGGTCGTCGTCGGGCAGGCCCTGGGGCGGCCGGCTCGCGAAGAGCGTGTTCGGCTCGAGCGTCAGGTGATAGCACGACAGGTGAGGCGGCGCGAACGCGAGCGCCTGCGCGAGGTCGGCCTGCAGCATCGGCAGGTCCTGCCCGGGCAGCGCGTACATCAGGTCGAGGTTGAAGGTCGGGTAGTGCTCCGCGGCGAGGCGGGCGGCCGCGAGCGCCTGCGCGCGGTCGTGCACCCGGCCGATGCGCGCGAGCAGCGCGTCGTCGAAGCTCTGCACGCCGATCGACAGGCGCGTGACGCCCGCGTCGCGGAACGCGCGGAACTTCGCGGCCTCGAAGGTGCCGGGGTTCGCCTCGAGCGTGACCTCGGCGTCGGGCGCGAGCCGGTGCAGCATCCGCACGTCGGCGAGCAGCCGGTCGATCGACTCCGGCGAGAACAGGCTCGGCGTGCCGCCGCCGACGAACACGGTCTGGATCGGCCGGCCCCAGACCGAGGGCAGCGTCGACTCCAGGTCGGCGCGCAGCGCGTCGAGGTAGGGCGCCTCGGGGATCTCGTCGTCGGCCTCGTGCGAGTTGAAGTCGCAGTACGGGCACTTGCGCAGGCACCACGGCAGGTGCACGTAGAGCGACAGGGGCGGCAGCTGCGCGAGCGCGGTCGAGCGGCGCGACAGGCCGGCGACCGAGACCGGCGCGGACGCGGGGACGATCGGGATCGCCATGCGTGCGGGCCTGCGCCGCTCAGGCGCCGGGCGCGGCCCGCAGCAGGCGTGCGTCGGCGAGCTTCGCGAGCAGCGCACGCATCGCGACGCCCCGGTGGCTGGTGAGGTTCTTCGCGTCGGCGTCCATCTCGGCGACGGTCAGGCCCGCCTCGCGGATCAGGAAGTGCGGGTCGTAGCCGAAGCCGCCCTCCCCGCGCGGCGCGGCGACGATCTCGCCGTGCCACAGGCCGTCGGCGATGACCGGTTGCGGGTCGTCCGGCGAGCGCACCAGCACCAGCGCGCAGTAGTAGTAGGCCGAGCGGTCGGCGTGCGCGGCGAGCTCGCGAACCAGGCGCGCGTTGTTCGCGGCGTCGTCCTTCGGGCCGCCGTCGAGGTCGGCCGCGTAGCGGGCCGAGCGCACGCCGGGCGCGCCGCCGAGCGCGGGCACGCACACGCCCGAGTCGTCGGCGATCGCCGGCAGCCCGGTCGCGGCGCTCGCATGGCGCGCCTTCGCGAGCGCGTTCTCCACGAAGGTGCCGAACGGCTCCTCGGCGTCGGACACGCCGAGCGCGCGCTGAGCGAGGAGCTCGATGCCGGTCGGCGCGAGCAGCGCCTGCAGCTCGCGCAGCTTGCCCGCGTTGCCCGACGCGAGCACCACCCGGGACAGCGGCTGCGCCACGGCGTTCAGGCGATCGAGCCGATCGCCTGGCGCTGCGCGATCGCGAGCCGGCCGATGCCGGCGGCCGCGAGGTCGAGCAGCGCATCGACCTGCGCACGGCTGAACGGCCGGCCCTCGGCCGTGCCCTGCACCTCGACGATGCCGCCCGAGCCAGTCATCACGACGTTCATGTCGGTGTCGCAGTCGGAGTCCTCGGGGTAATCGAGGTCGAGCACCGGACGGCCGCGCCACAGGCCGACCGACACCGCGGCGACCGAGTCCTGCAGCGGCGACTCGCCCGGCGCCAGGCCGGCGAGCTGCCCGCGCTCGCACAGCCACTCGACCGCGTCGTGCACCGCGACCCACGCGCCGGTGATCGCCGCGGTGCGCGTGCCGCCGTCGGCCTGCAGCACGTCGCAGTCGATCTGGATCGTCCGCTCGCCGAGCCGGCCGAGGTCGACCACCGCGCGCAGGCTGCGGCCGATCAGCCGCTGGATCTCCTGCGTGCGACCCGACTGCTTGCCGCGCGCGGCCTCGCGCTCGCCGCGGGTGTGCGTCGCACGCGGCAGCATGCCGTACTCGGCGGTGAGCCACCCTTGCCCCTTGCCGCGCAGGAACGGGGGCACCTTGTCCTCGACGCTCGCGGTGCACAGCACGCGCGTGTCGCCGAACTCGACCAGCACCGAGCCCTCGGCGTGCCGCGTGAAGCCGCGGGTCAGGCGCACGGGGCGCATCGCGTCGTCCGCGCGGCCGCTGGGGCGGGCGCTCGGCGCGTCGTGGGTCGGTGTCGTCAACTGCGTCCTCCGTGGGAGCCTTCGTTGGTGCGCTGGATCGCCTGCTGGATCTCGGCGATCTGCCGCTCGATCTCCTCGTCGGAGAGCGCGGGCTCGGCGGCCGCCTCGTCGAGCTGGCCGATCGAGATGGTGGTCGTCACCGCGCCGTCGGGCAGGTCGAGCGACGAGAGCGTCGGCACGTCGTCGTCGGCCGCGCCGCCTTCCCACTGCAGCGCGACGACCGTGGTGTTGTCGGCGGTGCGGCCGTTCGCCTCGACCGCGCGCCGCACGAGCTCGGGCACCTGCTGTGCGACCGGCGCCTGCGCGAACGCGGTCGCGAGCGTGCCCTCGGGCACGCCCGACCAGAAGCCGTCGGAGCACAGCACGAGCACGTCGCCGCGCTGCAGCCGCGCGCGCGAGGTGATCTCCACCGTCGGCTCGAACGGCGAGCCGAGGCAGTTCAGCACCTTGTTGCGTTCGGGGTGGGTCTCCTGCTCGTGCGCGCCGATCAGGCCCAACGAGACCATCGTCTGCACCTTCGAGTGGTCCCGCGTGCGCGACAGCACGCGCCCCTCGCGCAGCCAGTAGAGCCGCGAGTCGCCGGCGTGCGCCCACCAGGCCGACTCGTCCTGCACCACGCAGGCGATCACCGTGGTGCGCGGCGCCTCGGGCAGCCGGTGCGTCTTCTGGTAGCGCAGCAGCTCGCGGTGCGAGGCGCGCAGCGACGCGTCGAGGAACTCGGCCGGGTCGGCGAGGCGCGGCTGCGCGAGCCGCTGGAACATGCCCGCGCAGGTCTGCAGCGTCAGCTGCGCGGCCACCTCGCCGCGCACGTGCCCGCCCATGCCGTCGGCCACCACCATCATCAGCGACTCGCGCGAGAAGCAGTACCCCATCCGGTCCTGGTTGACCGCCCGCGCGCCGATCGCGGTGTCCTGGAAGATCGTGAAGCGCATCGCGTCGGGGCTCCGGTCAGGACGACGCCTTCTGCGTCGGCCACATCAGCGTCGATTCCTGCTGGATCGGCCGGCGCTTGCGCCCGCCCAGGGCGTCGAGCCAGCGCGCGAGGCCTGCCGGCTGCGCCGGCGGCGGCGTGGACGCCTCCGTGTGTGCCGGCTCGCGCAGCGCGCGCTGCAGCGCGAAGACGCTCTGAGGCCGCTCGAGCGGATTCTGCTTCAGGCACCAGTGGACGATGTCGACCAGCTGCTGGGAGTACTGCTTGACCGCAGCGCCGAGCGCCGCGTCGACCTTGTCGTGGGTGCCGCGCTGGTCGGCCGGCTGCGGCGGCGAGCCGATCATGCACGCGTAAATGCACGCGCCCACACCGTAGATGTCGGTCCAGGGTCCGAGCTGCTGGTTGCGCCGGTAGAGCTCCGGCGCCGCGAACCCCGGCGTGTACATCGGGAAGAGCTTCGGGGCGTCGAGCGTCAGCATCTGGCGCGCCGCGCCGAAGTCGAGCAGCATCGGCGAGCCGTCGCTGCGCAGGTAGACGTTGGCGGGCTTCAGGTCCAGGTGCAGCAGCCGGTTCGTGTGGACCTCGCGCAGCCCGTTCATCACCTGCGCGAAGATCTTGCGGATGTGCCGCTCGGGCACCACCTCGCGCCCCGGCTTGCCGCGGTAGCGCATGATCAGTTCCTGCAGGCTGCGGCCCTGCTCGTAGGCCATCACCATGTAGACCGTGTCGTTCGCGCGGAAGAAGTTCAGCACGCGCACGATGTTCGGATGGAGCACGCGCGCGAGCGCCCGCCCTTCCTCGAAGAAGCACTTCAGGCCGTTGCGGTAGGTCGCGAGGTGCTCGGACGACACCGTCGGCACCAGCTCGCCGGCGCCCCGCTTGACCAGCGAGCTCGGCAGGTACTCCTTCACCGCGACCGGCTGCCCGTCGGCGTCGTCGGCGAGATAGACGATGGAGAATCCGCCGCTCGAGATCTTCCTTACAATCCGGTACCCCCCGACTTCGAGGCCTTCGGGCAGCGGAGCGTTGGTCTGGGTCCCCATGGAGGCAGGATTGTAATGAACTCGAAGGCCGCGGGCGTCCACAGCATGACCGGCTACGGGACCGTCACCCGCGACCACGAGCTCGGACGGCTGACGATCGAGCTGCGATCGGTGAACTCGCGGTTCCTCGACCTGTCGTTCCGGCTGCCGGACGAACTCCGTGCACTGGAACCCGTGGTGCGGGAGGCCGTCCAGTCCCGGGTGACGCGCGGCAAGGTCGACTGCCGTGCGGCGGTCCAGCTCCGCGCGGCGGCCCGTCCGGAGGTGGTGCTCAAGCCCGGCGCCCTCGATGCGCTGGCCGACGCGCAGGCCCGGGTGCTGGAGCGGTTCCCGGGCGCGGCGCCCCTCTGCGTGGCCGACGCGCTGCGCTTCCCCGGGGTGGTCGACGACCCGCAGCCCGATCCCGCGCAGTGGGTCGGCGCCTTCCGGCCATTGGTGGGCGCCGCGATCGACGAGCTGATCGCGAGCCGCGCCCGCGAGGGCGAGCGCCTCGCCGACGGCATCCGCCAGCGTGCGGCCGCGATGGCCTCGCTCGTCGCGGCGCTCAAGCCGCGCGCGCCCGAGCTGGTCGCCGAGTTCGGCCAGAAGCTGACCGAGCGGCTGCGCGAGGCCGCGACCGGCGCGCTGTCCGGCACCGCGGTGCCGCTCGACGAGGCGATGGCGCGGATCCGCCAGGAGGTGTCGGTCTACGGGATGCGGGTCGACGTCGCCGAGGAGCTGGCGCGCCTGGACATCCACGTCGCCGAGTTGCTGCGGATCGTCGACGGCGGCGGGCAGGTCGGCAAGCGGCTCGACTTCCTGATGCAGGAGCTCAACCGCGAGGCGAACACGCTCGGCTCGAAGGCTGCGGGGATGGAGGTCACGCAGGCTTCGGTGGAGTTGAAGCTGCTGATCGAGCAGGTTCGGGAGCAGGTGCAGAACCTGGAGTGACGGCTTGATCGGCCTCGGAGCCGTCGTTACCATACCGCCCGTACGTTCGATATGGGTGACCCATATGAAGACCACCATCGAGCTGCCCGACGATCTGCTCGAGCGCGGCAAGGCGGTCGCGCGCCGCGAGAACTCCACGCTCAAGGCATTGATCGAGGAAGGGCTGCGTCTTGCGATCCTGGAGCGCACGCGTGCCCGCAAGCGCGCCCCTCGGTTCGCGGTGCAGCCCTTCCAGGGTGACGGCCTGTCGCCCGAGTTCGCAGATGCCGGCTGGGAGAAGATGCGGGACGAGATCTACCGTGATCGCGGTTGACACGAACATCCTGGTCTACGCGCACCGCGCGGACGCGCCGTTCCACGAGCCCGCGCGATCCGCGCTCGAGTCGCTCGCCGTCGGCGCCAGCCAGTGGGCCATCCCGTGGCCCTGCGTGCACGAGTTCTTCGCCATCGTCACGCATCCTCGGATCTACAGGACCGCGACGCCGCCCGAGACCGCATTCGCTCAACTGCGCGCGCTGCGCGCCCTGCCCCATCTGGCATTCATCGCCGAGACCGACGACCACCTCGAGCACATCGAGCCGATGACGCTGGCGGGCAAGGCTCGCGGCGCGGCGGTCCACGATGCACGAATCGCCGCGATCTGCCAGGCGCACGGCGTGACCGAACTGTGGTCGGCCGATCGCGACTTCAGCCGGTTTCCGGCGCTCGCCGTGCGCAACCCGCTGATCGGTTGAGCGACCGCGCCCTGCGCGGCGCCGTCAGCCCCGCGCCAGCCTGAACACCCCCACCGCCTGCACCAGCGCCTCCGCCTGCCGGCTCAGCGAATCCGCCGCCGCCGCGCTCTCCTCGACCAGCGCCGCGTTCTGCTGCGTCGTGCGGTCGATCTGCGTGACCGCCTCGCCCACCTGCGCGACGCCGCCGCTGCTCTGCTCGGCGCTCGCGGTGCTGATCTCGCCGACGATGTCGGTCAAGCGCTGGATCGACTCGACGATCTCGGCCATCGTCCTGCCCGCGTCGCCGACCAGCCCGGTGCCCTGCTCCGCCCGCGACACCGCTGGTGCCGATCAGGTCCTTGAGCTGCCGTGCGGCTTCCGGGCTGCGCTGCGCGAGCGAGCGCACCCCTCCGGCCACCACCGCGAAGCCGCGGCCCTGCTCGCCGGCGCGCGCCGCGTCCACCGCCGCGTTCGGCGCGAGGATGTCGGTCTGGAAGGCGATGACGTCGATCACGGTGATGATCTCGCCGATCTGGCGCGAGCGCTCTTGGACGCCCGACATCGTCTCGACGACGCGCTCGACCACCTCGCCGCCGCGCCGCGCCACCTCGGAGGCGCCCATCGCCAGCGGGTTCGCCTGCCGCGCGCCGGCGGCGTTGGTGCGCACCGTCGTGCCGAGCTCGTCCATCGTCGCCGCGGTGTGCTGCAGCGCGCTCGCCTGCTGCTCGGTGCGGCTCGACAGGTCGCGATTTCCCTGCGCGATCCGACCGCTGGCGGTCGCCACGTTCTCCGCACCGCGCCGCACCGAGGCGACCGCCTCGGCCCAGCTCGCGCGGACGAACTCGTCGCCCTGCTTGACGAACACCGTCGCGGTCGCGCCGTGCGCCGTGCGGATGCCGTCGACGACGTCGTGGTTGTCGTCGATCTTGCGATCGCCGAAGAGGAGTGCGGGGTCGGTCTGGTCGCCGGCGGTGTCGGTACCGTCGACGCGCGGCGCGCCGATCTTGGCGAGGCGCGCGCCCGGGTCGGCAATGGTGGCCTTCGGGTCGTTGGCCCAGGCGGGCGGGACGGCGGCCGCGTTCGTCGCGGCGGCGAGGGCGCGGAGCAGCGTGCGCTTCATCGGGGACTCCTGTGCGAGGTTGGGGTCGACGTCCGCGTGCGCCCGTGGGGCGGCGACGCGGATCGTGTCGGGAAAGCGTCCGGGACCGACCGGATTTCCATCCGTGGAACACCGGCGCGTGCGTCCCGATTCGCCCGCCGCAAACCCATTCCGGCCTCGAGGTCGACGCAACGGTCGGACATCCGATGTCGGCCAGGCGTCGCGCACACCGATCGCCCGCTCGAAAGCTGCGAGAATGCGTCGATTCCATTCCGACCCGTCAACGTGGAACCGTCGCGCGGCAGCCTGCTCATCGTCGTGGCCCCCTCGGGCGCGGGGAAGACCTCGCTGGTCCGCCACCTGCTCAGCGTGCGCGACGGGCTTCGACTGTCGGTGTCCTTCACCACCCGGGCGCCCCGCCCGGGCGAGCGCGACGGGGTCGACTACCGGTTCGTGTCGACCGACGAGTTCCTCGCGCGCCGCGACCGCGGCGAGTTCCTCGAGTGGGCGCAGGTGCACGGCAACCAATACGGCACCTCGCGCGCCTGGATCGCCGA
>Ga0315899_10002398_pt1 | contig 20754 bp, 19 predicted proteins | sample LakEriMetagenome_2_FD_203518 | JGI IMG/M metagenome (GOLD analysis project Ga0315899, IMG submission 203518) | Freshwater fungal communities from buoy surface, Lake Erie, Ohio, United States - Buoy 4 MA112 | ecosystem: Environmental > Aquatic > Freshwater > Lake | place: USA: Lake Erie, Ohio... | reverse complement strand
TTGCCGCTTCTCCGTGTTTATTTGCTAAGTGTTGATAATCTCTTTTATCTAAATTGCTTTTTGTAGTATCTCTAATAGAGAACTTCATCATGTTTTGTTTGGCAAATTCTCGTAATTCTCTTAGAAAATTAAACCACTGTTTTGCTACACCGGCAGGTTGCCCGTCTGTAATTTCATTGCTATAAATCACAACCATTCCGTCATCTTCAGATATGTCTACTGAAACTGTACCAAGACTGGCTCCTTTTTTAACAAAGTCAAATTCAAAGAAACGTGCGTCTTCAGGGCGATCAGTAACTGCACTGTTAGCATCACCAAGTTGAATCTTAGGAAATTGTGTGCGAATTTTCCCAAATAATTCAGCGGCAATAGGGTTGAGGTTTTTGTCCATATTGATATTTATCATAAACTAGACGAAACAAATATAGGCATTGGCAAGTCAAAATCGTCTTCGTCGTATCCATCATTACTGCTGAAGGATTCAAATACTCTAGAATCCCAGTCTGCTAGCACTTGGCTCATACGTACAATTAATAACAATGCACTTACTAAATCGTCTTCTTCTCCTACTTTAGCCTTAAATGTAACGCCTGATGCAATAAATGCCTTAAGCTCAGTTATTAAAGGCTTGCTGTTAATCTTCATTTTATTAGATTCTATTAGATATTTTAAACGAGCAGCAGCAGATATTTTTGTTTTGTGTGTGGTATTAAATCCTTTACGGAATTTACGAACGTGCCCTTTACGCATTGGCTCGCTTACAAACAGTCCAGGAAATTGATCTTCACCGATATCTCTAATGCAGACTAACCCTGCTTCGCCAATATTGTTATTTTCAATTGACCAGTATATATTACTAACACTGTCTTCGCCGATCGTATCTTTAATATAATTTAGTATTTCTTTTAAGATTCTAATTTGTCCCTGTATAGGTGTTAAATTATGATGCCACTCTGCTACCTGAGTAAAACTAGGTAACTCAAACACTTGTATACCTGCAGAGTTTCCCCCTGTTCCTAGGCTTGGATCTAAACTAACTGCATAGATATTATCTTTGCTTGGTTCTTTATACCAACGTGTTTGTCCCATCTGCATCAGAGGTTTGGCGCCTTCCATTCCAGCTAGGTGAATACTGTTAATCAGTGTTTCATCGTAGACTAAGAATTCGCAGTTATATTCACGGCGGAATCGTTCTTCGCCAATACGTCCACGCTCAGTTGTTGCCCAAGCATCGTCACGATCTGGGTGTTCACTCCATGAGCAAGTAAAAGGAAAGAATCCGTTAACGCCTATCTCTTGTTCGTTACCAAACTCGTCAAACTTCTTGTTAGCTTCTTTCCATATGATAGCAAATGTATCTTCGTCACTGTTAGGTGTTGATGTTAGAATTGCTCGTCCACCAGTTGCTAGTGTCGGGGAAATTGAAGTCCAAAATTCATCTGCGATGTTTGGAGGTACAAAAGCAAACTCGTCACAGTATAGTAAGGAAATAGACATACCACGACCTGTGTTGCCAGTAGTAGTTGTAGAGACAATACGTGATCCATTATCAAACTCAATAGAGCCCTTGTTATAGTTTACTACTCCAGAACGAATATGATCAGGACATAGTTCATATGCGTATCGAATACGCTGCATAATTTCTTGCGAGCCAGTAAATTTATGCGCTGAAATAAGAATAGTCTGGTCTGGATGAAACATTGCAAACCAGAGTAGATAGCCAGCAGCACAGGTAGTCTTGCCCATCTGACGTGGTAGCATGTTTACATTAAATCGATGATTATGATATGCATCTAACAGTCTAGTTTGGAAATCAAATGGTTGGAATAACATTTTACCTTTAACAGGATGTTGTATGTAAAAATAATTTTTACAAAAATAATGATAACCGTCCTCAGGATTAGAACACGCAATCAAGTCCTGAATATGGGACTCAGTGAATGTTTCTCTTGTGTGAGCTTTTTTAGTTAAAACGCCATCTAATGATTTACTTGCCATAATACTATTTACAATAAAAAAGCGACCCTATGGGTCGCTTTGAGTAGGGTCTTAATCACCCTAGTACTGCACTGGTTATCTATTTTTGATTGACTCATACATACTAGTCAATCTGCTCATTAGTTCTTCGTCAACTCCCATTGGATTGCCGCCGCCATTTACTTTTTCAGCTTCAGCACCCTTACTGTGCAAGTCATTTCCTGTGGGAGTTACATCACTAACGTCTGCATACATTTCATCTGGGCTGTTAGCAAACTCGCCAACAGGCATTTCCATATCATTATCAATTACTGCAACCTTACCTCGTGGTTCATCTCCCATAGCTCCAATTAAGTCACCTAATTCTCCGCTATCTGGATCGTTGCTACCATCTTCAAGATCTCGTAGTATATTCATCAAGTCACGGATGCCGCCAGCGCCACTACCGTTCATGTTAATACTCATATTAACATTGTCTTGTTGCCCTTGACTCATTCCTGACATTGATCCCATACCACACTCATCAACGAGTTCTTCATCAACTTTTTTATCACGTAAGTCTTTTAGATCATCAGCTTCGATGTCGCCATCTTTGTCAGTATCTAGTTCTTTTTGGCCGCCTTTTAGTTCTTCACTAACCGGTGCATCCAACTCTCTCATTTTCTGGAATAGTTCATTAAAGTTCATTTTGTTTTTCCTTTAGCAGAACCAATTGGACTTTTGCCGGCAACAGGTTTAGCTTGTTCTTGTGATTTTTCTTTAGGGGCTTTCTTTGCTAGGATAGCATCATTCACACCTTTGTACTGTGTAGGTTCTGTATCTTTACGTGCTTTGGCAAGTTCTTTTAAGAAATTACTAACACCTTTATCGCCTACAATACCTTGATTATTTTCTTTAGCATAGTCTTGTGTTAACATAGCTTTAGCATCTTTCTCGTCGGCATGTTCTAAATTTAATTCAGACTCTGCTTCTTCTAAAGGACTACGAACTCGAATACGATCAGCAGTAAGGCCAGTTTGTTCTGCCATATAATTTACTAATACTTGACTAGTAGTAGGGTATTCTAGATCGACATCAAATACAGTTACTTGTGCGTTTTCCATAGTAGGAAAGTCACGCAACTTAGCTTGTATAGGAGTAGTCTTAGTTTTTGCAAACTTAGCTATTTGATATTTTTGCAAGGCGGTTTCCATAACATCTTCGCAGTTCTCTGGAAGGTCGCCGGCGATTTTAATTTTAAAAGAGTATTTCTTCTCTTCTTTACTTTCTGTTAAGTATTCAATAAACGATTTCATAGGTAAGATCCTGATATTATATTTATTTCATATTCTTAAGTTTTTCAATTAAGCTATTACGATCAGATACAATAACACCGGATCCTGTAACATCAATTCCGCCGTCATCTTGTCCGGCATCTTGATCTAATTTTTGTTTCTTAAGTTGTAACTCAATCATCTTGAGTTTTTTGTCAATTTTGGCAGCTTTGGCATCAATTGCATTTTTTAGCATGCCGCCCGCTACCTCAAAAATACGCCCACTGTAACGTGCTTCTACATTCATGCCTAGATCCATAAGGTCGTCATAGGCATCTGTAGCTCGTTGTGCCAGTGCATCAAACTCTGCATCAGCTGCGTCGCCTAAACCTTTTACCGCAGGTAAACTAGCGGCAATTTTGTCAAACTCTGACATGTCACGAAGAAACGGCTGGGCTACTTCATCAGCTTTTTGTTTTTCTGCTTTTTTAATAGTCTTTTTGCTTTCAGGCAAGTTTAAGATTTCTTCAAGATTTTTCATAATACTACTTATCTTTTTTTGCCTTGATGAAATAACTCTTGCTCAGTTAGTATTCTAAATTTAATACCTTGCCTAGAACACCACTCGTAGGCTGCTCGCCATTTTATTTGATTCTTTGCATATTGAAGTTGGTTGTTGCGATTCTTGCCAACTTTTTCTTGTAGTGTTTGATTTTGTGGTTTAACTTCTATTAATTCAACTTGCATTTTGCCCTGAGCATCTGCATATTGTATAAAAAAATCAGGAACATATACTGTTCCTTTACCAGTGAATGGATCTTTATAGGGTATTTTAATTGCTTCACTAGCCCACTTTAGTATGCGAGCATCTGAGTCACAGAATCGCATAAAGTGCCATTCCCAAGAGCTACGATATGTTGGAGTTTTGTTTCCTACATACTTGTCTGGGTTAACTAGTGTGTATTTTCCTTGTGCAAAGCGAGCCATTACTGTATAATATTTCGACTCTCAACAGTTTCTTCAACACTAGTTAATTTATATCCTAGAGCAGATCGCCTGTCTCTATAAACGTTAAGTACTTCTGTTACTACCTTACTTAATTGCGCTTCGCTTAACCCTTTTAATGTGTCAAGCAATTCAAAAGGATTTACATTTTCTAATCTAGATTGATTTAACAATACAATTGATGTGCTTCGAGCAGCACTGTCGTCAAATCCTCTTTTTAAAAAGAATCCAACAATTGCATCAATTTGATTTGTTGGAAATGTAATTTGATGTAAGAAATATTTGTCAAAGAAATTTCTAACTTCATCACTACTATCTGCTGAAGTACGTTTAGGTAAATTACTTGTTTGTTCAACTGCCATTTTATGCCTTATTTACTACTCGTCTTGCAGTAGCAGATGTTTTATTATCTCTATCGCTTAATGGAAATGATGTATTATTAAATGCGCCGTTGCCGGCTGCTGCTCCTATTGCTGCGCCGACAGCCGCTCCTATTGCCGCTCCTATTGCCGCTCCAAGCACAATGTTTTTTGTAGAATTTGCGGAACCTTGAGGTGTTAATCCTACTACATTGTTGTATGTATTAATTGATGCGTTATTAGCTGGTAATGTTTTAAAGGTAGATGACGGGTCAGTTTTTCTAGTCTCAGTACCAAACACTTGTGCTGCACCGTTCTTTTGTCCGTTAGGAACTCCAGAAACAGGTGATGAGCCTCCACCTGCTGTACGCAAAGGACTAGGTGTTGAGTCATATCCCTGGTTACCAAAGTTAGGAGGACTGCCAGCACCTGCGCTGCCACCGTCAAATGTTACAGCATCATACGCCACCGTTAACGTGTGCTCTGCAGGTGATGAACTTGTCCAATCAAAGTTATCACTTGACCATGCAGTAATAACTGGATTAATTAATGTATAACCGGACCAACTGCGTTTTGCAAAGGTATGCACTTTAATGTAATTTAAAAACGGTACTATAGGTTGATTTTCTAAACCATAACTAGTAAAATTAGGTCCTAAACTTTTTCCATACAACCCTGCTTTTGCTGCACCGTGGTCGCCAAATGTGTAAGCATAGTAACTTTCCCACAATTTTCTAGCAACGCCTGAGTTGTCATCATACAATTTAAATGTTATAGGACTGTATGTAATACCGGTCATAATGACATTTTTTTTATTATACTGATTAGCAGTTTCAGTTGTTACTGCAAACTTAGGAGTGTCAGCAGTTTTTGCTAACAAACTTAGTTGAGCATTTGAACCTCCAAGTGTACTGAATACAACATGGTGTTGAAACTTTAGCCTCGGAGCTAGTGCAAAATCGCCGTCAACAAATGCTCGTGCGGCATGTTGAAAGTCGCGTAATGCAGGACCTGAACTGATGAATTGTCTATTAGCGTAACTTGGCATAGTAATATTTATCCATCCCTATTAACTGGGTAGATAATAAAAATCACAAAAAAAGCAGCCTAAGCTGCTTTTCTTGAAGTTATTTAAACACCGCCGCCTGTTGCGTTTGTGCCAGTAGTACGTGCTACAGTAGCACCAATACCTGCACCAGTCGGAATTTGTAAACAGTTATCTGGCTGAATTGACAAGTCAATTTGCATTGGACCTTGTTCAGCATAACTCAAGTTCTGGTAGTTAGCAGTTACAATGTAGCATCCGTAGCATTCCCATGTTTCTAAAACGTTTGGTGTGCTTGCGCCGTTGCCGCCGTCAAGTACTTCAATACGTAATGTAAACTTATAGTCAACTGCACTAGCTGCTGATGCTTGTTCAAAGAAGTCAAACTGCTTTTGCATCTGTTCGCCTACTAGTTTACTAACTTGACCGGTTACGTCATCACGTAAACTGATTGCCATCGGTTGCCATGTGTGCTTACCAGCATAGTTGATTTTACTGTTGTAAATTTCAATTACTTGGTTTGCAAACTGTACGTTTGGCTTAACAGCAGTAATGACCTGTTTAGTAAGTTCTGTAGTCGGTGTTGATACACCAAAGTTTTCAAACATCACTCTAAAGCGATATTTCAACTTTGGCATCAACATGCCTTGTGTGCTAGCAGATTGATCGCTAGCTAGGGGCACTGTAAATCTTGATAATGTTGCGATTGCCATGTTATTCTTCCTTTATATTATAGACCTGCGATTTCGCCAGTATTCTTCAAACGTAGTGGAATGTAGATAAATTCAACTGCTTTGACTGGTTCAATTGCAATGTCAATCCATAGCTCGTTTCTATCGATTCTGTTTGGAGTATTGTTACTTTCATCACAAACTACCAAATAGTCATATAGAGCACGTTGTCCGACTAGCTCTAACAACAGACTTTCGACTGCGCCTTTAACTTCGTCTCTAGTGATTTTATCATTAGGTTCAAAAATGTATGGCTTAGCTAGGATGCTTAGTTGTCTACGTAAGTAAATTACTAAACGTGCTACGTTAATACGATCTAAAGCACTGGCTGCGCGAGCACGTGTCTTTTGTCCGTAGTTAACTAATCCTGTTCCAGTAAAGAATGTGATCGGGTTAACTTTTGTTTCATATAGTGTATCACGTTGTCCGTTGTTCAATGCAACTGACTTGAATTCACCTTCTGAACTGATATAACCAACTGCTGTTGCGTTAGTAATACCACCACGACGTACACCAGCTGGCGCAAACCATGGATAGCTAACTTGGTCGCTTAGAGCAATAGTTCTTAAAATCATGTGACTTGGAGGAACTGCAATGTTATTGCCAGCGTTATCACTTGTGAAGCCCCATGGATAGAACATAGCCATATATTCATCGAAACTAGCTGCGCCAATATCGTTGTCTTCTAATGCACCGTCTGCGTTATTACCCCATGCAAGCAATGAAGTTGCATCTGGAGTTAGACGAGCTGGAGTATCACCAACTACAAACGCTGTTAATCCACGATCATAGTTTAAGTTAACCATTTCGCCAATTAGTTCAGGATATCCTGGGCAAGCGATCAAGTTAAAAATACGTCCGTCTTCGTCACGGATTTGTTGATTGCTATTAGCTGTAGCCTGTAGAGCTTTAACAACTACTGCACGTTGTGACTTACGACCAAAACTACCTGAGCCATCGGCTTGATTGCCAGATGCAGTCACCCAACGGTGTGGCCAGTAATCGGCTTGCGACTCGCCACCAGTATTTGATGGGTCATAACGAACGTTGTCTTCAGCTGTGTCAATATAGTCACGTTTGAATTCTTTTACATTGAACCCGCTTCGACGTAGGTTCCATAGCAACATACCACGTGGATATAATGCTGGGTCCGGAGCGTCTGGGTCTAGGTAATCGCTAGTCAATAATGATACAATAGAACCAGCTTCGTAGCTGTTTATACCACTAGTGTTATATCGTGCATCAGCAAATAAAACACCATCTTCAGATGTTTGATCTGTTGTGTCTAATAAAATCCATCTTTTTGCAATAGGTACATTTTCTAGATCAAAATTGAACTTGTAAATTTGTGGGAAGTTCTCTATGTCAGCTGTGCTAACCCATAAGTCACCTGTAACTAATGCTGTACCATCACTTTGTGTTTCTGGAGCAGTTGCACTAACAATTGGACCTTCTGGATCTGTACCAGTATACTCATCAAAGTTTTGATAACCTACCCAGTTATCGCCATCATGTACCATAAGATCGACTTCGTCGATTACTGAACTATACCATAGTCTACCTTCTGCTGGGATACGACTTGGAGCATCATTGCTTGCAGAATAAACTAACGGCACCCAGTTACTAGCAATTAAGTCATGAACTAAATCGCCACTTGGTGCATTTTGCAAATATTCAGTAGCGCCTGCATTCGAGGCGCCCGGTTCGTAGTTGTATGCAGCAAATCCGTATAAGGTTAAAGGATTAGCAACATCGCCTTTTGCAGAACCGTTAATAATTCTAAATTCGCCACCTAAACGATGACTAATAGTAATTCGGAATTGGCTATCAACAGATGCTTCGATATTACTAAAATTTGCTGCGTTAATTGCAGTAGCTAAAGCTGCTGCATCACCTTGTGTGCCTGTAGTAGTCCATGTAACAGTCTTGTTGCTGTAAGTGCCATCGCCATCGTAGTCACCAAGTACTGTACTATCTAATACGCTTTCTGCAATTTTAATTGTTCTAGAAACAGTACCAGTTCCAACACCTGCTGGATTAGCTACTGATCTAATCTGTGTCATTGCACTAGTTCCGCTTCGTCTCCAAACTTTCCATTCTGCAATTCTTGGAGTATCATCTGTACCGTTTTGTTCAGTGTAATTAGCCTGAACATATAGTTGGCCAACTGCTAAGTTCTTGCCGCCACCGGATTTATCAAGATTATAAATTGCTTCCTGGCCAGTTAGATAAACAGGAGAATTAACTGTTTCCCATGCTAGGGTAGTTTCGTTCCAACGCTTAACACGGAAACGAGCACCTAGATTAGGCTCAGTTGTTTTTAACCATATACTACCTGTTGGACGAGGTCCAGCAGCAGTACTCTTGTATTGTGGTGGTTGTGTGTGCGGAGTAATTTGCAATCTTGGAGCATAGTATGTTCCTGTTTTAATACCTAACGCACTAACTGAAGCCGATGCTCCAACTAGAGGAGCAGTTTCTGCAGCAGTTGTTCCGGCTGCAATAGTAATTGCATTACTAGTTGCACTGTCTGTCGGATCTCCACCAACTGTTCCGTCGCAGTAAATTTCTAGTTTACCGTTAACACGAGCAGCAGTAATGCCAGTTCCGTCCATGACATCGTTAATGTTATCAACTAATTCTTGTAAAGATGCACCAAATGCGATGCCTGCACTAGTAACACCGTCAGCAGTAATTGTTAATGTATTACCTGCTGTTGCTGTAGGATTTACAGCAGAACCAGTAATAGTTGGCCATGCTTTAAACCATTCATCAGTTCCCACTTTAACCCACTGTCCTGGAGTTTGACCAGGAGCTACACCGCGGCTCTTATACCATACTGTACCTGGAACTGATGTTGTTAGTGCTGGAGTATTTGAGTCTGCATCAGTCATAACAACGGCATAATCACCGATTGAACCAATTGAAGATAATGGTGCTAGACCATAATCTGTGTCAACTACTTGAGTTGGATCTGTAATTACACGTGGAATTTTATTAGTAAACTTTTGTCCACCTCTAGTAATAGCACTTGCTCCATTCCATTCAAAGATACCAAATGCTGTAATTTGTGTATCTAACCAGTGCGTACCATTTGCAGGTGTTGCATCTGGTTCAGTTGCTTGGGCATCTAATTGTGCTAGATCTAAGTCAGCACGTACAACAAATGCACGATTGCTAACACCTAGTAAACTGTATGCGGCTTGTAGACCGTATTCGTTTTGCTCACCGGCATGAACTGGATTATTGCTTGCATCAGTTTTGAAGATTGGATCACCAAATGTGTCTCCGAGATCTCTCTGACTTGTTAGAAGATAAACTTCTCCAGCGTTAGCTTTAAGTGTACCCGGGGCGGTTCCGGTAGCTCCGCTGTTTGCTTTATTTTCAGCAGAAGCTACAATAATTAAAGGTACTGTACCTGGTGCTGCTGGTGTATAAAATGATTCGTCAATTACTTTGACTTCTACGCCTGGTGAACTTAATGCCATCTTTGGAATCTCCTAAGGTTTTTGTTCTACTAGTATTTATTGATAAAAACAAAAATTGGCTTGTTATAACCCACCAAAAAGGCGTCGAAAAGGGCAGCTAAATACACTATGATAAGACCACTATGCGGATGCGGGCTAAGACCAGCTGCTATTAACTATCGTAAAGAAGGTAGAGTATTCTATCGCTCTAAATGCGAAGTGTGCGCTCGATATGGGGGAATAGGCAAAGGTATGCCCAAGTGGTATCAAGATGGATATCGCATGAAGTCAGAATGCGATAAGTGTGGCTATAAAAGCAAGTATAAGGAACAGTTTAATGTGTTCCACGTAGACGGGAATCTAAATAACTCCCGTCCTGCAAATCTTAAGACAGTGTGTGCAAACTGCCAAAGGACTCTCCATAAGGAGGGTTTTCAATGGAAGCAGGGGTCTCTAAAACCAGACTTTTAACTTGTGCAAACAAGTCATCAATAGTGGCATTGTTATCTAGAACTAAGTCAAACTTAGTTCCAACCCATGCAGTTTCACTAGCATGTATTCCCAATTTTTGCATACGTACTTTAGCAGTCATATAAGTTATACAACGGTCACCTGCATTCATATCTATAGCATCTTGATACCAGTCTGGCTCAGGTCCTCGAACTACACGTACTACAATGCCACCTGCATCTTTAATTGATTTAATTTCGTTAGGGAAGCGACAGTCACTAATAACAATGTCGTCTCGGCTGTTTCGGAGTTTATTTTCAAGGCTGGCAATCCAAATGTCATCGTGAAATGCTCGACGGCACACTTCTGTTCCCCAATATTGTAAGACCCAACGAGGAGTAAGAGTTGGAATGCCGAGTCGGTCTGCCCACCAAGGATCTACTTGTTCACGCCATTCACGGGCCTGTTTTGTACGCCCTTCGAGCATTGTTCTGTCCCAACCAAATACATGTGCTACTGCATCTTTCAAACTATTGGCAAATGATTCTCGTCTAAATCCGTGAAAATTTGTAAGATAGTCAGCAACAGTATCTTTGCCAGAACCAATAAACCCGCATACACCTATAATCATATTGCCCCCATGTAATAGTATAATGTACTATAATTAGATATAATTGTCAATAAATTTTTTTGCCGATTGATTATTTTCTTTGCATAGCACGAATGCGATTCATAATTGAAATATGGTCTCCAGGCTGTGTTGACTTGTATAATTTATATCTTTCAAAATTTGCCAATGACAACTCATTCTTGACAAAGTCAGGATTATTAATTGCTGTCTGCGTATACACGTTTTTGATAAAACCTGATTTTAAGTCAATCTCTTCGCCAGTTGTTAGAAACTTTCCTATTTTAGTAGCTAAAATAGTATGGTTAGATAATGTAAAATGATTATGTCGGGTGTCAACAAATTTATAATCAATGGGATCATTGATATCTGTTTCAGCATGGGAAACATGCATTAAATTGCCGGGCACAATTGTTAGATCAGGATAGTGCTGAGGATTTGGTACGAATTGATCAAATGCTAGTAGTATTAACGGCTTCTTCCAATTGTTTATTCTTACAAGATTATTAAGCCAGCCTAATCGATGCATTAAAAATCTACAATCTATCTTAGGTCGCTGTATATATTGGATATAATACTCGATTGCTTTTTTGATTTCACTATTACCTATTAATTTTTCAAATTCTGATTCTACTATCCATGAATTTGAAAGTTCAGGTTTATCTTCAATGAACCAAAATCTTCCCGGATCAGTGAGTACTACAATTAGCTGATCGTCTGAAGTTATTTTATCTGACCATTCTTCTAAAATAGACCAATTCCAGTCTTGTGAAACTCCGTAACAACTAGTGTTTTGTAGTTTAGCATTGATAACCCTAGCTAACTGTATCGGCCAAAGTTGGTCGTTTACATCGTCGGGAATTATTTGACTAAAACTGTCGCCGGTAATGTATAGAGTTGATATTTTATTTTTCATATCCAGTGTAGAGATTTACTATTATATAGTACTTCTCCTAACTAGTTAAAAATTTATATACCGTATTTGTTGCGCTTTGGTTTAGCTACTGGACTTGTTTTATTAGTAGTGTCTAGTTCTAAACTACGCATGTCACCGTGATTTAAATCTTCGTAATCTGCGCCTACTACTTTAGCAGCTTGAACAAACATGTCGTGTTCTTCTTTAGTATAAGGATGGATAGTTTTCTTTTTACCATACCAGCTTTTCCCATCCATATCTGGTTTTGATTTGCCGTCTGTACAGGCCATAGCTTGCCCTAGCTTAAACGCTACATAGGTGCTGTCGGATCTTTCTTTATCACCGTAGATATCCATGCCCTTAGTAGACTGTGCTTGTCTTTTAGTTGGCTTGGGCTGTCGAACTTCTGTAATAATATCGTAAACTTTCATCTTTAACCTATGATAAATGTATAACCTGTACCACCACTAACAAGTGTTTCTAATTCTTTATCTAACTTTTCTAAATCTGCTTTACCGTCACTCTTTAGATCCCCACCATTTAGACTGCCGCCACCTTGCGGGCCAGCAATACTAGCAAACTTGCTACGGGCTTCACCTAACATAATTTTACAGTTAGCTAGACTATAGTCACGTATCCACTGTTTAGCATAAATGTCTTCAATAATTGTGTAATCTGGTCTAAAGTTCTGGCAGCGTAGTAATAGTGTTTCGCCTTCACTAAATGGACGTTGTAATATTCTTAGTATGCGGCTTGTAGGAATCCATTGAAATTCAATAAAACTACCAAAAATTTTACCAATCATTTCTTGATAACTGGCAAACATATAGTAGGTAGCTATGCCGCCCAGCATGGTGCTGTTTAACAAATACGTATTAGTGTACGCAAGATTGAAAGGTTCAAAGTTTGTACCAGTTCCTCCACCAGTTCTTGATCCCAAAGTTCTACGAAATACTGATTGCACATTAATAACTTCTCTAGGCAATATGTAATCATTTTGATCCTTTTTTAATTCTAAAAACATGTAGCTTTCTTCTACTGCATTAGGGCTTCGTTGTCTAAAACGTACTAGAGCCTTGTCCAGTGCTGTTTCATAGTGAATTGGATCGAGTTCAACGTCAATCATACCGTCACCTAGCATAGTGCGGCAATAATCAAAAACTTGTTGTTTAACTGCTTGTGGATTGTCTGACATTTGTATCTCCCGTATTATTTATGCGCTAAATATACTACTATGCCACGTTTATCACTTTACAAACCCGAAAAGGGCAACGATTACAAGTTCCTAGATCGCAACATATCTGAAATGTTTCAGGTGGGCGGTACTGATATATACTTGCACAAATACTTAGGACCTAAAAATCCACTCGAAGGAGAATCTACAGCAGATCAACCTATGTATGATGCAGTTAAAGAAACAAACATACAAGACTTGCTATTTTTAGAAAATCGTGATAGAAAATATGATAGTTCTATCTTTACACTACGTGGCATTTATAATGTACAAGATATTGATTTTAATTTAAGTCAGTTTGGATTGTTTATTGATCAAGATACAGTTTTTATGACTGTGCATATTAATGATTTTGTTAGTACAGTAGGGCGTAAACCACTAAGCGGAGACGTATTAGAACTACCTCATCTACGTGACGAATTTGCACTTAATGAGTTTGACGTTGCGATGCCTCGTTATTTTGTAATTGATGATATAGGTCGTGCTGCTGAAGGATTTAGTAAAACTTGGTATCCGCATTTATACAGATTAAAACTTAAAAAGATAGTTGATAGTCAACAGTTTGCTGATATTCTAACTAAACCAGTAGACACCAATGCTAACTTTGTAGGAGATTATGATCCTACACAAACATATACTACAGGACAAATTGTTCGCTATCAAGGTACATTGTATACTGTTACAGCTAGCACGCCTGTCAACACTCCGCCTCCAAATTCTAGTTTCTTTAGTGCATATGGTGGTCAGAGTCTACAAGATATTCTCAGTACTAATAGTAAAAATTTACAAATTAATGATGCAATTATTGCACAAGCTGAGGCAGATGCTCCGAACAGTGGATATGAAACTAGACATTTATATACATTAGCAGTTGATGAAAAAGGACAACCTAAGTTATATACAGCAGATGATTCATCAACTCCGCCAGATGCAAGCACTACTACTCTTAGTGCAGATGCAATGGCAGCAAAACCTAAACGTGCTGGATATGCAGGATATTTGATCGGAGATGGTGTTCCACCGAATGGTGCAGATTTTGGGTTTGGTATTGCTTTCCCTGCAGGAGCACAAGCTGATGACTACTTTTTGCGCAACGATATGATGCCAAATAGACTGTTTAGATATGACGGGCAACGTTGGATTAAGATAGAAGATGCTGTACGTCATACTATGACTAACACTGATAGTAGAAAAACTCACAGACTTGGATTTATTAACAATAAAAAATATACTTACACTATGTCAGTTGCTGATGATGTTGTTACATTTGGGCAGACGTTTATTGATAATCAGCCTAATACAGGTAACACTATCAATACATTAATAGATTATGATTTGTACAACACAGCGTTGTATGTTGTAATTGAACAGTCTGTTATAGAGTTTGATTATGTTGTTAGTGAGAATGAAAATATAATCACATCGTATAATGTAGTAGGTAATACAACTAATTTTATTAGAATTACTTTACCTGATGGAGTTAAATTACCGTTGCCTGGACAATGGACTGTTACATTATACAATAAGCGAGAATCAGAAAGACAGAGTATCAGTAAAGCTCTTAGACCTAAGGCAGATTTCTAATGCAACATTTTTATGACGGCCAATTAAGACGATATATTACACAGGTAGTTAGACTAGTATCTAACTTTGTAGTCAAGTATAGTGACGGAACCTTAGTTCGTGTTCCTGTTATGTATGGAGATCAAGATAGACAAGCTGCCAGTATCATTAATCAAAACAGCGAAAATGCTGTAGCTAGTGCTCCTCGTATTGCGGTATATGTTAGCGATTTAGATCTAGCCAGAGACAGGATGGGTGACTCTACTTATGTAGGTAAGTTACACATACGAGAACGTGCAATTAATGAAGAAACTGGTGCATATGAATATACACAAGGCGGTCAATATACTGTTGAGCGTTTAATGCCAACTCCGTTTGATCTTAGTCTTAAAGTTGACATATGGAGTACAAGTACTGATCAAAAATTACAAATACTTGAACAACTACTAACATTGTTTAACCCAAGTTTAGAAATACAAACTACAGATAATTACATTGACTGGACTAGTTTAAGCGTTGTTGAATTAGGCGATGTAGTGTTTAGTTCACGAAGTGTTCCTGTAGGAACAAACAGTGCAATTGATATTGCTACATTAACTTTAAAAACTCCAGTATGGCTAAGCCCGCCAGTTAAAGTTAAGAAATTAGGTATTGTTACTAGCATTGTTAATAACATATATGGCGGTAAAAGCGATGCTGTCCAAGACTATATCGAAGGACTAGGAGTTGATACTGCAACTGGACAAGTTGACCCAGTCGGAGCATTATTTGAAACTAGAGTTACAATAGGTAATTTTGACATTGTTGTAGAATCTAATATTATTCGTATGCGTAGCAACGAAGTTAGTCCCGGTACTTGGTTATCTTGGGACATGGCACTACGTCAGTTTCCGGGCAAAATAACTTCAGGGTTAAGTAAAATCTTTCTAAGACAGCCTGATGGCACCGAAGTAGTTGGTACTATTAGTGTTCATCCAACCGATTTTACACTGTTAGTTACATCATGGGATAGTGATACATTTCCTTCTAATACACTTATAGAAGGACCTGCTAGGATAGAAGGACGATGGGGCTACTTTGACGCTATCGTTGACCCGACTTCTTTCAACCCTAAACGTCCTAATAAAGAAAGGACAGATCAACTAATTGAAACTGGCGTTAGATATTTAATTGTTGATAGTATAGGTGGCACCATTAGAGATACATTTATTGCTGCTGCTAAATCTTATTATGTTTATACTAATATACTACATAAAAAAGTTAACGATCATAAATTATTAGTTAATGGGGTAGAAGTAGTGTCATCGCCTTTGGCTAATCCTGTTTTTTATAATACTATAAGTACAACTATTTCAGGAAGCGGTAGTGGTGCAACTTTTAATGTTACACAATTATTGTCAACTGGTATGTATTCTGCCGTTATTGGGAATAGTGCAGGAACAGGATACGCAGAAGGTGACAGAATTAGAGTTAGAGGTAACAAGCTAGGCGGAATAAATGTCACAAACGATTGCATCATAACTGTTACTGGTGTAAATAGTCCGCAAGGTAGTATTAGTACGTTTAGAGTTGGTGGTCAAAGTGCTGATAAAGAATTTGTAATTGTTTCAAATATAGAAATACAAACAGATGATGAAGTCACATATGAATTAAATCTAAACTACGACGGTCCTGATGCATGGAAGAACAGTGACGGTACTGATACTGTTGCAGAAGTAAATGATATTATTGAGTGGGACGGAGACAATTGGATAACAGTATTTTCAGCACAAGAAAATACAGAGACTTTAGTTCATCAAACAAATTTCTATACTGAGACTCAATATAGATGGAACGGAGTTGAGTGGGCAAAAACATTTGAAGGCGAGTATAAGAAAGGACAATGGAGAATAGCTCTATAACTGACAAGATAGTATGCAGTGGTGCATTAATTTACGCCAAAAATACTCGCAGATTTTTATTGTTACAAAAAGCAGAAGGCAAGCATTCCGGTACATGGGGGCTTGTTGGAGGCACTAACAACGAAGGTGAAAATCCTTGGCAAGGACTACAGAGAGAAATTGCTGAAGAAGTTGGTAGTAATTTTACTATCTTAAAAACAATTCCTATCGAAACGTTTGTTAGTAATGATGCTGGATTTAATTTTCATACATATCTATGCCTAGTAGATAATGAATTTGTTCCAATATTAAGTGAAGAGCATATTGGATGGGCTTGGGCAACGATTGAAAATCCTCCTAAACCTTTACATCAAGGACTAAGAGTAAGTTTTTCTAATAAGACTATTAAGACTAAATTACAAACAGTATTTGAAATTATTGATTTAATTTAAATGTCTAATGCTCTGCATTGTTTTAACATTGCAGGAGATAGTTGTGTAGTTAATTTTCTTTTTGATACACTACTTCTAATGTCATGCATGCCTTTTAATTGATATACATCGTCATTTTCCGGATGCATGTTTACTATAGAATTAAAGTTATGATTAAAACTCTTCCATTCGCAAAACGAATATATTTTTTTAATAGTTGCTTCTGTATCAGTTGTTAGTTCATCGTACGACACAAACAAAAACTCTCCAGTATTATTCTGTTTAGCCCATTTAATACCTTCGATTGCATGTGTAATAGCTGCGGACCATATCTCTGAAAAACGTTTTTCAAGATTGCCAGTGTATCCGTTTTCTTCAAATAGATTTATAAATGATTTAACAATTTCTTCTAGAGGTCTTGTTAATATTATTGTTTTAGGATTTGCAGTGAGTTGTCTATATAAAAGTTGATTATCCTTAGTTGGCCAAGATCTACACTTGTCAACAATAACAGAAGCAGTTACATCTTTATAATAGATGTTAGGAATTTCTTTAATTAAATCTATTTTAGTATGTTCTCTATTATTTGCCGTGAGTTGTTCTTTTGCAAGAGTTTCGCAAGTAACCAATATATCGGACATTATTTGACAAACAGCAGAATTGCCCTCTGCATGTATCTCAGGATTTTGCGAAAGAATCGCAGAAAGTAAAGTGGATCCTGTCCTAGGCAAACCGCCAAGACAAACAAATTGCTTTATATTAGCCATTTTTTAATATAATAAGTTTTTTGCATTCAGGCAAGTATAAGTATTCAATTAACGAATTTTCTAGAGTCCATAATGCATCTTCAAGAGTTTCTACTAAAGGTTCTCCGCCTAAGTTGAAACTTGTATTAAACAAAATTGGCATGCCAGTTTTTTTGTAGAAAGCATTAATTAGCGCATAAAAATTTTCGTTATTCTCTTTTGTTACTGTTTGAATTCTGCAAGTTCCGTCTTCATGAATAACTGATGGTATTTTTTCAGCTACACCTTCTTGACAGTTTACAGCATACATCATATGCGGACTATCTTCCATACCTCGCAAATCAAACCATTCGTGTGCATGTTCTGCTAAAATGCTACCTGCAAAAGGTCTAAAATATTCTCTATTTTTAACACGATTTACATATGCCTTTCCGTCTTTATATCTTGGATCGAATAAAATTGAACGATTTCCTAATGCACGAGGACCATTTTCACTGCGACCTTGAAACATGGCTACAATGTGTTTGCGAGATAATAAATCTACAATATCGTCTTCTGTGCAATCTGTAATCTCAGCTTCAACTTTTGCTGCTGCATTTGTAATATATTCTGCGGTGTAATTATAATGAGGTCCAAGATATAATGTATTAGCTTTATTTCTAAGAGCAGTATCACCCGATGAAATATAGTACCAGAATAATGCTGCTCCAACTGCGGTTCCGCTATCATTTGATACGGGTTCAACATATAAATTAATACCTAATTCATTTAATTTAGTAAGATAAAAATAGTTAGCAACACAATTTAAACCGTAACCTCCACTAAGAACAACGTTGTTATTTCCAGTCTGTGTAGCAGCTTTAATAATAAAATTAAGAACTGCTTGTTGAGTTTGAGTTTGAACCCAATATGCAGCATCTCTTCTATTATCTAGTGTAGTAGGATCAACTCCTTCAGAAAACCATTGTTCTAAAGCTCCGTACATTGCAGAGTTGAGTATTGCACTATTTGGATATGTAGGAATAACAATGTTTCTATTAGAAATTGGAAATTTCATATCTTGCTGAAACAAGGGAGGCAAGTTATCGATTGGTTTACCGTAAGGGAATAATCCCATAGTCTTTCCTGCTTCGATAGCATCGAATCCGCAATATTCTGTAACTGCTTCATAACATTTTACTATGCCTGCATGGTCAGTAATAATGCATTCAAATTGAGACTCAGGCTCATCAAAATACTCAAAATTCATAGTAGTGCTATATGAATTTGGAATAGGGTCTCTACAACCGAAATGTTTAAATTTTGTAGTTATTCCAGTATCGTAAGAACAGTTAAAAATTGATTCTACTTCCCATAAAGCGTGTTCTTTTTCTTTACCTTTATATGTAAATTCAGAGCCAGCGCCGTCAACTACTACTGCAACTGCATTTTTAAATCCTGAATTATAAAATGCACAAGCTGCATGAATTTTATGATGTTGATTACTTACATCAATTACTTGAGGATGATTCCAAATATTTTCTTTTCTGTCGATTAATCCTAACTTTCTTGCCATGCCGGTATACATATCGTCGCCTGAATATTCAATTTGCGGACATCCTTTAAGTGGCTGAGTATGTGCAACTACTAAGTAGTCAATTTTATCAGTATAATCTAAAACTTTCCTCATACTAGCTAGAGGACTTCCGTCATACTTAAATCTACTAAGTCTTTCTTCCTCGATACTGAACACTATTTCGCCGTCTTTCAAAAGACAAACACCAGCATTGTGTCCTCGAGAAATACCTAAAATATAACCTGTTTTTGTTTGATTCATTGTACTTCCTTTATTTTTTTATTTCAGTTAGTGTATTATTTGTTATTAATGGTGCCGGTGTTGCTGGCAATGATGGTTTCATGAACTCTGGAGTATTTGGCGGGCAGCAGGCATTATTAGGTATAGATATGTTAGTTTCCGGTGTTGCTACAAAATTATTTTTTGTACCTAGTACATGTTGAATACTTTTAATAATTGATTTTAACTGATCTTTATCTAAAACCATTAAAGATTCATTATTGCGTTCTACTGCAAAATCATTAGTTATTCTAAGAGGAGAATACTTTCGTCTATCTTTACCTAGATCAAATATTTTAAATCTTGAATTATCTGGATATGAAATATTCTCTGGATAAGTAGATCCAATAACAACAGTTGATGGTTTGTTTAGCGCATTGGCATAATGTTGTCCCACTGAGTCACAACCTAGAAAATAGTCTGCTGCATTAACAACTCCCATCCATTGCAAAAGATTTACAGTAGTAGGTACAACTACTGGAAGTTCTCCTTCAGGAAAGGGATTAAAATTACTAAACATTATTATAGCATAATTTTTAGATAATTCTTTAATTATTTGGTAAACGTCATTTGGCTCAAATGACCTGCCAGTTTCATCATATAGAAATGATCCATTTTGTTTTATTCCGCTACCAAAAGGCTGAAATACAATAACTTTGTCTTTTTTGTATAATTTCTTTACTTCTTCTACTGAAGTATATCCGAATATTTGATCTGACTTTCCAATGTCTAAATCGAATTTTTTAGTTTCAGGAATTTTTTCAGGAGGAGTATCGTAATTAATTAGCATGTCAAATGCTTGTATTAAATTTACTTTCTGAGTAAAGTATGCGTTAAGTCGATACGGTTCGGGAGAAATAATTTCGTAATCTTTTAAAATATTAAAAAGATTTTTATCAGTTAATAGATAAACTTTGTCTCTTAAAATTTTACTTGATAGAAATAACTCTGACCAGGCTTCTGCTACAACAATTAATTCATTATTGTTTAGCTTTGCATAGTGTTCTAATGCAGGAATAGCGCAAAGAACGCGGCCGACTCCTCCGTTTATAACAAATGCTTTTTTGGTTGGTTTATTCATAAAGTACCCACATAATAGTTCTTGCTTCTATTTATGTGGGTACAAATTAGTCTAATATAATTGTGATATTATGCTGGTGGCTCATAGTCCGGTGGAAATTCTGGTAAAGTCTCTTCTGGAAGTACTTCAGTTTCAACCCCCATAGTAGGATCTG
>Ga0315899_10002397_pt1 | contig 20756 bp, 14 predicted proteins | sample LakEriMetagenome_2_FD_203518 | JGI IMG/M metagenome (GOLD analysis project Ga0315899, IMG submission 203518) | Freshwater fungal communities from buoy surface, Lake Erie, Ohio, United States - Buoy 4 MA112 | ecosystem: Environmental > Aquatic > Freshwater > Lake | place: USA: Lake Erie, Ohio... | reverse complement strand
TTAGGACGCGCTGCTGCGAGTCCATATAAGCCAATCTTTCATCGCCCACACTTGTCCTAAGTGGCACCCTCGGTCAGGACGCGCTGCTGCGCGTCCATAAGTTCTCGCCTTCGATCGTCATCACCTTCCCCACGTGGCACCCCAAGTCAGGACGCGCTGCAGCGCGTCCACAGAAGCCAATCTTTCATCGCCCACACTTGTCCTAAGTGGCACCCCGGTCACATCGCACTTAAAGCTTCGCCGCCACGAGCGCCATCAGCAACAACAGCGAGATCACATTCAACCAGACTCCCGCCTTCAGCATATCCTTACCGCGTATGTAACCACTGCTGTATGCAATCGCATTGGGCGGTGTGCTCATGGGGAACATAAAATCGCAGCTGGCTGCAATCGTGACCGGTATGGCAAATACCTCCGGTGATGCGCCGGAGCCGGCTGCCAGTGCGGCTACTATAGGTACGAAAATGTTGACCATCGCGATATTGCTCATCAGCGCGGTTATAACGAGTCCTGTTGCGCACAAAAGGCTCACGAATAAAAATGGATTCCCCGTGTCGAAGGCCGAGATTGCATTCGTAAGTGTTTTTACCAAACCGCTTTGGTCAAAAGCGGTGGCCAGGCTCATACCTCCGCCAAACATGAGCAAAACGCCCCAGGGCAGTTTCTCGGTATCACGCCATTCCAGCACTTGTTCTGATTTGTTTGATGAGGGTATCAGAAACATACTGCTTCCCATGATAAGTGCTATTGCTGTATCGCTGAATTCGATACCCATGGGTTTGAACAAAGTGCTAAGAGGCTCCTGAAGCATCCAAAGCAAAGCGGTGGATACAAATATTCCGAAAACGATTTTCTCTTCACGTTTCCAATTTCCAAGTAATGCCAATTCACTGCTTATTATGGCTTGACCAAGCGGGAATCGACCCAGTCTATTAGGGAAAACAACCCAAACCATCAGTAGGTATGCGCAAACGAGCAAGGCCAGCGAGAAGGGTAGGCCCCATGCCATCCAATCGAAAAAGCTGACAGTGTGCCCGAATGATTTATCGAGAATGCCTGCCATACTCGCATTGGGTGGCGATCCTACCAATGTTGCAATGCCTCCTATGCTTGCACCATATGCTATGGACAGCATCAAAGCTGTCGAGAAATTTCGCGTGCCTTTCGTTTGTTGCGGCTCATTGGCTAAAAGCATCACTACAGAACCTGCTATGGGCAACATCATAAGTGTAGTGGCTGTATTGCTTATCCACATACTGATGAAATAGCTGGCCAGTAAAAAGCCAAGAATGATGTGATTTGCACCTGTGCCCGTGCGCGAAACAATATTCAGCGCGAGCCGTCGATGCAGATTCCATTTCTCCATGGCAAGCGCAATGAGGAAACCGCCTAAAAAGAGAAAAACGTAACGATTACTGTAGGCAAGACATGTCTTTTCCAGGCTTAAAACGCCCAGCATCGGAAACAGGATGATGGGAAGCAAAGATGTAACACCCATAGGCACACTTTCAGCAATCCACCATATGAGCATCCATGCCACAACCCCGAGCACTTTTGCTTGAGCCACATCGAGGCCCACGGGTTGCATCCACCAAATCAAGGCGAACGCGAGGGGGCCAAGCAGCAGCGATAAATTCTTACCAGCCGAATTCATAGGCGCCAAATGTAACGTACTCGCAATCTTGCGCGGTAAATTTGCACCATGCAAGAGCGTGCGGTAAAAAAAAATCAGGTGCTTGAAATTGTCATCAGCGATATGGCTTTTGGCGGTGTAGGCATTGGTAAGTTGCAAACAGATCAAGGCGAATTCGCGGTATTCGTGCAAAACGCCATTCCCGGTCAACGGGTGCTGGCGCGTGTAGAGAAGGCTCAGAAACGTTTTGCGGAATGTAAACTGGTCGAGGTTCTGAAACCATCACCCGACGAAGTTTCGGTTCCCTATCAAGCCATACCCGGAGCACCCTATGCGACTCTGCCCATCGAACTTCAGCGGCAATACAAGCGTCGCACGACGCTTGAGCTTTTTCGCAGAATAGGCAAGATTGCCCACATCGAAGAAGTGTTCGATGAATACATTGAATCACCTGCCACGTGGCACTACCGCAATAAGATGGAATACGCTTTCTCCGTCATCCGTTTCGATTTGGAGGAGAAAAAGGAATACGATGATTTCGGTCTAGGGTTCAAGCATCGCGGCACTTGGTGGTGTGTCGAAAATTTGGATCGCGACTCTGGTCTGTTCGATCAAGAGTTGGAAGAGCAACTGCGCCACATTCGTCAATGGTGCATAGACACAGGTCTGCCCGCTTGGCACCCGCCTGCGCATCATGGTTTTTTCCGATACCTTGTGGTGCGAAAAAGTTTCGCTACAAACGAGCTCCTCATCAACCTAGTTACTTCGGAGAAGGAGGTAGAAACCTTCGATACGAATGCGTTTGTTGCATGCCTTCAGCAGCATTTGGGGGCGCGTCTTGCAGGTGTCATTCACACCATCAATCCCAATACGGGCGATCGAATTGATCCGTTATCAGGCCAAACGAATTTGCTCTGGGGCAGTCCGGTTATTGTGGAAAATATTCACGGATTGAAATTCGAAATCAGCATGACGAGTTTCTTCCAAACCAATCCGCGTAGCGCGGAAAAACTCTATTCGAAAGTGTTGGAATATGCCGGTGTACGCGATTCAGATGATGGCAATGTCATACTTGATCTGTTTTGCGGGACCGGAACAATTACACAGCTCTTAGCGAAAGAAAGTGGTAAAAAAATTATCGGTGTCGATATTGTGGATGCGGCCATCCAGGATGCGCGCAGAAATGCGGAAAGAAACGAGGTTCACAATCTAGAGTTCTTCGCGGCCGATGTAGGTAAGTTCTTATTGGAATATCCACAGTACCAGGGTAAGATCGGTTGCGCAGTGCTCGATCCGCCGCGTGGTGGTATAGCTCCAAAAACGCTTCGTAAGATAATTGCACTCGGAGCGCATCGTATTGTATACGTTTCTTGCAACCCAGCAACCCAAGCGCGCGATACAATCGACTTATTGTCGGCCGGATATTCGTTGCGTCGAATCAGTCTGGTCGATCAGTTTCCTCACACGTCTCACGTGGAAACTGTTGCCTGGTTCGAGTTGGATTAACACGTTTGTGTATTTTTGAAGACATGACAAAAGAGCCGACCCTCATATTGAATGCAAAGCAAATCAGCCGTAAGCTGACTCGAATGGCGCACGAAATTCATGAGAACCACTACAGGGAAAAGGAACTCGTGTTGATAGGGGTTGAAGGCCGCGGCAGTCAATTGGCGGATCGCTTATGCAAGCTGCTGTCGGAAGTAAGTGAGCTCACCATTCACCAGGAAGAAATTCGATTGAACAAGGACAAGCCTCTTTCGGAACCTCTTGTATTTACCGGAGATCTAAAATCGCTCAAAGGGAAGTCGGTTATCCTTGTCGACGATGTACTCAATAGCGGAAAGACATTGATTTATGCTTCGCGATTTTTGCTGGATGTCGATTTAAAGTCACTGACGATTGCTACCCTCGTCGATCGTTTTCATAGGAAGTTTCCTATTCGACCGGATATAGTGGGCATCACTCTCTCAACTAATTTGCGAGAGCATGTGACAGTGAATTTGAATAAAGGAAAAGAGGCTGTTTACTTGGATTAACTCGAAAATCAATTCTTACTTCCTGCCCGTTGTGCTTTAATAAGAGCAATTACTTCTTGTTGCTGCTCAGCTTTCTGCATGTCATGCTCAATCCACTTATTGAGCTGAGATACCAAATCCTTGATTTGTAACTGCAACTCCGCGATAGTCTTGTTTTGCGAAACAATCATGTCAAACATTTCGGATGTTGGCTGAATGTCCTGTGAAGTCATAGTTCTGGAATCAGGGTTCATAGCTTGCTCAATGATAGAGCTAAGGCTTTCTCCCTGTTCATACAGATAAACCAGGCGTAACAAATCAACACCCAACAACTTGTTGAATTGCATTATCATACCCGGACGCATACTGCCGGCGAGAATGCGCTGGTTAAAGTTCGAAGGGCTAGTATCCAAGTCAAGTGCTACCTGTCTTTGCGATAAATTCTTCGCGTCTAATAGTGCCATTACCACCTTGCTGAATGCCTCCCTCTGCTTTGACTCCATTTTCATGGTTGTAAAGTTCAACATAAATAATGATTTGGCTATCAATAAAATGTGTTTAATAGTGACAAAAACAGGCGGTCGTGTATGTAATAATTTGCAAAAAGTGGAGATTGTATGAATTCCAATAAGTGGTATATGTAACCAAATAAGTATTCCGTCGTTTAAATTAAGTTTTTATGAATAAAATAAAGTTTAAGTCGATGAAATTACATTTACGACCCCTAAAACTAAATTATCTAATAGCCATGAAAAACCTTGCTTGGAGCTTGAGGGCTTCTCTATTGGTTGTATCCTTTTCGTTGCTCGCACAGCAAGCGTTCTCTCAATCGACAGTTTTTCAATTGACACCGAAGGAAAATGCTTTTATGTGTCCATTCCTGACTCCGATTTTTATGAAGGAGCTAACTGAGGCTGGAGCTGAAGAAATTCGGAAGGATCAGGATTTGATTATCCACTTTAAGGTTCCAACCAATTCGGAATTGGATTCGACAGAGATCTATCGGATAGCGGGTGAAGTTGGTTTTCAATCGAAAATTTTCACCCTTCAAAAAACAGAAGAATGAGAAAACTTAGCGCGCTTCTATTCTTGTTCGCGTTCATCATAGATGAGAGCGTAGGGCAAGACAACACATTCTATCGGAAGTATAACTTGGGTGGAATGCAAGGTGGTCTTCAGCTCGAGGCTACTCAAGACGGTGGTTTCGTGGCCACCGGCCAGCATGAAGGCAATGGCAGCGCAGGTAGTTGCGATGTATATATTTATCGTGTAGATGCATGTGGTAATAATCTTTGGTTTAAGCTCATAGGAAATGGGGATGCAGAGGGTGGTAAATCGATAAAGCAAACGAGTGATGGTGGTTACATCGTTGCTTGCATCTATGGCAATCATGGTGCGTTGGTGAGAATGAATGATGCAGGAGATGTTTTATGGTCAAAAGGATATTCAGGAACAACTTGGCTTTTATATGCCGATGAGACCGCCAACGGAGATTTCATTTGTATGGGTCAGGTATCGGGAACTCTGTATGCTTTTCGAACAAATTCTACAGGAGACGTATTATGGTCCAAGAATATTTCGGGCATGGGTTCTATGAGCTTTTACATCAGCGAATTGCCCAATGGTGATTTCATTTTTACCTCTACGTTCGGTATTCCCGGCAAAGACATGGCTGTTGGGCGTCTTTCAGCCAACGGTGATCTCATTTACGGTAAATCGTATGGTGGCACAGGTTGGAATGAAGGTGATCATACCAGCTGGTCGTGCAAAGGTCTGCTCGTGGATAATGGTCAGGCCTTGGTCGTAACCTCGCCTACCCGGATGGGCGGCGGCGATGAGGATGTGTTGCTCATGAAAGTATCCACTGCAGATGGAAGCGTGATATGGTCAAATACGCTGGGTGGAGTCGGCTCCGATCAATCGCGTGATATCGCCTTACACCCTCATGGATATGCAGTAGTTGGTAATACCAATTCATTTCCTGTCAGTGTAAGTTCGAATCCGGATACTCTCTCTCAAGATATGGGCGAGCGAGATGTATTACTGCTGAACGTTGATTTTGACGGCGATTTGATTTGGGCAAGAACATACGGAGGAAATGGCAGAGACCGAGGTATTGGTGTGAGTTACAATATCGATAATGGGTTTACCATGTCAGCATTCACGAATTCAAGCTTTTTTGGCAGTGGTGGTGACTCTATGGATCCTGTGTTCATAAAAACAGATAGCTTGGGTTTACTTACGTGTCAAGTAAATACGCCTCCTATTGTATCAAATGCAGTTAATGTATCAGTAAATGATCTGGGTCAAACATCGGTTGCCGGCCTTAGTGCCTTTCCATTAAACCCTACCATCAGTAATTACACTCCCAATGATGTTTATATCTGTCAATCATGCTACACAGAGCCACTATACGAACCTTCCGATACAATAATCTGTGTAAATGAAGAAGTAGATTTCATTAATACCACCTCTGTAGGCTTAACGTGTTTTCAAAACTGGGTAATTGAAGGCCAATCCTTCAATGGCGAACTCGATACGCTTACCTATGCCTTTGATGAGCCTGGCCTTTATGAGGTTGAACTTTATTCCACTTGTGGGAATCAAGACAATACTTTTATTACAAATATTTACGTCTACGAAACCGTGGCAAGTGTTGCTGCCGTTTCTGATTATAATGGTTACGAGATTTCATGCTTTGATGAGAACGACGGATCAATCGGTGTTTCAGCAAGCGGTGGATATTTGCCAAACGGTTCCGCTTATGACTGGTATTGGAATGCGCCGGTACCAAGCTCGCCGAATATTACCGGTTTGGAGGCGGGCGAATACACGGTTATCGCAACCGATACTGAAGGATGCGCCGATACGTTGGTTATTCAATTAAATGAACCACCCTTGCTGACGGCAGAGGCATCTGTTACCTCAAATTACAATGGCTTTGATGTGAGTTGTTTTGATTTTAACGACGGGACGGCAACCATCAACCCAGCCGGTGGAGTAATACCTTACAGCTATAATTGGACCTCCGGTGCGAATACACAGAATGCAGCGACTCTTTTTGCCGCCAGTTATTCATGCACCGTAACCGACGCTAATGGATGCCAAACGTCGGATGGAGTGAGCCTCAATGAGCCGACAATCTTGCAAGGACAAATTACCTTGGTGAGCGATTACAACGGATATGAAATCAGCTGTTTCAATGCGGATGATGGCCAGGCGGTTTTCAACGCATCCGGTGGCGTTCAGCCGTATAACATTTCTTGGAACGGCCAACCCTACACCGTCGGAGCGGTAATGTCAAGTTTGTCAGAGCAATTGCTCAATGTGCAGTTGACAGATTTGAACGGTTGCAATGGCCAATTCACGGCAACAATTGATCAGCCACCACTCTTGACACTTTCAACGGATGTGGCGTCGAATTACAACGGATTTGATATTTCGTGTCCCAATGCTGCCGATGGCCAATGCATTGCACTTCCCAATGGTGGAGTTCCTCCTTATATTTTCATGTGGGAAGATGGTTCCAATCAAAATGTTTCAACACCGACGCTCACAGAAGGCTCTTATTCCGTAACAGTTATGGATGCCAACGGTTGCACCATTCAAGGAGAGGCAACCCTTGAAGACCCATTGCCAATTGCACTTACAGCGCAAGTGACAACGAACTATAACGGCTACCATATTAGTTGCTATGGCTTTAGTGATGGGTTGGCTTCAGCATCTGCTTCCGGAGCTGTTCCGCCATATACGTATTGGTGGTCCAATGGTGCTTCATCGAATAACTCTGGGTTTATCTCTGCCGGGATGTATACTGTCTATGTAACCGATAGTCAGCATTGTGATACGATTGCCACGCAGGTAGAGGCTATTCAGCCGCAAAGTGTTTTCATAGTACAACAGGCAACTTCCGATTATAACGGATATGGAGTTTCTTGCCCCGATGCCAGCGATGGTTGGATTACTGCGCTAGCCGGTGGTGGTGTCGCGCCCTATCAATATGCTTGGTCCAACGGCAATGCTTCTTCCGGTAACATGGATATTCCCGCGGGAAATCATATTCTGGAAGTAACCGACCTGAATAACTGTGATGGTGAGTTTGAATTTATGATTACGGAGCCTGCGCCACTGGCCATGCAGCCGACAGTGATTTCCGATACGTGCTTCAAAGAGGTCGGTAGCATTCAACTCAACTTGAGCGGCGGTGCAGGAAATACTGTGGCTGAAATGAATAATCAGCCGGTGAGCAATGCTGTTTGCTGTCTTCTTAGCAGCGTATATTCCTTTGATCTAACCGATATCAATGGATGCACAATGCAACAGCTGATTGAAGTTCCTAATGTACCGGGGCCGGTTGCTGATTTCTATCTCAGCGATGCCCCGTATTGTTCGGGTCAGACTGTTGTTGAGTTTCGCGATGACTCTGAAGGGCAGGTTGTTCGATGGAACTGGAGCTTTGGTGATGGTGAGCGCGAGTTTGAAAGGGATGTGAATCACCTCTACACAGAGCCTGGCGACTACAACGTGCGACTGCGTGTAATAGATGTGAATGGGTGTGTCGATGAAAAGGGTTCGGTTATTACGGTGAGCCCTGACTTACGTGTATTTATTCCAAACGCATTTACACCGAATCAGGATGGTGACAATGAAGCCTTCTTCCCGGATGGCAGTAGCATCGTATCGTACGACATGATTATTTATAATCGCTGGGGCGATGTGGTCTTCCGATCATCTCCTGAAACACCCAAGTGGAATGGTTCGGTTGATAACGCCAATCTGAGCTCAGAGAACGGAGTCTATAACTACCGTATAACGATTTACGGTAATTGTGAAACGAAGGAGATCACAGGTCATTTACTGATGATTCGTTAAGCAAAAAAGGCGAAGTCATTTTTGGAATGATGCGATTGATAAAGGTGTAATAGAGCTAGCGGAGCGATAAACGCTCCGCTAGCTCTTGCTCTAGCAATACATTTGCTTCATGCATCAGGAAACCGTTACCACTCATAGTTCTGTTGTGCATCAGGTTGGTATTTACGCCTGGCTAACCGGCTTGTGTGTTCTTCCATTCTTGCGATTGGGTTCTTCACTTGACGCCCATTGGACATCCGCTTGGCCGGCATTGCTATTGCTGGTAGTTGTAGGCTTAGCCTCCAGGTTCATCACGATATCGCATAGGTTCTTTTGGATCATACCAATTATCCTTGTTGTCATGACTGTTCAAAATTTGACAGGAAAGGAGATCTATGGCGAAGACGTTTTTCTACTCATTTCTTTGCTTTTACTGGTGTCGGTGCAGCCGACTGTATCGTTAGTGAATCTACCCGCTGCCCGCAACGGCGTGACTGCACTGTGGTGTGTTTTTTCACTGGTGTTGATTTCGCTCATGGTTCGAAACAGCCTTTTACTGGGCTATTCGCATGAGTCGACGTACGCAATCAAACCGCTCTTTGCACACCGAAATATTGCCATCGAAACTTACACCCTTTGGAGTGTTGCTTTGTTTGCTCTTCTATCCGAAAGCCGATTGCGATGGCCGGTTCTTTTGATAGCGGCATCTGTAGTCTTAGTCTACCAGGTGCGCACTGCTTTCATAGGCTTAGCGCTTTTTTTGGTGATTGAGTTTGTGCGAAATTTCAAGCATCAACGCTGGCTCAAATGGGTTTTGCTGGCCGGATGTGCACTGTTGATTGCCTTGCAAATGACCTTCTTCTTTTTGCGCTCACCCGCTCAAAAACACCATTTCGATGCGTTGCCTGATCTGGTCAAGCAACTCGATTTAATCTACAACCTAACGAGTGCGGAAAGTTCGTCCGAACGACTCGTGATGTGGCAATGGACTGTCGATCGGAGTAATCTTTTCGGCAATGGCATTGGCTCCTGGAAGTTCGATGCCGAGGGATATATAGGTGCAGCTCTGGGTAAATGTGAATTGATGGTTCGTCATCCGCATTCCGATTTACTTAAAATGGTGTTCGAAACTGGAATCCTCTTCACAATTCTCTTTCTCGCTTGGTGGTTGGTTTTGCTCAAACCATCGTTTCGATATCTGGTTGTATTCCTTCCCATGTTCGTTTTTGCATTTCCAACGGAGCGCGGAGAAACACTTGGTGCTTTAATGGTGATGCTTCTTTTTACATCGAAGCCAAAGGCGGTGAATAGAGGATTCCGATTGATAACGGGACTCATCATTACTACAGCATTAGTGGTCGTATCGCTCGGCTGGAGCCGCAGTCAGCATTGCCTCGGAAAGGCCATGCGTGATCCCCTCACGCTCAAAGACACTTCACATTTGGATCGAAAGCTGCTCGATGCGTTTCCGTTCGATATCGTGCTGAACCGACTTCCCACCTACCAGGCTATCATACTCGCCGATGCAGGGGAAACAGAGGCCGCACGCGAGCTGCTGGCTGGCGTGTTGGTTAAGCACTCCAACGACCAAGGGGCCTTGCGACTTATGCTGCGTCTGGGTGGAGAACTGCCTTACGATGCGGTCGTATGCGACTCATTAACGATTGAGCGTTAATGAATTTCAAACAATTGTCATTGTGATAATACATTGAAAAACTACTTTTGAACCTATGAAAACAATCGCACGTGCCCTTTTGATATTGCTTGCTGTTTTAACCATGAGCCTGTCGTGGGCCAATTGGGATAATGCATTCATGACTAATCATGCGACCACTTCCACGTGGGATGCCATTGACGCTGTCGAGACTTCTTCTACCACTAGAGACTCTCATCGCGCGCAAGCGTTGAAATCAGCGATGATGACCGGGACCTTAAGTTGTACAAGCGATGTCGATCAAAATGGAATTCCTCTGGAAGCATATCTGAATGTGGGATTGATTACCGAAACACTCACTTGCACCATCTTCCTTGATGCAGATGGATTCGACATTACCGAATTCGCTTGGCCACTCGCATGCGAAGGCGCTCCTTTGGATTTCTTCTGGCCCGGGTACAGTACATATTCTTACACGTCGACACCGTATGAAATCACAGGTGCTATAATGGTGGATCCTTTCGGTGTTCATACCTATTCTTATCCTTCAAATCCGAATAGTGTTTATCTATGGCTTGTAGATGGCGGAAGCATCATCAGCGGGCAAGGTAGTTCTAATGTCACTATTGTCTGGGGCGAAGACGGATACGGATATCTTGGGGTTGTTGAGGTATTGGATGGAATTTGTCCGGGCGAGCTCGTGTCGGATATGATTCTGATAGGAAATGCTGCATCGGTTGACAAGGTCGCCCCTGCACATTGGTCTACCTATCCATCGCCTGCTGATGCAACCATCAATCTCGAGAGCGATCTATATCAAAACCAGTGTGAAGTGAAGCTCTTCGATTTCAGCGGCCGTGTATGTCATCAAGGCGTGATGAGCGGAAAGCGTTACACTATCGATACCGGTTCCCTTGCAGAAGGTGTTTACATCCTCTATGCAGGCAGGAGCGCTCACAAGGTCGTGATTAAGCGCTAGACTAGTGTGTTTTGAGAAGTTCTAAAATTGCGTCAACTGTTGAAGTGATTGTTGCGTCGTTGCTCAATGTGTGTTGCGCTTTTGTGTATTCGGGCTCTCGGATTTTCAAGAGATTTTCAAGAGAAAAATCGGGTTGGAGAAGTATTGGTCGCTCATCGGAGGTGCCTGCTGTGCGAGTCTGTAATTTTTCAATTGCACACTGAAGATAGATTGTAATACCTGCGGCATTCATCAGTGTCATGTTGTTGTGAAAGCAAGGCGTTCCGCCACCTGTTGCAATGACGGCTGAAGAAGTGGACTGAATAATCGCTTGCAACACGTCCGACTCACACTGTCTGAAATACTCTTCTCCGTATCGCTGAAACAAGATTGAAATCGTATCGCCTTCGCGCTGCTCGACGTGCCGATCGAGGTCAACAAATGGAAGTTGAAGGCGCTTTGCGAGTGCAGCACCAACAGTGGTCTTGCCACTCCCCATTGGACCAATCAAAAAGATGCGCATGTACTGAGTAAGGTCAGTCTGACAATAGGTCCATATAAACCAACACTGACCTACATTTCGTCATAAAAAGACTAACTGTTCGGTCAAATTTACAGCAAAACCGCATTGGTCTTGGAGTTGTAATCAACGCAACAAATTCGAAAAACATGGATTTCTCAAAATTCACCTTGAAAACACAAGAGGCTATTCAGAAGGCACAACAAGTTGCTTTAGAAAAGGGCCATCAGACTATTGAAAATGCACACCTACTCAAAGGTGTTATGCTTGCCGATACTACCATTACCCCGTTCTTGCTTAAGAAGCTCAATGTGAATGTTGCATTGTTGCAACAAGCGCTTGACAAAATGCTGGACAGTTTTCCTAAGGTCAGCGGAGGTACCATGAGTCTTTCTTCGGAAGCAAACATCGCTATCAATCGCGCGCAAAATTTCCTCAAAGAATTCAACGATGAGTTCGTAGCTATCGAACATTTGCTTCTTGCTATCGGCGAAGGAAATGATAAGGCATCTCAAATGATGCGCGATGCCGGTGTTTCTTCCAAAGAGTTGAAGAAGGCGATATTGGAATTGCGCAAGGGGCAACGAGTTACCTCAGCATCACAAGAGGAGACCTACAACTCACTCGAGAAGTATGCTAAGAATTTGAATAAGCTCGCCCGCGATGGTAAACTCGATCCGGTCATAGGTCGTGATGAAGAGATACGTCGCGTTATGCAGATACTCTCTCGCCGAACGAAAAACAATCCGATTATCATAGGTGAGCCCGGTACGGGTAAAACCGCAATTGCCGAAGGAATTGCGCATCGCATCATCAATGGTGATGTGCCTGAAAATTTAAAGACGAAGCAGATGTATTCGCTCGATATGGCAGCGCTCATCGCAGGTGCCAAGTATAAAGGCGAATTCGAGGAACGCTTAAAGGCCGTCGTGAATGAAGTGCAGAAAAGCGAAGGGGAAATCATTCTCTTCATTGATGAAATACACACGCTTGTGGGTGCGGGCGGTGGAGAGGGAGCAATGGATGCCGCGAATATTTTGAAACCAGCTTTGGCTCGCGGCGAGCTGCGTTCAATCGGTGCAACCACGTTGAACGAGTATCAGAAATATTTCGAAAAGGACAAGGCGCTCGAACGTCGATTCCAGAAAGTGATGATTGACGAACCCGATCGTGATGCAGCTATCTCAATACTTCGCGGATTGAAAGAGAAGTACGAAAATCATCACAAGGTTCAGATTAAGGATGATGCAATCATTGCCGCAGTCGAACTTTCGCAACGGTATATCACCGATCGCTTCTTGCCCGATAAAGCCATCGACTTGATTGATGAAGCTGCATCCAAATTGCGCATGGAGATTAACTCCAAGCCGATGGAGCTTGATGAGCTAGAGCGCAAAATCATGCAGTTGGAGATTGAGCGAGAGGCCATCAAGCGGGAAGGCAATGAAACCAAGCTCACCGATTTGAATAAAGTTATTGGTGAGTTGAGCGAAGAACGCAATGCGCTTGCTGCAAAATGGCAAAGTGAAAAGGATGTTGTGGAAACAATTCAGAATGCGAAGGCATCCCTTGAAGATTTGAAGTTGCAAGCCGATCAGGCAGAGCGAGAAGGTAATTACGGACTGGTTGCTGAGATTCGGTATGGTCGCGTGAAGGAACAGGAGCAACGCATAGAGGAAGGGCGCTTGAAATTGCAAGAGCTCCAGGCTAATTCGAAGATGCTGAAGGAAGAGGTCGATCCGGAAGAAATTGCAGATGTAGTTTCCCGTTGGACCGGTATACCCGTCAAAGCATTGGTGGAAAGTGAACGCGCGAAGTTGCTTCGACTTGAAGATGAGTTGGCCAAACGTGTGGTGGGTCAGCATGAAGCTATTGTTGCTTTAAGCGACGCCGTTCGCCGCAGCCGCGCAGGCTTGAGTGATGAGCGAAAACCCATTGGTTCTTTCATCTTCTTAGGAACGACCGGTGTTGGAAAAACGGAGCTAGCCAAAGCGCTGAGCGATTTTCTCTTCAACGATGAAAATGCCATGACCCGCATCGACATGAGTGAGTATCAAGAGCGACATACAGTGAGTCGATTGGTGGGAGCGCCTCCCGGTTATGTGGGGTACGATGAAGGTGGGCAACTCACGGAGGCGGTGCGCAGGAAACCATATTCGGTTATTCTGCTCGATGAAATCGAAAAGGCACACCCGGATGTATTCAATGTATTGCTGCAAGTGCTCGACGATGGACGACTCACCGATTCGAAAGGACGCGTGGTGAATTTCAAAAACACCATTGTCATTATGACGAGTAATATAGGTTCTCAGATTATACAGGATAATTATGACAAGGCGAAAGACCCGGAAGATGCCGAGTTGTTTGATCGAACCAAACTGGATGTTATGCTAGCATTAAAGTCTTCGCTGCGTCCGGAGTTTTTGAATCGAATTGACGAAATTATCATGTTCACCCCGCTGGGCAAAGCGCAAATTGAGAGCATTGTCAAGTTGCAATTGCATCTTCTTTCCGAGCGATTGGAGAAGGCAGATATTCACTTGGTGGTTACTCCCGATTCGCTATCCTATCTTGCCGACAAAGGCTACGACCCGCAATACGGTGCACGTCCTGTGAAGCGGACAATACAGAAGGAGGTCATGAATGAGCTCTCCAAGTATATCCTCAGTGGCAAGGTCGATAAGTCGGAGGCGGTTGTGCTCGATGTGTTCGACGGGCAAATTGTTTTTCGGAAGAAAATAGATGCCGAAGCACTAATCGAAGTGTAGAAGCGGGTAGGGTAAAGTCATTGTAATTTCGTAATAGGGATGTGAACCGATTCACATCCCTTTTTGTTAATACACCAAATCCACCACTATGAGAAAATCAATACTCGTACTTTTTTCTGCTCTTGTCGTTTCTTTCGGACTTACCAGCATGACCTCCAATAATGCTGAATACTCAGCGGGTAAAGCCGGTTCCAATGGTTCGCCTGGCGAGGGAACCTGTGCTTCGGGGTCATGCCACAATTCATTCGCGTTGAACAGCGGCACGGGAAGCGTTGCGATTTCGGTAGTCGGCTTAATCAATGGAAACATGTATGTGCCCGGTCAAACATATCAGGTAAGTGTAACTGTTCAGCAGCAGGGCATCGGGTTGTTCGGTTTTGGTATCGAGGCCTTGCAGGCTAGTGGAGCTAATGCAGGCACGTGGACAGCCGCAAGCGATTCTCATATTCTCAATGCAACGGTAAGCGGCAATTCTCGCGCAACCGTGGCTCATATTGATAACACCGGGTTTAATTCTAACACCCGCACATGGTCGTTCAGTTGGACAGCTCCGGTCAACGAAATTCCTGTAACTATGTATGCAGCCGGCAATGCTGCTAATGGCGCTGGGAACACCGGTGGCGACTACATTTATACGACCAGCCTTAGCTTGATGCCTGCTCCCGCACTTCAGGCCCCCGTCATAGAATACACCGGAAGTCTCGTCATTTGCGAAGGAGAGTCTGTCGCGTTGAGTGTTCAATCCGAACCAGGGGTTTCCTATACGTGGCAAAACAGCCAAGGAACGGTGGTAAGCAACGGCACTACGTTGATTGCAACTCAGAGTGACTGCTACACTGCCATAGCGAGTGATGGAAGTAGCACGGCATCTTCTGAGGAGGTTTGTGTGCAGGTAGAGGTCGTGAACTCTAATTTTTCGGGGCTCGCACCGATGTACTGCGTGGGAGATGGTCCCGTAACGCTTGTGCCTGAAGTTGAGGGGGGTATTTTCTCCGGACCAGGTGTGGTCGGGAATGTTTTCACTCCCTCTCAATTACCTGTAGGCGATTTTCAAGTTGGCTATACGGTTATAACCGCAGCAGGATGTGAATTCACGCAAACACAAGCGGTGAGTGTTCGTCAGATTTTGCCGGCAGACTTCGTTGATTTAAACGATGTGTATTGTTCGACTGATGCTCAAGTTCAGTTGAATCCAACGAATGACGGTGAGTTTACAGGTCCAGTGTTGCTTGGTGTTTTCGATCCGAATATTGCACCGGGAGTCTACGACATAACTTATACAACGGGTTCCGGTGTATGCAGCGCAAGCGTAACACAGACAGTGGAGGTTCTTCCGTCTGAAAGCAGCGAGTTTTATGTTTTCCCGGCCTTTTGTGCTAGCTCTGCTGCAGATCAAATGATACCGGATGTTCCAGGGGGCGTGTTCACCGGCACGGGTGTGAATGGCGATTTATTTGATCCTTCATCCGCCATTATTGGCGACAATGAGGTTACGTATACCCTGTCGCAGCCCAATGGATGTATTTCAATCACCAGTCAAATTGTGGAGGTATTTGATGTCGCTAACAGCGACTTCTCCGGCCTTGAGCCAATCACCTGTATAACGGAGGGTGCTTTAGAGCTGATTCCTGTTTCCCTAGGCGGAGTATTTAGCGGCCCGGGTGTGAGCGGATCCTCTTTCAATCCTGCGGTAGCAGGCGTTGGTGAACATACTATTCTTTACGACATCAACTTGGGCGATTGTCAATCGGAAACGGCGGTAACAACCACTGTAATCGAGGGGCCTGACGCCACATTTACAGGTTTGTCCGACGAGTATTGCATTGATGCCGAGATTCCATCTGAGCTGATTTGTGTGAATACTCCTGCCGAGTTCAGTGGTCCCGGAGTTATGGATAATATGTTTGATGCGGCATCTGCGGGTATAGGTGAGCACACGATTAATTGCAGTTACACCGATGCAAACGGTTGCACAGCGATTAGCTCGCAAAACGTAACTGTGAACGCTCTGCCGGTGGTCGACATAACGGTTGCAGGTGATTTAACTACGGCGACCGTAGCTCAGCAGGGAGCCACATACCAATGGTGGAACTGCGACACGGAGCTTCCGGTAGATGGAGCAACTGCGGAGGATTTTACCATTACCGATCCGAGCCAAAACGGCAATTATGCCTGTTGGGTGACCTTGAATGGTTGTGACGCCAGGAGTGAGTGTGTGCTGTTGCTGATTGGAAGCGTAGACGAGCTCGCTCAAAATTGGTCGGCCGGATTTTATCCCAACCCTGCAACTTCTGATTTGACGGTGTGGAGTTCGACTCCTGTGAGCGTGAGCATTTACAACAGCCTCGGTGCTCTTGTACTTTCGCAACGTGTAAATGCGTTGAATCACACGCTCGATATCGGTGAATTGCAGCAGGGACTTTACCAAGTGGTATTGCAAACGAGCGACGGAAAACAATCTGCGCAGCTGATGGTGAAACAATAAAAATTAGAAATCCCGAAAAAAATTGTAACCTTATAAAAACACCACGCGTATCAAAACCGTGATTTGTTTTTTTGGTTAATTAATGGATTTGGTTAAGTAAGAAGGCCTCCCGAAAGGGGGGCTTTTTTATTTCCCTTCGACTATCCTCTCCACCAAACACGAGAAGCAAGGCTATTTGGACGCACTGCTGTGCGCGTATGCCAGCGAAATCCCTTCTCCTCTCCACAGTAACAACCGCAAGAAGCAGGGGTTCTCGAACGCACTGTTGTGCGTCCATGAAAAAAATATTACATCAAAACGTAACCTTCGATCCACCCCACCCGTTTCAAGTGTGTATTTCATCAATAAGAACTAGATTATAAAATCAACGATACTGAAGATAACTCTCTATGATTAAGAGTAGTTAAGGTTAATTAAGGTTAAGCAAGCGGATAGCCCCTGAAACGTCGGGGGCTATTCTTTTTTGATGAATGCTAATCTAGGGCAAAATGGTCATTAATCTATTATTGCTTATACTTGCCACTTATCACTCACCAAAAAATCGAAGATCTATGTCAAGTGTTTGGAGAAAAAAACCAATCTCTGCCTTTCATGCTGAGGCCGGCAAAAGTGAACTCAAGCGCATTCTAACAAAGTGGGGACTTACCTCACTCGGCATCGGTGCCATTATCGGGGGCGGTATTTTCACCCTCACCGGTATCGCAGCCCATGACCACGCCGGACCCGCGTTGGCTCTTTCGTTCGTTATTGCAGGTATTGGATGTTTGTTCGCTTCGCTTTGTTATGCCGAGTTCGCATCGGTGCTTCCTGTAGAAGGTTCGGCATATGCGTATGCATATGGAACGGTGGGTGAGCTCTTCGCGTGGTTTATTGGCTGGAATCTGATTTTGGAATACATGATGGGTGCCACCACCGTGGCAGTTGCGTGGAGCGGATACTTTTCTAAACTGCTGCACATGTTCGGGCTGCATATTCCCGATTGGCTCAACAATGACCCGATTACTTACGGTGGTTTCGCATTCAACCTGCCGGCATTCCTCATTACGTGGCTGGTAACGGGTATCCTCATTAAGGGTATCAAAGAAGCTGCAAGCACCAATAACTTGATTGTGATTTTGAAAGTGGCTGTCGTTCTTTTTGTGATTATAGCCGGTGCATTCTATGTGAATCCTGAAAACTGGACGCCTTTCATTCCTGCTGAGCAGCCTGTGCTCGACGCGATGGGTAATCCGACGGGTGATGTGAACTTCGGGTTTGGCGGTGTTCTCACGGCAGCCACGATTGTGTTCTTCGCCTACATCGGTTTCGATGCAGTGAGCACACAGGCAGGGGAGGCCATCAATCCGAAGAAAGACGTTCCGTTTGCGATCATCGCTTCGCTTGTTATCTGTACGATTCTGTACATCTTGGTATCGTTGGTTTTGACCGGTATGGTTCCTTATTCAACTCTCGACCTGAAAGCGCCTGTTGCTTCGGCCTTCTCCGGTGCCGGAATCAGTTGGGCGGTGTATCCGATTACGATCGCGGCGGTTGCCGGTCTTACTTCGGTAATGCTCGTGATGATGCTGGGTCAAACCCGTATCTTCTTCGGTATGGCGAAGGACGGCCTATTGCCACGCGGCATCTTTGGTGCACTTCACCCGAAGTTCAAAACACCTTATAAGAGTACTATTCTCGTAGGATTGATTGTCTCCATCGTTGCGGCCGTAACTCCGATCAACAACATTTCGGAAATGTGTTCGATGGGAACGTTGCTCGCCTTCTCGATGGTGTGCCTCGCGGTGCTCATTCTCCGCAAGCGCGAACCGAATTTGGAACGCCCTTACAGAACCCCAATGGTCAACATCATTGCACCGCTCGGTGTTCTATTCAATATCTTCCTCATGACCCAAGTGCGCATCCACACGTGGTATGCGTTCATCATCTGGGGCACGCTGGGGGTTGTCGTGTACTTCTTGTATAGCAAGCGCAATAGCAATTTGGAGAAGAGTTAAGTACTGGGTACTGAGGACTGGGTACTGGGTACTGGGTACTGAATACTGAATACTGACTACAGGGTACTGACTACCGACTACTGGGAAGGGTTGGGGTCATGCTTTTGGTTCCATTTCTGTTTTCCCAAGCGAAGGTCACCCTGCTTAGGCATAAACGCCCCCAATCAAAAAAAGGCTATTCACTGTACCTAATACCTACTACCTAGTACCTAATACCTAGTACCTACTTACTGCTCTTCGGGCACTTCTTGCACCTCTTGCCGTGCTTATACTTCTTGCAGCACTCTTTTTTCTTGGCGCAGGAGTGAGCCATAAGTTGCATGACGATGCAGGGGCTTTTGGAAGATGTGGTGGCGCATTGACTCATGAATCAAAAGTCTATGGTTTGCCGGGTGAGGGCAATACCGCTTTTCGGGTAGAATTTTTTAAGTACGAGGGACGAAGGACGAGGTGCGGTCAGGGCGTTGCGTTTTTCGAGGGGTGATTGTGCCAAAGCGGAGGGTGTTGCTTCCCCAACTTCTCCACAGAAGAGGGAAGCACCGCAAGCGCAGATGATTGCGGCACAACTGCCACCCATGAGATGCCATGCCTTGCCCGTCCTTAGTCATTTGTAATTTGTACTTCCTCCAATCCGTCATTCGTAAGCTCTTAAATTAGCCCATTCAATAATTCACCAGTCAATGAATAATCCTTCATGCCGCCGCATCGCCCGCTTGCTTGTTGCGTGCATGGCATTCGCTACACTCGCCTGTATTGTTGCGTGTAAAAAAGATGAGGATACAGATACTCCGCCCAACAACAATGCACCCGCACCGAATCAAAGTATTGATGGACCCGGTGCAGGCGGCACCGACCAGGAAGGTGATGCGTTCACCTCGGTCATCATTGGCTCACAAGAATGGACGAGTGAAAACCTGAGTGTCGCAACCTATCGTGATGGCACACCCATACCTCATGTAACCAATCCAACGGAATGGGCAAATCTCACCACCGGTGCCTGGTGTTGGTACAACAACGACAGCGCGACGTATGCAGCTAACTATGGTCGCTTGTACAACTGGTATGCGGTAGCAGGCATCTATGATTCAGCTTCCCAGGCCGATCCTTCACTGCGCAAGCAACTGGCACCCGGTGGCTGGCATGTGCCGAGCGATGCGGAATGGAACACGATGATTAATTTCTTGGATCCCGCAGCAGACGAAGGGAATAACGTTCCAAACATCGCAGGTGGTATGATGAAGACAACAGGGACCATTGAAGATGGGACCGGCTTATGGTATGCACCTAATGAAACGGCAAGCAATGTGAGCGGATTTTCAGGGGCTCCCGGGGGCTTCCGCGACTACTATGGAGAGTACCACTATGCTGGCTACAACTGTTTCTGGTGGAGTTCGTCAGAGGGCGATACCAACTTAACGTGGTACCGTAGCCTGTTTCACAACATTGGCTCTTCCTTAAGGCACAGTTTAAATAAGCAGAGTGGCTTTTCTGTGCGTTGCCTCAGGGATTGAACGTGAGATGTTCTCGTCATCGCGGGGTTAATGGGCCTCAACCCCTCTCCACAGAAGAAGGCAGCACCGCAAGCGCAGATGATTGCGGTACCCCTGCCACCCATGAGAAGCCATGCCTTGCCCGTCCTTAGTCATTTGTAATTTGTACTTCCGCCTCAGCCAGTCTCCAGTCCTCAGTCCCCAGTCCTCTCCCCAGTCCCCAGTCCTCATTCCCCGCTCCATTGTTAGCACTTTGCGATGTTTGTGACCCAACACCCGCACATTAGCCGTTTCTTTGCACCATCGGAGGCAATCACGCCTGCCGAGAAAATGCGAGGAAATCATGCAAATTCATCCGGGTACAATTCAAACCCTGCCTGTATTTGAG
>Ga0315899_10002393_pt1 | contig 20768 bp, 17 predicted proteins | sample LakEriMetagenome_2_FD_203518 | JGI IMG/M metagenome (GOLD analysis project Ga0315899, IMG submission 203518) | Freshwater fungal communities from buoy surface, Lake Erie, Ohio, United States - Buoy 4 MA112 | ecosystem: Environmental > Aquatic > Freshwater > Lake | place: USA: Lake Erie, Ohio... | reverse complement strand
GATACACCATCCCGGGGAACGAGTGGAAAACCCCGGGCACAGCCGAACCCGCAGACGATTCCATGACACCGCGCAGCCCAAGCGTCTGGAACAGCGTCACCCCAGCAGCCCCGGCTTCCGCCAGCGTCCCCACACAGCCAAGCGTCCACGCCGCCGCGATCAGCGACTGCTGCCGCACATCAGCCTGAGCCGGCATCTGACCCGCCGGCATCGGCGGCCCTTTCTGCGCCCTCGTCCGCAGACTCACGGGCGAAACGTAGCGCGGCACCCCCGGATAGATGGCGGCCAGCGCTTCCATCACCGCAGCCTGACCCGCCAGATTCTCGAACAAAGTCAGTTCATCAAACTGATGAGCAAGGGGCCGCATCGGCACGGAAACAAAATCAAGGAGCGCAGCGGGCGGACGGTTGTTGTTCAGCTGGAAAAAATCGGAATCGGTTCCCCCTCCCACGGGAGCACTGCCTCCAAGCACCCGGCGCGCAGCCTCCAGCGCGTGGACCTGCGTGGCCGGCTTCCCCCGGCTCAGGACCAGCCAGCGCGCGACCCTACCGGACCAGACGGAACCAAGCGATACCAGTTCCTGCAGCGCCGTTCCGGGATCCTCGGGCAACTGCAGCGCCACTTCCACGCTGGCTCCGCACATCCCGGCCTGCGCCAGTCCGTCGCCGAGAACCTCCCGCCAGCTGCCAGACTCGAAATCCAGATCAATCCGCAGCCACGCCATCCCGGCAGCCCGCAGCAGGCCAGCCTCCACCTCGCTCAGCATTCTCGGTCCAGTCACGGCGTGCCCGATTCCCAGTTCAGGCAGCGGATGATGACGCCCCGCTCCCTCGCGCAGTTCCACTTCCGCCACCACCGCCGCCGGCTCGGCGGGTGCAAGCCCCGCCACCCCATCCCCCAGCAGCCTCACCGTCACTTCCTGCCTCACCCGCTGACCTTCCCGGATCGTTCCCGGCAGAGGAATCCGCTGCGGCGTGCTGTACGTCTTGAAACTCGCATCCGTCCAGTTGCGCTGATCCTCGATTTCAAAGACATCGCCCCCGCACGAAACCTCTACCGTGACCCCTTCCACCGCGGCATGCCGGATCACCCGGAAATCATGCAGGCCACGGACCGGCTGCATCGGATCCACCAGATGCGGAAACGCCCGCGCCGCCAGTTCTCCACTCACGTGCTCGACTTCGCACGCACTCCCCGCCAGCCAATCGGGATGAAGCACACACAGGCCAATCCGGTTCCGCGCAAACGTCTTCCGCGCCACCCCATCGAACACAAAACGCACCGTGCCATCAGCATGGCCCGTAATCTCGGCATCCCAGACGAAATCGGCCTCGAACTGCCGGTGTTCGGATCGGTAGCGCACCGTAAACCCGCCGTCGCCTTCTTCGACTTCCATCCCGCTGATCATGCCCGGCACCGTATTCCAGAATCCATCCCGCACCGCCGCATAAACCCTCCGCACCACTTCCACGCCGCCAATCCGCATGGTCCGCAGCTGCCCGCCGGCCAATTCCATGGTCCACGGCCCCGCCCGCAGGGAACGCGATTCCTCCAGTCCTCCCTCAACCCCACTCAGCAGTACATTATCGGTCAGCGTCTCATTCATGACCAGCCCACTACCTCACCATCCCCCATCCCGCAACTACCCACCCGGCATCCATCACCGCCACGTGCCCCGGACCCTGCTGAAGAATCCGGACTGGCAGCACCGCGACGAACTTCACCACAAGGCAACCCTCGCCACAGGAGAAGGCCAGAACCTTCGACCAGAGCTGAACAAACCCGGCAGTCAGCGGCGGCGCGACAGAAAACGGCTGAGGACTTCGTCGGCGACCACGCCAGCGAGAATGAAGCAGCCGATCACAAATTCCTTGAACTCGTCCCGGACAATGAGCCCGACAGCCTGGCGGACTTCGGCAACCATGAGAATACCCAGAAGGACACCGGTCACACCCGCCTGCCCCCCGCGGAGGCTGCAGCCGCCGAGCACCGCCCCGGCAATGGCCCAGAGTTCGTAGAAGTTTCCAAATCCGGATCCCTGCGCACTGTTCACCTCAAGCAGGAAAAGAATGCCAGCGAGACCCGCCAGCAGCGAACAGAGGACATAAGCCATGATGCGCACAGCATCGGTCCGCACCCCGCTGAAGCGCGCCGCCTGTTCATTGCGGCCCGTCGCCACAAGGTGACGACCCCACACGGTCTGATTGAGAAAAACGGCCGCAAGGGCAGCAAGGGCCAGCAGGAGAAGAAACACGGCAGGCACCGGCAGATCACCAAGCGGCTGACCCTTCACGAGGCCCTCGCGCATCCACTGCGCACCCGGTGGAACCATCTGTTCCCGGTTTCCACCCACAATCCGGGCAAGTCCCCGGTAGATGAACAGTCCACAGAGAGTCACCAGAAACGGCTGCAGCCGCAGCTTCGTGACCAGCACCCCGTGAAGCACGCCGGCCATCGCCGAGATGCCAAGGACCGCAGCAACCGCCGGTCCGGCACCCATGCCATAGTCCCTCATGAGCACAGGAAAAAGAACCGCCGACAGGCCAATCCACGATCCGATGGAAAGGTCGATCCCTCCTGTGATGATCACGAAACTCACCCCGAGGGCGATGATGCCGTAGAGTCCGGCGTACTTGAGTATGAGTCCCACACCATCCCGGCTGATGAATCGGGGCTCAAGGGCCGTGCAGATAACCGTGAGCAGCACCAGCAGGGCCGCAATGATGAGAGTCTTCTGATGACGCGCGAGAATGGATTTCATGCAGCAGATTCGTGGGGGATGGCACCTCCGGTGGCGAGGCGCATGACCGCTTCCTCGGTCGCAGCAGCCCGGTCCAGCGTCCCGGCAACCGCACCCTCATGCAGCACCATGATGCGGTCGGATATCCGCAGCACTTCCTCGAGGTCGCTGGAAATCGCAAGAACCGCCGCACCCCGCGCCGCCAGCGATTCCATAAGGGCGTAAATCTCGCGCTTGGAACCGACATCGACTCCCCGCGTCGGTTCATCAAGAATGATCACCCGCGGGTCAAGCACCAGCCAGCGGCCGAGCGCAACCTTCTGCTGATTGCCTCCCGACAATTCCCCGACCGCCTTGGCGATGCCGGTGGTCCGTACGGAGAGCCGCGCAGTCATTTCCGTGGCCATCGCATCAACGGAAGCATCGCTCACAAAGCCGCCGCGCTGAAAGCGCATGAGCCCGGGCAGCGACAGATTGTCGCGGATGGCCATGTCGAGAATGAGTCCCTGTTCCTTGCGGTCTTCCGGCACGAGGGCAATGCCCGCAGCGATGGCCCCCCGGGGATTGGCCGGCGGCAGGACCTTGCCGGCCACCGCAATGCGGCCCGCCACCGGACGATCGATTCCAAAAACCGCCCGCGCCAGTTCCGTGCGGCCCGCGCCCACTAGGCCAGCCACCCCGGTGATTTCTCCGGCATGCAGTGAAAAAGAAACCGGACGGTCCGGCCAAGCGGAAGTCCGCAGATCCTTCACCTCCAGAAGTGCCGGACCGCGGTTCCGCCCGGGACGGCTCGCACCGCTGGCAAGATCGCGTCCGACCATCAGGCTGACGATGGCCTCGGGCGAAATTTCGCCGCGTTCCAGTGCGCCGCGGTTCCGGCCATCGCGCAGAACGACGACACGGTCGGCAACGCTCATGACTTCCGGAATGCGGTGCGAGATGAAGACGACACAGATTCCCTGCGACCGCAGATCACGGACGACGCCGAAAAGGGTAGCCGCTTCCCCGGCCGTCAGGCTGCTCGTGGGTTCGTCCATGATCACCATGCGGGCGTCCTGCGAAAGCGCGCGGGCAATTTCCACCAGCTGCTGCTGCCCGATCGACAGGCTGGCCACCGCGGTTTCCGGATCCGCTCTCAGGCCGACCCTTGCAAGCAAGGCCGCCGTCCGGCGTCGCATGGCAGACCCATCAAGGAATCCCCCCCAGCGGCGGATCTCCCGGCCAAGGAATACATTCCCGGAAATATCGAGGTTGCTGCAGAGATTCAGTTCCTGATGGATGAACGCGATGCCCAACTGCTCGGCCCGGCGCGCTGAGCCAATCCGGACGGACTGCCCCATCCACGAGAGCGTTCCGGCGTCGGGTTCGTGTACCCCGGCAAGGCACTTCATAAGCGTGCTCTTGCCCGCTCCATTCTCTCCCATCACAGCAACAACTTCCCCAGCCCGGAAATCCACGGATACCCGGTCCAGCGCCTGCACGCCAAGGAACCGCTTGGAAACATCCCGGGCCTGCAGGAGGACGTCAGACATGCCGCCGGTAGCTCAGGGAAGCTTCAGTTCATCAACCATGCCACGGTGACGCTCGCTCGCATTGCGGGCATCCATCGATCCGACAAAAACTGCAATCTTGCCGCCGTCCGGCAGGGTCCGCCGGATGAGCCGGCCCAGTTCCCGTCCAGCCGTGTAATTGTCCATGCCATGGTACACCTTCCGCGGACTGTCCGGCGCATCACTGTCGTGCGTCACCAGCGCCACCTTTTCCGCAATCCCGCGGAGCACATCAGCCTGCGCTTCCGCAGACATCACCGTGATCGCCACCCCACGGCAGTCAGGCTTGTTCAGCACATTCTCGATGACTGCATTCTGAGCCGAAACCTCCTGGCGGTCGGGCATCTGGAAATCCACCGCAATCCCCAGTTCCGCCTGGGCCTTGAGACATCCCGCACGGGCTTCATCCCAGAACGAGGAATTGTTGTTCGTGATGAACGCAAACCGCGGCGCTCCGGCCGGTGCCGCCGGCGGATTGGCAGCCGATGCCATGAGGGCCTTGAGCGCTTCCTCGTGCGGCCCGATGTTTTCCTGCGTGATCACCTTGACCGGAATGTCCACCACCCCGCCGGGAGCCTCCACCGCCTTGCCATCCGCAAGTGCCTTGAGCGTCTTCATGGACTGATAACCATACTCAAACGGCTGCTGCACGATCGTCCCCGCAATTTCCCCGGACTTGATGCCGGCAAGAGTCGGTTCCAGCCCGTCAAAACCAAAAATCTTCACCCGGGGAGGCTGACCCGACGATTTCGCGGCATCCCGCACCGCTTCAAGGCAGGCCGGCGGATTGTAGCCGTAAAGACCAGCCATGCCCGCCAGATCGGGATGCAGCCGCAGGGCATTCTCCGCATTCGCCTTGGCAGCCACCGTGTCGGCCGAGTCGGTCATGGTCGCCACGATCGTGTACTTTCCAGCAACCACCGCACCGGACGCCACCCCGCCAGACGCTCCTGGCTTCGAACAGGAAACCAGCACCGACGGCAAACACAGGGCCATGGAAAGAAGAAATCGCTTCATGGGATATCAGGGGAAAGTTAAGTTCCGCAGGTCTCGCCACCCGCAGGGGATCCGGCATACGCGACGCTCCCGTTGCCGTAAAGCGGCGCATTGACGGGATTGCCTCCCGCGTTTCAGGAGTCCCCACAGGCCCGCCGCAGCCATGCGAGACATTCCAACGGGGAATTCATGAAAAGCAGGGCTTCTCCGAACGCGATGACTTCATCACTGCCAAGCCGAACCAGCAGCGGAGACACCCGCTTCCCAAGCCCGGGAAACTTGCGTTCCACGAGGCGCAGCGACATTTCCCGGCTCCCGCGCAGCCGTCCCTCCAGAACGCCTTCCTCCCTTCCCTCTTCACGTCCCTCTTCACGTCCCTCTTCACGGCCATGGATCCGGCCGATCTGAACAAATGGATTCACAAGTCTTGGCATGGCAGCAAGCTCCGGTTCGGTTTCGGATAATTTACGCACGGCGGCCTCGACCTGCAAGGCCTGCTGGGGTCCCAGCGGCAGATAGTGTGTCACGAAGGCGGTGGCAGCCTCCAGTTCATCGGGAGCCAATCGCTGGCGCAGTGATTCAGCAAGAGTCTGCACAATCGCGTGAACCTGCTGCGACGGGGTAAGCGGCATCAGCGAAGTCAGGGCAAGAGCCGCGACATTCCTGCTCCGCAGATAGCGTTCCGGACGCATCTGCCGGAAGGCGACCACAGGGCACTTTGCGTGAATCCGCGCAAGCGTTCCAAAGCGCCAGTCAAGAATCCCGGGAGGCTTCTCCGCAGGCTGGCCCGCCGTGAGCAACAGTACCGGCAGAACCGGCAGGCGGTACCGCAGAGCATCGCGCATCGCATACTCCACCAACCGCTCGGTCATGCACGACTGGACTCGGCTCTGACCTTCGATGTGCATGAGCATGGCAGCCTCACTGCCCCTCCACTTTGCCTTCACGAGAATGTCCCCCGTCCTCCGCGGCGTACTCCCCGCCCGCGGATGCTCCTTGTCCACATACTGCAGCCCATCCAGTTCCACCAATCCACCAAGTTCCGGCAGAAAGGCACGGCAGAATTCCCGGAGGAGCCGCGGGCAAAGCAGCAATCCCTTGATCAGATCATCATGTGTCACTCCTTCCCCGCTCCGTTCCCGTCGCATCCGGAACAGATAAGCCGTAATGTATTTGCCGCAACTACTGTATTGCCGCAAACACCAACCGACTCGGCGTGTCCGGCACGACCCTGCGCTGCGCTCGGCGGTTCCTCATCCTCAGCGATCCGCCCCGGCAGGAATCAGCATCTCGTTCTCCGCTTCTTCGAGTTCACCGATTTCCTCAAGCGGGGCAAACCGGCGGGCGGCGAACCCGAGTTCGGACGGACAGCCAAGCAAGGTGGATGGGTCCACCGGATTGACCAGTTCCACGAGGAGAACCTTCATGTCCACGGAATCCCATCCCTTCTGGGCACTCACCCATTTCGCCCGGCCAGGCTCGCACTCACGAACCGTATAGGTCACCCCCTTCTGAGGCAATGCCGTGTACAGACAGGCGATCTCCGGATGAAACCGGTCATCCACGCAGACAACTTTCTCGCCAGGTTCAAACATGATGACTTTGCATGGGTTGACAGCCGCAGATGTCAGAAGCGGCCGTCGGATGATTCGAAATGCGTCGGCTTGCCCAGCGTCCGCCCGCCTTCTGTCGCCCACGCCGCAGTCCAGTCAAGCATGTCGTCAAGCGACGTCGGTGGAGCGCCCCAGCGGTCATGACTCCAGCCCGCATTGTTCAGCCATGCCTTCGGTTGTTCCGTGCCCGTGAAGTGGACCGATTTCCGCAGGCGCCGGGCGAGTGCGGCGGCCAGTTCCCTCACCGGAAGAATGCCTTGCCCGGTGACATTGACGGGACGCGCCGGGCTCCCGCAGGCCTCGAGGCACCGGATGGCATAGGCACAGGCATCGCGCTGCCAGATCACATTGACCCACCCTGTGGAGACATCGACGGGTTCACCCCGCAGAATCCGCTGCGCAAGATCCATGAGCACCCCGTACCGGAATTCGACGGAATAATTCAGCCGCACAAGGGCCACCGGTGTCCCGTACCGCTGCGAATAGAAACGGAAGACACCTTCGCGGCCAAGACAGGAATGCGCATACTCTCCCGGCGGTTCGGTGCTATCAGCCTCGCCCGATCCCCCGGACTCCGGCGGCACCAATGAGTACACGCAGCCAGTCGAAAAGGCGACGAGGCGCGATTGCTTCCAGCGCTCGGCCACATTCGCAGGCACGACCGTGTTCATCGCCCACGTCAGCTCGGGCCGGCCACTCGTTCCGAATTTCTGACCGGCAAGGAAGAAGACCAGAGGAACATCGGGCAACCTCGCCACAGCCTCCCGGTCAAGGAGATCCACGCTCTCCGTCTGCACTCCATGCTGCTCCAGCAGGTCACGGCTGGCGGCATCGGAAAACCGCGATACAGCCAGAACCCGCCGCCGCCCGCCAGCCGCCGACGCCGCCCGCGCCAGCATCAGGCTCATGGTTCCACCCATCTTGCCGCCCGCCCCCGCCACAAGGATATCTCCAGGATACTTCCTCAGGGTCTCGACAACACCTTCCGTCGGCTCCGACAGAAAGTCATCAATCATCTCCGCTTCGCACGGCAAGGCAACCTTCATATCCCTGAGCCATCTCTCCAAGCCCCGGATCACGCAAGTCCGCGTCCACGCTCACGGACCAACCGGCACCACAATCCCACTGAGCGGAAACTCCACACCAGGTTCCCTGCCCGGATCCTGACGAGCCTCGACCACCGGTTCCGGAGATTGTTCCCATGACCCCAATCCAGGCACCAGATTCCAGCCCGGCCAGACAGCTTCGGATTCCACCGCCCCCTCCTCCGTGAACGTGAGCACCCCTCCCCGCTGCGCCGGCACCTCCACTGTGGGCTCCGATCCTGCCGCCGCAACCACCGGATCCCGCTCCACCGGAGGCAACCCCGGCCCCGGACGCGCCGCCACCAGCGCCTCGTACGCCATCATCTGCACCCGGCCCGGCCGCTGCGCCGCCATTTCCTCGGCACGCGCCAACCGCCCCTCAAAGTACCGCAGCCCCACCGCCGCCAGCAACGCCAGCACCCCACTCGCCCCACACAGCACAAGGCCCATGCGACGCGGCCGCGCCGCAGGCACCGACAGAAAATACCGCTCCGGCACAGGCGCAAAAGGACGCTGACCCGCCACATCGGCGGACACCCCCGGTTCCTTCCAGTCGAACGCTTCCAGCTCTGCCCTCAGATCCAATCCCAGATAGTCTCCATAAAGCTTCAGAAAACTCTTCGCATACACCCGGTTCGCAAACCCCGATAAATCGTCGTTCTCCATCTCCCGCAGGAGCGCCACAGGAATCCGACTCTCAAACGCAGCATCCTCAAGAGTCAGCCCGCGCGATCGACGCACCAGAAGAAGTTTGCGGCCAAGACTGCCGGATGACATGGATAGATTTCGTAACTCGGGTGAACAATCAGTAAATCACAGGGAACCGCCGCCGTCAATCCGGCTCACGCCGAATTCCCTCTCCAGCTGCCGCTTCCTCAAGGTCTCCCCCGCGCACAATCCGGATGAAAACGTTCTCCATGGAATTCTCGCTGAACCCGGAAACCACCTGCGCCGGAGTCCCCTCGGTCACCACCTTCCCCTTATGCATGAAGATCACACGGTCGCACACTTCCTCAATGTCCCGCATGTTGTGACTCGTGTACAGAATCGCAATGCCCCGCTCGCGCTGAATCCTCCGCAGAATCTTCCGCACCTTGTCCGCGATGTCAGGATCCAGACTGGCCGTCGGTTCATCCAGCATCAGCAGACCAGGTTCGTTGAGAAGCGCCTTGCACAAATGCAGACGTGTCGCCTCCCCCGCCGACAGATGCGATGTCAGCCGTTCCCGCAGGTGCCCGATCTCGAACATCTCCAGCAGTTCCCCGATCCGGCTCCGCAGGTCCTTCACCCCATACAGCTTCCCGAAAACCATGAGATTCTGCCAGACCAGCAGATTGCCAGGCAAACCGGTGTACGCCGAGGCAAAATTGCAGCGCCGCAGAATCGCCTCGCGCTCCTTCACCGGATCCATGCCGAAGATCCTCACACGCCCAGCCGTCGGAGTCACCAGCCCAAGAATGATATGCATCGCCGTCGTCTTCCCGGCCCCATTGGCCCCAAGCAAACCCACCACCTCCCCGCGATGCACCCGGAAACTCAAGTCAGCCACGGCCACCGACCCATCCGCAAACTCCCGGCGCAACCCCTCCACCGCAAGGACTACCTCACCCGCCGCCACTGCGCGCTCCGGTTCCATCTTGCCTCAGATCCCGTGAAAATCAGCGGGTTTCCGCCGCCGGAGGAGCCGCCTCAGCCGCCGGAGCAGTCTCCGCGGCCGCGGCCATCCCAGCAGTCGCTTCCTGAGGCAAAGCCTCCCGACCCGTGCCCCCGGACCCGAAAATCCGCGAAAACAACCGCTTGGGCAGACTCTTCCCCTGATCCTCCGCAGTCAGTTCCTCAACCGCCACCGATTTAGCCGACTCCCACGCCCCCGCAAATCCCGGTGCCTGCACCATCATCCGCTTCTCCGCACGCGTCAGAATCTCCAGATCCCGCACCAGTTTCTGCTCCGGCTTCTCACCCAATTGCCCAATCCGCAGCCGCAGATTCTCGTTCTCCTTCGCCAGTACCTCCTTCTCCCGGCGGATCAATTCATACTGCCGCGCTTCCAGTTCCAGCTTGTCACTCAAATGCCTCCGGTACCGCCGGAACTCACGCTTCGTCTTGAAATGCCCCCACACGGACAACCCGAAAAACAACAGCCCCAGACACAATCCCCAGACGAAATGATGCGAAAAAAATTGGATGACCTGCTCCATGATTCAACAGTTTCCGCCCCATTTCCCCCGCTTCGATCCCATGACAAGCACGAGTTGTTCCATTCGCCTCCCACAGACCAGAGGAGCAACACAGGCTTTTGATTATGGTTTTTATGGAATTTATCTAAATTCAAGGTTTTTGCGTTGCGCTGCGGGGGATTCCCCTGATGATTCCGGCAATGCCATCGCTGGGGAATCCATTTGCACGGGATGCGTATCCGGACGGGTGCGGGGCGGAGCGTGCCCTCGTCACGCTGCATGAACCAGTACGGGACCGGATCGTGGATGTCCTGCGGGAGGCAGCGACCCGGGAACAGCGGCTGGACGCGGCAGACGGGGGAGGCGAGCTTCTGCGGCTGCACGCAGCACGCGCCGGATTCGGAAAAACAAGGCTCCTCGCGTCGCTGACGGATGAACTGGCGGCCTCGGCGGCGGCAGTCATCAATGCCAATCCAGACGGGCAGACCGGTCTCACATGGGACCAATTGTACTGGCGGACACTGCGCGCATGGCATGCTCCGGACGCAGGCAGTCCCGGCAGGCTGGAAATTCTCGCCCGGGAATTGTTCGCATGGATCAATGCCGGACTCATTTCCGCAGGCACGATTCCCTGCACGCACCCGGAGGCGGCGCGCCAGGCTCTCCGCCAACAGGCGCAGGCGCTTTTTGATTTCCAGGACCCCGGCCAGAAGGTCGCCCAGTGGTTCGCTGCCAACTTCGAACGCCTTCTCCCGGCAGCCACTCCCCTGCTGGCCCATGCCGCCGGAGTCACGGAACCAACGGCCTCACTCTGGCTCCGCGCCCTCATGGCCTATTCCCAGGGAAAAGCCGACGGACCCACCATGCAATGGGACGGACTCGCATGGGCCCTCGCACAGCCCGCCACCCTCGGTTTTTCCCGCGTCACTTCGGTCGTCCCGGCCGACACCTCTGCTTCCCGCCTCCGCTTTCTCGAATTCGCCCGCATCACCTCGGTGACGCGGCCCCTGCTCGTGGTATGCGACCACCTCGATCTCCTCCACGGTCATCCCGCGGAAATTGCAGGAACGGCAGCGGTCCTCACGGAAATCAGCCGCCACGTCGCCCGCTCTCTCTCCATTCTCAGCGTGAATGACGACCTCTGGGAACGGAACTTTCTGCCCGCGCTGCCCAGCGCCACCCTCGACCGCCTCACCGGACTCCAGCAATCGCTCCAGCCCATCTCCGAGGCGGACGCGGAACAACTGATCACGGCCCGGCTCTCCGCAGCCGGCATCGAAGGACGACACGCGCAATCGTTTCTCCGCCGGCTCAATCTCGCGGCTCTGCCGTCCGCCCACGGTGGAACCTACCCCAGAGCCGTACTCCGCCACGCGGCCGCCGCATGGCCGTCCTTCGCCAGCCATATATCCTCCAGCCATTCACATCGCCCACCTTCCCCGGATGTTCCGAACCCATTCCTCCTCGTCCCGGAGGAATCGCCGCACCCACCGGCTCCACCGGAAATCCCAGCGCCCCACCCCGTTCCCACGGTGACGCCCAACTCCAGCGCGCCACCGCGTTCGTTCCACCAGCTGCGCAACCAGTTCCTCGGTGGTCCTCCCCTGCCAGCCGACCCGGACCGACTCTTCCAGCTCACCCGCGAAATCGGCCGCAGCCTCGCCGTCCTCTCATGGCTCGAGGAATCGCCCGCCAGCACCCCGGACCAGCGCTGCGGCGCATGGATCAGCCCGGACGCCGAAATCTGGTTCGGCGGTGAACCCTACGCCGACCACCACTACTGGTCCGCTCTCGTCAGTCACGTCCACTCCCGTGCACTCACCCGCAGCCAGCCGGTCCGGCTCGCCATCTTCTCCACCCCACTCCACCCAGCCCCGCTGAGTTCATGGATGGCCGCCGACGAAATCATCGCAGCCCGATCCCATTTCCTCGACATCCACAGCCTCGATCAGGTCGAACTAGCCTCGCTCTACGCCGCCCACGCCCTCCTCGCCCCGGCCACCGGCACCGACTCCGCCGCGACAGCAACCGCATTTGCCGCGACGGCTCCGCACATCAGTTTCCTCTGGAAGAATCTCACGCGCCACCAGCCAGCTCACGGGTGAGCCCGCAGCCACGCCACCGTGCGGTCGGGATGATCAGAAAACACCCCATCAACCCCCGCTTCGCGGAAAAGCAGCGCATGCAGGTCATCAAGGGAAGCCACCACCGGCGGCAGACTGTCGGCCCTCACCGTATAGGGATGCACCACCAGGCCAGCCGACTGCGCATCCCGTACCAGTGAAGTGACCCGGCGATCCGCCACGGATGTCCCGCTGACCACACTCGCAAGCGCAGGACCGAGGCCATCGGCCACCTTCGCCAGTTCCGCCAGACCCTCCGGACTGTGCAGCCACGCCGCTTCCTTCCCGGCTTCGCCCGTCGTCCCTCCCGTCAGCTGCAGCAGCCGTCCCTGCCATCCCAGTTCGCCCCGCAGCCGCTTCACCTCGGCATGATCAAAACACTGCAGCCAGCAGGGATCTTCACGGCTCCGGTAGCCATGCGACGCCAGCACGGCCAGTACCGCGGCACTCAGATCCCGCCCCTCCCTCCGATGCCACGCCGGCTGCTTGATCTCCACGTAAATCCCCGCACGCCGCCCCGTGGTCCGGTTCAAGCCATCCACAAATTCCAGTTCCTCGGCAAGCGTCGGCACCTGAAACGCTGACTTGCCCGCCGGAAACCGACCCGGCTGCGCGGCCTTGCCGGTCTTCGCATCCACCCGCTCACCCGCCCGCAGCGACCGGATCTCCGCCACCGTGAAATCAAGGGCATACCAGCGCCCGTCCGCCCGCCGCCGCTCCGGATAACGCTCGGCCACATCCGTCACCGTATCCAGATGAATGTCATGCAGCACCACCGGCACCCCATCCTTCGAAAGCACCACGTCCTGCTCCAGAAAATCAGCACCCATGGCATGCGCCAGCGCCTTCGCCGCAAGGGTATGCTCAGGCAGATACCCACTCGCCCCACGATGCGCAATCACCACCGGATTCCCCCCGCACAGAGGCCCCGCCATCATCATCCCCAACCCCACCGTCCATACCGCCACCCGATTCACCGCCGCACCTCCTCTTCATCCGCGTGCAGCGTCAGCCAGCAGAAGAACATCGTCAGCAGACAACACGCCACCATCGTCCCGAAAACCCCATGCCATCCCCAGCGGTCGGCAATCCATCCCACCCCCGTCCCAGCCACCGCCGACCCAAACGCATAACCAAAAAAGCCCGTGAATCCCGCCGCCGTTCCCGCCGCCTTCTTCGGCACCAGATCCAGCGCATGCAGCCCAATGATCATAATCGGTCCGTACACGAAAAACCCAATCGCCAGCAGACAGCCAATGTCAATCCACAGCGGCCCGCGCGCATTCATCGCATACACCACCACCGCAATCAGCGTCAGCCCCATGAACAGTATCGTCGCCGGTGCCCGCCGACCCCCGAACACACGGTCGGACATCCAGCCACACAGAATCGTCCCGGGAATCGCCGCAAACTCAAACGCCTGCCACGCCAGACTCGAATCCTTCATCGAAAACCCCTTCGCTATCCGCAGGTACGTCGGAATCCAGTCGACCACCCCGAAGCGCACAAAATAAGCAAAGGCATTCGCCACGGCAATCAGCCACAGGTTCCGGTTGCTCAGCACATGCTCCAGAAAAATCTCCCGGAACCCCAGCGCCCGCTCGTGCTCCCCTCCATACGTCCCATCCCCCCGGTAAGCCTCGACCGGCGGCAGCCCGCAGCTCTGCGGCGTATCCCGCAGCAGAAACCAGATCAGCACCGCAATCCCCAGTGCCACCACCGCATTGAAGGTGAACATCCCGCCCCAGTGCCCGACCACCCCCACCCCAAGCACAGCCAGCGGAGCCGCCAGCCCATTCCCAATGTTGTGCGCCACATTCCAGTACGACACAACCCGCCCGCGCTCCCCCGTGCTCCACCAGTGCACCATCGTCTTCCCGCACGGCGGCCACCCCATCCCATTGCACCAGCCAGCCAGCGCCTGCAGCCCCACCATCATCACCATCGACCCGTATATGGCAGGCACCAACCCGAACAGCGCCATCACCACACTCGATAGCACCAGCCCCAGCGGCATGAACCACCGCGGATTGCTCCGGTCGGAAACCGACCCCATCAGAAACTTCGAAAGCCCGTACGCAATGGCATGACCAGTCATCACCGTCCCCAGCGCCGCCTTGCTGTACTCAGGATGCGACCGCAGAATGTCAGGCATCGCCAGCGCAAAATTCTTCCGCACAAAGTAATACCCCGCATACCCCACGAAAATCCCCGCAAAAACCTGCCAGCGCAGCCGACGGTACGCCGCATCCACCCGCTCCGCAGGCAGTCGGGGAATCTCTGGAGCCGGCTTGAGCAGGGAGATCATCTCCTCCCACAGGGCGCGCCTTCCCGCCCCTGTCAAAGCCACGCTCCACGCGAAATCGCGGAAACCTCCCCATCACCATACACGTCCCAGTTTGACACATCCCACTCCGCAGCGACCCTCCCCACCGCCATGCACTTCCTCCGCCCACTCGCCGCCGCCCTCGCCTTCCTCCCCTCCGCACAGGCCGATTCACCCCCAACCCCACTTCCTCCGTCACCTCCCCCAGCCAGCGAACCAACCGCACCCGCCAAATCCTCCGCACCCGACTACATCCGCTTCCGCGAAGACGACACCGCCGCCCGGCTCGAAGTCGCCCTCCGCTCCCTCACCCTGCCCGACGGCACCACCATCGACCTCGCCGGCGCTGTCCACATCGCCGACGCCTCCTACTACGAAGACCTCAACAGCCGCTTTCCCAAATACGACGCCGTCCTCTACGAACTCGTCGGCAATCCCGCCGACCTCAAAGAAGCCCAGCAGGCCCCCAAAGAACCAGAAGCAAAAGGCCGCGCCAACCCGATCCGCTTCCTCCAGCAATCCATGGGCTCCCTGCTCAAACTCTCGTTCCAACTCGAGAAAATCAATTACTCCCTCCCCAATCTCGTCCACGCCGACGTCACCGCCGAGGAATTCGCCGCCCTCCAGAAGGCCCGCGGCGAATCCATGATGTCCCTCTGGGCCAAAGCCATGGCCACCCAGTACGACGAAGACAATGCCGACCTCCGCGCCGCCACGGAACTCGACGCCGGCCGCATCCTCCGCATGCTCCTCAGCCGCAACGCCGCCGCAGAATTCAAAACCGTCTTCGCAAAAATGTTCGATCAGGCAGAACGCGCCACCGCCTCCCTCGAAGGAGATTCCGGATCGGCCATCCTCAAGGACAGAAACGAGGTCGCCTTCCGCAAACTCAGAGAAATCACCACCGCCAAACCAGCCAGCCGACTCTGCATCTTCTACGGAGCCGCCCACATGCCAGGCATCGAAGCCCTCATCATCAGCGAACTCCAAGGGAAACCCTCAGGCTCCACATGGCTCCCCGCATGGACCATGCCAAAAACCCCTCCCAAACCTTCCCCCCAAGCCGCGCCTTCCGCAGACTGACATCATCACGGAGAGATTGTCCACCATCACGGATTTTCCTGAAGGGAACCACAGAAAACGACGGATATGGAAAAAAATAAGTAACATTTGTCCCACGACTGCGCATAATGAAGACAAGGAACTGTCTGTTTCTGGTTCTTAGACAGTTCCAACAACCGCCCGGCGCGGTGCCCACTCCGCCTCCGTCCCCTTCGGGTGGGTGACCTGGCAGAACGCACCGCGCCGGGCACGTTTGTTTCATCGCCCCCGAAACCGGCGCTTCCGGGCTTGCACTCCCCCCCGTCCTCACGCCCCTTCCCGACCACTTCCAAGGAAGCGCGCATGCCCAGCCCACACGAACTGATCCCCGGCAACTACTTCGCCCGACTGACCCGCCAGGCCATCTTCCCGGACACCTCCCGCCCCCTCGAAATCGATGTCGGCTGCGGTGACGGCACCTTCCTCCTCGAAATGGCTGCACGCTTCCCGGAACGCGATTTCCTCGGCGTCGAACGTCTCGGCGGCCGCGTCGCCAAAATCTGCCGCCGCGCAGACCGCCTCGGCATCCCCAATGTCCGCGTCCTCTGCCTCGAAAGCAGCTACGCCCTCGGCTGGCTCCTGCCAACCAGCTGCGCCTCCCGGCTCCACCTCCTCTTCCCGGACCCATGGCCCAAGAAACGCCACGCATGGAAACGCTTCGTCCAGCCGGAAATCCTCGGCTCCATTCACCAGACGCTCGCCCCCCACGGAGAATTCCTCTTCAAAACGGACCACACCCCGTACTTCGAAGAAGCCACCGCCACCGTCGACGCCAGCCCACTCTTCTCCCGCCTCCCATGGCTCCGACCAGAGGAATTCTACCCGCTCACGGACTTCGAAAAACAATGGATCGCCGCCGGATGCCAGATCTCCGCAGCCCGCTGGCGCAAGACCGAAAACAACCCGGCTCCTGACGCCAAACCAGGATCGGCTGCAAGCTTGTAGAACCGGCTGACGCCCGCCGTCACTCGGCGACCGCAAAACACGCCGCTTCCTTCGTGCTGCGCGCAAAAATCCGGCCACCCGCCAGCGTCGGCGTCGACCAGCATTTTCCATCGAGCACATCGGCCCGCGCCAGTTCCTCATATCCATCGGGCTTCGCTGCCATGATCACAAGTTCTCCCTTGTCGCTCAGCGCAAGGAGACGGTCGCCGGAAAGAATCACATTGCCGGGACCAAAGCCTTCCTGTGACCACAGCACCTTGCCGGTCGCAATGTCCACACACTTCACCGGACCATTCCCGTAGTTCTTGAACTGGAACATTCCATAAAGCTTGCCGTCCTTCACCACAGGCGTGCTCCAGTGATTCGCCACGTCATTTCCCTCGGTCCGCCAGAGTTCCTCGCTGCTCCACTCGCTTCCCTTCTTCGTGACCCGGTACGCCCCGCCACCAACTCCATAGCCCGCAGAACAATAAACGATGTCATCCCACACCACCGGCGATGCCGCCGTGCTCACATTGAAACGGTATGACTGACGCCAGAGCAGCTTGCCATCGGACGGACTTAGCGACGCCAGACCTTCCTTCGTGAAGAAGATCACCTGCCGCACGCCATGAATCTCCGCCGCGGTCGGCGTCGCATGCGTGATCGTGTCATCCTCGGCCTTCCACTTCAGGGCACCACTGTTCCGGTCGAACGCCAGAAAGGCCGCACCCTTTCCTCCACCACTCACAATCACCAGATTCCCTTCAATCAATGGCGAGGTCGCATTCTGCCACGAGATGTTCTTGCCGCCATAATCCCTGGCCACATCCTTCTTCCAGACAAGCTTCCCGCTCTTCGCATCGAAGCAGTACAGATCAAGGTTCGCCCCGTAGGCATAAATCTTTCCCCCGGCGAGCGCCGGCGTGCTGCGCGGCCCGTCCCCGCCTTTGTTGTCTCCCGTCCCGTCGTCTCCTCCTCCCTGATACTTCGCCATCCTGAGCGGCTTGGCCCACAGTTCCTTCCCGCTCGCCGCATCCATCGCCACCACAAATTCCGTCGGCGTCCCGTCATCGTCCCGCGTCACCAGCGTCGCCGCCACCCCAGCCTGCACCGTGATCGAACTGAACCCATTGGTCGCCGGCACTTTCCACAACTGCTTCGGCCCCGCAGAATCCCACGGCTTGCCCAGCACTTCCGGAGCCACCCCGTCACCCGACGGTCCACGGTACGAAGGCCATTCCCCTCCCGTCTCAGCCACACAGATTCCAGCCAGCACAAGGGACAAGGACACAACTCGGGAAACGCTCAGTGAATTCATGCCTCCTTCTCTCCGCAGCGCCCCCGTTCCGTCAAGCCCCGCCCACGCGGAACCACCATCCGCCCATCATCACACGCCCCGCCGCCTTCCCCGCAGCACCGCCACCATCGCCACCACCTGCGGCACAAGCACCACCAGACTAATCCCTCCGAAAACCAACGCCATCAGCCACAGCCACCACGGACCGCCACCCTTCTTCTCAAGTACCGCCACCCACGGACGCTCTGGATCCACATGACACACCGTCCGCCCCCCCACCGGATACTTCGACACCATCCGCTGCGCCCCGGACGCATTCCCAGTCGAAATAGTCCCCCGGTCGAAATCCGGCCACGCCGAATGCCACGCCCGCCCCGCCACCTCATACCGATACCAGATGTCGGGCCGGTACGTCGGGCCACTGTTCCGCCCGCTTCCACTGCGGACGTCCACCCGACTGGCCACCACCTGACAAGGCACTTCCTCCATCTTCCCCGCCCGCGACCGCAGCGCCCTCCCCGGCTCCAGCCCGAATACCCACACAGCCAGCCCACCCAATCCAAACACCAGCCCGAACAGCAACCGCCCTAACATTCCGGCTCCCGCCCGCGCTCCGTTCATCCAGCCCAGCCCAGCGAGCACCGCCAGCAGCCCCATCAGCGAGAAAAATGTCCCCGCCAGCACCACCACCAGCCCCAATCCATACCCGGGCTTCTCCAGATAACTCTCGCCAGGATTCCCCGGACGATACCGGCAGACCGTCTCCGGCGCAGCCCGCAGCCGCGCACAGCGTTCCTCAATCTCGTTGGTCGATGTCTTCTCCGAAGCTTCGGCGAGCGCCAGGCGCGTCCCCTCCAGCCATTCACCACCAGGACGATAACGGTACCGCAGCACCACCTCGGCCCGCGGTTCGCCATCCACCGTCACGTTCACATCAGCCCGCTCCACCACACAAGCCACCTCAGGCCACCCCCGCACGTCCCACACCTCCCGCAGCAGCTTCCACCCCAGCAGCCCGGATATCAGCATCCCCGCCACCACAAACAATAAACCCATCGCCACCGCACAGCCCGACTGTACCGCCGCCGCCCCGGACTTCACTGGAAAGGAAATTCTCATGCTCGGCAACCACCGCGTCCGGCAGATCCACACCCCATACCAGCAGGTTTTGAACTTGCCAAGCCCCACCCTGCACCGCATCTCATCGGGGCGAACCCTCCCTCCCGCCATGAACCGCTTCCTCATTCCCCTCGCCGCTCTCGCTCTCACCTCCTCCATCATGTCTCAGGAAAGTCCCACCATGGAACCCTTCGGTAAACTCAAGGACGGCCGCGCCGCTTCCCTCTTCACCCTCAAAGCCAAAGACGGTGCCGCCGTCCGCATCACCAACTTCGGCGGCATCATCGTCAGCATCGACGTCCCCGACCGCGATGGCAAACTCGACTCCGTCGTCCTCGGCAAGGACTCCCTCGCCGAATACGAAGCAGGCCACCCGTTCTTCGGCTGCATCACCGGCCGCTACGCCAACCGCATCGCCAAAGGCAAGTTCTCCCTCAATGGCCAAACCCACTTCCTCGCCGTCAACAACGGTCCCAATAGCCTCCACGGCGGCAAAGCAGGCTTCGACAAGAAACTCTGGTCAGTCAAAGCCGCCGAACTCCGCAACGGTGCCCCCACCCTCGTCCTCACCTACTCCAGCCCGGACGGCGAAGAAAACTACCCGGGAAAACTCGACTGCGAAGTCACTTATTCCTTCAACGATCAACACGAACTCACCATCAACTACGCCGCCACCACGGATAAACCCACGGTCGTCAACCTCACCAATCACAGCTACTTCAACCTCGCCGGACACGGCAAAGGCTCCATCCTCGACCACATCCTCGAACTGAACTGCGGTTCATTCACCGACACGGACGCCACCCTAATCCCCACCGGCGAAATCCTCCCAGTCCACAACACCCCCCTCGATTTCCTCAAACCCACCCGCATCGGCGACCGCATCGACGAAACTTCCTTCACCCCCATCAAATACGGTGAAGGCTACGACCACAATTTCGTCATCAATGGCCAGCGCGGAGAACTGCGCACCGCCGCCAAAGTCACGGATCCCAGCTCGGGCCGCACCCTCGAATGCCTCACCACCGCCCCCGCTGTCCAGCTCTACACGGCCAATCACATGGAAATGAACTACAAGGGCCGCGCCGGACGCACCTACGCACGCCGCGGTGCCTTCTGCCTCGAAACCCAGCACTACCCGGATAGCCCGAACCATCCCTCCTTCCCCTCAACGGAACTCCGCCCCGGCGATACCTACGGACACACCTGCGTGTACCGCTTCGGAGTGGCCAGATAAAACATCCGGCCCCTCCCAGCCTTCGCCCCACCACCTCACAATGAAAGGCGACATGGCTCACTCTCTCTCAGCCGCGGAAGCGAAATTCGAATCGCTCCGCGGCCGGGTCGGCTTCTGGCTCGGCCCCGCCGCCTTTGCCCTCCTGCTCGCTTTCCCCATTCCAGGCGTCAGCCCGGAAGCCCAGAAACTCACGGCTGTCCTCGCCCTCGCCGTCATCTACTGGATCTCGGAGGCCATCCCCATGGCGGCCACGGCCCTCCTCGCCCCAGCCCTCTGCATCCCCCTCGGCATCGCGGACGACAAGGCCATCCTCGCCCCCTTCGCCTCCCCACCCATCTTCCTCTTCATCGGCAGCTTCTTCCTCGCCGAAGCCATGCGCATCCACCAACTCGACCAGCGCATGGCCCTCTGGCTCCTCACCAGAAAGGGAGTCACCCGCTCGCCCTTCACCCTCTTCGCCGCCCTCGGCACCATGAC
>Ga0315899_10002392_pt1 | contig 20773 bp, 18 predicted proteins | sample LakEriMetagenome_2_FD_203518 | JGI IMG/M metagenome (GOLD analysis project Ga0315899, IMG submission 203518) | Freshwater fungal communities from buoy surface, Lake Erie, Ohio, United States - Buoy 4 MA112 | ecosystem: Environmental > Aquatic > Freshwater > Lake | place: USA: Lake Erie, Ohio... | reverse complement strand
CGTTATGTAAATTCTTAAAATATAAAAAATGCTTTATTACTTTTTATATTTTAAATAAATATTTTAAATCCTTAAAACTATTATAATTAAAAGATAACATCGTGGTTTTTAAATTTAAATTTAAAATGGAGAAAGATTCAAATTTAAAAAAAAAGGAAGAACAATCAATAAAATTTAGAAAAAGCAACCAAACTATAAAAAAAAATCGTATTAATTCTTTTTTAATTATTATTTTTATCATGTTTTTTATTATTATCATTATTCTACTGGTTATCCTATTACTTCTCCTTATCGGCGAGGGAGAAGATGAGGAGGAAAACTAAAATGACCAAAAAGAATAATATTATGTCATTTGACTTGGTTCTCAAGTTTTTTTTTTTTTAAAAAGAAAAAAAAAAGGAAAAATAAAAGAATAAATGGAAAACTAGATTGTAAAATTGTTTTAGATCTACAGCCATTCGATTTTAAAAATTGATAAAATTTATCTAAAATTCAAGATTTTTTACCATAAGATAGGGAATTGTGGTGGAGTTTACTTGAATTTCAGGCTAATACTTTAATCCCAATTTTTCTAAAAATATCATTTTAATTTGGGCCTTTAAAATGGTTTTAAGGTAAAAATCAAACCTAAATCTAGATTGAAACTTATGTTTTAATAAAAAAGGAAATGAAATTTTCGATTCTTGTTTTTTATAATTCATTAGTAGCACCGGTCCCCTCTTATTTTTTTAGCTAATAAGATATCTTTGGGCATAATTGTTACACGTTTAGCATGGATAGCACATAAATTTGTGTCTTCAAAAAGACCTACTAGATATGCCTCCGATGCTTCTTGTAAAGCTAGAACCGCTGAACTTTGAAAACGAAGATCGCTTCGGAAATCTTGTGCCAATTCTCTAACAAGTCTTTGAAAAGGTAATTTCCGAATAAGTAATTCAGTACTTTTTTGGTACTTTCTTATTTCTCTTAGAGCTACAGTTCCAGGACGAAATCTGTGGATTTTTTTAGCATCAATGACAGAATCATTTTTTTTACTTGAACTCTTGTTTGCAACCTGTTTCCTTGGGATCTTTCCTCCGGTAGATTTTCTGGCAGTTTGTTTTGTACGGGCCATTTAATAAAAATATTTAAAAAATATTTTATATATTAAACTAGAACTCTTCATTAAAACTATTCAAAAATAGGACAATCCAAAAAGTGAGGTTTGTTTTCCCTATCAATCATCTAATTTATTATACTTTAAATATTAATATAATTCTATTTAAAATATTTTAACGTTTAATTTTATTTTTTTTTGTTTTTTTCATTAATTTATCCTTAAAATTTATGGATAGTATTTTTGACTCACATGCTATGATTTTTAAGGGGCCATTTATTGGTACAGGCAGACTGTAATTACTCACTCTTATCTCTGGATCTAAAACATAAAACATCCAGGCACCATCGCAATTCTGATAATGTTTTAATTTTCCTCGCATTGCTGGTTTGTCTTTAACCTTTTTTTTTAATACAATAGCCATGGCCTTATCAAATTTTTTTTTAATAATATCAGCCAAATCTATATCTATAACCCCTTCGTTTAACATTTCTTTTAGGGTTTCTTCTAATTGAATCCCAAGTGTTGAAGCCCTATAATGAACAAAAAACATACTAAAATTTTTAAAATAAAAAAAATATTAAATCTTTAGAAATAAAAATTTAATATTTAAGAAAATAAAATCTATGTTATTGAAATTCCTTTTACAATTCTATCAATTTTTAACAACATGGAAGCATTTTCAAAAGCTAATTTATATGCATGAATTTTAATTTCTAAGACCTCAAATATTCCAATTTTTCTTGTGTCAATTATATTTCCTCCTCTTCCCTCGATTCCAATAAAATAAAAACCTTTCTCGTGGTAATTTTTCATAGCGACTATTCTTTGGACAACTTGTACTCCACAGTTTTCAATAAGAATCCTAGGTATAATTTCTAAAGTTTCTGCAATAGCTTTATATATGTAAAAATTATAATTTCTAAAATTTTTTGATTTTTCACATAAAATTTTAGATACAGAAAGTTCAGAAGCCCCTCCTCCAGGAATCAAACCAGGGAAACATTTAGTTACATTTGCAACCGCGATTCCATCTTGGAGATTTCGTTCCATTTCGTCAAGTATATCTTTCGATGGAGCAAAAAGGAGAATTGTTTTGTAATTTGAATACTTGAAACCAATAATATAAGAATAATACTCATCTCCAATTTTTTTTACAGAAAATTTTTTAGCTTCACCAATATCACTAAATTCAATTTTTTCAACACAAGAAACAATATTTATACCTAACATTTTTGACAATTTATTATTGTCCGATCTTTTTATTCTTCGAATGACAGAGATGTTTGATTTATAAAAATAATGTAATGCGATATCAGATACATTTTTCTCTGTAAAAATTAAATCTGGGTTAAATTTTCTAATAATATTACAAATATAAATTTCGTAATCTTCCTCAGCTTTCATCAATTTTCCCCATTGTTCTCCTTTTGAAATTTCAAGATTAGATCTAGTTTCACCTTTTTTATATTCAATTTCACAATCTAATAATAAAATTTTTGGTTTAAGTATTTTCTTTCTCATTTTAGGATGCGAAACATCTTTAGATATTATTACTCCTGAAATTATTTTGGATTTTTGGATATTGTAAATTGGTATTTTTTGAATTTTAAAATAGTCAATAGGTTTTAAAATAGAATCTTCTTTTACAAATTGAATCGCTTTCAACGTTAGTTCGCAAATTAACCTTGAAAATCTTCCTACAAGCTTAGTACTAATAGCAGTCAATATTGCTCTGATAAGTTCTTCATTTCTGTTATTTTTTGATGAAAAAGATGTATTATTTTTCATAAAAAAAACACTCTCTTCTAACACTTTTAAATAACAATTTATTATTACATTAGGGTTGAAATTTTTTCGGACCAAAATTCCAGCCATTTTTAAAAGTTCTGATGCTAAAATAACTACTGTAGTAGTTCCGTCACCTACTTCACCGTCTTGTGTACTAGATAATTCTATCAAGGATTTGGCGATTGGATTTTTTAAATCAATTTCTCTGAGAATACAATTTCCATCATTTGTAATAATTACTCTTCCTTGATTATCAAGAATCATTTTCAACATCGATCGAGGACCCAAAGTTGTTTTCAACAAAGAAGAAATTGTATTTGCTACATCAAAACAATTCGATTGAACATAGTTTTCCTTCATTAATATATTTATGTTAATTCAAATAAATATCTAAATTGCTATATTTTTTTAAATTTGACAATGTTAAAAAAAAAATATAAAACTTGATACATAAATTTCGTCCTTCTAATTACAAAACACAATAGGTTAAATTTAATTATAAATTCATTAGTTGTTTGGATATTTTAAGGTCAATTATTTTCAAATTCCAATAATTTGGTTTATTTTTTTTAATTTTTCAAGGTAATTATCGATTTCAACCAAACTAAGAATTTGGATTTTATTTTTCATCGATACAACACTTATTTTGACATCGGTTGCTTTTAAATCAGTTTTTAAAGCATGTTCTAAAAAAGAAACAGTATTTAAAATCGTTTTTTCTCGACTGAAATATTTGATTTCTGAAGAAATATTGTTTTTTTGAATATACTCAATAAAGTCGTTAGCCTTTTCTCCAATCGCACAACATGAGTAAGATGAAAAATAACCAGATGGATCCATTTTTAACAATAACGGTCCTATCTCATTGTCAATCCCAAAGAAAATAGTTTTTACAGCTGGAATCCTTGTAAAAGCTTGTTGAGTCAAAACTTGATTTTTCATAGACATCGTATTTGCTAATTGATCGAGGGATATTTCAAACCCGTTTTTTTGATAAAATTTACAAAATTCTTCAATTATTTCTGATTTTAAAAAATTTAAATCCCCATGAATTCCAGAACAGACGCATCCTGAATAATTGTTTATTCCAAATGATATAGAATCACCAGTAATTGTTTCATCTCCCGAATTTTTTTTTTTATCTTCAATTACACATATAGTATCAAATCCTTTAGTAGCAATACAAGTCGAACCAGAAATTTCTGATGCTTTGATTGAATATTCAACTTGATATAATCTTCCTTCTGGAGAAAAAGAATTTATATTCTTATCAAAAACAAATTTTGAATTTTTCTCCATATAATTTTAAATTCAATGAGGATTTCTAAAAAAAAGAAATGAATATAAATAGCCGAGATTACGAAAATATTCTCCCAGAATGTGGAAGTCCTACAGTAATTTCGATAAAAGATTCAAATGAGATGGGAATATACGTTTCCTTATTGGAATTCGATGAAATTGAAGGTTTATTACTTTTTTCTGAAGTATCAAGAAGAAGAGTACGATCAATGGCTAAATTAATAAAAAAAGGAAAAAAAGAAATTGTTTCAGTAATTCGTGTAGATAATGATAAAAGTTATATTGATGTTTCTAAAAGACAAATTTCAGAAATTGAAATCAGTTACATGAAAAAAAAAAGAAACTTTGGAAAAATAGTTAACCTTATTTCTAATAATTTTTCTAGAGTTATATCTATAGATTTTGAAGAAGTTAAACTAAGGTGGATTTGGTTATTAGCTAGAAAATATTCGCATACAATAAAAGCTTTGAAATTTATTTTAAAATTTCCCGACGCCTTATTTACGAATATTGATTTAGAAAAAAATCAACTATCCATTTTTTCTAAAAATCTAAAAAAAAAGATGCCCATAAACGTTTTAAAAATTGAAGTCGAATTCGAAATTATTTGCTTTTTATTTGATGGAATTAAAACAATTAAGAACTCTTTAAATAGCATTAAAAAAGTTTCTTTGTTTTCCGAAATTAATTGCAAGACCCAGGTTCCTCCACGTTATGTAATAATTCATTTTGGGAATTCAAAGAAAAAAATAGTTCAGATAGTAGCTAAATTTTTGAATTTAGTTTCAAAAAAAATTTTATCAAAAAATGGGATTTTTCGGATAGTTAATATCACATTTAACTGAAAATGATTTGAAATTATTTATTTATTTTTGTTTTATTTTATATTTTTACTTCAATCAAAATTTATTCTATTTTCGCCAAAATCTTGATACGTCTTGTGGATTTTCAGCTTGGGTTTCTTTTGTTCCTGGATTTCGGTACAAGGCACCTAAATCAACAGCACCTGTTGAATTGCCAATTAATTTGGATTCATTTGGTTGAGAAAAACCAGTTGCAACAACAGTAATTGAAATCTCATTTTCCATATTATCATCTACCAAAGCTCCGAATATTATATTTGCGTTGGGATCAACCGCTTCATAAATAACCTCCGCAGCCGAATTAATTTCGTGTAAAGTCATATCTTGACCACCTGTGATATTGAAAACGATTCCTTTAGCTCGTTCTATTGGGAAATCCAACAGAGGTGAACTTATAGCAGCTACCGCAGCATCTTGTGCGCGGGTTTTTCCCGAACCCGTTCCTATTCCCATCAAAGCACTTCCCGCATCCGCCATGACTGAACGAACATCGGCAAAATCAACATTAATTAATCCAGGTCTAACTATAATTTCCGAGATACCAACCACACCTTGCCGAAGAATATCGTCAGCAACAGAAAATGCATCTTGTAAAGGAGTATTATCCGGAACAATTTGTAAAAGTTTATCATTAGAAACGACGATCAGCGTATCTACTTTGTCTCTCAGATTAGTTATTGCATCGTTGGCTTGCTGCATTCTACGTCGACCTTCAAAAGCAAATGGTTTTGTGACAACACCAACTGTGAGACAACCCATTTCTTTAGCAACTTCGGCCACTATTGGAGCAGCTCCTGATCCCGTTCCACCTCCCATTCCTGCAGTAACAAATACTAAGTCTCCGGCAGATACTGCTTCTCCAATTAAATCTCTACTCTCTTCTGCTGCTTTTCTTCCAATTTCCGGATTTCCACCAGCACCTAATCCTCTTGTTAATTTTGCTCCAATATTACAAGTATTTGGAGCCAATGATCTAGATAAAGCTTGTGCATCGGTATTTATTGACCAAAACTCAACCCCTTCTACTCCACCTACCATTCTATTTACTGCGTTTCCACCACCACCACCAACACCAATTACTTTTATGACACATGGTGAATTTCCTCCTTCAGGTTGAATGGATCCCGTTGCAGTTAAATTTATCAAACTTTTTCTATAATAATTTTTTTTTTTTTGGTATGTTTTATTATCAATTGGAATTTCGTATGCTGTTCTTTTAAATTCATAAAATTTTGGTAAAGGTAACAAATTTGGTGCGAAAAAAAGAAGACACATTTATTTAAAATTTTTAATTTTTTTATATGAAAATTAATTTTTATAAGAAAGAAAGGATTTTTAAAATATATAAGTTTATATTTGTTTAATAAATATATATATATATATGGTTCCCGGAATTAGAAAACATTTGAAGAGATTAAAGGCTCCAAAAAAATGGATGCTTAGTAAATTAGGTGGGATATGGGCTCCTAATCCAAAAAGTGGCCCCCATAAAAAATTGGATTCATTTCCATTAATACTTATTTTAAGAAATAAGTTAAATTATGCATTAAATTCTCGAGAAGTTATTCAGATCTTACAAAAAAAAGAAGTGAAAATAGACGGAAAAATTCGAATTGAGAAAAATTATCCAACTGGAATAATGGATATCGTTACTATTGATAAAACAAAAGAAAATTTCAGAGTTCTTTATGATAAAATCGGCAGATTTACCTTGCAAAGAATAAGTACAAATGAAAGTTCTTTTAAACTGTGTAAAGTATTAAAACTTAAAAAAGGATCAGGTTCTATACCATTTCTGGTAACCCATGATGGAAGAACAATTAGGTTTCCTGATCCTTTGATTAAAATAAACGATTCTATTATTTTCGATTTAATAGAAAAAAAAATAATTGATTTTATAAAATTTGGTATTGGTACACTTTGTATCGTAACAGGAGGAAGTAATATTGGTAAAATCGGAGTAATAACCAATAAAGAACAAAATCAAGGGATTTCTAGTATTGTTCAATTAAAAGATAGTGAAAATTATGAATTTTCGACTAAACTATCGAATGTTTTTGCAATTGGAAAAGGTAACAAATCGATAATTTCGATACCTAAATAATAATTATTTTTACCTGGATCTCGGATTCTATCTGATTCTTAATTTAGATTAATTTAAAAACTTAATAAATAAAATACAATCTCCTCGGATAAACCGAAAAGAATAAAATTTTGAAAAATTTTTCTTTTTATCTTTTTTGAAAATACAACTATCATAAACCAAAAAATTAAAGAAGTTATCCATTGAAAATATAAAACCGATTATTATAAAATTGTTATGTATGAAAATTTTACACTTTCTTCCCATAAATAAAAACTTTTTCATGATCAAATTTCTATCATTTTCTCTAATTTTCATTTTAAACGATCTTCTTTAAGGGAAATTTTTTTTTATATAAATTTTTTTAATTATTAAAAAATTTTTAGCTAATTACAATCATATAAACAATTTTTATAATGATCTTATCGGATGATCGATTTCAAACTGAATTTGAAATTTATTTTAAAAAAAATTTTTCGCACCTGATCGTTAACGAATCTAGATTCAATATATACCGTGTAGATATTTCTTTAAATTCAGTTTGGAAGTTTAATTCTTCAATAGTAAAAAAAATTTTCACCTTTCCTGAAAAATTCTTATCTTTGGCAGAGAATTCATTAAATAAAATTATGAGTTTATTTTTAAATTCAAAAAAAAAAAATGGGTATTTTATTTTTTATAAGATAAATTTAGTTGGACCCTTTGGATTAGAATATAATTCTATTATCACACTTGGATCAAATAGTATTGGGGAATTGGTTTGTATAAAAGGTACAATAATTTTCTGTGGAAAAATGAAAGTAAAAAAAAATTATTCCGTATTTTTTTGCACTAAAAATTCAAAATTATATCTTAAAAATGAAGGGGAAAGTGATATTGGAAAAAATAACGACTTTTTAACAAATCTTCAAATTTCTGGAATGCAAATCGAACATGGACTATCACGATATTTTGAACAACAAAAAATTATAATTTCAGAAAATTTTTCCAATAATAAAAAAAGAATGAACCAAAATATCAATGTTTTTATATATAAAGATTTAGTAAATAATTTTTTAATTGGCGATGATGTTGAAGTTTGTGGTATTTTCAAGCCCTCGAATTTAGGAAAAATAAGTGTAAACTTTGGTCTTTTCGATGTTTATATATCAGCAATTTCAATTAAAAAACGCAGAACTGAGGAAAATAAAATAACCAACAAACTTGATTTTTTATTGATAAATTACTTCTCAATGTTTTCTGATTGTTTTGAACGGTTATCATCACTTCTTGTCCCTCAAATTCAAGGAATCAATCTTATCAAAAAATCACTTTTACTTAGTTTAATGAATTTGAATCCAAGAAAAAAAGGTTTTTCTTTTCTTAGAGATAGCATTAATTTATTGCTAATAGGAGATTACAATTTAATAAAAGATGAATTGTTTTCATTCATATCAAAAATTTTTTCTATCTTTTGGGTTGATAAATATGAAAATTTTTTGGAAGAGGCAGATAATTTAGGAAAAAATGATCGTAAAAATTTAGATTCAGAAAAATTTTTTAGTAAAATACTACTCTTTTTAAAAAGCGAATTTGCTTATTTAGATAATTTGGAACTCCTATCCTATCGAGACAAAAATATTTTGGGTGAAGTAATAGAAAAAGGAATTGGAACTAAAATTGTAAATAAAGAAAATAACTCCAACAATCTACTTCCTAGTGTAATTGGCTGGGTGAAAATAAAAAATAAAAAATACGATATAAATGATTCAATTCAAAAAAATATTGATTTTCCAAATATTTTGTTTAATCAATTCGATTTAGCTCTTTTTTTACCTGACAAAATTTCACCTTCCAGAGAAAATGATGATGCAAAATTGATTTTACATAACCATTGTTTTTCAAAAAAAATTTGCATTTCTTCCGATATATCTGATGATTATTTTCAAGATTATAATCCAAAAAAAAATTATAAAAATACCATAAAAAAAGATAAATCATTTAGAGATCTTTTTTATATGAATTATCCTTCAATTTCTCAAAATTTTTTGAATAATTATATTTTTTATGCTAGATCAGAAGTTGATTGCTTTTTATCAAAGGATGTTGTTGATTTTTTAATGGATAAGTACAGTAAATTAAAATTAAAATTTGAAGGTTCTGAGCCAAATGATATCAGATTATTTGAAACAATTTTAAAACTTTGTTTTGCCTTTACAAAGTGCCACCTGAGAGATTTAGTTTCAGTTTATGATGTTGAATATATCATCGATTCTTTTAGTTTGTTAAACAATATAAAGTCGCAAATAATGATAAACGTTAACAAATATACTATAAAAAAAAAATTTGGTGGAAAAAGGAAATCAGAATTAAATTTTTTAAAAAAAAATGAAGGAGAGGGAAAATTTTTAAATTCTAATTATAAACTTAATAAAATTAAACCAAAAGAAATAAAAAAAAAAAGTTGGCAGACCCTTTCTGTCAATCTTTCCTCTTTTTTTATTAAAAACAATATTATGAAATTCACTTTAAATTCATTAAAAGAACGTGCGATTAACATTTGGAATTCTGAAGATGTTTGTATTATTATCGGGAATAACTTGGTGAAAGTTTAACAAAATTTGGAAAAGCAATATAAATTAAGTCTTTTTAAAGAGACAAAGAACCGCATAAATATTATTAAAGGCTTGGTAAATATCGGTTCTTTTTTTCGCTCCAGTTAGAACCAATTTTCCGCTTACAAATATTAATAATACCACTTTCGGTGTAATCATTCTATAGATTAAACCAGGAAATAATTCTGGTTCATATGAACAAAATTGATTATGAGCATGAGCTAAACTTTCTAATCTAACTGGAAAATGTATATCACAAGACGCAACTATATTTTGTATTTTGAATTCTAAAAATTTAGCGTAACCATAACCAAGTCTTTGTATAATTCTGGTATACTTCTTACACGAAACTTTTGCTGCCTCTTCGGATTTAGCACCTGTAATTACCATTTTTCCAGAAGAGAATATTAATGCAGTTGTTTTGGGATCACGAATTCTCATTATTACAGCAGCAAATCTCCTAGGATTATATTCAGCATTTCTTGCTTTCAATGCGATTCGTTTAAGATCAAGTTGTACTCCAAGATTAACTGTACACACTACATTTTGAATGTTAGGGGTTATCTCGTTTAATCGGGCAATACGGGAAGGAAGAATTTCATTTTTTCTTTCTCCGTTATTAAAACTATTGTTCTCAATATTTACTAAACTTTGATCAAAATAAATATTAGAATCAATGTTTCTATTATCTTTTGTTTTTTGGCATATATTTTTAACTATAGACATATTGGTATACAAATCTGGTTGAAAATTTTCCATTTCAGATTTTTTTTCTTCATTTTTTCCATTTAAAAAGTCCGGGACTTTATCATGAATTTTTTTTGACATAATTGTCGTTTGTATTGCCTTGTATATGATTATTTTGGGAAATGTTTTTTTGGTATAATTAATTAATCCCTTTAAATTCCAAAAAAAAAAAATTTTTAAAAAAAAAGCCTTAATTTAAATTATTGAAAATTGTATAGAATTTCACTAAGAATAATCGTTTTAATTTTAAAATTAAAAATAAAATCTATTAATTTAATATTTTTAATAATTTTAGGGTAAAATATATTTGAATAATTTTAAAAATTTTCAGACCTTTTACTAATTTCATTTGGAATTTTTGCATTAGGAGCCTGTGGAAATATAATTAAGGATTGGAAAAATTTAATGTAAAGATAAAATAAAAAATCTTTTCATTCTTTTATAAGAAGAATTTTTTTTTAATAGCTTTATTTATTTCTGTAATAATTCTTTATTCTATATTAAAAATTCAAATAAAAACTAGATTAAAGGAGAAAGATATATTTTTTTTTTAAATTTTTCAAAATTTTGTGGTTAATTTCGAGTTTTGATAAATTCCCTTGGTTTTAAAATTTTTGATATTTAAAATATTTATAATTATAAGACAGTTGTATTTTAATTTTCTTTTATGGGTAAGCAAGGAAGAAATAATGCAACAGGAAGTAAATTCAGGACAACTTTAGGACTTCCGATAGGGGCTTTAATAAATTGTGCAGATAATAGTGGGGCTAAAAATCTCTATATTATGGCAGTTTCAAGAATCAAAGGAAGATTAAATCGGTATCCATCTGCAGGTCCGGGTGATATGATTTTAGCAACGGTAAAAAAAGGAAAACCTGAATTAAGAAAAAAAGTAACTACTGCTATAATAATCCGACAAAGAAAATCATGGAGAAGAAAAAACGGAATATTTATTTCATTCGAAGATAATGCTGGAGTTATTGCTAACCCTAAAGGAGAATTAAAAGGTTCAACTATCAGTGGACCTGTCGCTAAAGAATGTGCAGATTTATGGCCTAAAATCGCATCTACCTCGAGTTCAATCGTGTAATTAAAAAATATTTAAAATAGATATCAGATCATTCATGGAGTGATTATTTTATATGAAATAACTTTTTCTTTTTGAAGACATTTTTGAATTGTAACCATAATCTCTTTTCCCGCCTTGAAATCTTCCTTAAGTCGAGAGGTTAAATCATTATCATCAGATTCTAAAGTCAAATCTTCTCTAACAGATCCGTTTTCATCTAATAGGGTTAAAAAATCATCATTATCAAGTTCGACTAATTGATAGTCTTGTTTGGTTATAACTGGTTGCATCAGATTATGTGATGTTGGTGAACTTTCTTGATATTTTTTTCCAGAAAAAATATCTATTCCTGTAATATTTATTTTAGCATGTCCATGTTTTCCTGTTTTTGAAGTCGAAACATCAATTACTTTACAAGGATTACCTTTCAACATTACATGTACTCCCTTTTTACATGATCCTGCTTTAATAGGAATTGTATCCGAAGCCCCAGCATTTCCTACATTGAAATTTGTTTCCTCTTCTGAATTCATTTGTTTGAATATAATAGATAATTAATTATATATAATTTTGATATTTTATTTTTTTAAAATTTCTTTCGAAAGATGAATATACTTCAAATTACATTAAAAAGCGCACCTGTAAATGAGACGATATTTTTTGAAATAAAAAAACAAAAAGAGATTTTTTTAGTATTTTCCAAAAAAAATTTTTTAGAGGTATTAAAAATCGATTCTTTCCAAAAATTTAGACCAATATCTCTTTCAAATTTTTCCAGAAAAATTTATAGAATAGGTGTTTTTCCAAATTATTTTAGTTCGATTTTTGACTTGTTGTTGATTGACAATCATCAAACGATTAATTTAGTGAAATTAAATAAATTTTTTGAATTTAAAATTACATCTTCTATAAATTTAGTGGAAAATTTTTTCAAAAATAAATTTCAGGGATTATTTCTGATATTATCAGAAAAACCATTTTTTTTTTTTTTGTGTACTACTTGCGGATTAAAAATTTTAATAAAAATAGGGCGGGACAAAAAAAATAATTTAAAATTTTTAAAAAATGGTATTAAACTAGCCCAGAAAAAATTAATATGTTACTTTTTAACAAATTCAAATAATTCATCAGATAAAGTTTTTTTTTCGATAGAATCTTTAGTTTTTTTACCATATTCTCGGTATTTGGTTTGTTATAAATACACGAAAAAAGGAAAAATAAGAAAAAACTTATTTTCTCAGATTAATAGTACGGCTTATTTAATCATTCCAATTTCAAGTAATAATATTGCTAATACAAGCCTCATAATTTTAGCAAAAGGGAAACTTACAATTATTGACTGTTTAAGAAAAAATCAATTCTCCGAATCATTCCCTATAAAAAAATTTAATGGAAAATACTCACAAATTTTTGTAATCTCCTTTTGTTTTTTCAAAGGGAACTCAAAAACCATCTTTTTCTTTTTAAATAAAGAAGGGGATATCTTTACTTTTATTCTCGATAGATTTCTGTTCAAAGAAAAAAAAAAAAAAGGCCAAATTAATTATTTCGATTCCTTACTCGAAAATCCCAAAAATATAAAAATTTTACCTGGGGGTATTTTTTATTCTGATGCGAAGAAAGGGGGTATTTTTCTTTATCGTTTTATTAAAATAAAGAACTCGGAAAATTATAAAAAAGGTTTTTTCATTTTTCGTAAAAAACTTAAAAACCTAGTTTTATTAGATAAAATCTGCCATATATCAGACATATCATCAATTGTTGAAGATAATATCACAGAGTTGTCTTTAGATAAATTAATATTTTTCTGTACAACGAAAAACCATTCTTCATTGCGATTTCTGCATAAAATTTTTTACCTAAACTCGATTTTAAAAAAATCTTTTATTTCTAAACCCCTTGGAATATTTATTGTTAAGAGAGGTAACGGAGTTATTTATTTTTTTGTTTCTTTTAACCGTTCAACACTTTCTTTTTCTTTTGGAAAAAATATAGAGGAGACAAATCAATTTAAAATTTTGACGGATTGTAAAACGGTTTTTATGAAATATCATGAACCTTTTAAAACGGTCATTCAAATTTCAATAAGATTTATTAGATTCATAAAAATTGGCTATGACTATAAAAAAATTTGTCAATGGATGCCTGATGAAAATGTTTTTATTCTTGATTCAATAAAAAATGAATACGGAAAACCTTATTTGTTTATTTTACTCTCAAATTATAAAATAGTTTTGATAGAATTAACAAAAAATGAATTGTTGTTGGAAGTGAAAAGTTGGTTTATAGAAAATTTTGTGCAAAATTCTCTCTTATTAAATTGTTATATTTCTAACAGTTTTAATTCGTTTAAATTTTTAATTATTGGGACCAAATTAGAAAGAATACTTCGAGTGTTCAAAATTTTTAGGGACTTTTCTGTATATTTAACGAGCGTTCAATTATTAGAATGGTCTCCCGAATCCATTTCCATCTTAAAAAAAGAAGCTACAGTTTTTATCTTTATTGGTCTTAATAATGGAGTTTTAATAAAATCAATCTTTTGTTGCAAAAAAGGTGAAATAAAATTTGTTGACTTTTTAAATCTTTCACCATTTCCTCTATATTTTCCAGAAAATTTTCATTTGTCCAATTTATTTATATTTGGTGAAAAAGTATGGAAAATAAAAAATAACTGGTGGATTGTTTTAAAAACAATAGTGGTATATGAAAAATCTTTGGATTTGATAGAATCTCTAGGAAACTTTCTTATTAGTTCATTAGATTATAAATTGAAAATTATTTTATTCACCCAAAAAAAAAAAATTAAACTAAATGGATTAGGTTTTTTAACCCAGTTTGAAGTTATTGATTCTTGTTATTTAAAAAAATTCAAAAAAAAATTTATTTTAACTTTAAATAGGTGTGAACCCTGTTCTTTAAATGACAATTTCGTAAATCAATTTTTCGCAGAAATTAATAATAATTTAATGGCTTCTTATGATACGTATAAAAAAAAAAACCATAGTTCAAGTATTTACATTTTAGGGTTTTCCGGAATTATCTCAGGATACAACTCAAAAAATTTTAAACATTATGAAACATTTGTTTTTTTAAATTCATCAGGAAATTATTTTCTTAAAACTATTATGAAAAAAAAGGCTTCCAGAAAAAATAAATATGTATTTTTAATTTGCAAAGTTTTCGAAAATAATTTTTTTGAACCGAGAGGGTTGATCTCACCCGTTCATGAAAATTTCAATAAAACAGGTTCTTTAATGTTGTTTTCGCTTAGAAATAACTTTAAATTTTGTTCAAATTCTGGGGGTAAATATAAGCAATTTTTAAAATTAACTTTTCTTTTTGAGAAAAATATGAATTCTCAAATTTTTGATTTCAAAAATTTTCTATTAAACAAATCTTTTTTTGGGAGTAGAATTTTAATTGGACTTCAAAAAAAAATAAATCTATTAGAAATAGGGAAAGAAACAATCAAAACTTTTAAAACCATTAATTTTTCGACATTACATTTGGTAAAAATACAAACAACAGGAAATAGAATATATTTACTTGAAAAATTTATGGGATTAAAGGTACTTGTATTTACAAAAAAAAAAAGTATTCTAGAAGCAATTAATTTATTAGATAATTTTTTATTTAAAGATTTTTTCATTCTAAATCCTAGAACCATTATTTTAATCGACATTTTTAAAAAAACATTTTTATTTAAAATGTTCGGGGATTATAAAAAATATATTTTACGAAAAAAATGGGACGCTTCCCAAATTAGACTATTTTCAAAATTGAAAGGTTTGAAAATTGAAAATGTAGGTTTATTCAAAAAGTTTTAAAAAAAAAATTTTTGAAAAATTCTAAGGAACTATTACTGTAACTTTAGATCTTTTTTCTATTACCCTGAATTAAAAAATTGTTTAATCGAAATTCATTAAAAATATAAGATTTAACTTTTTCCCGTTTTAAATTTTTTAATTTAAAATTTTTACCGATCAAATTTAAAACTAAAAAAACTTTCTCGATTTTCATTAAATATATTATAAATAAAAACGGTTTTTTTAAATTAAACGAACGTTTAAAAAATATATTGGTTACATTATCAATTATGATAGTTTTGAAATCTATACCTAAACATTCCAACTTCTGGGAGATTTGGTGTTTTTTATAATCTAAAAAATTGTTAAAAACATATTTCTTAGAAAAAATCCAATAAATTTTATCAGTTTCTATGTCTTGATAGAAATAATAAACACTGAAAAAATATTCAAAGTTTAAAACTGATGAAAAATGGAAATTTTTACAACATTTATTAAAAAAATGTCCAAAAATTAAAAAATTAAACGGTTGGAAAAAAAAAATCACCCTATTTTTTAAATTTGTATAGAATAAACCATAAAAATTTTTGAATTTCAAAGGGACGATTGAGATTTTAAGTGAATTTAAGGTTAACAAATAATTAAAAACTATTTCTTTAATTATTATAAAATATAAAGAAATTTGAGTAGGTTTTTCGAAATTAAAACTTATATATTTTTTTAATAAAAAATAACTGTAAAATAATTTTTTCATTTTTCGGTCTAACCTAGAAAAATTGTTTTCAAATATTATCTCGAATGTTTTTTGAAAATATGTTTCTTTAAAAACTTTTTCTTCGAAATCACCAATTCTGAAACAAAAGAACTTATTAGAAAATTTTATTAAAAAAATTGATATTTTTTGGAAAAAAGACGAAAAGACAAGAATATTTAAACCTTCTAATTCTATTTCTCGATTAGTAGAATTTGAAATATTATAAATTTTTACAAGTATTTCAAATTCTTTTCGAAAAACCGGTTGATCTTTATTGAATACTAAAATTTTTTGGAATTTTTCACTCAAAATTTTTTTTAAAAGGAAAACTTCATGAAAATTTTTGAAAAAATTTAAATTGATAAATGGGATTTTGGATATTATTTTTTCTATAGAAAGGGCTTTTTTTGCAAAAATTTTCCCGAATTTTTTTTCTGTTATTTTTAAAAACCCCAAAATATTTTTATAAAATGAAAAGACCATATTTTTTTTTTTAAAAGGATTTTTTGAAATGGTGTGAGAGAAAAGAAAGAAAAATGATTGGTATCTTTTTTTTAAAAAAAGAATTTTCGTTGAAAATAGTTTTTTATTTTTTGTATTAACATTTAAAACGTTAGGATTAAAAATTTGGATTAAATATTTGGGTTTTTGTAATAATTTTCCAAAGGATTTCAACAAAACAAAAAAAATTTTTAAACCAGGGAGCTTAACCTTAGAAGATTTTTGAAATTCACTATACATATATAGGTTGGTTTGAAGGTTAAATATAAAATATTTCAATTGGTGATCGATTTTAATTTTTTTATTAGAAAAAAAGAAAAAAAATTTTAATTGGGAAATAATTGAATTTTTTTGCCAACCTATTTTTTCTAAAAACCAATTTTTTGCCCAAAAAGATAATGACTCTGATAAATAAAGTTTAAAATTTTCTTTATTATATATTTTAAATATAAATTGTAAGATTTCTGGGTTGATTTGTACTTTAGAAAAATTATAAAGTTTACAAATTTCATTTAATAATGATAAATCTTTTTTCAAATTCATAGATTTTACAAAGGATTCAATGTTGCCAATAGGATCTTGGAATTTTAACCGTAAACTTTTTTTTTGGGTAAACCAGAGTTTTTTTAGACCCTTTTTTAATGAATAAAAATTTGGAATTTTTTCTTTTATTTGTTTCTCTTTATCTGCTGATGAAAAAATTTTTGAGTTAAATATTTTATTGTGATAAATTTTTGGACATATAAAAAAAAAAAAGAAATCATTTTCAGGTGACACAGGAAATTGTTTAATCTTATTTTTTTTAGATTTTTTCTTATACAAATTATTATACAATAAATAATCAAATTTATTCGAAAAAAAAGCTAGAAAGTTATAAAATTTTATTATTGAAAAAAAAATTCGCGAAGAATTTAATTTATATTTCATATTAGTTTATTGTTACTAATAATTTACCTTCTAACCTGTAAAATTGAAAATAGTATTATTATTATTTTCAATTTTGGTATTTTTTTATTTTTCATAAAAAATGTTAATTTTAATATCTTCCACCTAACCAACCGAGTTTATAAGTTAGTTGTTTTGAAGGTTTTAGTGAAGAAATTTTTTTATTTTCATCGAAATTGATATCACATAGTTGGTATAACGACTCCCAAATTTTTCTATCAGGATAGATTTTTAAATTTTTTTTTTTTTTTAAAATTTTTTTATTCGTTAATAATTTAGTTTTTTTTTGAAAACCAATTGTTTGATAAATATAACTTCTTGAATTTTTTCTTGGATCATATTTAAATCTCACCAAAGTGTCTTTAAACGGATTGATTCCATGAAATTTATAAGTGATTATTGGAACAATTTTTTTCAGGTGCTTTTTTAATGATACAGGTAAATACTTTTCAAGTCTTTTTTGGGTCCAAATTGGTCTGTGTTTATATAATCTTAGTAAAAATCCTAATGCAAAGGAAGGTATTAATCTCAAATTTTCCTTAAAATTATAAGTAGGGACCTTGGGAGCCAAATTTTTTTTAAAATCGATTTTATTTCTTAATCTAGATTTATCCAAAAAAAAAGATCTTTTGTCCAATCCTAATGGATTAGATTCGAAATTTTTATTTAAAAAATAACTAGAATAAAATTTTTCATTTTTTTTGTAATAAAAATTTTTTTTTTCGGAACTAAAGGTGTTTTTAAAATGTTTGTAACGAGTAAAATTAATTGGAATCAAATCTACAGATAAATCAACACGATTCTTGTAAAACGAACAAAATTTATTTCCAAGAGGTTTATTAGTGAAATTTTGACAAATATGTTCATTAAATTTCAAATTTGAAGCTGGAAGATATATAAAATCGAAGAAACCACTTGATTTGATAGTTTTGTTTATATTTATACACACTTTAATTGATTTTATTACGTTTGTAAAATGATTGAAATTTATCTCCAATAAAAACGATTTTGTTTTTGAAGATTTAAGGGTCGTAGAAGAAAAAATTTGTTTATTGGATTTAAAAAAATATTTTATTTTTGGAATATAATCACCATTATTTTTTAGAATCCATGTAAATTTTAAAAAAGAGTTGACATTAAAACAAAATTTTGGAATTTCAAGAGAAATGGTACAATTTTTTAATTTATTCATTTTTTAATCTAAAAAAATGAATAATCTATAATCTAAAATTTTTTTTTATTTTGATTCATTAATATATGTTAACATTATTGGTAAAAAATTTACCAAATATTACTTCCCAAGATTCATTGAAAAAAATTTTTACAAAATTTGGCGAGATAAATTGGATTAAAAAAAAGAAAAGTAAAATTTTTGAAAATACTTATCTTATATCTCTTCTGAATAAAAATAAAATTTTTTTCAATGAAAAAAATGTTTTTTCAACCATCATAGATGGAAAAGAGGTACAAATTCAAAAAATGAAGGGGAGATGGGGAGAAGAAGTTGTTGTAAAAAAAAAAACATTAAAAAAAATTAAATCTTATGAAACAAAAAGAATCGAAACAAATTTACCCGAAGGTTCCCTAGAGGTTATAAATTTTCATCAATCTATTACCGAAAAAGAAATTTTGCGTTTGTTTGGTCATTTTGGACATATTATTGGTTTTCGAATAAAAGAAACTACAAAATTTTTTAAAAACTCAAAAAAAGTTTCAATTCGTTATGCAATTCCAGAATGTGCATTAAAGGCTGCGTGTTTTTTTGAAAAAAAAATTTATAAGGGGAATGTACTTCGCATTCAAAAAATTAATACAATTGTTAAAGAATATTCAGCATCAAATGACACAACTTTTAAAATCTTTAAAAAATTACAAAACGATAATAATATTAATAATTTTTGTCTCTTTAACTCGTGGATTTCTCTATTCGTCAACAATGGTAACATTCGAAATATTTTTGAAAAAAAATACGGAGAGAAAAATTTTCCAAATCAAAAAATTGCCCAGAATTTTTTTTCAAATAGTCGTTTATTAATTTCACAAGGAAAAGTTCGTACTGAGTCAAAATTATCTTTAAAAAAAGAAGGGGTTTTAATTAATTTATTTCCTTTTCCCAATATATCGAAAAGATCAAGGCGGTTTTTTTTTGTAAAATATAAATCAGGCGACGACGATTTTTTCTGTTTAGATGCTTTAAAAAAATTTGGTAAAGTAAAGAATTTTTATTTTTTTTTTAGAACAAATATGATTATAGTGGGTTATAAAAAAAGTTCAGATGCTAAATTAGCATTCAAACAATTACAAAAAAGGTTGGTAGGTGAGGAGGGGAGATTAATCAATTGGATTCCATTACATTTTGAAAAAAAAAAAAAATTTTCTTCAGAATGTAATGATATCAATACTGAAACAAACCTAAAAATTCGGAATAATTCTTTAACTTTTAAAAGTACCAGTAAAAAATCTAAATCTTTCGAGATGCTTTCAATTAAAAATAACCTATATAAAAAGGTAGTTAATTGGGAGAAAACACCAATTAAAGATTTCGGTTTCAATATAGGAAAAAAAAATATTAATTCTTTTTGTTTTTTTTCAGGAAAATTAATCGTTCGTAACATTCCTTTTAAAACTAAAATAAACAATTTGAAAAAAATATTTTCCATTTTTGGCAAAATTTTATCCATACGACTACCAAAAGGAAAAAATGGAGAAAATAGAGGGTTTGCTTTTGTAAAATATAACCATTTAAATGACGCGAAAAAAGCATTATATTTTGTTCAAAACACCAAAATTGATTCACGTTCTTTAAGAATTATTTTGATAAATTAGTTTTTTTTACCAGGATTTATTTAATGTTATAAATTGTTTATTATTTTTTTAATTTTTTTTGTAGATAAATAAGGAAGATTGATATCAACATCAATGTGGCCAAAAACTTCGGTAAAACAAAATATTCAGAATGGAAACCTTATTTCGGTTCCAGATTTTTGTTTTCCTTTTTCAACTTCATTTACCAAAGAAACTTTGGATGGAAAGCATTTGATTTCCATTGGTACCTATCCTTCACAAGTAAAATGTTTTTCTCTTAATGATTTAAATATGAAATTTCAACGAAATTTCGATTCAGATATTATCGATTTCCAAGTTCTTTCTAGAAATTGGGAAAAACTAACTTTTTTGCGATCAGATAGAAAGCTAGATTTTCATACCAAATCAGGTCTTTAC